>FWWL01000797.1_pt1 | contig 83382 bp, 76 predicted proteins | sample 2228331 | NCBI WGS metagenome assembly FWWL01 (sample SAMEA103939775, study PRJEB20133) | metagenome | reverse complement strand
ACCACCCTGCTCCGGCCTTTTTCATTCCCCGTACCGGGCAGGATCATCCCCCCATCGCGCTTGCAGTATCCTCCAGCGCCAGATCGACCAGCACGCCCATCGCCTCGGCCGCCGCCGCCGCGTCTCCCGCCGCGATCGCGTCGAACACGCGGACATGGTCGGGGATCGGGTTGCGCGGCAGGGCACGGGCGCGCTGCTTATATTGGGTGGTCCAGTTGACCGCCGATCCGATGCTGGCGGACAATACCTGAAGCGCATCGTTGCGGGTCGCGTTGAGGATCGCATTGTGAAAATCGCGGTCGGCCGCGCGCCCCAGCTCGGTCGCCAGCGTATGGCGGCGCATCGCGGCCAGCGCGTCCTTCATGATCTTGATGTCATTCTTGTCGCGCCGCTGCGCCGCCAGCCGGGCGGCGGCCGGTTCGACGATGGCGCGCAGCTCGAACAGGTCGCGCACGAACTGGATGTCGGGTTCCCCAGCAAAGGCCCAGCCCAGCACTTCGGGATCAAGCAGGTTCCAGCGGGTGCGCGGCAACACCCGCGTTCCGGCCTTGGGGCGGCTTTCCACCAATCCCTTGGCGGTCAGCACCTGAATCGCTTCGCGATAGGCGCTGCGCGACACGTCCAGTTCCTCGGCAAAGGCGACCTCACCCGACAGGACATCGCCCGGCGCATATTGGCCAGACAAGATCGCCGTGCCCAGCTTGTGCGCGATCGCCCCGTGCAATCGCCTGCCAGGCCCCATCTCCACTTTTGCCGAATCCCCGTTTTCCGCGGCATGCGCAGTTGTTGACGGCCTGTCCTTTCCCATCCCGGCTCCTCCCACCTTGCACCTATCAGGCACGGATCGATGTAGAATACAAGCATTGCCATTACCATCTTCCTGTAATATGTCGGAGTAATTGAGAGAGTCATCACGCAAGCGCTGCTGCATATTGCAGCCGCCCAGGCACATGATCGGCCATCATTCAGGATCAGCCAGCGCCGCGAATGGCGTGCGGGAGGAGAGTTTTTTCATGACATTGCGCCTGTTGCAGCATCGTGCCCCCAGCGGCGTCCGCTCCGTCATCGCGGCGCAGGGCGATGCCGCCCATATCGTGCCGGGCTATGCCAGCATCCGCGCCCTGGCGCTCGACGCGATCGCCCGTAACATCAGCCTGAGCGCCGCGGTCGATGCGGCAGGCGCGGGCGATGCGATCGACATTGCCGCGGCCTTTGCAGCGGGCGAATTGCTCGCCCCCATCGACCATGACGATGACGCGCATATCCAGTTGACCGGCACGGGCCTGACCCATCTTGGCTCCGCCGAAGGCCGCGACAAGATGCACCGCGAGGCAGCGGCGGCGGAACGCCAGACCGATTCCATGCGCATGTTCCTGGAAGGGCTGGCGGGCGGCAAGCCCGCGCCGGGCGCCGTCGGCCAGCAGCCCGAATGGTTTTACAAGGGCGACGGGTCGCAACTGGTGGGGCCGGGCGAACCGCTGACCATGCCGGCCTTTGCCAGGGATGGCGGCGAGGAGCCGGAACTGGCGGGCATCTACATCATGGGCGATGACGGCCAGCCCTATCGGCTCGGCCTGGCGCTGGCCAACGAGTTCAGCGACCATGTGACCGAGCGGCACAATTATCTGTGGCTCGCCCATTCCAAGCTGCGGCAGGCCGCGCTTGGCCCGGAATTGCTGGTCGGCACCCCGCCTGCGCATATCGAGGGTGCCAGCCGCATCCTGCGCGATGGCGTCCCGATCTGGGAAAAACCGTTCCTGTCGGGCGAAGGCAATATGTCGCACAGCTTCGCCAATCTGGAACATCATCATTTCAAATATGACCTGTTCCGCCGTCCCGGCGACGTCCATGTCCATTTCTTCGGCACGGCGACGCTGTCGTTCAGCGATGGCATCGCGACGCAGGAAGGCGATGTGTTCGAAATCGCCGCCGCGCCCTTCACCCTGCCGGTGCGCAATGCGTTGCAACGCGCCGGGCCCGTCGAAGTGGTCGTTCAGGCGCTCTGACCGCCATGGACCCGATCCGCATCGCAATCGTGGGCATGGGCAAGATCGCGCGCGACCAGCATGTCCCCGCCATCCGTGGCAATAGCGCCTTCAGCCTGGCCGCGACGGTCAGCCCGCATGATGCCGGGCTGGACGGGGTGCCGCATCTGGCCAGCCTGGACGCGCTGCTGCATGACGGCCCGGCGGTGGACGCGATAGCGCTCTGCACCCCGCCGCAGGTCCGCTATGATCTGGCGGCGCAGGCGCTGGGGCGCGGCATCCATATGTTTCTGGAAAAGCCGCCCGGCGCGACGCTGGCCGAAGTCGGCGCGTTGCAGGCGCAGGCGGACAAGGTGGGCGTTTCGCTGTTCGCGGCCTGGCACAGCCGCTTTGCCGCGGGCGTCGCTCCGGCGCGCGCCTGGCTGGCGGAGCGGAAGATCCAAAGCGTGTCGATCGTCTGGCGAGAGGATGTGCGCGTCTGGCATCCGGGGCAGGCATGGATCTGGCAACCCGGCGGCCTTGGCGTGTTTGATCCGGGGATCAACGCGCTCTCAATAGCGACCCACATCCTGCCGCGCCCCTTCTTCCTGAAGGATGCAACGCTGATCCTGCCGGACAATCGCGCCGCCCCGATCGCGGCTGATCTGCATTTTCGCGACACGGGCGGCGCGCCGATCCACATGGACCTCGACTGGCGGCAGACCGGCCCGCAAAGCTGGGACATTGCCGTCGAAACCGACGCAGGCACGCTCAAATTGTCGCAAGGGGGCGCGGTGCTGCACCTGCCCGGTTCCACCGACCATGGCGAGGATGTCGAATATCCAGGGCTCTACAGCCGCTTTGCCGCACTGATCCGGGGCGGGCTATCGGACGTCGATACCGATCCGCTGCGGCTGGTCGCCGACGCCTTCCTGCGCGGGCGGCGCGAGACCACCGACGCATTTCACGATTAAGATTACAGGAGTGGACGACATGATCAAAGCCCTGCGCCGCACGACGGCCACGCTGCTACTATGCGCTACGGCGCTTGCCACCAGCGCCCATGCCGACACGGATGGCAAGCCGACGATCGCGACGATCAACGCCGCCAGCCCCGGCCCCGTCTATGACAAGCGCATCTTCACCCAGTTTGCCGAACATCTGGGCAACGGCATTTATGGCGGCCTGTGGGTCGGCAATGACAAGACGATCCCCAATACGAACGGCTTCCGCAACGATGTGATTGCGGCGCTCAGGAACCTGTCCGTGCCTGTCGTACGCTGGCCCGGCGGCTGCTTTGCCGACGAATATCATTGGCGCGAAGGCATTGGCGGCAAATCCAAGCGCCCGGTCAAGATCAACACCCATTGGGGCGGCGTGACCGAGCCGAACACGGTCGGCACCCATGAATTTTTCGAGCTGATCCGCCAGATCGGCGCGGAGGCCTATGTCGCGGGCAATGTCGGCAATGGCACGCCGCAGGAAATGGCCGAATGGGTCGAATATATGACGTCGCCAGCGGGCACGCTGGCCGAAGAACGCGCGAAGAACGGGCACAAGGAACCATGGGCCGTCCCCTATTTCGGCGTCGGCAACGAATTGTGGGGCTGTGGCGGCAATATGCGCGCCGAATATGCCGCCGACGTCACGCGCCGCTACGCCACCTTCATCAAGGCGCCGCGCGGCACGAGGATCATGAAGATCGCGGCAGGCGCCAATTCCGACGATTATAACTGGACCGAGACGATGATGAAGATGGCGAGCGGCCAGCTCGACGCGCTGTCGCTCCATTATTACACCATCCCAGGCGCCTGGCCGCCGCGCGCTTCCTCCACTCAGTTTGACGAGACGGGCTGGGCCAACACATTGGCCGAAGCGCTGCGCATCGACGAATTGATCACCAAGCATAGCGCCATCATGGACAAATATGATCCGGCCAAGAGAATATGGCTGGCGGTCGATGAATGGGGCACCTGGTATGCCGATGACCCAGGCACCCATCCCGGTTTCCTGCGCCAGCAAAATACGCTGCGCGATGCGCTGGTCGCGTCGATCCATCTCGACATTTTTGCGCGCCATGCCGACCGGGTGAAGATGACCGCCATCGCCCAGATGGTGAATGTGTTGCAGGCCATGATTCTGACCGATGGCAGCAAGATGGCGCTGACGCCGACCTATCATGTGTTTGAAATGTACAAGCCCTGGCAGGATGCGACCGTGCTGCCGATCAGCATCGACACACCCTGGTACCATAAGGACAAATGGTCGATGCCCGCCGTCAGCGGATCGGCGGTCCGGGGCAAGGATGGCAAGGTGCATGTCGGCCTGTCCAACCTGGACCCCAACCAGCCCAATAGCGTCACGGTCAAACTGGACGGGCTGAATGCCGCGAACGTCACCGGCCGCATCCTGACCGCATCAGCGATCAACGCCCACAACACGTTCGATGCGCCCGACACCGTCAAGCCGGTCGCCTTTACCGGGGCGCAGGTCAGCGGCGGCACGCTGAGCGTGACCTTGCCGCCCAAGTCGGTCGTGGTGCTGGAGTTGCAGTAAGGCCTGAAGTGTCATGTGCCCCCGCGCAGGCGGGAGCACATGGCTTTAATTGGAGAGGTCCGCATGAGGCGACCGACGTTCATCGCTTGGCTGGCCCTCGCCCTTTTGGCGATCCCCGCCAGCGCGCAGCAGCCGTCCCCGCCGCCGCGCGACACGCTCAACAGCCGCCTGACCGGCGACCTGACGCCCACCCATGATCCGGTCATCATCCGGCAGGGCGACACCTATCACATATTCAGCACCGGCCATGGCCAGCGGCTGATCGAAACCCGCACGTCCCCTGACCTCATCCACTGGACCGCCGGCGCGCCGGTCTTTACCGCCCTGCCCGACTGGGCGAAGGAAGCGATCCCCGGCAGCGATGGCATGTGGGCGCCCGACATCAGCTATGTGAATGGCCGCTACCGCCTCTATTATTCGGTCTCCACCTTCGGGTCGAACCGATCCGCGATCGGCCTGGCGACCAGCCCGACGCTGGACCCTGACGCGCCCGATTATCATTGGCGGGACGAAGGCATGGTCGTCATGTCGGACAAGAGCGACGACTTCAACGCGATCGACCCCAATTTCATCATCGACCGCGAAGGCCGTCACTGGCTGTCGCTTGGAAGCTTCTGGACGGGCCTTAAACTGTTCGAACTGGACCCCAAAAGCGGCAAGCCCAAAAATCCCAAGGCCAGACCCGTCGCCATCGCCCGGCGTCCGGCCCCGGCGGGTGGTCCGGCCCCGGTCGAAGCGCCCTTCATCATCGACCATGGCGGCTATTATTGGCTGATGGCGTCCTACGACTATTGCTGCAAGGGCGCGGCCAGCACCTACTACACCGTCATCGGCCGGTCGAAGGCGATAACCGGCCCCTATCTGGGCAAGGATGGCAGTTCGATGCTGGAAAGGGGCGGCACCATCTTCCTGCGCGCCGACCTGCAGGAACAACAGCGCTTCCGTGGTCCTGGTCATGCGGGCTGGCTGCATGACAGGGATGGCCAGGATTATGTCGTCTACCACGCCTATGACAAGCAATCGAACGGCGCCCCGACCCTGCGGATCGCGCCGGTCCGCTGGGGCGCGGACGGCTGGCCCCAGGCCGATTATTGAATACCGACCGGAGAGAAAGACATGCATTTCACCCTGTCCCGCCGTGGCTTCATCGCCAGCAGCGCCGCCCTGTCCGCCGCGCCGATGATGGCGCGCGCCAAGGTCGCCGAAGCGCCCGTGGCCGCACCGCAAAACCCGCTCGTCCGCCAGCGCGCCGATGCGCAGATATTTCGCCATGACGATGGCCATTATTACATGACCGGGTCAGTCCCCGAATATGACCGGCTGGTGCTGCGCCGGTCAAAGACGATCGCGGGCCTGACCAGCGCAACCGAAGCCGTGCTGTGGCGGCATGAAAAGACCGGCCCCTTGTCCGGCTTCATCTGGGCCCCCGAACTGCACCGGATCGATGGACAGTGGATCATCTATTTCGCCGCCGGGCCCAGCGGCGGGGGCGAGGATGTGTTCCGCATCCGCACGTATGCCCTCGTTTGCGACGGGCCTGACCCGATGACCGGCAAATGGAGCCTGCTGGGGCAGTTTCAGGCGCCGTGGGACAGTTTCAACCTCGATTCGACCAGCTTCGTCCATAAGGGCCAGCGCCATTTCGCCTGGGCGCAGCGTGAGCCGGGGATCGAGACGAACAGTAACCTGTACATAGCCAAGCTGGAATCTCCGCTGAAGCTGGCGGGCAAGGCGACCCGCCTGACCGTGCCGACGCTCGACTGGGAAATTCGCGGCTACAAGGTCGCCGAAGCGCCTGCTGTCCTGCACCGCAATGGCCGTCTGTTCATGACCTATTCGGCCAGCGCGACCGACGCGCGCTACTGCCTGGGGATGCTGACCGCGGATGAAGATGCCGACCTGCTCGACGCGGCCAGCTGGATCAAATCGCCACAGCCGGTTTTCACGACATGCCGGGAAACCAGCGTGTTCGGCCCTGGCCATAACAGTTTCACCGTAGACGAACAGGGACGCGACATATTGGTCTATCATGGCCGGGACTATGAGGCGATCCAGGGCGATCCGCTGTTCAACCCGGACCGCCATACCCGCGTCCAGCGGCTCTATTATACCGCCGATGGCACCCCCGATTTCGGTGTGCCGGTAGGCAACGGACCACTGCCGGAGCGCTTTGCGTCAGCCACCAATGCCAAACTCCTGCTGGCGCATGACGGCCCCCGCCTGATCGCGGCCAACCCCTTGCTGGCCCAGACGCAGTTCCGCCAGACGCCCGGCCGCGCCGGTCAGCAAAGCGTCATGCTGTCGCCCATATTGATGCCCGGCCATTATCTGGTCGCGCGCAAGGACGGGTCGGTCGCGCTGGAGCCTGACAGCAACAGCGCCGATTTCGACCTGCGCAGCCAGTTCGTCCGCCTGGCCGATGCGCGGCGGGGCACCATCCGCTTTGCCGCGATCGCCGCGCCGGGCAAGGCGATCGGCGTGGCAGACGGCCAGATTCGCCTCGTGCGCAGCCGTGACGCTGCGGCACGCTGGCGTGCGGACTGACGCCAACCGATATGCTCCGACAAATAGGCAATGTCGGATCTTGCACATCGGCGGGCCGCCAACCCGTCGCCAGACCCGTTTCCGGCCGGACTATCCTTGAATATCCGGCACTTTTTGATGCAACAATAATGTCACGCCCCGCCATCATGCGGACCCACCAGAAAATTTCGCTTGCGCTCCATTTGTCTGAGCAATAATTAGTCCGAGTAATTCAGGGCATGGCGAATGGGCCAGCCATAGGGGAGGACTTGAAATGGCACGTCTGCCGATCGCATTATGCTCCGTATCCATGTTCGCGCTGATGCTGGGCGCCACCGCCCACGCGCAAACCAGCCCCGCCCCCCAGATGGCCGCGGAGGATGACACCGCCGACATCGTGGTGACCGGCGTGCGCGCATCGATTGTCGGCGCGCTCAATGTCCGCAAGAATTCGACCCAGATCGTCGATTCGATCGTGTCGGAAGATGTCGGCAAGCTGCCCGACAATAATGTCGTCGAAGCGCTCCAGCGCGTCACCGGCATTCAGGTCACCGACCGCGCCGGGGGTGAAACCGCGGGTATCACCATCCGCGGCCTGACCGATCCGCTGACGACGCTCAACGGCCGCAACATCTTCACCGCCGCTGGCACATCCTTCGCGCTGCAGGATATTTCCGCGAACCTGGTCAGCCGGATCGACGTCTACAAGACCCGCTCGGCCGATCAGCTTGAAACCGGCCTGGCGGGCCAGATCGACGTCCAGACCCGTCGCCCGCTCGACTTTGACGGCTTCACCATTTCCGGCCTGGCGCGTGGCGTCTATTCGGAACTGGCGGACAAATATAATCCCAACGTCGCCCTGCTCGTCAGCGATCGGTGGGAAACCGGCATCGGCGACATCGGCTTGCTGGTCAATGCCAGCTATACCAGGGCGCAATATCGCAACCAGAATCTGCAGGCCGGCGCGATGGTGCCCTTTGCCACCGAAACCCCGCCCGCCGGTTCGGGCCTGACGCCGCTGCAACGCATCTTCCCCGGCGGCAGTAACGAAAATTGGACGCCCGGCCTGGACGCGGGCCTGCCGACCGCCCCCGGATCGACGCTCAACATCAATGGCGTCGCCACCCCCTATTATCTGTCGCGCGACGCCGTCATCGCGTCCGACCTGTACGGCAAGCGTGAACGACCCTCGATCAACGCGGCGCTCCAGTGGGCGCCCAATGACAGTTCGGTCTACACCGCCGAAGTCTTTTACACCGGCTTCCGGGGCGAAACCTTCAACAGCCTGCATTTCAGCTTCGCCGACTGGTGGGGCAATCTGCCCGCGGACGTCGCCAACAGCTTTGAACTCTATGAAGGCACGAACATCATCAAGTCGCGCCGGGTGGGCGCGGTCGCAGGCTTCAACAGCGGCGACATGGCAACCAACCGCACCGACAGCTATGTCTATGCGCTGAACGCCAAATGGGATGTCGGCGCCAACGGCAAGATCGTCGCCGACCTCGCCTATCAGGACAGCAAGAACGAAACCTCCTTCTTCGCCATCCGCACCGATCGCGGCCCGCTCGATCTCGACATCGATTTCAACGCAGGTGGCGGCCTGCCCGCCTACAGCTTCGGCAATCAGGACGTGCTGACCGACGCCAGCAAATGGACCGTGGGCAATCTGTTCGACAGCGGCATGAAAAATACCGGCAGTGCGCTGACCATGATGCTGGACGGCGAATATAAGTGGGACGACGGCTTTCTGCGCCGGATCAAGGCGGGCTGGCGCTATGACAGCCGCAAGGCCGACAGCTATGTGCGCGATCAGGGCGCCGGTGGCCTTGGCGTCACGCTCGACGCCTTTGGCGAGGGCAGCCCCTTCACCAATAGCGGCTTCTTCGACGGGCGCGCCGACATTCCGACCAGCTGGGTGCTGGCAGATCCGCGCAGCATGAACAAGGATGCCGTGCGCCAGTTGTACCGCGCCGTCGCGCCCGGCCTGCTGCTGTCGGACCAGATGACGTTCGGCCATGTCTTTGGCATCAACGAAACGAACCTCGCCGCCTATATATTGGCCGATGGGGAGATCGAAATTTTCGGTCGTCCGCTTCAGTTGCAGGGTGGCGTGCGCTTCGTCGCGATCGACACCGAATATGACTATTTTGATCGCGGCAATGGGTTCGCCCGGACCACCGTATCGACGGGTTCGGAAAAATTCCTGCCGTCCTTCACCGCGCGCTACAATATCACCGACAATCTGCGCATCCGCTTCAACTATGGCGAAACGCTGCGTCGTCCGGCCTTTGGCGATCTCAATCCCAATCTGGCGCTGACGGGCGACCTGTCGCGTGTTGGTTTTGGCACCGGATCGTCGGGCAACCCCAATTTGCGGGCGACCCAGTCAAAGAATATGGACCTGGCGATCGAATGGTATTTCGGACGCAACAGCGCCATCTACGCCACCGCCTTCCAGCGCAAGATCGATGGCCTGGTCGTGCCGCTGACCGTGCGGGAGTTCATTCCGAACAATTATCTGCCCCGCAACGAAACCTATACCGAATTTTTCAACATCACCCGCCCGGCCAACGCATCCAACGGCACGCTCAAGGGGCTGGAACTGGGGCTGACCTATTTCCCCTCCTACCTGCCTTCGGTCCTCGACGGCCTGGGCTTTACCGGCAGCGCGACGATCCTGGATTCGGAACAGACGATCCCGGTCGTCGACAATGCCGGGCAAATCACCGGCACCGCCAAGTCGGCCTTCTTCGGCGTGTCGAAACTGTCCTACAACGCCACGCTGGCCTATGACAAAGGCCCGGTCGGCGCGCGCCTGTCCTATATCTGGCGCAAGGGGTTCCTGAACAACAATGAAGCCCGCGCCTTCGCCAACCCGATCGGCATGTGGCGCGCGCCGGAAAAGAGCCTGGACTTCCAGCTGACGCTGAACCTGAACGAAGACATCGGCATCACCTTCGACGCTGTGAACATCACCAAGGCGAAGCAGCAAAATTATTACAAGTTCGGCGATGTCGGCAACCCGACGGAGTTTAATTCCAGCACCTTGCTGATCGACCGCACCTTCGCCTTGGGCGTCCGCTTCAAATTCGACTAAGCGCCCCGTGCAACGCGGCAGTCATCGCCGCCTTGCATGTTTGGCGGTCGTTCCGGGTTTCCCCTCCAGCCCCGGAACGACCGCCATTTTTGCGATGTGCCTGTGGCGCATCCGATTGTCGGCCGTTTACGCCCGTGCGGGCAAGACCTGCGCGCGGCATTCGCCAAAGCCGATGGGCACGAACCCATCCGCCTGCGCGACCGCTTGCAATATGATTTCGTCGCCATCGGCCAGAAAGGCGCGGGTTTCGCCGGTCGGCAGGCTCACCGGCTCCTTGCCCCCGACGGACAATTCCAGCAGACTGCCAAAACCGTCCCGCGTCGGCGCGGAAATGGTGCCTGTGCCAAGCAGATCGCCGGGCATCATGTTGCAGCCATTGGACGCTTGATGGGTCACGATCTGCTGCACCGTCCAGTAGAGATTGCTGGCCGGACCCTGGCTCAGGCGCATCGGCGCCATGCCCGCATCGCGCATCGCTGCGCTGAGGAGATGGACAGACAGCATCACGCCAAGCGCGCCATGCGCCTGATCATCGGCATCGGCAAGATAGGGCAAGGGCGCCGGATCGCCATCGGGCCGCGCGGGCTGGGCAATGCGGAACGGCGCCATCGCTTCCGCGGTCACGACCCAGGGCGAAATGGTGGAATGAAAGCTTTTGGAGAGGAAGGGGCCGAGCGGCTGATACTCCCACGCCTGCAAATCGCGCGCCGACCAGTCGTTGAGCAGGCAGAAGCCGGCGATGTGATCCGCTGCGTCATGAATGGCAATGGGCGCGCCCTGCTCATTGCCCTGGCCGATCCACACCCCCATTTCCAGCTCATAATCAAGCCGCACGCTGGGACCATAGACGGGCGCGTCGGCATCGGGCGCCTTGCGCTGGCCGCAGGGACGCAGCAGCGGCTGCCCCGACGGGCGGATCGACGAAGCCCGGCCATGATAGCCGATCGGCACATATTTATAATTGGGCAGCAACGGATTGTCGGGCCGGAACTGGCGACCGACATTGGTGGCGTGGTGGATGCCGACATAGAAGTCGCTATAGTCGCCGATCTGCGCAGGCAGATGCAGCGTGCAATCGCATGCGGGGTAAAGATGCAGTTCGACCGCTCCCTGCATCGCCGGGTCGGACAGCAACATGCTGATCGCGCGGCGCAGGCTGCGACGTGCGTCGACCGGTATCGCCATCAGCGCGTTAAGCGTCGGGAGCAGCAGCCTGTCGCCCCCCTCCCCGATCAGTCCCGCGTCCGCGCAGGCCGCCAGGTCCAATATCATGTCGCCGATCGCCGTGCCGATCCGCGCCTTCCCCCCGGCTGGCGAAAAGACGCCATAGGGCAGGTTCTGGATCGGGAAATCGGCATGACCCTGTGCGCTCGCAACCCAGCTGGTCCGGGCCGGATCATGCGTTTCGTCGGTGGTCCACCAGCCGGTCATGGCAGCCGCGCCTTTGGAAAGCCCTGCCAGCAGGCGTCATAATCAGCCTGCAACAAAGGGGTTTCCATTGCCCAGCGGGTGGGGCGAAACGCCATTCTGCTCTCGATCATGAACGCCATGCTTTCCTCTATCTTGTGGGGCGAAAGGACGGCATCCACCGCCTTGCGCCAACTGTCGACGTCCGGGCCATGGCCCGACATATTATTGTGCAGGCTGCCCCCGCCGGGTGCGAAGCCACCTGCCTTGGCATCATATTGGCCGTGGATCAGCCCCATATATTCGCTCATCACATTGCGATGGAACCAGGGCGGGCGAAACGTATCCTCCGCCACCATCCAGCGCGGCGGGAAGATCACGAAATCGACATTGGCCGTGCCTAGCGTATCGCTGGGGCTGGTCAGCACCGTGAAGATCGACGGATCGGGATGGTCGTAGCTGACCGTGCCGATCGTGTTGAAGCGCGTGAGATCATAGCGACAGGGCGTCAGATTGCCGTGCCAGGCGACCACGTCGAACGGGCTATGGTCAAGCTCGCTCTCCCACAGCGTGCCGCCATATTTCTGCACGATCCGGGTTGACCGTTCGACATCCTCGAACGCTGCGACCGGCGCCTCGAAATCGCGGGCATTGGCAAGGCCGTTGGAACCGATCGGTCCCAGGTCCGGCAGCCGGAACAGCGCGCCGTGATTTTCGCAGACATAGCCGCGCGCCGCGCCATCGGGCAGTTCGACCCGAAAGCGCACCCCGCGCGGGATCAGCGCGACCTGCAACGGCGCAACCTCCAGCACGCCCATTTCGGTCACGATGCGCAGCCGCCCCTGCTGCGGCAGGATCAGCATTTCGCCATCGGCGCTGAAAAAGGCGCGATCCACCATGGACGCGCTGGCCGCATAGAGATGCACCGCGCAGCCGGTCCCCGCGCCAATATCGCCATTGGACGCGATCGTGACGAGGCCATCGACGAAATCCACCCCCGCCCCGGCGGCGGGCAGCGGATTCCAGCGCAGCCGGTTGGGCGTATCGACCTGCCCCGCTACGATCAGCGTATCGCGCCCATAGGGCCGGAACGGCGGATGCCCCGCGCTTGGCCGCATCCGATAGAGCCAACTGCGCCGGTTGTCATGGCGCGGCGCGGTGAAGGCGGTGCCGGACAATTGTTCCGCATAGAGTCCGAACGGCACAAGCTGGGGCGAATTGCGCCCCACCGGCAACGCTCCGGCCACCGCCTCGCTCGCATGATGATTGCCCCAGCCGGGGAGATAATGCATGTCGATCCTCTCCTCCCAAGCCTTGCGTCAGGCGTCGACGCTCACCACCCCGCGCCGTATCTGGTCCAATTCGATGCTTTCGAACAAGGCCTGGAAATTGCCGTTGCCAAAGCCTTCATTGCCCTTGCGCTGAATGATCTCGAAAAAGATCGGCCCGAACATCGGCTCGGTAAAGATCTGAAGCAACAGCCCCTCGGTTTCAACATCGCCATCGATCAGAATGCGGTTGCGGCGCAACCGTTCCAGATCCTCCCCATGGCCGGGGACGCGCTTGTCGACCAGTTCGTAATAGGTCTCGATCGTGTCCTGCAACCGCACGCCGCGCGCACGCAGCTTTTCGACCGTGCCGTAAATATCGTCGGTGGTCAGCGCCAGATGCTGGATACCCTCGCCATGATATTCGCGGATGAACTCCTCGATCTGGCTCTTGTCGTCCTGGCTTTCGTTCAGGGGAATGCGGATCGCCTTGTCCGGGGCGATCATCGCCTGGCTGGTGAGGCCGGTCGCCTTGCCCTTGATGTCGAAGAATTTCTGTTCCTCGAACCCGAACAGGGTGCGGTAGAATTCGCTCCACACCCGCATCTGCCCGCGCCGGACATTGTGGGTCAGATGGTCGAGCAGGTCGAGCCCGACATTGTTGCGCGCCTCCGCTTCGCGCCAGCCGGGAAATTCGGCCCAGTTGGCATAGGGATCGCCATGGTCGGGCATGAAATAGAGATAGGCGCCGCCAATCCCCATGATGACCGTGTCATCCTCCTCGGTCGGCTGCGCGCCATTGGCCAGCGCCCATTGCAGCGCGCCCTGCGGGTCGGCGACGCGAAAAGCCATGGCGCTGGCAGAGGGGCCGTGCATCCCGCGAAACGCCGCCACCCGGCCCGCATCGTCGCGGTTGAGCATCAGGTTGATCCGCCCCTGCTTGAAGCGGGTGATATTCTTGGTCGGGTGCCGGTGGGTCGCGGTAAAGCCCAGCGCCTCGAACTGCGCGGCCATCGCTTCGGGGTCGGGCGACGTGAATTCGACAAATTCAAAACCGTTAAGGCCCAGGGGGTTATCGGCGCTGGTGGTCATTTCGGCTCCTCTTGCATTTTCTTATGGGCATAGGCCTGCGTCCCGCGGGTAAAGACCCGGTCGTCTGGCAGGATGGTGTCGGTATCGAGATCGCTTTGCTGCGCCAGCGCGGCATAGAGCGGCGCGAAATCGGTCTCGACGGTCTGGCGCAACAGCTGATCGAAACTGTCGATGACGAAATAGCTCTGCTGACTGGAGTCGATTTTATAACGGGTCCGCATCAGCCGCTGAAGATCGAAGCCCAGCCGGTTGGGGGAGGCATCCTCCAGCGCGAAATGCGATTCGGCATTGGACGACACGATCCCCGCGCCATAGAGGCGCAGACCCTCGTCCGTGTCGATCAGCCCGAATTCGACGGTGTACCAGTAAAGCCGCGCCAGCTTCTCGATCGCGCCCAACCCGTCGGCGCGCAACCCGCCCTGGCCATAGGCCTGCATATAATCGGCGAACACCGGATTGGCGAGCAGGGGAACATGGCCGAACACGTCGTGAAACACGTCCGGCTCCTCCAGATAATCCTCCTGGCTTGGCGTGCGGATGAAGCGCCCGGCGGGAAAGCGGCGATTGGCCAGATGATCGAAAAACAGCCGGTCGGGCACCAGCCCCGGCACTGCCACCACCTGCCACCCGGTCGCCTGCATCAATCGGTCGGACAGCGCGTCGAAACGCGGGATGCCCGGCTGGTCCATCCGCAATATGTCCAGCCCCGCCATGAATTCCGGCACCACCCGCCCCGGCAACATGCGCGCCTGCCGCTCGAACAGCCGGTCCCACATCGCATGGTCGGCCGCGCTGTAGCGATCCCAGTCCTGCGGAACGGTCCAGTCCTCCGCGGCGTGCGCGGGACGGTCGAGCGGGGTTTCGGCGTGCGGGGTTTCAGCCATGGCCCCAGCATCGCAAATCGGGCGCGAAATTGCTTTTCAAAATGGCCGATAATCAGGGTATAACTGCAATTTCAATTCACATATCGGTGATTTCATGACGAAATTTGTTGAACTCGATGCTTTGGATCGCCGCATCGTTGCAGAGTTGCAGCGTGACGCCGCGCTCAGCAATGCCGATCTGGCCGAACGGGTCGGCAGCACCGGCCCATCCTGCTGGCGCAGGGTCAAGGCGCTGGAGGAAGCAGGCGTGCTGCGCGGCGCGGTCCGCCTGGCCGATCCACACCTGTTGGGGCAGGATGTGACCATATTCTGCCATGTGCGGATGAAGGAATTTTCGGGCGATTCGATCGCCGCGTTCGAAGCGTTCGTGCGCGACCATGATCAGGTGATGGAATGCTATTCGATGTCGGGCGAATGGGATTATCTGATGCGCGTCGTCGCCTCCAATGTCGCTGATTATGAGCATTTCCTGATGCGTACCCTGCTCAAGCACCCCTCGGTCGCGGGCGCATCATCGCAATTTGCGCTGTCGGTCACCAAATATCAGACCGCTTTGCCGGTGCGCGGCTAGGCGCGCCCGCGCCTCATCACGCCATTTTCCCCCTTGCCCCGGCGGCAATCCCATGCACAAAGAATGCCAACTGCCCCGCGGGCGGACCAATTTTTACTGGCGGTCAATCCATTGGCTGCAAGAATGGACGAACCATGCACGACGTCACCACCCAGGATCGGCCAGCCCAGGCCCACCACCCCCTTGCCCCGCAGGAACTGGGTGATGGCCTGTCGGTCATCTCGATCGCCAAAAGCTATGACAAGCGCGTCGTCCTGTCCGACGTGTCGCTGACCGTGGGCAAGGGCGAAGTGGTCGGCCTGCTTGGCCCCAATGGCGCGGGCAAGACGACCTGTTTCTATTCGGTGATGGGGCTGGTCCGCCCCGACCGCGGCCGCATCGTGCTGGATGGGCAGGATATTACCGGCCTGCCCATGTATCGCCGCGCCATATTGGGGCTGGGCTATCTGCCGCAGGAAACGTCGATCTTTCGTGGCCTGACCGTCGCGCAGAATATCAGCGCCGTACTGGAACTGGCCGAGCCGGACCGTGATGCGCGCGACGCCCGGCTGGAACAGCTGCTCGACGAATTCGGCCTGACCCGTTTGCGCGATTCGGCGGCAATGGCGCTGTCGGGGGGCGAACGCCGCCGCTGCGAAATCGCCCGCGCGCTGGCCGCCAATCCCTCGATCGTGCTGCTGGACGAACCTTTTGCGGGCATCGACCCGCTCTCCATCGCCGACATCCGCGACCTGGTCAAAGATCTGAAGAACCGGGGCATCGGCGTCCTCATCACCGACCATAATGTGCGCGAAACGCTGGAAATCGTCGATCGCGCCTGCATCATCTATGGCGGCCAGATGCTCTTTGCCGGCAGCCCGACCGAACTGGTCGCCAATGCCGACGTACGCCGCCTCTATCTGGGCGAGAATTTCTCGCTTTGACATGATGGCGGCGCGCACTCCCATTCATGACGCAGTTATGGTCTGATGGCGCTCGGTCCACGCCTCGACATCCGGCAAAGCCAGTCGCTGGTGATGACGCCGCAGCTCCAGCAGGCGATCAAGCTGCTGGCGCTTTCCAATCTGGAGATTGATGCGTTCGTCGCGGTTGAGCTGGAGAAAAATCCGCTGCTCGACAGCGGCAGCGCGCCCGACGACCTGCCCGCGCCCGATGGCATAGACCGGGATGTGGAACGCCCTGCGCTTGCCGCCGAAACCGGGTCGAGCGACGATCTGATCGGCCAGGGACTGGGCGCCAGCGATTCCCCGCTCGACGTCGATTATGGCGCCGAAACCTTTATCGACGATGGCCCCGGCGATCGCATGGCCAGCGCCCATGGCACGAGTAGCGGTTCTGGCAGCGGCATGGACGCGCTGACGGGCGGCAGCGGCGAAGCGGTAGATTTCGACAGTTTCGCCAATCCCGAACCCAGCCTTCAGGAACATCTGATGGATCAGGCCCGCGCCGCTTTGTCGGGCATGGACCTGATCGTCGCTGGCCAACTGATCGGCCAGATCGACCCGGCGGGCTATCTGGAGGCCAATCTTCTGGAAACCGCCCATGCGCTCGGCCTGCCGCTGTGCGACGTGGAACGGGTGCTGGGCGTCATCCATGGCTTCGACCCCACCGGGGTTGGCGCGCGGTCATTGTCCGAATGTCTGGCGCTGCAAGCCAAGGAGGCCGACCGTCACGATCCCTGCATGGCGCGACTGCTCGCCAATCTGGATCTGCTGGCGCGCGGCGCGCTGCCCCAGTTGCGCCGTATCTGCGGCGTGGATGAAGAGGATATGGCGGACATGATCCGCGAACTGCGCAGCTATGACCCAAAGCCCGGCCTGCGCTTTTCCAGCGATCGCGCCGCGCCCGTCACGCCGGACCTGTTCGTGCGGCCCACCGCGGACGGCTGGGCGATCGAGATTAACAGCGCGACGCTGCCCCGCGTCCTCATCAACCGTAATTATTATGTCGAACTGGCGTCGGGCAAACAGGACAAGAGCGCCAAGGCATGGCTCGCCGATTGCCTGGCCAGCGCCAACTGGCTGGTGAAGGCGCTGGACCAGCGCCAGAAAACGATCATCAAGGTCGCCAGCGAAATCGTCCGTTGTCAGGAGGATTTTTTCCGCAAGGGCGTCGCGCACCTCAAACCGCTGACGCTGCGCACCGTCGCGGATGCCATCGCGATGCACGAATCCACCGTCAGCCGGGTGACGTCGAACAAATATCTGTCCTGTCCGCGCGGCCAGTTCGAGCTCAAATATTTCTTCACCAGCGGCGTCGCCAATGCCGAAGGCGACGGTGCCGTCTCGGCTGAGGCAGTCAAAAGCCATATCAAGGCGCTGATCGCCGCCGAAGAACCCCATGCCATCCTGTCCGACGACACGCTGGTCGACCTGCTGCGCGCCAAGGGCATGGACATAGCGCGGCGCACCGTGGCGAAATATCGTGAGGCGATGGGCATAGGCTCATCGGTGCAACGGCGGCGGCAGAAGGCGTTGCAGGGCAAGGCGGCTTAATTCACCCCAACACCTCCTCCACCAGCGAAGGCCGCTTGGCGATCATCGCCAGCAGCACTTGCGCCGGGCCGGTGGGGCGGCGACGGCCCTGTTCCCAGTTGAGCAATGTGCCACGCGCGACGCCGATGCTGCGCGCGAACGCCCCTTGCGACAGGCCGGTGCTGGCCCGGATCGCCGCAACATCGACATCGCGCACCGCCACCTGATGCACCCGCGCGTCCACATCCTGTCCCTGCGCAAAGGCCAGTGCTTCGTCCAATCCCTGACGGATCGTTTCATAGGCGCTCATTGCCTGTCTCCATAAAAAGCCAGCAGAGCCTTGCCCAGCGCGACCAGTTCCGCCTGCTCGGCACGGCTCAAATTATCCTTTTCATTCTTGGCGAACAGCGTGATCAGAAAGATCGGCACATGCCCGCCGCCGAATAGATGGATAGTCCGGTATCCACCACTTTTGCCGCCGCCTGCACGGGCGACGCGAACCTTGCGCAACCCGCCGCCTAGAGAGACGCCTGCTTCCGGGTTGGCCGCGATATAGTTCACCAGCGCGGCGCGCTCCTCATCGGACAGGATCGCTTTGGCCCGTCGCAGAAATTCAGGCAATTCTACGACGGTTTGCAAACGGCTCATGGTAGCAATATATGCGCCATTGGCGCATGCGTCAATGACGCATAAAATCGGTCCGCTGTCCTACACAACCCGCCCCTGATATATTTAGACCCGGCTCCTTTACATCGTCCACCCCACCCCCTTGCCCGCACCGGCGGACGACCGACTTTGCGTCAATTTCCCATGCGCGATATGGGCGAATTTAGCGAAGTTCCGCGCCCGCCCTTCCCGCCGCAACAGCGTGATATGCGACGCCAAGCCGCTTGACCCTGCCCGCCCGACCGGCAAAAGCAGGGGCTTCATCGCCTAAGGAAATGCCCCGCTTCATGTCGATCGCCTATCTCAACGGTGCCCTTCTACCGCTTGCAGACGCGCGGATCTCACCGCTGGACCGCGGCTTCCTGTTTGCCGATGGCATTTATGAGGTCGCGGCGGTCATCGATGGCAAGCTGATCGACAGCGCCAACCATCTCGCCCGACTGCAACGTTCCGCCGCCGCGCTTGGCATCGCCCTGCCCATGAGCCTTGCCGAAATTGAGGCGGTGCAAAAGCAACTCGTCGCCTGCAACGCGCTGAATGAAGGTCTCGTCTATCTTCAGCTGACCCGTGGCGCGGACGCGACGCGCGACTTCCTGCCGTCGCCCGATACTGCGCCGACCCTGTTCCTGTTCGTGCAGGACAAACCCATTCTCCATGTCCCTGCCGTCACGACCGGCATCGCGGTTGCCACGATGCCCGACCTGCGCTGGAAACGGCGCGACATCAAAAGCACCGGCTTGCTGGCGCAGGCGATGGCCAAACAGGCCGCGCGCGACGCGAGCGCACAGGAAGCCTGGCTGGTCGAGGACGGCTTCGTGACCGAAGGCGCGTCCTCCACCGCCTTCATCGTCACCGACGAAGGCATCGTCACCCGCCCCTACAGCCAGGCGGTGCTGGCAGGCTGCACCGGCGACGCGCTGACCACGCTGGCCGTCGAAAGCGGCCTGGCCGTCATCCGCCGCCCTTTCAGCGTCGCAGAAGCGCTGGCCGCGAAAGAAGCGTTCATCACCAGCGCCTCGACCCTGTGCCAGTCGGTCGTCACCATCGATGGCCAGACCATCGGCACCGGCACCCCCGGCCCGGTCGCGATGCGACTGCGGGCACTCTACATCGCCTTCGCCCGCGCCACGGCGGTGTAATAACTGATTCCATTTTGGAGCAATCCTAACCCTTTCCTGAGGCGATAGGATATTTCCTTCATCCTCCCGCCAGATTGGCTGCAAACTGGACGGGACGAACCACCTGTCGTTCTTTTCCGATGGCCAAATGACGGCATTGCTCCAGACCCTCTCCAAAATGGCGAATATGTGGGGCTGAATTGATCTGTTCTTGCTTTAGTCTCAGGAACGAAGGTAGAACAGGATTCGGACCATGATGGAAGATTTTTCCTACGCCTCGCCTTTGACGAGCCATAGCGCACCGCTAGCGCCGCATGATGAGCGCGCGAGCCTGTTGGTCATCGCGGATCAGACGGATGCGTTAACGCTGGAGCCAGTGGTGGCGGCTGCCGGCTTCCGCCTGCTTGGGCTGACCACGCTGGACAACGCTCCGATGCGGCTCGATCTTCAGGTTCAGTGTGACGCGGTACTGGTCTTTTGCCAGTCCATGACCCCGCTTCTGGAGCGGCTGCTGGTGCAACTGGAAACCCAGGCGATCCAGACTGGCATGGCCGTGATCCTCGTTGCTGGATGGGAAACAGTGGAACTTGCTTTCGCCTGCCTGCGCAGCCCGTATACGCAATTGCTGTGTGATCCGGACCGGGTCGAACTGGCGTCTGCGCTGATCGCCGCAGGAGAGCGTCGGCCCGCGGCGGGTCAGGTCCATGAAATGGACCGCGAAAGCACCCGCCTGCAGCAATTGAGCGAAGAGGTCGGACGCCTCGCCCGCACGATCGAGGCTATGACCCAGCGCCCGCGCGGCGTCGCCGCGCCCAGTTTCGATCTTGGTCCGCGCATCGCGGACCGGGCGAGCGATTATATCGGTATGCCTGCGATCGCGCCGATCGGCAGCGAAGTCGCCAGCCCGGACGCTCCGCCGATCAGCGCCACCCAGGTCCGCGACCTGCTGCGCGCACGCCGCATTCGCGCCGATTTCCTGCCCGGCGACCTGTTTGCCGATCCGGCCTGGGACATGCTGCTCGACCTGCTGGCCGCCAGGCTGGAACATGAGCGCGTCTCCGTTTCCAGCCTGTGCATCGCCGCCGCCGTGCCGCCGACAACCGCATTACGCTGGATTCGCACGCTGACCGACAAGGGGCTGGTCGAACGGCAGGCCGATCCCCATGATGGTCGGCGCATCTTCATCGCACTGGCCAATGAGGCCGCCGAAGCGCTGACCCGCTGGTTCGGCGCCAGCCGCCGTCTGCTCACCGCCTGACTCCCGGCTTGACGCCCCGGCATTTTTCCCTAGATAGACGCTTCTCCGCAGGAGCGGGCGATTAGCTCAGTTGGTAGAGCGTCTCGTTTACACCGAGAATGTCGGCGGTTCGAGCCCGTCATCGCCCACCAGTTTTGCCCTACTGGTTTCGCGCAAGCGAGGGCACAATCAATCAAACCGCCTGCGTATCGTTCATCCTGTAGCAAGTATCGCTGCGGCACCATCGCGCCATGCCTTTCGCAGCCCTTATTGGCGGCACCATCGCGCCTGCCCTGCTGATGCTGTCCCCCTTTGCGGTGATGGTGGCGAGCGATTGCGCCGACTGGAGGCCCGCTGCCAAGGCCGTGCAGGATAGCCAAGGTCAGCCCTGCAAAAGACCCCGCCTGCCGCTGATGTAAGCGCTCACCACATATTGCAGCGCAGCGCCGCCGCTGCTAGGTCCGGGATCATGATCCAGCCGCCTGAAATCATCCGAGTCTCCAAATCCCGCGTCTCCTGCGACGGTTCAGGCGACATTCCCGCAGCGCTCGGCCATCCGCGCGTCTTTCTCGAAATCGACGAACATGGCTATGTCGATTGCGGCTATTGCGATCGGCGCTTCGTACTAATCGGCAGCATCGCTGACACTGGCGACATCGGCAGCAAGCCCGATATCGCTTCGGGCGCCAGCCTCTAACTTTTCCTTTGGGCCTGGATGCTGTCGCCCCTATATCGGGGACATGACCGATCCGACCGCCCAATTTACCGACGCCCGTGGCCTTCTCTATCGCCCCGGCCTGCTTGATCCCGATGGCGCGCGCCGCCTGACCGCCGATGCGCTCAAAAGCTGCGACGATGGCGAACTTTACCTGCAATATCGCGCGAGCGAGAGTTTCGGCTTTGACGATGGGCGGCTGAAAACCGCCGATTATTCGACCGATGCCGGGTTCGGCCTGCGCGGCGTATCGGGCGAAATGACGGGCTTTGCCCATGCCAATGACATCAGCGAAGCCGCTATCCGCAAAGCGGCCCAGACGCTGACCCTGCTCGATCCCGCAACCGCTCCTCCCGCGCCGCCGCCCCAGCGCACCAACCGCCATCTCTATACCGACGCCAATCCGCTGGAGATCGTCCCCTTTGCCGAGAAGGTGACGCTATGCGCCGCGATCGACGCGGCTGCCCGCGCGCGCGACCCGCGCGTCGCGCAGGTGTCGGTCAGTCTGGCCGGAAGCTGGTCGGTGATCGAGATCGTCCGCGCTGACGGTTTCACCGCCACCGACATCCGCCCGCTGGTGCGGCTTAACGTCTCGCTGATTCTGGAAGAGGATGGTCGCCGCGAAACCGGCAGCTTCGGCATTGGCGGGCGCTATCTCTATGATCAGGTGATGGAACCTGCCGTCTGGAATCGCGCCATCGACGAAGCTCTGGCGCAGGCGCAGGTCAATCTCCGCTCCGTCGCTGCGCCCGCTGGCGAGATGACCGTGCTGCTCGGTCCCGGCTGGCCGGGTGTCCTGGTGCATGAAGCGATCGGCCACGGGCTGGAAGGCGACTTCAACCGCAAGGGGACCAGCGCCTTTTCCGGTCGCATTGGCCAGCGCGTCGCCGCGCCCGGCGTCACCGTCGTCGATGACGGCGCGATTGCCAGCCGCCGCGGTTCGCTATCCATCGATGACGAAGGCACCCCGACGCGCGAGAATATCCTGATCGAGGATGGCATATTGCGCGGTTACATGCAGGACCGGCTCAACGCCCGATTGATGGGGGTTGAACCCACCGGCAACGGTCGCCGCGAAAGCTATGCCCATGGCCCTATGCCGCGCATGACCAACACCTTCATCAAGGGCGGCAATGACGACCCGGAAGAATTGCTGTCGCGCATGAAGTCCGGCATCTTCGCCAAAAGCTTTGGCGGCGGTCAGGTCGACATCGTGTCGGGCAAGTTCGTTTTTTCCTGCACCGAGGCGTACCGGGTCGAGAATGGCAAGCTGGGCGATCCGATCAAGGGCGCAACGCTGATCGGCGATGGCCCGACCGCGCTGACCAAGGTGGTCGGCATCGGCAACGACTGGGCGCTGGACGAAGGCATCGGCATGTGCGGCAAGGGCGGGCAGAGCGTGCCTGCCGGGGTTGGTCAGCCAACCTTGCTGTTGGAGGGGCTGACGGTCGGCGGCACGGCGACCTGACGCTTTGCCGCTACGGAAGGCGGAACCGGTCGGGAGGGTCGTGAGTATAGGCCCTATGAACATGCTGACCGACAGCCACGAAGCGGTTACTGCCGATTGGGCGGCGGCCTTGCTCGACTTCTGGTTCAACCAGGTCGGGGAAACAGGCTGGTACAGCCATGATCCTGCGCTTGATCATCAGTGCCAGGCGCGATTTCAGCCTTTATGGGCCGAAAAAAAGGCGCTGCCTGCCGACGCCTTCCTCGACCGCGCCGACGATGCGCTGGCCGCCGTGATCCTGTTCGATCAGTTGCCGCGCAACATGTTCCGCGGATCGGCGGAGGCATTTGCCACCGACGCGCTGGCGCGGGACGTGGCGCGGGGGGCGATTGCCCATGGCTATGACATCCAGATCGGCGGGGCCGGACGGCTCTTCTTCTACATGCCGTTTCAGCACAGCGAGGCGCTGGAAGATCAGGAACTGTCGTTGAGCCTGTTCGAAGGTACAGGTGACGAGCGATCGATGGATTTTGCCCGCCAGCATCATGCAATCATCGCCCGCTTCCGCCGTTTCCCCCATCGCAATGCCGCACTAGGCCGGGAAACGCGGCCGGAAGAAGCCGATGCCGCTACGGAAGGCGCGCAATGGTAGGCTGATGCTGCCTATTTTTTAAGCATCAATAGATGGCTGCCCATTTTTTTGGCGCTGCCCTTCGCATCATCGCGCCATAAGCCCGCATTAACGCGTGTTTAACAAATTGGCACGCCTCTTGCTGAGTAGTCCCCTGCACACCAGTAACAGGGGGCGACATGAAACTTGTCATGGCTATCATCAAGCCGTTCAAGCTTGACGATGTCCGCGAGGCACTCTCCTCGCTCGGCATCGCAGGTATGACGGTCAGCGAAGTAAAGGGCTTCGGCCGCCAGAAGGGGCAGACCGAAATCTATCGCGGCGCCGAATATTCCACCAACATGGTCCCGAAGATCAAGATCGAGGTCGTCTGCGACGACGACCTTGCGCCGCGCGTCGTGGAAGCGACCCAGGCGGCCGCCAATTCGGGCGCCATCGGCGATGGCAAGATCTTCGTCCTCGATGTCGGTCAGGCCGTGCGCATCCGCACCGGCGAGACCGGCGAAACCGCGCTGTAAGAAGGGGGAAATAATGACCTTTTCCAAGAAACTTTGCGGGGTTGCGGGGGCAGCCGGGCTGTCGCTCTTCACCGCTCTGCCCGCTTGGGCACAGGATGCGGCGGTACCCGCCGCGACCGTCGACAAGGGCGATACGGCCTGGATGATGATGTCGACCGTATTGGTTCTGGCGATGATCCTGCCGGGCCTGGCGCTGTTCTACGGCGGCCTCGTTCGCACGAAGAACATGCTGTCGGTCATGACGCAGATCGGCGCGGCGGCCTGCCTCGCGATGCTGATCTGGGTAATGTACGGCTATTCCATGGCATTCGGGCCGGACTATACCAGCGGCCTGTCCAACTTCATTTCGACCTTTGACAAGGCGTTCCTGAAGGGAATCACCCCGGCGTCGCAGGCCGCGACGTTCACGGCGGGTGTCGAAATCCCCGAATATGTGTTCGTCTGTTTCCAGATGACCTTTGCCGCGATCACCGTGGCGCTGGTGTTGGGTTCGGTGGTCGAGCGCATCAAATTCTCGGCCGTGATGGTCTTTGCCGCTGTCTGGCTGACGATCGTATATTTCCCGATCGCGCACATGGTCTGGGCAGCGAGCGGCTATTTTTTCAAGCTCGGCGCGCTCGACTTTGCGGGCGGCACCGTCGTCCACATCAATGCGGGCGTTTCGGCTCTGGTAGCCTGCATTATCCTCGGCAAGCGTATCGGCTTTCCCAAGGAGCCGATGGCTCCCCACTCGCTGACGCTGACTGGCGTTGGCACTGGCTTGCTGTGGGTTGGCTGGTTCGGCTTCAACGCCGGTTCGGCTCTCGAAGCCAATGGTTCGGCGGCTCTGGCCATGATCAACACCTTCGTCGCCACGGCGTCGGCTGGCCTCTTCTGGATGCTTGCTGAAAAGCTGAACGGCCACAAGGGTTCGGCTCTGGGCTTCTGTTCGGGCATCATCGCCGGCCTGGTCGCCGTTACGCCAGCCGCTGGCAACTCCGGCCCGTTCGGTGCCATCATCTTGGGCGCTGTCGCTTCGATCATCTGCTTCTATGCCGTGACCGTCATCAAGCCCAAGCTTGGCTATGACGACTCGCTGGATGCATTCGGCATCCACGGCGTTGGCGGCATGATCGGCGCCATCGGCACCGCGATCGTCTACTCGCCTGCCTTTGGTGGCCCCGGCGCGGAAGATTATGTGATCTTCGACAAGCTGCTGGTCCAGCTTTATGCGGTCGGTGTGACGATTGTCTGGGCCGCCATCGGCACCGTGGTCGCCATCTTCATCGCCAAGGCAGTCACCGGCCTGCGTGTCAGCCAGGAAGTCGAACTGGAAGGTCTCGACCTCGGCGAGCACGGCGAGCGCGCCTACAATATGTAAGACTTGGCAGGGCGGGCCGCCCGAACGCGACAAGGCCCGCCCGCCCCACACTGTTCCTCCTGCGAACATGCCTCGGGCCGATGCGAAAGCATCGGTCCTTTTTTTGGCTCGTGAGGGGCAGCGTCAGGCGGTGGGGCGGGTCCACAGGCCGGCCGGGCGCGGCGTTGTTGCGGGCCAGCGGCGCGCGCGGCCAATCACCTGCCAGCCGGACCGGGCTACCCACAGCAGCTTGTCGGATTTGGGCGTGACGACGCGATGGTCCCATGCCTGCTCGCCCCGTCTGGCGACCTCCCGCGCAATGTCGCCATAAATGCCCGCTGCTGCCAGCACAGCCCATGCCGCGCGCGGCGGCAATGCGCCGGTGCCGTGGCGCGCGCTTTGTTCATAGGCGGCGGCCATGTCGGCCATGCGCTTGCCCAACAGGGCAAGGCGCGGGCGGACCCATGGCTTCATATGCTCGCCGGGCGGAATATCCATTTCCGCGAGCCACTCCTGCGGCAGGTAGCAGCGGTCGGCGGCTTCATCCTCGCTAATGTCGCGGGCGATGTTCGCCAGTTGAAACGCCAGTCCCAGATCGCAGGCGCGGTCCAGCGTCGCCTGATCGGCCGGATCGACCCCCATCAACACCGCCATCATGCAACCGACAGCGCCCGCGACATGATAGCAGTAGCGCAGCATATCGTCCTGACTGCGCGGCCTCCAGTCACGCGCGTCGAGCGCGAACCCCTCTATCAGGTCATGGGCATAGCGGGCCGGAATGGCGCATTCGCGCATCACCACGCCAAAGCCGTCAAAGGCCGGATCGCCGGTCGCCTCACCGCGCAGCGCCATGTCGGTCATGACGCGGATGGTCGACAATCGCGCCTGCCCGTCGCTTACGCCGGTGAGCGTGCCGCCATGGTCCTGTCCGTCGGCAATGTCGTCGCACTTGCGGCACCAGGCGTAGAGCAGCCAGGCCCGTTCACGGGTTACCCGGTCGAACAGGGTAGAGGCCATGGCGAAGGATTTCGAGCCACGCGCGATGCTCGCCTGCGCATGGGCGACGAGGGCGGGACGGTCGAGATGTGGCGAACCCGTCAGAGCCGCGCCGCCTTCATCGCGAAGATCGTTTCGTGGGGCTGATAGGCGGCCATGGTATCGAGCAGGGCGTCTATGCTGTCGGCATGCAGCAGGATGCCCGCATGCTGGGCACGGATGAAGCCTGCCGCCACCATCTGCCGGTTGAAGCCGATCAGCTGGTCGTAAAAGCCGCCGACATTGAGCAGGCCGACCGGCTTTTGATGATAGCCCAGCTGCGACCAGCTGATCGCCTCCCACAATTCATCCATCGTCCCCACCCCGCCGGGCAGGGTGACGAAGCCGTCAGACAGGTCGGTGAAGAGCTGTTTGCGCTGGTGCATCGTCTGGACGACGTGCAGCTGCGTGCAGCCGCGATGGGCGACTTCCGCGCCGACAAGGGCGTCGGGAATCACGCCGATCACCTCGCCACCAGCCTCCAGCGCCGCGTCAGCCACGGCGCCCATCAGGCCGAGACGCCCACCGCCATAGACGACGCCGATTCCACGGGCGGCGAGGGTGCGTCCGACATGGCGGGCGGCTTCGATGAAGATCGGATCGGCAGGGGTGGCTGATCCGCAATATACGGCCAATCTATTCATACTCTTCCCATATTCACCATATGGCATCGTGGTAATATCGATATAATTCAGATGCTTAGCCTAAAGCAGCCAGATCCTCTATCATCAGTGCCGCTGTCGCCTTCGCGCTGCCGACGACGCCGGGGATGCCAGCGCCCGGATGCGTGCCTGCCCCTACCAGATACAGGTTGGGAATCACATCGTCGCGATTATGCGCGCGGAACCAGGCGCTCTGGGTCAGCAAGGGTTCCAGGCTGAAGGCGCTGCCCAGATGGGCGTTCAGATCGCGGCCGAAATCGGACGGCGCATAATGGAACTGGGTGACGATGCGCGACCGGATGTCGGGGATCAGGCGATGCTGGATTTCGTCCAATATCCGGTCGGCATAGGCGGGGGCGAACTGATCCCAGTCGATCGGCAGCTTGCCCATGTGCGGCACCGGGGCGAGCGCATAGAAGGTCGAATGACCGTCGGGCGCCATCGACGGATCGGTCACGGTCGGATGGTGCAGATAGAGCGAGAAATCTTCCGGCAGCACGCCATGATCGTAGATGTCCGTCAGCAATCCCTTATAGCGCGGCCCGAACAGGATCATATGATGCGGGATACCGGGCCAGCTGCCCTTGATCCCGAAATGCAGCACGAACAGGCTGGGCGACCAGCGCTTTTGCGCCAGCTTTTCCCCCTGCTTTGCACCGCGCGGATGGTGGGCCAGCAGATCGCGATAGCTGTGCATCAGGTCGGCGTTGCTGGCGACAGCGTCCGCCTCCCCGCGCCAGCCCGATGCTGTATGCACAGCGGTGATCCTGTCGCCCTGGGTTTCGATCCGGGTCACCTTGTCACCCAGCCGCAACGTGCCGCCCAGCCGCTCGAAATGGGTCGCCATGGCCTGCACCAGACGATTGGTCCCGCCCTTTGCGAACCAGACGCCGCCATCCTTTTCCAGCTTGTGGATCAGCGCATAGATGGCGCTGGTGTTCATCGGATTGCCGCCGACCAGCAGCGTATGGAAGGACAGCGCCTCGCGCAGCTTTTCATTCTTCACATAGGAAGAAACGATCGAATAGACCGACCGCCAGGCCTGATATTTGGCGAGCGCGGGTGCGGCCTTGATCATCGAGGCGAAGTCGAGAAAGGCGACCGAGCCGAGCTTGCGATACCCCTCCTCATACACCCCGGCGGCATAATCGAGGAAGCGTTCATAACCCGCGACGTCGGCGGGATCGAGCTTGGCGATCTCCGTGCGCAGCGACGCTTCGTCATTGCTGTAATCGAAATTCGTGCCGTCGCGCCAGTTGAGGCGGTAGAAGGGGCTGACCGGCATCAGCGTCACGTCCTGCGCCATGTCATGCCCCGACAGGCGCCACAGTTCCGACAGGCAATCGGGATCGGTGATGACGGTCGGCCCGGCGTCGAAGGTGAAGCCGTCCTTTTCCCACATATAGGCGCGGCCACCGGGACGGTCGCGCGCCTCCACCAAAATGGTGTCCATGCCGGCGGATTGCAGGCGGATGGCGAGCGCCAGGCCGCCAAAGCCTGCGCCGATGACGATCGCTTTTCTGGCCATCAGGCGGGCGGATTCAACAATGTTCGCATGGCATCCCTTATGGGCACGGGGGGGCGTCCGCACAAGATGCGGATGCGGTCGGTCAGGGTGGAGCGCCCGGCGTAGAAACGCTGGATCAGCGGCGCGGACAGGCGGTAGAAGCGGGCGAAGATGCGCCAGCGCTGGTCGGGCCGGGCCGCGCCGAACAGCATCTTGCCGAGCAGGCGATAATAGCCGCCAGCGCGCCAATGGGCGGCGGCGCGGGCGCGGGTGACCATGGCCAGACGATCGAGCGGCTGATCCACGAGCCAGGTCGCGAAACGGACGGCATCAGGCAGCGAATAGCCGGTCATGGGCTGAAACAGCCCCGCCCGCACACCGGCGCGGGCGACCGGATCATGCGCTGGCCAATAGCTGTAGAAATCGCCGCCATGGACAACCGGCAACACACCCTGTTCGCGATGGACGACCGTGCCGTGCCAGCCCTTTGCCTGCGCATAGGCCGCGATCCGCGTGCCGATGCTGGCGACATCCAGCGCCGGGCTGTTGCTGTAATAGGTGTCTTCGATGAAGATGGTGCGGGCGTCCCAGGGCAGCAGATAGACGAAGCGATACCCGTCAATCTGCTCCACACTCGCATCCATGATGACGGGCCGGTCGATCCCGTGCGGCGCATCGAGCCGCAGCGTATGGCCCACAAACTTCTGCCAGCCGCAGCGCAGCGCCGACAGGTCGCCCGCCCCGCGCGCATCGATCACCGCCCCTGCGGTAATTTCCAACCCGTCGGCCAGCATGACCGCATCGGGCGTCACCGACACCACATCTGCCCCGGTCAGCACGGCGTCACCCAGCACGGCGCGGATATGCGCGTCGAGCCGGGGCGAGGCGATGCTGTTATAGGGGGTGTCGAGTTGCCGATGGTGGACGGGAAAGCGGACATCATGCCCCTGCGGCCAGCGATGGCTGATCAAGGGATCGACCAGCCAGCGGTCGCCGGGCATCACATCGCCATCGAAAAAGGACCAGATATGGTTGCCGCCAATCCCGGCGTCGCGCTCCACCAGCGCCAGCCGCACATCGGGCCGCCGGGCGGCGAAGGCAAGCGCGATCAGGCTGCCCGCCAGGCCGCCGCCAAGGATCGCCAGATCGCATTCCACCCGGTTGGTCATGCGATCCTGTTAGGGGAGGCTGTGCGGCAAGGCCATGACCCAAATGGCGCGGCGGTATGGTTTTTGGGGAAGCGGCGGGAGACGGCGGACCTGTTCAGCACAGCATGACCATAGCTTGATCCGTTGGTTTCGAGCGCAGTCGAGAAACCTGCGCGGCGTTTCTCGACTTCGCTCGAAACGAACGGGGGTTTGTGCAGGAGGCTCTGGTAAACACCCGCAAAATAGTATAGGGGGGTACCCTATGCATATCATCGCCGATCGGGACAAGTTGCTGGCGCGGGTGCGCCGTATCGCGGGACAGATTGCTGCCGTGGACCGCCAGTTGACGGGGGACGCCGACTGTTCCGAAACGCTGCAACTGGTGGCTTCGGTGCGTGGCGCGGTCGGCAGCCTGATGGAGGAACTGATCGAGCAGCATATGCGCGAGCATGTCGCCCGACCGGGCCTGACCGATGCCGAGCGCAGCGCCGCCAGCGAGGAAATGCTGGCGCTGATCCGCCGCTACGGGAAATGACGATGCACGACGGCCATGATCACCGGCATGACGATCACAGTCATGATCCCGCCCCTGCCCCAACGCTCGACGCGGCGTCCATGGAGGGCGAGGACAGCCATTATTTCGACCATATCTATCTGTCCGCCGGGCATGACGAGAATGCGAAGCGCACCCTGTGGGTCGTATGGCTGACCGCCGCGACCATGGTGGTGGAGATTGTCGCGGGATGGACCACCGGATCGATGGCGCTGCTGGCCGACGGCTTTCATATGGCGACGCATGCGGGCGCTCTGGCCGTGGCGGCGGCGGCCTATGCTTATGCCCGGCGACACGCGCGCAACCCGCGCTACACGTTCGGGACGGGCAAGGTGGGCGATCTGTCCGGCTTTGCCTCTGCCCTGCTGCTGGGCGTCATGGCGCTGTTCATCGCGATCGAATCGGGGATGCGGTTCTTCCAGCCGGTCGAGGTCGCCTTTGGCGAGGCGACGCTGGTGGCCGTCGTCGGGCTGGTCATCAACATCATCAGCGCGTTTCTGCTGGGGCATGACCATAGCCATGATCATGGCCATGGCGATCATGGGCATGATCATGCCCATGGCGCCAAACACAGCCATGCCGACAATAATCTGCGCGCCGCCTATGTGCATGTGCTGACCGATGCGCTGACGTCGGTACTGGCGATCGCGGCGCTGCTGGCCGGGCGCTATCTGGGCTGGCGGTGGATGGACCCCGCGGTCGGCCTGCTGGGCGCAGTGGTGATAGCGCGCTGGGCCTGGGGGCTGATGAAGGATACCGCCGCGATCCTGCTGGATACGGCGGAACCGGCGCTGATGGCGAGAGTGCGGACGCTGGTGGAGGCCGAGGGCGCGACCATCTGTGACCTGCATGTCTGGCGCATCGGCCCGCACGCCCATGCGTCGATCATCAGCCTGGCGCCGGGCGCGGACGTTGCGCGAGTCCGGGCGCGGGTGAAGTCGCTACCGCGGATGGAGCATGTGACGGTGGAAGGCTAATATTTCCATGCTGTAGGGGGATTGCCCTGCGCACCGGCTTTGTCCGATGATGCGCCATGGATTTCATGAAATGGATCAACTCGCTCGACGAGCTTCTCTACGAAGTCATGAGCTGGCTGCTCTTCTTTCCGCTGACGCTATGGCGTTCGATCATCCATCCCTTTGCGATGATGGACTATGCCGACGATCAGCTGGCTCTGCCCGACGACCAGCAATATGGTGCAGCGCTCAGCCCGCCGCTATTCCTGGCGATTGCGCTGCTGATGGCCCATGTGGTTTCGCTGACGCTGGGGCAGGTTGATGCGATCGTTGCCGACCAGCACGGGCTGGGCGCGCTGGTCAATGACGATGCCAGCGCGCTGGTGCTGCGGCTGGTCGTCTTTGCGTCCTTTTCCCTGTTCACCGCCACAAGGATGGTGCGCCGGCGTGGCCTGCCGATTGACCGCAATACGCTAAGGGCGCCCTTTTACGCGCAATGCTATCCCACCGGCGTATTCGCGCTGGGGCTGGGCACCGGCGTCGCCCTGGTCCGCACGGCATGGCCCGCCACCCATATAGGCGGCATCGGGCTGGTCGTCGCGAGCATCCTCTATTATGTCATCATCGAGACACGCTGGTTCGCCATGAAGCTGGGCACCGGCTATATCTCCGCGATCGGTGCGGTCGCCATCACCCTGTTTGAAGCATTTACCCTGTTCCTTATCGTCGGATTTCTGTTCACGCGCTAATGTTTGCATCTGCGCCCCTTCAGGAGGATTGGTCCATGCGTTTCCTGCCTGTGATAGCCGTCCTGCTGGCGGCATCCGCGACCCCCGCCATCGCCCAGACGCCGCCCGATGTCGCCGACCTGGTCGGTGCCAGGGCCGCCGGGGGCGAAACCCAGCTGGAGGCGCGGGGCTATCGCTTCGTCACCACCAATGTGGTGCGGGACACGAAATGGTCCTTCTGGTGGAGCGAGCGGCAGCGGCAGTGCATTTCGGTGGCGACGGCCGAGGGCCGCTACAACGCGATCGGCACGGTTCCGGCGGCCAATTGCAATGCCGGCGGCGGCGGCGCGACGTCCCGGCCGACACAGCCCTTTGAGAGGATTTCGCTGGTCTGTATCGGCACGGGCAGCGGACCTGCGGCGCAAAGCTCGTCCGGCTATCGCTACAATCGCAAGTCGCGCAAATTCGAGCCGGAATTTGGCACGACCATGGGGCGGGAAGCCTTTTCGTCCGATCTGGAGATCGAGATTGCCGATGGTGTCGGCCGGGTGCATCCGTCCGGCAAGCTGGTGTCGCCGATCCATTCGGGCGGGAATGATGGCTGGTGGCCGATCGCCGACCTGCTGGTGACGCCGGACCGGATTACGGGCAGCTATCGCATGAACGGGCTGAACAAGCCGCGCATCGACTATGATCGCCGCACGCGCATCGTCCGTGTGCGCGCAGCGACCGAATTTACCGGGCGGTGCGAGGAGCAGTGATCACTCCGCCTTCAGCGCATCCATGATCTGGCGCACCGGGGCGATGTCATAGCCTGCCGCCGCCGCCTGCGCCGCCAGCACGTCGCCATTGTCGCCTGCCCGCGCGCGGGTGAGCGCCCAGAGCAAGGTGCTGCGCGTGCCTGAGCGGCAATAGGCCAGCGTCTTGCCGGTGCCGGCCTGCTCCAGCGCTGCGGCCATGCCATCGAGTTGCCAGGGGGCAAAGCCGCCATGGGCGACCGGCACGGCGACATAGGCGATGCCCGCCGCCTTGGCCGCCGCTTCGATCTCCGCGCCGTTGACCTGACCCGGCTCCTCATTGTCGGGGCGGTTGTTGACGATCATCGTCACGCCCTGCGCTTTCGCCTCTGCCACCTGATCGATCGTGATCTGGGGGGAAACGAGGATATGGTCGGTCAGCTTGCGGAACATCTGTGGGTCTCCTTTCCCCAACCCATGCGCCGGGACAGCGCCGGTTTCAAGGATGTCGCGTTACAGAAAAGGCCGGATCGCGGCCAGGAACGCGTCGCCCCAGGCATCGAGCTTCTTTTGACCCACGCCGCTGATCATGCCCAGATCGCGCAGGCTGGTGGGGCGCTGTTCGGCCATTTCGCGCAGGGTCGAATCGTGGAAGATGACATAGGGCGGCACGCCCGCCTCCTGCGCCAGTTCGCGGCGGCAGGTGCGCAGCGCGTCGAACAGCGGATCGCCGACCGGATTGGCATCCGCGCCGTTGCGGGCGTTGCGCTTGCGCCGTTCGCGCCTGGGGGGCACGAGGATGCGCACCTCCTCCTCCCCGCGCAGGATGGGCCGGGCGTTGGGGCCGAGCATCAAGCCGCCATGTTCGGTCGTTTCCAGCGCATCGCGCACCAGCAGCGCGCGCGACACCGGGCGCAATAACGCGGTCTCATCGCCCGACACGATGCCATAGACCGAAATCCTGTCATGGCCGCGTTCGCGCAATTTGTCGGTGACGCCGCCGGTCAGCACCGCCTCTATGTGGCCGGAGCCGAAGCTTTGCCCGGTGCGATAGACGGCGGAGAGATATTTGCGCGCGGTTTCGGTAGCGTCGACGCTGGCCGGAGGGGACAGGCAATTGTCGCAATTGCCGCAGGTCGCCGGCGGGTTTTCGCCGAAATGGCGCAACAGGATGGCGCGACGGCAGGTGGCGGTCTCCACCAGCGCGCCGAGCGCGGCGATGCGGGTGCGCTCGCCCTGCTGGCGGGATGGGTCGAGTTCCATAATGCGCTGACGGGCGCGGGCGAAATCTTCCGCACCCCAGAAAAGATGCGCGACCGCCGGTTCGCCATCGCGCCCTGCACGGCCCGATTCCTGATAATAGCCCTCGATCGATTTGGGCAGTCCTGCGTGCGCCACAAAGCGGACGTCGGGCTTGTCGATGCCCATGCCGAAGGCGACGGTGGCAACCATCACCATATCTTCGCTGGCGATGAAGGCGGCCTGGTTGCGGGCGCGGACGGCGGGGTCGAGCCTGGCATGATAGGCGCGCACGGGGCGGCCACCACGGCCCAGCGTCTCGGCCATTTTCTCGGTCGCGGCGCGGGTCTGGGCATAGACGATGCCGGGGCCGGGATGGGTGGCGACCAGATCTGCGAGTTGGCTCGAAACACCGTCGCGCGGATGGACGGCGTAGCGGATATTGGGCCGGTCGAAGCCGGAGATGATGAGGCCATCGCGCGGGATGCCGAGCTGGACGAGAATATCATCGCGGGTATGCGCGTCCGCCGTGGCAGTGAGCGCCAGGCGCGGGACGTCGGGAAATTCGTCGAGCAGCGGGCGCAACAGGCGATAGTCGGGGCGGAAATCATGGCCCCATTCGGACACGCAATGGGCTTCGTCGATCGCGAACAGCGCAACCCTGGCAGAGCGGAGCAGCGAACGAAACCCCTCCTGACTGGCGCGTTCGGGGGCGACATAGAGCAGGTCGAGATCGCCATTGCGCAGGCGATCCTGCGTCTCCCGCCAGTCGGCGTCCACGCTGGTCAGGCTGGCGGCGCGCAGGCCGACCGCATTGGCCGCGCGCAACTGGTCGTGCATCAGCGCGATCAGTGGCGATACGACGACGCAGCAGCCATCAAGCGCGGCCGACGGCAACTGGTAACAGAGCGACTTGCCCGCCCCGGTCGGCATGATCGCCAGCGTCGGCAACCCCGCCATGACCCGCCCGACCACCTGTTCCTGTACCCCGCGAAAGGCGGAAAAGCCGAATATATCGTGGAGAAGGGTGGGAATGTCGCGCCGCATCGCATGGCCTGTAGCGGCTGAGGCGCAGGGGGGCCAGTGGGTGTTGCGTTATGAGGGGGGTGTTGGGCGAGGATGGGTGGGGAGCGGAATGAATTTCACCGTCACCCCAGCGAACCCTGAGCCACCTTTGTCGTAACAACGGGGGCGGGTCGAGGGGTTTCCTTTGCAAAGTCGAGGATGCCCATGAGGGCGCCGTGTAGCGTGGCATGGATTTCGCCCCACTTGTCGCCAGGATGCAGGACAATCCGGTGAATGAGCGACCGAATGGCGTCGGAGGCGTCGAGCCGGGTTTCCGGGTCTTCGAGCGCTTGGGTGAATCGCTCTACCTCCCGTTCGTAGATTCCAGCGATGCCGGGATGAACGTCTGGAACAGCCTGCGGGGCCGACGCCATGCGGGTAGCGATTTCGGCCTTCTGCCGCTCCAGTTCCGCCATGCGGGCCTTCATCTTGGGCTGGTACAGCCCGTCCTCGATCGCTGTCATGATCCCGGCAATGGCGCGCTCGATCTTGTCCAGCGCGCGGCGGTCGGCTTCGATCTGCACCCGCTGTTCACGGTTCTCTCGGTTGATATGTTCGGCGTAAGCGGCGACCGCCGCCTGCACCTTCTCCGGCGACACCAGCCGTTCGCGCAGACCCGCAAGCGCCCGCTCTTCCAGCTTTTTGCGAAGGATAGTGCGGTTGTTGGCGCAGATATGGCGGCGATGGTGATTGATACAGCCAAAGCGCCCGTTGACCGCCAAGCCGACCGTGCCGCCGCAAACGCCGCATTCGACAAGGCCCGATAGCAGAGTGACGGGACGACGGGCACGGTGCATCCGGCTCGCCTGCGCCGCACGAAGGCCATCGAGCAGCGGCTTATATTGCTCGACCAGCACATCTCGCCGCCGCTTCACCGCCTGCCACATATCGTCACTGACTATTCGCAGGCCAGGCACTTCGACCCGGACCCATTCGGATTCGGGATTGGGACGCCGCACGGTCTGTCCCGTGCGCGGGTCCTTGACGGCCTGCTTGCGATTCCAGACCCGCACGCCGACATACATTTCGTTATGGAGGATGCCGATGCCCAGCTTGGGCTTGCCGCGTATGGTCGTATCGCTCCAAGGGCGACCGGATGGACCGGGAATGCCGTCCCGGTTCAGGTCACGCGCGATGGCGCGCGGGCTCTTGCCCGCCGCGAACTCGCGGAAGATGCGCTCCACAATCGGCGCTTCTGACGGCTCGATCCGGCATTCGCCCCGCACCAGTTCGCCTTCGCTCGAAAGCCGCCGCACCGTGCGATAGCCATAGCCCACCGGCCCCGCCGAAAAGCCCTTCTCGACGCGCCCGCGCTGACCGCGATGGGTCTTTTTGGCGAGATCCTTGAGGAACAGGGCGTTCATCGTGCCCTTGAGGCCGACATGCAGTTCGCTGATCTCGCCTTCTGCCAACGTCACCAGCGGCACGCGCGCGAACTGAAGATGCTTGTAGAGCGTCGCCACGTCTGCCTGGTCGCGCGACACACGGTCGAGCGCTTCGGCAATAACGATGTCGAACTTACCCGCCTGCGCGTCCTGGAGTAGCGATTGAATGCCCGGACGCAGGATCATGCTCGCACCCGAGATCGCGGCATCCTGATAGCTGTGGACGACATGCCAGCCCTCACGCTCGGCGCGCTCGCGGCAGATGCGCAGCTGATCCTCGATCGACGCGGCGCTCTGCTGGTCGGAGGAGTAGCGGGCATAAAGAGCAATACGGGTCATGAGAAAAGCTCCTGTGATCCGTTCCGCCGTCAGGCGGCCTTGGTCAGCATGAAATCGACATGGACGCCGTCATAGGGAAAGACGATGCCGCGCCCTTCCTTATGGATTACACCAGCGCCGATGAGTGCCTGCACGTCGCCATGCACCGCCTTCATGTCCCGGCCCACGCGCCGCGCGGCCTCACGGATCGACATGACGCCCTGTCCGGTCATCGCCTGGATCAAATCCCAGCGCTTGCGGGTGAGCGTCTGCCACAACAGATCGGGACTGGCGAAGCTATGATGCGCGCCCTGAGCCTCGCCCTCGAAAGCGGCAAGCGCACGGCGCGTCACATCGTCGCGGCTGGCGACGGAGAGCGTTACGATGTTCATTTTTGCCTCCATTGGTCCACGTCCTTCCAGAAGTCCGCCAGCAATGTGGCGGGTGTCGTGAAGGCATAGGCCGTTTCGCTCTCGCCGATATGCCGATGATCGCTCTTGCCGGCCTCATTGTCGTAGCGGAGCACGCAGACGCCATCGACAACATAGGCGAGGGCATATTTGAGATCGTGTATCGATCCCTTCACCGGCTGCGGCACCCGCCAGATACGAAGCTCTACAAAGGACTTCGCATCAAGCTGGTGGCGTTCGTTGAGCAACGGTTCCGCCTTCATGATGGATTATATGCCATCGAATAGCATTGATGTCAATAGCTCCATCACTCTACCTCTTCCGGCTCATTGTCGTTGGCCGCCCTGCACGCGCGAATATGCTGGCGCGCAATATGGCGACCGATAGCCTCTGCAATGCGGATCAGCGCCGCTTCAACGTCCACGCTGGGCGGCTCAGTGCCCGTCCCGTTATCGTTGGCGGCGGTCAGTCGATTGGGCGGCGCGGCGTTGTCACCCTTCTCCATGGCCAGACTTTCCAAGCGATGGACGATTGTCGTTGTCCGGCCGGTAAGCGGCGGGATCGGCGACCCAGCGATTGACGGCGGACTCGTGCCAGCCAGCACCATGGACGCTGATCGGCACTTGCCGAGGGAATGTCCCTTCCGCGATCTTGCGGTAGATGGTGGACCGGGAAAGGCCGGTGCGGTCGAGAACGGTTTTCAGGCGAATGATACGATCGGTGTTCGGCATAAAAGAGCTTTCAAGTCATGCGTTGCCAAAGCCCCCTACAGCCAGAATTGGCGGAGTTTCCGCGCAAGACAAGACGCCCGTTGCAGCCTGTCAGGCCGCCCGGATACATGTCGTAGGGCTGTAGAGGGACGGTGAGGGACATCGGCGGACGTAGAGGGAATTAGCGGGAACTTGCCCGCCTCATTGCCCACGCGCGTTTTCTCAGTCGCTGTTGCCTGACAGCCACGCTTTTTACGCTCGCCGGTCCCCGCAGATCGTCTGAGCTATGATGTATTTAGCATATCCATCGTCCTTTTCGATGGCCTGCCCGTCGCGAATCAATCTGCCTCAAACGATCCCACCCCGCAAGGGCGTGGGCACTGAAGTGCCGACTGCGCCAATATCGCGCTAATTCCTCCAATTGTGTTTTAAAACTGCTGAGGCGCGCCTGCTATGTTGCCATGATGGGGGCGCTTCCTGCCTTACAGCCGCGCAGGCCGAATTGACGCGCCGAAAACGTCCGACTGCGCCATTGCTGCGCGTCGCTGTAGAATGATGTGTCCCCACCACCATCGCCGCGATAAAAGAGATGTGGCGGGAACCGGTAAAAGCTATCGACGCTGCAAGCAGACGTCGAGGCTGCGCGGGTTAAGGGGCCTTCCATTCACCGCCACAAAAGAACGGGTGATCTTCACCGCAGTTGCCACATAATCATGTGGTCAAAAATGGCCCGCCTCATCCGCACATAGATGATCGAGAAGAATCGCGGCTTGGCGGGTTCCTAGACAGGCGCGACCTCCAATCCTGCTGTGAAAACGAGGCATGAGGGTCATCACTCCATCCAGCTTAGCCCATTTTCCCGACATACGCCGCCCGCAGACAGCGCATTGAGCCTGTCGCGCTCGCTTCCGTTGCTGCTTCACATCCAACAGTTCCAATCTCCTTTTGGGCGACACGGTGCTGCAAAGTGCCATTACTGTCCCAAACCGTCGCTCAGCCGTATCCGTGCGATGCAACGCAGATGAAATGCCAATCTATTCCGTCGTGGCTCCCAGCGGGGTAAGCCTACGTCGGGGATAGTGGCATGTTCGCGCCCGCCTGACTTTAACACACAGGGCTTTCTGCCAACATGGAATTGATTGGAAGCCCCCCTTACAACAGCTCGCTGCAAGGTCGCCATGGCAGGGCTTGTCCTCATGAACCGATGGCGGGCGTCCCCGCGCATTCCGCACGGGCCGCGCTCTATTCCGCTTCGCTCCACCGAGCCGCCGCTGCGCGCCGTCTCGTCGCCCAAGGGCGCTACGATCGCATGACGCAGGGGACCGGCCACGCCAATCCCCATGCGGACATCGCGCGCGCGATGGCGTCAACCGGCTCCGGCAAGCGGTGTGGGCGTCGCTACCCTCTAGGCCCGTCGCGGCGGGCCGCAACCCGGCGGTGCCGGGTCTTCCTCTTCGTTTCAGCCTTGCAGGTGCAGCCCGCCTCTGCCGACGCGCCTTCCGGTCGCTCTTGCCGCCCACCCCGCATTCCGGGGCCGGTGTTTTGGCAAGGAGTAAAGGACATGGAACTCAAGCATATCGACATTACCCGCCTCTCGGTTTCACCCGTCAACATGCGCGGCGGCAGGAAGTCTCCCGACCTGACCAACATTCTCCCGTCCGTCCGAGCGCGCGGCGTTCTTGTACCGTTGATCGTTCGCCGGAATGGATCACCAGAGACCTATGAGATTGTAGCAGGCAAACGGCGCTATCATGCTGCGCTGGCGATTGCGGAGGAAAGCGGGAGCATCGACCCGTTGCCCTGCGCCGTCATGGAAGCGGGCGACGATGCGGCGGCGCTGGAGGCATCGCTCATAGAGAATATCGCACGTCTGGACCCCGACGAGATGACCCAATGCGAAACCTTTACCCGGCTGGTCCAAGAAGGCCGTAATGTGGAGGATATTTCCCTTACCTTTGGTCTGACGGCATTGCAGGTGAAGCGCACCCTTGCATTGGGCAATCTCATGCCACGCATCCGCAATCTCTATCGGGCCGAAAGAATCGACGCCGTCACCGTGCGGCACCTGACCCTTGCCACCAAGGCGCAGCAGCGGGATTGGTTGGCATTGTTCGACAGTGAGACCGATCACGCCCCAATGGGTCAGAATCTCAAATCATGGCTGATGGGTGGCGCGGCCATTTCCACCAAGGTCGCGCTGTTTGACCTTGCCACCTATTCCGGCGAGATCGTCTCCGACCTGTTCGGCGACGACAGCTATTTCGCGCGTCCCTCCGATTTCTGGACGGCGCAGATGGCGGCGGTCGAGGAACGAGCCGCAAGCTATCGCGCAGCGGGATGGCCGGAGGTCGTCGTCATGGAGCGCGGCGAATATTTCCACACGTGGGAGTATGACCGCTGCCCGAAGAAGAAAGGCGGGCGGGTCTATGTCGCCATCAGTCATCGCGGCGAGGTCAGCTTCCATGAGGGATATCTGACCACTAAGGAAGCCCGGAGGCGCGAGAAGCATGTTGAAGGGGGCGACGCCAGAACCAAGCCAGCGCGCCCGGAGATTAGCGCGCCGATCCAGAACTATGTCGATCTGCACCGTCATGCCGCTGTGCGCGCTTCCCTGCTCTCACAGCCTGCCATGGCGCTACGCCTGATGGTGGCTCATGCCATTGTCGGTTCGCCGATGTGGCGGGTGGATGTGGAGAAGCAGCGCGCCAACACGGCCGCCATCGCAGAGAGCGTGGAGGCCTGTGCTTCGGAAGCGATCTTTGACGGCAAGCGCCGTGAAGTCCTGACCCTGCTGGGTTTCGATCCCGACACGCCGACCGTAACGGGTGGCTATGCGGGCGACGATGGCCTGCCGGGACTGTTGGCCCATCTGCTAGAATTGCCAGATGAGGCGGTGCTGTCGATCCTCGCGATCGTGATAGGCGAGACGCTGACGGCGGGAAGCGCGATAGTCGAGTTGGTGGGCGCATTGCTAAGCGTCGATATGGTGGCGGTCTGGCAGACCGATGATGCGCTGCTCGATAGCATCCGCGACAAGCAAGTGATCGGCCGGATTTTCGCGGAGGTCGCGGGCGATGCCGTGGCAACGGCCAATGCCGGGGAGAGCGTCAAGGTGCAGCGCCAGATCGTGCGCGATTGTCTTGCGGGAACGGGCGGACGCGCCAAAGTGGATGGCTGGGTGCCGCGTTGGATGGCCTTTCCCCCGTCAACCTATACCGACCGGGGCGGCGTTCGCAGCGCCGAGCGGTGGAATGCGATTGCGCCACTGTTCGATACCGCCAAAGGCGCCGTCGAAAAGAAGGCGCAGCCAATGGCCCAAGCCGCCTGAGCTTGCCCGACCCGGAGGCGGCTTCGCCTCCGGGTTCTGGCGTCCGCAAGCGCGCGACAGGGACGGGCACGATCGATCCCGATTTGAAAAACCGCCCCGGCGAAGCCGGGGCGGTTCGTTTCTTGCTGGGATCAAAGGACGACATTCCACAGACGGTTGGCTACAAACCGCCAATCCTGTCCCCTCTTTGTTTCGCACCCATTTTTTGATAAGCTGTCCGCGCGTTGCGCAAAAGGCAGCGCCAGGACTGCTAATCCTGCCCAGAGAACCAACTCGGAAACCTCGTTTTCCGGGATGCCGTCGCGTATGTCCAAACCTTCGGGTCAAAGGCGGCGGCGCATGTCTCTGGCATGTTAGCAGTTCCGGCGGCTCCCGCGCCCAGCGCGCGGGAGTTCGGGACCATTGCCGCATCCACCCCGTCGCTTCCGCCTCATCCGCCATGGATGCGGAGTGGAGGTCTCTTATGGACGACGACCATGATGCGCTTGCCCATGGTGTGGACCAACGGCGCGCGACGCTCGATCACAATGAGATGCGCGAGCGCGTCCCGGCGCGGGTGCTTCATCTCGATGCCTTCGGCCGAATGGCGGTGGAACGCGCGGTACGGATATTGCGCGGCTACTTCGTCGATCGCCGCAGCAGCGCGCCGAGGCGCGGGACGCTGCACTGGTTGATGCTGGTAGGCGACCATGCCGACACGGGCAAGCCGGTGAAATGGGGCAACGAACCGCTCGTCTTCGACATCTGGGGCTTTGTCGATCATGAGGCCTATAAGGGACTGGAGCGCTATTGGGCCCGCGCCCAGGCCGTGCTTAAATCGGAACTGGGTCGGGCAATAGCCGTCGATCTTTCTATCTTCACCATCGACGAGGCCGAACGCTTCCATCTTACCAATCCCTGGCTGGCCAAGCGCTATGAGGGTGGGATCATTCTCTTCGACCGGGCGATGGACCCGCCAAGAAGTGCCGAACGCCAAACGATCCATGACCGGATCACGGCGGCGGCCGACGCGCTGGACGAGCCGCAGCGCACGGCGTTCGCCCAATACCGCCGCCGTGGTTTCGACCTCGCCCGGATCGCGCGCAAACTGGACGCCAGCGCCGCCGAAGCCAAAATGCATCTGTCGGAGGCGTTAGGCGCATTGCTGGCCCGCCTTGGCGACGATGCACAGCCCCAGTCCCTTCGTCCCGGCCTTGGCCAGCATCCCCGCCATAATCTCGACCTCTATCACCGTCCCGGCGACTTCGACCGCATCCTGGCCGTGACATTCTATCGCCGCGCAATGGATTTCGTGGGGCTGATGGTAGAGGGGGATGCGCGCGACCGTCCGTCGCTCGTCGTGCGCGAGGCGGCCTACGCGAGCGAGTTTGCGCTAAAGACGCTCCTGCTGCGCGCGGGGTATTCCGACGAGTGGAACCGCCAGCATATCGGCCTCGATCTTACGCGGGGGCTTGGAGAAGCACAGGCGAATGGAATGCCGCCGCCCTCGCCGGAACTGGCGCGGCTGATCCCGCCGCTGTCGCGCTATCACCGTCAAGGACGAACGCCCGATCAGGCGCGCGCCGTGCTTGCCGTCATGCCGCCCGCCGAGATCGTGGAGACGGTCGCGACACTGCTCGACGCCGTGGGACGGATCACCGGTTACACCGGCCTGCCGGGGGAGAGGGATGCATGATGTTGCGCACCGATCTCGACCATCTGCCATTTGCAATGCAGCAGGAGGTCCGCCGAATTGCCGCGCTGCTGTTTGAGGGGTTCGACGCCATGCTCGCGGGCAAGCGCGCCGAACGCTACAAGTCAGGCCATATCGTCAAGTTGATCCTTTATGGCCATCATGCGGCGCAGAATTGGGCATTGGCTCCTCCCGCCGCGCCGATTCGGTTGCTCGCGATCGTCAACCACAGCAAGCTTGCTGCCCGCCGCGGCGATTGGACGGCGGTGCGCGATCGGCTCCGCCGGGCGTGGGAATTGGGTGAGATCACGCATCCGGTGCGGCTCTGCGTACACAGCCTGAGCCATGTGAACCACGCGCTCGTTAATGGCGTGCCATGGTTTGTCACGATCGCGACCGAGGGCATCGCGCTTTATGAGGCGAGCAGCGCGCGACTGGAGTCGCCGCGCACATTGCCTGCCGCCCGTCATCATGAACATGGAAAAGCGGAGTTTGCCCGTTGGCATGGGCGTGCGACGGAATTCCTGTTGGGTGCAGCCTTCTATCAAAGGCGGGACAATATGCCGATGGCAGCGCTGCTGCTGCATCAGGCCTGCGAGCATCTCTATCAATGTGTGGCCTGGTCGCTCACCCTGCACGGGCTACGCACCCACGCGCTCGACGAATTGCGCGAAGTGGCCGAAGAACTGGATATCGAACTTGCCAAGGCATGGCCGCGCGACACTCTGTTCGAGCGCCGTGTCTTCGGCTGCATCCGCCGCGCTTATGTCGAGGTCCGTTACGGCCGGAACTTCCGCATCAGCTCGGAGGAACTGGCATGGGCGATGGAGCGTGCCGCGACCCTGAACCATCTGGTGGAAACCAAATGTAACGCACGGCTGGATGCAGGAGTTTCCGCCATTGGGGAGACTGCGCATGGCTGAGCCGTCCCCGCAATTGCGCGCGGCCTATGGCGCCGCCATGGCGCGACTCCCGGTCGTGACGCGCGTGATATTCATGATGCACCGCGTGGACGCCCTCTCTTACGTCGAAATCGCTTGCCGCTTGTCCATCAGCGACAGCGCAGTTCAGGCATGTGTGGCTGAAGCGCTGGGCATGATCGCTGCGATCCTGGATGGCGACATGCCCAGGCGTTGGAGAGATGCGGACATCGCGCCTGCCGAAAGCGACCTGCGCCGCCGTTATCGCGCCTCGTGCCAGGAGCGCTTGCGCGCTTTGGGCCATAGCGAACCGCTGGCCTGGGCCAGCGAGCACGATGACGACCTGATCGTCAACATCGCCTTTCTCCAGACGCTGCCCGCGCCGGTTCTCGAAACGTTTCTTCTCAGCCGCGTCGATGGCCTCAACTACCAGCGGATAGCCAAACGCATGTGGACGCTGCCTTTCGTCGTCCGCCGCAGGATGCTTCACATGGTTCGCGCACTCGATCGGCAGCCCATGACGTTCGAGCAATGGTTGCGCGCAGGGGCATTGGCAAAGGATCTGACGACCTGAGCGACATATATCACGGAAAAGGCGAGGCGAGGCTGCTCGTCAGGCATCACACTGCGGGCGATGCCGCGAATTATCAGCGATGCATGATGACTCCTCAGTGTGGGGCGTTTGCTCCCTTCGGCGCTGCAAGGAACGAGGCCCCACCGGATGCAGTCCTCAAGTTGTGGGGCCTCGCCGGACCTCCTTTAGCTGCCGTGCATGAATATTGAATGACCGGGAATGAACGATAGGCCCATAGCGAGCAATATCGCATGCATCATGCTAGAGGGGATTTTGGTCTGGATCACCGACTTGTGCGGCTGGAACGTGAGCACCGCCGATATCTATCGCCAGTATCTGAGGGCGATCGGGAGCCGATGCCAGTTTCATGATAGCGCGGCGTTCGATCTGGAGGTCCCGATCGCCCCATCGCACCCATATACAAAACTTTATCCGCATGGGGTGGCTGGGGTTCATAACATGATCCAATGCCTGGTTGAGCGACAGGCCGACCAGTTCGGGCGTATACTCCCCTTCCCGTGATCGCCTTACGCCAACTATGGCCGAAGCATCCCATGGCACTGGTAGTTTTTCGCACAGCTTCGGCATCTCTCACGCATATAGCGGTGTCATGATCGAGGAAAGCTGGGCAGTATCGAATTATCGTGGTGCCGGAATCGGTTCGCCACCTTTCATAAACGGTTCATCTGCCGTCTTCTAGGGGCGCTATCCCGGCGCTAATGCCCCCCGCTCTATGCCGGGCTGCGAAGCCTTGCTTTGTGACTGACCCCGCAAAGAAAGGCTTCGCAGAATCTCGCCGATCCTGTCAACACGGGCACTTATTGGGTCTATAAGCAGCCGGGGAGATTCAGCAGGGCATCTATCGCAAACCCATCACTCAACACAAGCCTTCGCGGTTTCTCAGCCACTTCAATCCGGACGAGATTGGCGCCGATCTGTAGCCAGAAGCTGTCATCCCCCTTTCGGATCAGGTCGATGACCATAGAGACATCTCGGTTCCACCGTTGCATGGTTTCGTGATCTCGACCACCGAGGCGGTACAAAGGGTGATTCAGTTTTGTTAGATCGCGCTGAACGCAGGAAACAAGATATTCGGCCATCAATTCCACATCGGTTAACCCCGACGCCACAAAAGGGGGGGCGCCGGGGTCTGATCGAAGCACGCCCTGGTGGGGACCGTAAGGACGCATTAATGGTTTTGCGTATAATCATGAAAAAGTGATTAACGAAGCGTTGTTATCAGAGATCGGCCAGCGCTATTTCCGCAGTTTGCCGGACGGAGTAACCCCGCTACTGTCGCCTTGACACGTCGAACGCCATAGTCGCTCGGCTTCATCGACAACAGGCAGCAAGTCCTGATCGGCCCAGACCGATTGAAGGCGGGAGCGCACGGCGTCGGGTTCGCCATCGCGTGGGAACAGCGGATCGGCCCTGGAAAACATGATCAGACCATGCAAGTCGCCATTTATCTCGGCAATCTCGGCGAGCCATTGTCCGAATGGCAGTCCAGGGTTGGGCGGCGGCGATGTCACAGGCATACCTCAATAAGATAGCGAAATGGCCGATTTCACCGGCTGACCTTCCATCCCGCTCCTATGTGTTCTTTCACCGCTATGCGATGCAATTGTTACACAACCGTGCCATTCCTTCCATCGGAATAGGGGCCGATGGAAGCAGAAAGCGACGCTTTGTTCGGACGGCTCGGCGAATTGATCACCTCCCTCGTTGCTGCTGCGCCTTCGCTGGTCCCGAGGACGTAAACGCGGGGGACTGAGCAGCACATTGGGATCACCCTTGGCTGAATTTGCCGCGCGGTGGACTGGCCTGGCCTCGCGTTTTCGCGTCCAGCGGATCGATGTCTTTGGCGAACCGCAATCCTGCCAGTTCATCCCTGACCCAAACGGTCGTGGCCGCGATTTCTTCCAGCCGCCCGATGTCGAGTAACAGCGTCTGTCCAACCTTCAAGTGTCCGGCGCCATCGATGCAAGCGCCTCCCGCCGATATGTTCCGCACGCGATGCACCGACGGCTCGGCGGCAGTGAAGCCGGTCGCCACTCCCCGAAGGAACACGCTCTCTCGCGAAGCTACGCGGCGATTTATTCGGTTGGGCATGCCTCCTTTTTACCGGTCGAGGCTTACCAACTGATTGAAGCGTTGCCGGACAGCTTTGAGCTTTCGATCTAGGGCAGCGTGCTGGCCTCGCATGTTACCGATGCGCCGGAATATGCGGCAGAGATGCTTTATCCGCCGCATAGTCGCTTGCCATGACGAATGCTGCCATGAGGGAGCGGCCGATTGCGATGGTACGACGCTAGTTTTACCTGCGGCATGACAACGGCTATGATCGGCGATCAACCATGTTGCACACAGCGGCGAGAGGTCACTGCGACGCCTCGCCATCGGCTGCGGGTAATGGATCGTCAACTTGCAAGGTGGAAACATGAGCACCGCCGATTTCTACCACCAGAACGCCGCCAGCGAGCGTCTCGCGGCTTCGAAGGCAGATCTCCCCAACCGACGACGGCAGCATGAGCAGTCCGCTGAACGTTGGGAACAAATGGCGCGCGCTGCGGAGGAGACCGAACGGCGCACGTTGATCAATGAGGCCCAGAAGCGCGCCTTCCGATAACCGTTGGTCGCCATGCGCGAGTGAACGCAACGGCTGGATATGCAGGCGCGTATCCTACGCTGGCTAGGCAGGTTCGACCATCGCTGGCAGGAAATCATTGTCGATGTGCCCGCAACCGGGAAGCTTGCGTGCATTCCGGCAGTCATCGGCAGCCATGCAGTGGAATAGTTCAGTTTCATGCCACTGCACAATCGTCGGGATGGCCCCGCCTCAGCGATTTATTTCTGCGTTTGCTCGGGCGTCCTCTGCGGTGAACCCGCGCTTCCCCTTGCGCTTCCAGAGGGCAAGCGCGTTGGCGCGTTCCTCTCCGCGCAGCCGGTCGGCAACTGTGAGGAACGCGCCGTAGAGCGTGGCGCGATCGTCCTCGGTCAGATCGACCAGCCCGGCCTTGATGACGAGGCCGCCCAATTCGATCAAATGCCGCGTGCGTTCACGGCGTGCGACGGCCCAATCCCGCATGTCGGTTCGCGCCTTTCGTGCCTCAAGCCGATGTCGCGCCGCCATCGAGCGGGAAAGTGCCGCTTTGCTGGCCAGAAGGTCCGCCCGCAGGCTTGCCGCCCTTGCCAAGAAAGAAAGCTGCGCCCGCTTTGCGCCAGCCCTCCTTTGTCGCGGCGTCTTTCACCGTGACGGCATGGAGAAGCGCCCCGGCCAGCATATCAGCGTCGAGCGTATCCGCCCCGGTCGCCGTCACCAGCTCGCCAAGCTGGCGCACACGCCGTTCCCTGAGCGCCTTGGCCTTGTCAGCCAGGACTTTGAGTTCCGAATCAAAATCACGGGGCTTACGCATAGTAAAGTCTCCATTGAGTGATGATGGCGCTATGATAAGATGATCTTACCCCCTGCGCAGTAGAGTCGCCGGGACAGCCTGACACCGCCTAGTCCCGTCCGAGAAATTTTCGAGAAGGGCGCGCTTATACGTCGTGCCGACGTGCGCTCAGAGTAGTAACTGGTATGTCGCTATGGCGATCTACCATTTCTCCGTTCAGGTCATTGGCCGCGCGCAAGGGCGCAGCGCCGTCGCGGCGGCGGCCTATCGCGCGGCCGAACGGCTGCACGACGATCGCCTCGACCGCGACCATGACTTCACGAACAAGGCGGGCGTCGTCCATTCGGAAATCCTCCTGCCTGAAGGCGCGCCCGAACGCTTCTCGGATCGCGCGACCCTCTGGAACGAGGTCGAGGCAACCGAGAAGCGCAAGGACGCGCAGCTTGCCCGCGAAATCGAGTTCGCCATCCCGCGCGAGATGAACCGAGCGCAGGGCGTCGCGCTCGCACAGGATTTCGTGCGCGCCGAGTTTGTCGAACGCGGCATGATCGCGGACTTGAATGTGCATTGGGACATTTGGGCGGACAAGCTGGCCAAGCCCCACGCCCATGTCATGCTCGCCATGCGGGAGGTAGGCGAGGAAGGTTTCGGGCAGAAGGTCCGTGACTGGAACCGCACGGAATTGGTGGAGCAATGGCGCGAGCGCTGGGCGGATCATGTCAACGCCCGCCTTGCCGAACTGGATATTGATGCCCGCATAGATCACCGATCCTTGGAGGCGCAGGGCATCGACCTTGAGCCGCAGGACAAGATTGGCCCCGCCGCGTCGCGCATGGGGACTCGCGGCCTCGAGTCCGAGCGGATCGAGGATCACCGCGCCGTCGCCGAGCGGAACGGTGAACGTATCATCGCCGATCCTTCCGTGGCGCTCAATGCGATCACCCATCATCAGGCGACGTTCACCAATCGCGACCTTGCGATGTTCGTCCACCGGCACAGCGACGGCAAGGACCAGTATGACCGGGCGATGAGCGCGGTTCGTGCCTCGCCCGACCTGATCGCGCTGGGCAAGGACGGGCGCGGCGAGGATCGGCTTACCAGCCGCGACATGATCGAGACCGAGCAGCGGTTGCAGCGCGCGTCCGAACTGATGGCGGGGCGCGAACGGCATCGCACGGACGAGAATTCGCGGGAGGCGGCATTGGTCAGCGCGGAGGGGCGCGGATTGCTGCTGTCGGATGAGCAGCGCGCAGCGTTTGAGCATGTGACCGGCGATCGGGATTTGAGCATCGTCGTGGGCTATGCCGGGACCGGCAAGAGCGCGATGCTGGGCGTGGCGCGCGAGGCGTGGGAGCGCAGCGGATATGAGGTGCGCGGCGCGGCGTTGTCGGGCATCGCCACCGAAGGGCTTGAGAACGGTTCCGGTATCGCCTCACGCACCATCGCCAGCATGCAACATGGATGGTCGCAGGGCCGCGATATGCTCACGCCCCGCGACGTGCTGGTGATCGACGAGGCGGGCATGGTTGGCACGCGCCAGATGGAGCGCGTGCTGTCCCATGCCGAAGCGGCAGGCGCAAAGGTCGTGCTGGTAGGCGACCCGCAGCAGTTGCAGGCGATCGAGGCGGGCGCGGCATTCCGGGCGATCCACGAGCGGCATGGCGGCATTGAGATCACGGAGGTTCGCCGCCAGCATGAGGACTGGCAGAAGGACGCCACCCGCCATCTGGCGACCGGCAGGACCGGCGAGGCAATCCGGGCCTATGCTGACCATGGCATGATCCACGCGGCCGACACGCGCGAGCAGGCGCGGAGCGAGCTTGTCGAGCGTTGGGACCGCGAGCGCATCGCCGCGCCCGATCAAACGCGCATCATCCTGACCCATACCAATGACGAGGTGCGCGAACTGAACGAGGGAGCGCGCGACCGGATGCGCGCGGCTGGCGCGCTTGGGGACGATGTATTGGTGAAGGCCGAGCGGGGCAGTCGCATGTTCGCCAGCGGCGACCGTATCATGTTTCTTCGCAACGAGCGTAGCCTTGAAGTGAAGAACGGCACGCTGGGCACCGTCGAGCAGGTCAACCAGCAGGGCTTGATGGTCCGCACCGATGACGGGCGCTCCATATCTTTCGACACCAAAGATTATGCCCATGTCGATCATGGCTACGCCGCCACGATCCACAAGGCGCAGGGCATGAGCGTGGACCGCTCGCATATGCTCGCCACGCCGGGGATGGACCGGCACGGCTCCTATGTCGGCATGACGCGCCACCGTGAAGGCATGGCGCTTCACTACGGGCGCGACGACTTCAAGGACGACTCCCGCCTTGTCCGCATCCTGTCGCGCGAGCGCGCCAAGGACATGGCGAGCGACTACCGCCAAGTCGATCCCGTGAAGGACTATGCCGAGCGGCGCGGCATCAGCTTTGGCGAGCGCATCGCGGAAATCGTCAGGCCGGTAGCGGAGAAGGCGCGCGGGATCTTCGACGGCTTGCGCCTCTCGCTGGCCGGGGAGGATCGCGCCGCGCCAGCCATACCGGAAGCACAGCGCGGCATGTTCGACGGGTTGGACCTTGGCCGCTTTGCTTCCGCGCCTGTCCACGATCCGGCCCGCCAGCAGCAGCGCGAGCATGACGCGCAGACCATGCGCGCAGGCGGATTGCGCGGCGCGGTCGAACGCTACGCCAAGGCGGTGGACGCGATCCGGCAGACCCGCGCGCAGGGCATCGACGCTATGCCACACCAGCGCGAGGCGCTGGAGAAGGCGCGCGACGCCCTCAACGCCATCAGGCCCGAAGGCTCCACCGATTTGAACAGCGCGTTCCGGGCTGGCCCGGAACTGATCCGCGAGGCGGCGGAAGGGCGCGGCCATGAGGCCGTGCGGGCGATGCAGACGGAGGCGGAAATCCGCATCGATCCCTTCCAGCGCGCGGACAGGTTCGTGGAGGGCTGGCAGCAGTTGCAGCGCCAGCATCAGGAACTTGTGCGCGACGGTAATTTCCGGGCGGCGAAGACCACGGCGCAGCACATGGCCGACATGGCGAAAAGCCTTGAGCGCGACGCCCAGCTTGAATCCGTGCTGGGGCTGCGCGGCCGTGAGCTTGGGCTTGAGATCGGTCAGGACATGGGTCGCAGCATCGGCTGTGACCTCGCCGCTTCCATCCCCTTCGACCATGGCCGCGACATGAGCCGCGGCATCGAACGCTAGACCAAGGAGAAATTACTATGGACGACCCATCCCAGTTGAACGGGCCGAAACCCCAGCCGCCCACCGGCACGGCGGCGGAGGCGTTCGCGCACCTGGCGGCGCGCGTCGAGGCGATGGAGCAGCGGCTTGATGGGCGCTTGGCGGTGATCGCCCGCGCGCTTGAGCATATCGCCGTTGAGAAGCAGAGCATCGAGGTTCCCGACTACAATCCCACGCTCTCCAAAATCAATGCCGCCTTGGCGGAGATCGCCAAGCACATGAAGGCGTTTTCGCAGTCTGAAGCGCTCAAAATGACCCCGGAGAGCATCGCGGAACGAATTATCGTGTCAGCGGAAGCGGCCCGGGAGACGGACAAGGCGTCTATCAAGCAGGCGCAGATGATTCTGCACGAAGCCCATGCCGACCAGATGAAAGCCATCGGCGCGATCCGCACCAAGGACCGGCAATGGTGGCATATGCTCTATACCAGCATATGCACGGCGCTTGCCGTCTCGCTCCTGTGGCTGGTTTATCCGGGATGGGCGGCGGGCCTTGCGCCTAGCGGCTGGAACTGGCCCGAACGGGTCGCGACGCGCACGATGGGGGAACCGTCGCAATGGGATGCGGGCCTTCGCCTGATGCGCGCCGGGAATCCGCTCGGCTGGCAGGCAATCGTTGATGCAGTCGAAATGCGACAGGCGAACCGGGACGCCATCGCCGCATGCGAGAGGGCGGCGGCGAAGGCCGAGGAGCCTGTGCGCTGCACGATCAGGATAGACCAGCCTGACTGAACCAAGCTCGATTTGATGAGATAATGAACCGGATCAGTTGCGAGAGAAAGCCTGATCGGCCGGTTGTCACGCTCTCAGTTAATTCTGGTGAGACTGGTTGTCGCTTTGCTGGCGTCGGCTTGCGTCAAGTCACTGGCTACCACGTATATTTGACTCAATCCAGTACTCAACTGAGGTAGGAAAGTCCGCATCAATGGACAGCATTACAAGAACATTAAGGGCGAGTCTGCTGCGTGCGCACCTCACCTCGGTGGATGGTTACAATTGTTCCGTCAGATACGCGGCACCTACCCATGAGAGTAGCTAGACCTCATCCTAAAAAACGATGTTTTATTCGAATCGATTCAAAATGGTTATCGACGAAACGTAATCTTGACTCATAAAGGAAATGCGCCATGTCGGATTCGGACGGAATCATTTTTAATTTAAATAGTGGCCCGTTTCAAAATAACGGAGCAAGTCCGTGGTATGCCAATCTTCAATTGGGAACACCTGCCCAGACGATGAAGATAAACATTGATAGCGGAACGAATATAACGTGGGTCACATCGACGTTATGTCCACCAGAATCCTGCACCCATTACGGTGAAGACCGTTTCGACTGGGAAGCTCCCTCAACCTTCGAATTCACTGATTGCCTGCAACGGCCTTTCAGCTTTGGCCCCTGGGGAACGATGCAGGTGGAAACGGGATCGGACATGATCACCCTGCCTCAGTCATCAACCGTTCGCGCGAACATGTTCTTCTCGGCGGATTATGACGGCGATCAGTTCGCCCAGCTCGACTGGGACGGCGGCATCGGTCTTCCGTCCTCGAGCGCCTTCATCGAAGGACGCAGCACCTTCCTGTATCACGAGATGATGAAACAGGGGCTGGTCGAGCCGACCTTGCCCTTCGTGTCCTTTTATACCGACCAGGCCACCTCCGCCGGGGCCTGCCAGATGGGCGGGTATGACGAGACGAAGATCGACGGCCTGGGCCTGTTCCTGCCGTGGCATGTCTATGCCGAATATTCCGGCGTCGAATATATCTGGTCGTCGGTAATGAACAGTTTCACGGTCGGCACCGTCGTGATGGAACCAACGTTGCCGATCACGGAAGACCATCCGCTGATGCTCGCGCTCGATACGGGCGCCTCCCAGTTCAAGTGGGACGACAAGCTGATGGCCGATACGCTCACGCAGCTCACCGCGCAGGGCAATCCCGACATCGTCATGGCGTTCGACGGTGGCACGATCACGATCGGGCCGGATATCTACAACGTCCTGATCGAGGCTGGCCCCGACGAAGGGCAGACCATCCCCCAATTCCAGCCGCTCGGCCTCAACCAGCTTGCCCTGGTGGGGTCCGTGCTGCTCGACCATTGCTATGCGGTGTATGAATATGCTGTGGTCGAGTGCCCGAATACGACCTTCTCGCTCGCGCCGGTCGGCGTCTATCTTTTCAACAAGCCGGGCGGATCGAAGATCATCGATGGCAATGATACGCTCCCGACCTCCGTCCAGCCGGTGTCGGGTCGCTTCAGGCTCGGTCGGCGGGCCATGCGCAGCACGGGAGCACGGCCATGACCCTCGTCGGCATCTGGGAAAATGCCTATGGTTCCCGCATGACCCTCTCGGCGGAGGGCGATGCGATTGCGGGAGTCTATGAATCCACCACCGGATCGACGGGCCAGTATCTGGTGTCCGGGTGGCAACTCGACAGCGAACCAACGGCTGCTGCGGGGCAACCCGTGTCGCTGGCCATTGAATGGCATTCGGTTGTGGAGGGTCCTGCGGACGCCAGCTGGAACTGGGTCTCCGCTCTTGGCGGGCAGATCAATATCGTCGATGGCGAGGACAGCCTGATCCTCAGCCACCTGATGATCGCCTCTAGCGATTTCGAAGGACTGGCCGATAGCGGCGTCTATGTCGACAAGCTGACCTATCATCGCGTGACGGACACGACACCCCCATCCGGTAGTGCGGAACCGGGCGTCGCGGATGCCGATGATCCGCTCTCGGGGGAATGGACGAGCGCTGATGGGGCGATGCTTTCGATCCTGGTCACGCCGGACACGGAAAACCGGTTCGGCTATGTCAGCGGAACGCTGGCTGTTGAAGGAAGCGAGACGCCGATATCGGGCTTCACGGACGTCAATGCCACCGCCGACGGCCTGCAGTTCCAGTCTGTCTCGATCATCGCCAGCGATACGGAAAAAGGCGTTACGCGATCCCTGGGTGGCTGGATCGAGCTCGCGACGGGCGTGCTGAGCCTGCAACTGCTCACCAATCACGTCACCGCCGCCAGCAGCAATTATGTCCAGACGGATATCCGGCCGCTGACATTCGAGAAGGTGACGCAAAACTGAACCGGACCCGCTCCCGAAGACAGTAAACGCTATATTGTATCTTCGGGAGCGGCCCCGCAATATGGAGGAGAGGGCCGCAATATATCGAGGATCGATGCCGAGTTCGGGCAACCCAACAGATGTGCAAAAAATGCACGAGCTCAAGCTCGAAGTGCCGCGCCTGCCTGCGAGCGTCGTATATCGCGCGCGCCTGATATCGGCTCTTGGAGCCGTGGATACGAGCCGCCTCATGCTGCTTGCGGCGCCGGCAGGCTTTGGGAAGACCACCCTCCTGTCGCAATGGCGCGAGCATCTGCGCCAGGCGGGGGAACATGTCGGCTGGCTGACCCTGGATGAGAGCGATGCCGATGTGCGCCGCTTCATGATCGGCATCATTCGGTCGCTGGAGAAAGCTGGTGTCGACATGGGGCCACTTTCCGCACAGGCGGAGCGCGGGCTGAATGAAGTCACTGTGGATGGCGTCATTCGCGAGGTCCAGTCACGGCTGGATCTCGCGAACGGGCCGGTGACACTTATCCTTGATGATTATCATCGCACCGCGTCCCCAGCGCTCAATGCGCTTCTCAGCCGCTGGATTCCCTTGTTACCACAAGGCACACGGTTCCTGATGAGCACCCGTCGACGTCCCGATATCGGATTGCACCAGCTTCTGAGTACGGGACAGGCCATTGAAATCACGGGCGACATGCTGCGGTTCAATGCCCTGGAATCGCGTGAGGTCCTGGACGTCGGACTGAATGAAATCGAAAGAGATGTACTGGCCGAACGCACCGAAGGCTGGCCAGTGGCGCTGCAACTCGCCCGGGTCATCACCCTACAGGGCCAATCGGACCCCTTCGCGCTCACCAAGCTGATCTCCCGGGGTGGACATCTGTGGAGTTTCCTGTCCGATCAGGTGCTGCGCGGACTGAGCGACGATGCCGTCGACTTCCTGCTCGAGACCTCCATCCTGGAGCGCTTCAGCGCGGAGATTACGGACCAGGTCCGCGACAGGAACGACAGCTGGCGGATCATGGAACAGCTCGAACCGCTGCAATCGCTGCTTACCCCGCTCGACGCCGACACGATCTGGTACAGATATCACCATCTTTTCGCGGAATATCTGCAGGCGCAGTTGCGTCAGCGTCGCCCCTCCGCCGTCCCCAGGCTGCATTTGCGCGCATCCGCAGCGTTCGAGCGTTCCGGATTGCTGGCCGAGGCGGTCCGCCACGCCAGTCTCGCCGGTGATTTCGAGCGGTGCGCCGAACTGGTCGAAAGCGCGGGCGGATGGCGGCTCGTCCTGTTCGGGGGTATGGGTCAGCTTAGCCAATTGCTTGATTTCATTCCGCCATCGGAACGCCTTTCACATCCCAGGCTGTTACTCGCGAAATCCTATGTCGAACTGAAAATGGGCCTGTTGCGCGAAGCGCGCAGCACGTTCGATCTCGTCGCGAACGATGTCGCAGAACCTGTCGGGGAGTGGAGCGGACTCGATGATTGCGAGCGCGACATCCTCAATATCAGCGTTCTCATCCGGACATATGAAGACAATACGGTCGATGCGCCCTTCCTCACCTTCTTCGATCTCGTACATCAGCGCATACCGGGCGCCGACCCGCTGACACGCGGGGTGCTGGATTGTGCGGGTGCGGTGGCGTGCCTGTGCCTGGGCGGTCTGGACAAGGCCGAGGACTTCGCCCGGCAGGCCATGGGGGCCATGCGCGAGGCCAATTCCGTGCTGGGCCTCAACTACTGCTTTCTGCATGCAGGATTGTCCTGCGCCTATCGTGGCGATTTCCGCGGCGCGGAAGCCTATCTCCAGCGTGCCAAGGCGATGGCCATCGAGAATTTCGGGGCGGACAGCGGCCTCAAAGCGCTGGCCGAGACATTGCTGGCCCTGGTCGAACTGTGGGGGGGCGGCAGGCTGACCATGTCGACCGAGGAACTGGATGAAGCATTCCGGCATGTCTGCGACTATGATGGCTGGTTCGAAATCTATGCCGCCGGCCTCGATAGCCGATTCCGGCTCGCCTTCCTTGCGGGGGACGTCAAGTCGATGGACCTTGTCATCGCCGACGGCGATGGGCTGACCCGTTCCCGAGGGCTTCAACGGCTTGCCTATATTGTCGATGCCCAGCGCCTTTTGCGCCATGGCGCCGCGAACGATCCAGCGGGCGGTGCTTTGGCGGCAATGATAGGAGGGCAGTTTGAGGCAGGTTGCTGGCGCGATAATCGTGCGTGTTGGCGGCCCCATATGGACGCCGCATTTGCGCTCGCATCCTGGTATCTGCCTCGCGATGGCAGGCGTGCGCGCCGTTGGGCCAGCGATATGCTCGAATGCGCACAGGTGGTTGGAACGCGATCCTACGAGGTGCGCGCGCGCCTTATGCTTGCCGCCATCGAAGCCGCGAGCGGCGCCCAGTATAAGGCAATGGTGCATCTTCGCGCTGCCGTCGGACAGGCGGCACGACTGCGAATAGCCTTGCCTTTCATCGAGCAGGCGGCGCTGACCCCATTGATCCGGCAACTCAGACGCGAGCTGTGGGATGCCGGCGAAGATCCGATCGAAGCCTCGTTCCTTTCCGACATCGAGGAAAAGCTCGCCGCCCTCACCCCGGCAGAAGGCCCCATGTCCCTGTTGAGTGCACGCGAGCAGGAAGTCGTGGCTGAATTATCACGCGGGCTGACGAACAAGGAAATCGCCCGCGCGCTCGACATGACCGAACATACGGTGAAGTTCCATCTCAAGAATATCTTTGCAAAACTGGGAGTCGACAGGCGTGCCCATGCCCTTTCGGCCGTGCGCCAGACCAGGAAGGCCTCCCGACCTACCTAAACGAGTAGGTTGGAGCGAACAGGAAGATACGCTTTCCTACTCTTCGGGGCAGCTTGTTTGTTGCAAACCGATGACGAAACTTCACCCCATCATAAGCCGATAAAGGGGGTAGAATGTCCATGCGAACTCTTGCTCGTTTCACCGGTTGCGTATCGGCCCTCGCCTCGTGCGGGCTGGCGCCGGTCGCACAGGCCCAGATCGCGTCCGCCGACACGCAGGTCGATAATAGTGAGATCGTGGTCACGGCGCGCGGCCGTAACGAGGCGCTGCAATCCGCGCCGGTGGCCATAACCGCCTTTTCGACCAGGGCGCTGGAAGATGCCCGCATCAAGGGCGTCGGCGACTTCATAGGCATCACACCCAATATCTCGATCGTCCAGTCGCAAAGCGCGGGTAATTCCTTCGTGACCATTCGCGGCATCTCACAGGTCCGCAACGGTGAAAGCCCGATCGCGGTGGTGACGGACGGCATCCAGCAGATTTCCCCGCGCCAGTTCACCAGCGACCTGTTCGACGTCCAGCAGATCGAGGTGCTGCGCGGTCCGCAAGGCGCGCTGTACGGTCGCAATGCGATCGGCGGCGCGATCATCATCACCACCAAGCAGCCAACCAATGAATTTCATGCCGATGCACAGATATCCGTCGGCAATGGCGACGATTATCGCGGCCAGCTTTCGGTCAGCGGGCCGATCGTCCAGGACAAACTGCTGTTCCGCCTTGCGGGCAGCGCCCGCAACTTCGGCGGCCTGCTGCATAATGTTTATCTCGGCAAGACGGTCGACTGGGTGCATGACCGCAATGTGCGCGGCCAGCTTAAGGCATTTCTGACCGATACGCTGACGGCGGACCTGCGCGCCAGCTACAGCCATACCAAAGCCATCGGCGACCAGTTCCAGTATCAACCCGCGAAGTTCGAATCCGACACGTCGTGCTTCCTTGATGCCACCAATCCGTTCGGCGGCCCCGCCCCCGATGCGGATAGCGTCAGCCGCCGCTTCTGCGCCAATAATCGCGGCCATAATGTGCGCCGCTTGACCGACATCTCGCTGAAGCTTCAGAACGAAGCGGACTGGGGTACAGTCACCAATGTCCTGTCCTATATCAACATCAGGGAATATCTCGAAGGCGACCAGTTCCCCTACACCGCCAGCCGCAACGTCTACGGCACCGACGGCACGCAGACCCAGCTGGAAACGGTCAAGGCAGTGCAGAATGACTTCCGCATTGCATCACCTGACAGCGGCGCGTTTCGCTGGATGGCTGGCGCCTATATTCTAAGCACCCGCCGTTTCATTTCCTCCACCACCGGGGAGGATAATGGCCTTGGCATTACCGACATCACCACCGCGCCCAAATATAGCGACGCGGCCAATCCAACCTTGTCCTATCTCGCGGACCATAACCGCAATCTGGCCTATGCTTTCTACGGCAACGTCGCCTACGATCTGGCCGAAGGCCTGGAAGCCTCTTTCGCCTTCCGTTACGATCATGATCGCCGCCATCAGATCATCGACCCGTTCAGCAGCGCCGGCGTGCCCACGGGTTGCACCACGCCGGGTGCGGACGCCTGTTCACGGGTCGCCAATTTCAGCAAGGCGCAGCCCAAGTTCACGCTGCGCTACCGGGCCAGCCCCGCGCTGACGCTGTTCGCCGACTGGGGGGTGGGCTTCCGGTCGGGACAGTTCAACCAGGCTGGCGCGGCATCCGCCGCCAATCTGCCCGGCGCCTTCGACCTGGCCCGCCAGGAAAGCGCGGAAACGACGGAGGCCGGTTTCAAGACGACGCTGCTCGATGGCCGCCTGAAGATCAACGGTACGGCCTTCTACACCGTCGACAAGAACCCCTTCTACTTCCTGTTCGTCGGCGCGGTAGGTGCCCAGATACTCGTCAATGTCGACAAGGTTCATCTCTATGGCGGCGAAGTGGAAGTGATGTTCACGCCGGTCAAGGGTCTCGATTTCTTCGGCAATTACGGGTTCACTCATAGTGAGATCCGGAAGTTCACCTTCAACACCGCCGATGTCGGCAATTGGGCGCCCTATATCCCGCGCGACAGCGGATCGATCGGCGCACAATATCGCTTCCCCGTGACCGACAGCATGAACCTGTTCGCCCGCGGCGAAATGGAACATCATGGCAAGCAATATTGGGACCCGGAAAATGCGACCGCGCGCTCTGCTTTCCAGCTCATCAACCTGCATGGCGGGATCGAAGCCGAAAACGGCCGCTGGAGCCTGACCGCCTTTGTCCGCAACCTGACCGACAAGAAATATAACGCGGAATTTGTGAGCGGCGGTTTCGTCCAGCCCGCTTCCCCACGCACCTGGGGCGCCGAATTGCGGACCAGCTTCTGAGAGGAACGAAGACATGGCACATGGCATCATCAGGGAAAATCCCGCAAACTCCGATTTGAAGATCCTCTGGGTCAATCCGATCAACCAGTCGGGCTATGATCAGGCGATCGCCGATCTGATCGCGAATGTGAAACTGCCCAATGCGGAGGTGCATGTCGTATCGCTCGATATTCCAGAGCCGGTGGCCCTGACCAACCTGGAATGGCGGGTATTCGAAAGCCAGATATGGTTCCCGGTCACGGCGATCGCCAACTATGCCGCCAATAACGGCTTTGATGGCTACGCGATCGGCTGCTTCTACGACACGGCGCTGGAGGAGTCGCGCGAGATTTCCGGCGACGCGGTGGTTTGCGCGCCCTGCCAGTCCTCACTCCAGATCATCTCTAACCTGTGCAACCGCTTTTCGGTCGTGATCGGCATGGAGAAGTGGAAGGTGCAGATGGAGGAGCGCATCCGCTATTATGGCTATCAGGACCGCCTCGCTTCATTCCGGACGATCGGCCTGCATGTGGACGATTTCCAGAAAGACCCCGAAGTCACCGAAGCCGCCATCCGCAGCGCGGTGAAGGATGCGATCGAGATCGACAAGGCCGAAGCCATCATCTTGGGCTGCACGATCGAGTTCGGCTTCTACGCGCAGCTTCAGGAAGAGTTCGGCGTTCCCATCGTCGATGCGGTCTATGCCTGCTACAAGTCGACCGAAGCGGCCGCACTCAACAAGGTGCAGTTCGGATGGAAGCCGAGCAGGCTCTACAGCATGGAGCCGCCGGATGCGGAGCGGCTGGCGAACGGCGGCATTTTCGCGGGATCGGCGCCGATCGGCAACACCGTCATCGTACCGCGAACCTGAGCGATCCGACAAAAGAGCAACTTTAGGCCGGGCCAGGGGTCCGGCGGGAGATATATTGTGCGTGCAGCAAGCGACGTCGGCGGCACCTTCACCGACCTGGTCTATTACCCCATCGATCCTGCGACCGGAAAGCCCGGCGCGGTCGAGGTAGCCAAGGCAGACACCACACCGCCGGAATTCGAGGAAGGCGTGATGAACGCCATGGCCAAGGCGGGCCTGTCCGCAGCCGCGCTCGATTTCTTCGCCCATGGCTCCACCGTGGTGATCAACGCGCTGACCGAGCGCAAGGGCGTGAAGACCGCGCTCATCACCACCAAAGGCTTTCGTGACGTGATCGAAATCGCGCGCGGCAACCGGCCCGACCTGTTCAACTTCAATTTCCAGAAGCCGCGTCCGTTCGTCGACCGCTATCTGCGGACGGAACTGGCCGAGCGCTGTACCTTCAGGGGCGAAATGACGCTGGCCGTCGATCTCTCACCCTTGCCCTCCATGCTGGATTATTTCCGGGCGGAAGGGGTGAAGGCGATCGCGGTCGCCTATCTGCACGCCTATGTGAACCCCGAGAATGAGCGGCGGACAGTGGAGGCGATCCGCGCCGCCTGGCCCGAGGTCGCGGTGCTGGCGAGCCATGAGGTCAGCCGCGAATGGCGCGAATATGAGCGGACCAACACGACGGTATTGTCGGCCTATGTCTCGCCGATCGCGCGGCGCTACATCGAGCGGCTGGAACAGCGTCTTGCCGATGGCGGCTTTGGCGACAAGCCCTATATGATGCAGTCAAACGGCGGCATTGCCACGGTTGATGCAGCAAAGGCCAATCCGATCACCATGGTGGAATCGGGGCCGGCCAGCGGCATCTATGCCGCCGCCTATCTGGGCCGCCAGATCGACGAACCCAACCTCATCGTGCTCGACATCGGCGGCACGACGGCGAAGTGCACGCTGATCGAGGAAGGGCAGATCAAGGTCTCGACCGACTATTATATCGAGCGCGACGGCAAGTCGCCCGGCTATCCGGTCCAGACGCCGGTGTCCGAAATCGTGGAGATCGGCAATGGCGGCGGATCGATCGCCTGGGTCGATGCCGGCGGCAAGCTGCATGTCGGGCCGCAATCGGCCGGCGCCCGGCCGGGACCGGCAGCCTATGGGCGCGGTGGCCTGCGGCCGACCACGACCGACGCCAATCTCCTGCTTGGCCGCATCGATCCGGCAAGTTTCGTGGGTGGCGAGGTCGAGCCGGACTGGCAGGCGGTGGACGCCGCCTTCGCGCCGCTCTGCGATCAGCTTGGCCTGTCCAAGGAGGAACTGGCGCGCGGCGTGATCCGGATCGCCAACGCCAATATGACCACGGCGCTGCGGCTGGTTTCGACCAACAAGGGCTATGATCCGCGCGATTTCGCGCTGATGGCCTTTGGCGGCGGCGGGGCGATGCACGCGGTGGCGCTGGCCGAGGAGTTGAAGGTGCCGCGGGTCATCATCCCGGTCAATTCGTCGGTCTTCTCCGCCTGGGGTATGCTGCTGACCGACCTTCGGCGCGACTATATCCGCACCCGGCTGACTCAACTCCGCCCGGACAGCCTGGACGCCGTGCGCACCGTCTTCGCCGAAATAGAGGCCGAAGCGATCCGCGATTTCGCGGAGGAAGCACAGGATCGTGCGCCGCTGTTCGAATATCGCGCGGACCTGCGTTATGCGGGGCAGGAGCATACGGTTGGCATCGCCTTCCCGCTGGACGGCGAATCGCCGGTCGATGCGGCGATCGCCGCCTTCCACGATGCGCATGAGAAGCGCTTCACCTATCGGCTCGACGCGGCGGTCCAGCTCGTCAACTTCCACCTTGTCGCGACCCTGCCGGTCGACAAGCCGGACTTGGCCGAGCGCGCGGTCACGGGCCTGACGCTGGCCGACGCGGTCAAGGGCAAGCGGCAGGTCGATTTCGACATGCACGGCATCCACAAGGCGACGATCTATGATGGCCTCAGGCTCGAACCGGGCATGAGCCTCGCCGGCCCGGCCGTGATTCAGGAACCTTCCGTCACCCTGCCGCTGCCGCCGGGCAGCCGCGCTGAAGTCGATCGCCTCGGCAATTATCATGTCCATCTCGCCCAGCCGGAAGGAGCACGCCCGTGAGCACCGATCCCTTCACTCAGGAAATCATCAAGGATGCGCTCGTTGCCCTGGGCGACGAGATGTTCAACGCGATGATCCGCACCTCGATGAGCCCGATCATCTACGAAACCACCGACTTCGCGGTCGGCGCCACCGACGCTCGGGGCAATCTGCTGGCGCAGGGCAATGGCGTAACCGGATTCCTCGCCACGCTCGACACGGCTGTCCAGAGCACGCTGCAACATTGGCCGCTGGAGAAGATCAGGCCGGGCGATATCTTCGCCACCAATTCGCCCTATGAAGGCGGCGGCACGCATCTGTCCGACGTGGTCATCCTCTATCCGGTCTTCGTCGGGGAGCGGCTGATCGCCTGGACCGTCAACAAGGCACACTGGACCGAAGTGGGCGGCACCTATCCGGGCAGCGCCACCACGGCATCGACCGACACTTTCCAGGAAGGGCTGCACCTGCGCTTCCTCAAGCTGTTCGACGAAGGCCGGATGAACGAGGCGCTGGTCGAGATGATCCGCACCAACGTCCGCCTGCCCGACAGCACCATCGGCGACATGCATGCGGGCGTTGCCGCCTGTCGCGTGGGCGGGCGCCGGATCGTGGAACTGGCCGAGAGATATGGTGTCGAGGGCCTGCTCGCCGCGATGGACTCGCTGCTCGACTATGGCGAGCGCATGACCCTGGAGGAGTTGAAGAAGCTGCCCAAGGGCGTGTTCACCGCCGAGGATGTGGTGGAAGAGGATGGGCACGGCAACGGCCCCTTCGTCATCAAGATCAAGGTGACGATCACCGACGAGAAGATGATCGCCGATTTTACCGGCACCAGCCCGCAGGCGCTGGGACCGATCAACCTGTCCTATGCCGGCCTCATCACCGGCGTGCGCTGCACTTTCAAGGCCGTGACCAACACCGATATTCCAGCCAATGGCGGCTGTTTCCGCGCGCTGGAGGTGATCTGCCCGGAAGGCACGATCCTGTCCGCGACCAGCCCCGCGCCGGTTTCCATCTATTATGAATCGCTGCTCGGCGCGATCGAGGTGATGTGGAAGGCTTTGGCCCCGCTCATGCCGCACAAGCTGCCGGTCGGCCACCAGCGCACGGTCGGCGCCACCTTCATCTCCGGCCTGCTGCCTGACAGCAACGAGCTGTTCGTGATGGGCGAACCGCTGGTCGGCGGCTGGGGCGCGGGCATCGATCATGACGGTGACGCGGGACAGTTCTGCGCTGCTAATGGCGAGACCTTCAATATCCCGATCGAACTGGCCGAAAGCCGCTATGGCTTCGAGATCGACCAATATGCGCTGCATGACGAGGATGGTGGCGCGGGCGAATATCGCGGCGGCAAGGGCGTGGTACTCGATTATCGGGTGACGACGAAGGAAGCCTTCCTCACTTATTCGGCCACCCGCACCACATCGCGTCCCTGGGCGCTGGCCGGCGGCCGGGAAGGGTCGAACAACCGCGCCGAAATCCTGCGCAAGGATGGCAGCGTCGAAACCTATTCGATGATCACCGGCGCGCGCGCGGTCGAGGGGGAGACCTTCCGGCTCGTCAGTGCCACCGGCGGCGGCTATGGCGACCCGGCGAAACGCGACCCCGATCGCCTGCGCGCCGATATCCGCGATGGCTATGTCACGGCGGAGCAGGCCCGGCGCGACTATGGCTTCGATCCCGCGGCATGATCGGCGGATCGACCATAGAGGCGGAACTCGCCGCCATCCGGCCATGGGCTGACCGGCCACCCGCGATCACGCTGGCGGAACGGCTGGCCCGGATCGATCGCGCCCGCGCGCTGATGGTCGATGCCGGCGCGGATGCGCTGCTGGTGGGGGCGGGCCTCAGCCTGTCCTACTTCACCGGGATCGGCTGGGGCATGATCGAACGGCTGGTGGCGATGGTGCTGACGCCGCGCGGCAGGCCGTTCATCATCTGTCCGGCGTTCGAACAGGGCTCGCTCGAAGCGATCCTGGGCATGGATGCCGAACTGCGACTGTGGGAGGAGCATGAAAGTCCGTCCACGCTGGTCGCTGCTGTCCTGCGCGAAGCGGGCTGCTCGCGGCTGGCGATCGACCCGGCGCTGCCGTTCGGCATGGCCGAGCGGTTGCGTCTGGCCGCCCCGTCCGCGTCCATCCTCGACGCGACGCCGATCATCGACGGATGCCGGGCGATCAAGTCCGACGCGGAACTGGCGCTGATGCGGCAGGCCAAGCAGATGACGCTGGAAGTTCAGCGCCGCGCCGCGCGGGTTCTCGCGCCGGGCATCCGCGCCAGCGAGGTCCACCGCTTCATCGACCAGGCGCACAAGGCGATCGGCAGCGCCGGCAACACCTTCTGCATCGTCCAGTTCGGCGTCTCCACCGCCTTTCCCCACGGTCTGCCGGGCGACGACGTGCTGTGCGAGGGCGACATGGTGCTGATCGACACTGGCTGCGCGGTGCAGGGCTATAATTCCGACATCACCCGCAGCTATGTCTTCGGCAAGGCGGACGACGAGCAGCGGCGCATCTGGGACGTGGAGGCCGAAGCGCAGCTTGCCGCGTTCGACGCGGCTCGTCCCGGCGTCCCCTGCGCGGCGATCGACGCGGCCGCGCGCGCCGTGCTGGAACGCCATGGGCTGGGGCCGGACTATCGCCTGCCGGGCCTGCCCCATCGCACCGGACATGGCATCGGCATGGCGATCCACGAGGCGCCCTATCTGGTGCGCGGCGACGATACGCCACTCGCACCGGGCATGTGCTTTTCCAACGAACCGATGATCGTGATGCCGGGACAATTCGGCATCCGGCTCGAAGATCATTTCCATGTGGCCGAGATGGGCGCGCGCTGGTTTACCGATCCCTCGCCGTCGATCGATCAGCCGTTCGCACCCCAAGCGACAAGCACTCCCGCACGGCTCCAGGCAACCCCATGAGCGCGCATTTCCGTGCCGTCATGTTCCATCGCCTGGGTAATCCGCCGGAGGTTCTGGCCCTCGAAGACGTGCCGTTCCGGCCGCTCGGACACGATGAGGTGCGGATCAAGGTATCGGCCTTCGCGCTCAATCGCGCCGACTGGCTGTTCTGCCGGGGGGAACATTATTCCTTGCCGCGCCTGCCCTCCCGCATCGGCTCCGAATGCGCCGGGACTGTCGTGGACGTGGGCCAGCGCGTGAATCGCTCGCTCGTCGGACGTCGCATCTGCACCGTGCCGTTCCACAATGCCGACTATGGCGTCCAGGGCGAATATGCGACCGTGCCGCAGGCCTACCTCGCGCCCTGGCCCGATGGGGTTCCGGCCACGCAGGCAGCGGCGCTGTGGATGCAATATCTGACCGCCTATTTCCCGCTGATCGCCATCGCTGATGTCGGTCCTTCGGATTTCGTGCTCGTCCCGGCCGCGAGCAGTAGCGCGGGGCTGGCGGCGATCCAGCTGGCCAGGTTGCGCGGCGCTCGCGTGATCGTGACGAGCCGGACCAGTTGCAAGGCGCGGGAGGTCGAGGCGGCAGGCGCCGATATCGTCATGACGCTCGACGACGAGGAGCCGATCGCCACACGCATCAATCGCTTCACCGACGAGCGTGGCGTGCGCATCGTCTTCGATCCGGTCGCCGGGCCTTTCCTGAATGATTATGTCAATGCGCTGGCCGACAATGCCGTCATCTTCATCTACGGTCTGCTGTCGGGTGACAGGACCGAACTGGACATCGTGCGGCTGGTCCGCCGCGCCGCCACGATCCATCCCTATTCGATGTTCAACCATGTTCGCCATCCCGAGCAGCTCGAACCGGCGATCGCCTTTGTCGAACGGGCGGTACGGCAAGGGCTGCGCCCGGTCATAGACAGTGTGTTCGCTTTGGACGACGTCATGTCGGCCTATGCAAGGCTGGATGAACATCTTCAGGTCGGGAAGATCGTCGTGTCGAATGAGCGGTAGAAGAACCATTGCCGCCCATTCGGGCCGGCCGAGCCCTTTGAAAAACGAAACAATCGAGAGGAATTCATCAGTCCTGACGCTCCGGCGGCGTCATGAAGGAGGTGCTTCATGGAAATGCAGTCCGACGAATCTTCCCATCACGGCTATGCCGCCGAACGGGTGCCGGAAAGCGCGCAGGGCAGCGGCTGGCGCATTTTCTTCATCGTCGCTGGCAGCCTGTGCGGCCTGCCGGTCTTCATCCTTTCCGCGCGGATATTCGGCGGACTGGGGTTCAGCCATGGTCTGCTCGCCGTCCTGCTTGGCGCCGGCATCTCCGCCATATTGGGAGCATGCAGCGCCTATACCGGCTCCAGCGCGCGCATGGGCCTTGCCATGCTTGCCGATCACGCCTTCGGCCCATGGGGCTCGAGCATCGTCAAGCTGGTGATCGCGATCTCGCTGGTGGGCTGGTTCGGGGTCAATATCGGGGTCCTGGGCGCTACCGCCGCCTCGGCGCTCTCGCAGATGAGCGGATGGCATGTGCCGCCCCTCGCCATCGGCCTGCCGGTCTCGCTGGCGATCGCGGCGACGACGATTGCCGGCGCGACGGGGCTTGAGCGGCTTGGCAGCGTGCTGGTCCCGGTCACGCTCATCGTCCTGCTCGCATCGGTGGGCCTGTCCTGGCGGCATCTCGACACGGCGATGGCGACGACCGGAACCGGCGAGATCGGGTTTGGGGGCGCGGTCGCCGCCATCGTGGGCAGCTATGTCGTCGGGATCGTCATCCAGCCCGACTATGGCCGGTTCGTCCGTCGCCCCTGGCAGGCTGCGATGGGCGCGGGCCTTTCGCTGGGCGTGGCCTATCCCCTGGTCATGATCCTGTCCTCGCTTGCCAGCCTGGCGCTGGGCGCGCCTGAACTGATCTCGGCGATGATCCTGCTCGGCTTCGGGGTGCCCGCGCTGGCCGTGCTGCTGCTTGGTGCCTGGATCGATTCATCGGCCTGCCTTTATTCGGCGAGCCTGTCCTTCGCCAACCAGTTGCCGCGACTGGGCTTCGCCGCCATCGTCGCCACGATCACCCTCGTCGGCATCCTGCTGGTGGTCGTGGGGGCGGATACCGTGTTTATTCCTTTCCTGATGACACTCGGCGTCGCCCTGCCGCCGCTCGCCACCGTGCTCATCCTTTCGCATTTCCTCGTGCGCGTGCCGGCATCATTCCTTTCTTCCGTGATGGCAGCGATCTGCTGGGCGACGGGAACGGCGACCGGCGGGGTCACCACACAAAAATGGCTCACGCTTTCAGGACTCCCTGTGCTCGATTCCATCGTTATTACTTGTTTGACACTTATAATCTTTAATCACCTCATTGTGATGCGACATACGACCTCGTAGTCAATTGAATGGCAGGGCGAAAACCAAGACCGGAGGAAGGTGCATCAGATAGCGATTTCCAACGAATTACGACAAAGGTGGTCTTGCGAAGGCTGGGGTCTCAGGCGCAGATGCGCTACAGTTGGATATGGCGCGAGGCGGCTACACCTATGTGATGACCAATAAGCCAAGGGGCGTCCTCTATATTGGCGTCACAGCCGACATCGCTACGCGCGCCCAACACCATCGAAACGGCACCGGCTCCGCCTTTTGCAAGAAATATGGGTTGACCCGCCTTGTTCTGGTCGAGCCACATGATGATATTAGGATCGCCATCGCCCGCGAAAAGGCGCTCAAAGCCTGGAAACGCGAATGGAAAATCCGCCTTGTGGAAGAAGCCAATCCAGATTGGCGCGATATGTCAGACGTTATCTTCTGACGCCTGAGACCCCAGCCTTCGCTGGGGTGACGATGAAGGAAATGGCCGATTCCAAGTCTTGGCGCAGTGTATTCCAGAGGCAATTTCTTGGTCGCTTCCAGTCATTCCCGCCCTCCCCTTCAGGGGAGGGGTCGGGGGTGGGGCTTCGCCGCAAGACCTGACCTGAGAGGCACCGCCCCACCCCAACCCCTCCCCTGAAGGGGAGGGGCTTAAAGTCGCTTCTGATCACTGCCGGACTGTCAAAAAACGTCCGCTTCAGTCCACCGGGTCGAGCAGGCAGCCCCAGCCGGGGCGGAAGCGGGCGGTGCGGGTGGCCATGAGGGGGACGCTGGCGTCCACGGCCTTGTCGTCCGGGCGGTCGGTCAGCCGGACCAGCGCCATGCCCGGTTCCTTGTCATCGGTGCAGCTGTCCATGGCGCGCCCTTCGACATAGCGGCAGGAACAGGTCAGCCGCGCGCCGTAGGCGGCGCCCAGCCGGGCCTGATCGCGCAAGGCATTCCAGTGCCAGCCCAGCGTAACGAGCAGCGCCAGGCAGAGCGCAAGGGCAAGATAAATGATCGTCCGACGACCCGGCATATTCCCGACTCGGTTGGGGATGGCTAAGGCCGCGGCTTATGAAGAGGGAATGGAACAGCGTAAAGCGGCTTGGTCTGGGTGTCGCCGTGGCTGCGCTGGTCGGCGCGGGCGGGATGTTGAGCGTGCGCGCAGCCGATCCGCAACCGCTCTATCGCGTATCATCTGACGCCGTCGTGAGCGAAACCGCGCTGCGCGCCGCGATCGACCCGCTGTTCGATGAAGCCGATATGGGCGACACGCGCGCCTTGCTGGTGATGCGCGACGGGCAGGTCATCGCGGAACGTTATGCGCCCGGCTTTGGCCCGGACACGAAATTATTGTCCTGGTCGATCGCCAAGAGCGTCACGGCGGTACTGGTCGGGCTGATGGTGTCGGACGGGCGGCTGGCGCTGGACTCGCCGGTGCCGGTCGATGCGTGGCGCCAGCCGGGCGACCCGCGCGGGCGGCTTACGCTGCGCCAGTTGCTGACGATGACGTCGGGGCTGGACCATGTGGAGGATGGCGACCCGCTGCCCGCTGGCGACACGGTGCGGATGCTGTTTACCGATGGCGCGCAGGATATGAGCGGCTTTGCCGAGGCCAAGCCGCTGGCCCATGCGCCCGGATCGACCTTTTCCTACTCGACCGGCAGCACCATGATCCTGACCGACCTGATGACGCGGATGCTGACCAATAGCGACGATCCCGATGCGCGGCGGCGGGCGATGCAGATGTTCATCGACGGCAGGCTGAAAGCGCCGGGACGCCTGCCCAGCCTGACCCCGGAATATGACGCGGCGGGCACGATGATCGGCGGCAGCATCGTGCATATGACCGCGCGCGATTATGGCCGCTTTGGCGAATTGCTGCGTCGCCATGGCCGCAGCCCGACCGGCCACCAGATCTTGCCGGAAAAATGGATCGACATCATGACCACGCCATCGGCCCGCAACCCGGCCTATGGCGCGCATCTGTGGCTGAACCGGGAAAGCAGCGAAAGCGTGCTGATGCCGGGGCAGGCCCCCGCCAGCCTGTTCGGCTGCGTCGGCCATAATGGGCAATATATCCTCGTTTCCCCGTCACAGCGGTTGACCATCGTGCGGATCGGCATGTCGCCGCACAAGGAACAGCGGGTGGCGGTCAAGACGGCGCTGGCGCGGCTGATCGGGCTGTTTCCGGGCTAGAGCAGGAAGCGCCCCTCTATCACGGTGCGGCACCCGCCGGTCAGGACGACCCGGTCGCCCGCCAGCGTGCAGCCCAGGCGCCCGCCCCGCGCCGATGCCTGAAAGGCGCTGATGTCGGTCTTGCCCAGCCGCGCCGCCCAATAGGGGGTGAGCAGGCCATGGGCCGATCCGGTGACGGGATCTTCATCCACGCCGCCGCCGGGCACGAACACCCGGCTGATAATGTCGCTGTCATCGCCCGGCGCAGTCGCCATCAGCAGCAGGTCGCCCGCCGGGCGCAGCGCCGCGAAATCGGGCGTCAGCGCGCGGATCGCGGCGGCATCGCGATAGACGAAGAGCGCATAGCCGCCGTCCCGCCAGCGCGTTTCCAGCACATCGCCGCCCATGCCCGCCGCCAGATCAGGCAATGGCCTGACCTCCGTATCCCATGCGGGAAGCGACAGCGCATAGCCCGCCCCGGCCCGCGCGACCGTCAGCACGCCGGCATGGCGGGTGCGGAAACGGATGGCGTCCCGATCGCCGATCAGCACATGGCCGCTGGCCAGCGTCGCATGGCCGCACAGCTTGACCTCCACCGTCGGGGTGAACCAGCGCAGCGCATAATCCGCATCCGGATCGTCGGGGGCCGGAATCGTGAACGCGGTTTCGGACAGGTTGTTTTCCGCAGCGATCGCCTGAAGCGTCACATCGTCGAGCCACTGGTCGAGCGGCATGACGGCGGCCGGATTGCCGCTGAAGGGCGCGTCGGCAAAGGCGTCGACCTGGGTGAAGGGCAGGCTGGGCATGGCGGCTCCTCGTTGGACAGGGCGTTCTGATGCCGGGCGGGCCGGGGCGTGAACAGGGCCGCCCGCATGGCATTGGCCGCCTATCCCAGCACCACCAGCGCGCCGCACACCGCCAGCCCGACGACGATGTTGATCGGCACGCCGATCCGCACGAAATCGGCAAAGCGATAGTCGCCCGCGGCATAGACCAGCGCGTTGGTCTGATAACCGATCGGCGTTGCGAAACAGGCCGATGCGCCGATCATCAGGGCGATGATCAGCGGGCGCGGATCGACCCCCAATTGCTGCGCCAGCGCGATGGTGATCGGCGTCAGCAGCGCCGCCACCGCATTGTTGCTGAGCAGTTCGGACAATACGAGCGCGAAGAAATAGATGACGAACACCAGGGACCAGACCGGCACGATTTTCAACAGCGGCGTGATCCAGCCGACCATCAGCGCCACGCTGCCCGCCTGTTCGAGCGCCAGGCCGACGGCCAGCATCGCGAAGATCAGGATGAGGACGTCGCCGTCAATCGCCGCCCAGGCTTCTTCGGGGTCGATGCAGCGGGTGACGAGGATGATGCCGACCGCAATGAAGGCGGCCATGCCGATGCCGATTATGTTGAGCGCCGACAGCAGCACGACCGCCGACATGGCGACGATGGCGATCCACGCCTTGTTACGGCGAAAGGCGCGGGTGCGGCTGATGTCGACGCCGATCAGATGGGGATTGTCCTTGAGCGATCGGATCGCGTCGTCGCTGCCCGCGATCAGCAGCCGGTCCGCGCCGCGCACCCGCGCTTCCGCCAGCGCTGGACCGGGCAGATGGCGCGAACGGTGAATGCCGATGATGCGGACGCGCAGGGCGTGGAGGAAGGGAATGTCCAGCAGCCGTTCACCGATGGAGGGATGGCTGGGCGCGACCATCGCCTCTATCACCTTGCCTTCGCGCGCTGACGTAGCGGAATCGGCGGCAACGCCCAGATCAAATCCGCCCGATTCACGCAGCGTCATGATGGCGGTGCCGTCCGCCCGCACGATCAGCCGATCGCCCGACCGCAACTCCTCGTCCAGAATCTCGCGCCGCCTGATCTCGCTTCCGCGCTTGAGGCCGAGCAGCACGACGGAGGGGCCGAACAGGCCCAGCGAGCCAATCTCACGCCCGATCAACTCGCTATCGTGCGGCACCACCAGTTCGGTCAGATAGTCCTGCACCGTCCCGCCTGTTTCCCCGCTGATGGAGGGCGGATCGCTGGGCAACAGGAAGGACAGGCACAAAAGGGCGACGATCCCCGCCGCCGCGCCTGCCAGCGCGTAGGGCGTGATCTCGAAAATGCCAAATGACGCCATGCCCTGATCAGCGGCGATGCCCGCGACGATCAGGTTGGTCGATGTGCCGATCAGCGTCAGGCAACCGCCCAGCACCGCGATCGTGTTCATCGGGATCAGCAGCTTCTTGACCGGATAGCCGGTCGCCTGCGCCAGTTTGAACATGATCGGGATCAGCAACACGACCACGGGCGTATTGTTGAGGAAGGCCGACAGCACAGCCGCGCCAAGCGCCACTTCGGCAAGGGCCAGCCGGGGATGTATTTTCGCGCGCGCCATGATGAGGTCGGCCACGCGATTGATCACGCCGGTGCGAATCAGCGACCCGGACAGCACGAACATCGCCCCGACGGTCAGCGGTGCGCTGTTGGAAAAAACCGAAAAGAGCGATTTTTCGTTGAGCAGGCCCAACAGTGCGAATGCGCAGGCCCCCACGACCGCGATCACCGTGGGCGAATAGCGTTCGCGCACGAAGGACACGAACATCAGCGCCAGGATGAGCAGGCCGATTTCCGCGCGATACACGCCCATCAGCGCGATAATGAAATGCATTTGGCCCTACCCCCCGACGGCACAAGCGCCCCCGCTCGCACAACGAGGGAAACCGGACATCGTTGCACGCAAAGCTGGCGGACGGGTCCGCCGGGGGCAAGCGCGCATCCTATAATGATTGAACGAATTCACAACATCATAACCAATATGCGTCAATGTTAGCGCAATCATTAGGGACCACCAGCCTTTCCGGGATGCATATGCCGTCATCTTCTTTCATGGAATCCAAGCGATTCCGGCTGCTGCAGGATCAGTGCGGTACCGCAATCATTGAATTTGCAATCGTTGCCGCGCCCTTTATCGCCCTGCTGCTGGCGGTCATGCAGACCACGCTCACCATGTTCACGCAGCAGGTTCTCGAAACCGCGGTCGAAAAAAATGGCCGGACCATTCGCGTGGGGCAGGTTCAGGCGGACGGGATCAGCCAGTCCGCGTTCAAGACCCAATTGTGCAAGACATTGCCCAAATATGTCGACTGCGCCGACGTGATGATCGACATACGCACGGCAAACAGCATGGCGGATGTCGACAGCAGCACGCTGGCATTGACATATGACGGTTCGAACAATGTCACCAACAGCTGGAAATATCTGACCGGCGGGCCTGGTGACATCGTCATCATGCGCCTGATGTATCAGATGCCCGCGATCGGCGGACCGCTGGGCTTCACGCTCGCCAACATGAAAAATGGCCGGCGCCTGCTTGTCGCGACATCAGTATTCAAGAATGAGTCCTACTGAAATGCGCCGCCTCTTCTCATGGTGGCGCCGGTACGCCAGCGACTGCCGGGCGATCGCGGTGACGGAGTTCGCCCTGCTCGCCCCGTTCATGATCCTGCTCTATCTTGGCTGCTTCCAGCTTGCCGACGCCATTTCCGCGTCGCGCAAGGTGACCGTGACGACACGCACCCTTGCCGATCTGACATCCCAATATCGTTCGGTCACGCAAGTCACCACCGACAGCATATTGCACGCCGCCAGCCAGGTCATGGCCCCCTACAACGCAAAGGCCGGCGTCTACACGATCACGCATTTGTCGACCAATCCGTCCGACAAGCCGCGCGTGGACTGGAGCCGCCGCTTTGACGGATCGACCGTGAGCGAGGGGTACAGGCGGAACGAGAAAATCGATCTGCCGGACAGCGTTTCCGAGGAAGGGTCCAGCGTGCTGATGGCCGAGATCACCTACGAATATCAGCCGGTCGTGGCGTCCGCCATGCTGGGAAAGATCACCATGACCGACACCATCTACATGCTGCCGCGCCGGTCCGACTCCATTCCGATGAATTGAGATGATGATGCGCCAATCCCCTGTGCTTTCGATGATCCGCATCGTCCGGCGCCTGCTAAGGCAGGAGCGCGGCAATGTGATCATGATCTTCGCCTTTTCGCTCATCCCGCTGGTGTTTGGCGCTGGCATGGTCATCGACTATGCGCGGGCGGCGCGTTTGCAGACCAAGATGAACGCGATCACCGACGCGACGGCCCTCTACGCCGTCAGCGCGCCGATGCTCAAGAATGACCTGGATGAAACAAAAAAGCGCGCCAATGCCTTTTTCGACGATCAGGTCGTGGGATTGAACGGGCTGATCTATGGCAAGGACGTCAAGATCAACATCACTGAAACGCTGTCCCCCACCCTGCAACGCAATGTGACGGTGAGCTATGCCGCAGCGTCAGACAATATTTTCGGGGCCATCCTGTCCAGCGCCAGCATAGCGATTGGCGGTTCCGCCAGCGCCAAGAGCGTTACCGCGCCCAATATCGATTTTTACATGGTGCTCGACACGTCGCCGTCCATGGCCCTGCCGGCGACAAAGGCCGGGCTGACGGCGCTGACCGCTGCTACCGGCGGCTGTGCCTTTGCCTGCCATCAAACCAACACTTCATCGACCAATCCGGGCAGAACCCGCATGGTGAACGGTCAATATGTCGATTATTATTATATCGCCAAGACCGATCTCAAACTGGCGTTGCGAAGCGACCTGGTGACGTCGGCGGTCGAAAATCTGGTGGATGTGGCCAAGGAAACGGCCCAGGCCAACGGCGCGACCTACCGCATGGCGCTGGGGCATTTCGACTGGACCTATCATTCCATCGCGGACAAGCCGGTCGATCTGGATACGGCCAAGGGGCTGGTATCCCAGGCGCAGTTGCTGACCGTTTGCCAGAATAACCAGCGTGTGTGCGGCATCAACGACAGCGACATGCTGACCAACTTCACCACGAGCCTGACCAGCATCAATGCGATCATGCCCGTGCCGGGAGCGGGGACCAAGAAGGGCAGCGATTCGCCCCAGGGCGTCATGTTCCTGATCACCGACGGCATGCGGGACGAAAATGCAGGCGGTCGCAAGCTGGGCCCGATGCCGACCGCCATGTGCGATACGATCAAGGCCAAGGGAATCCGGATTGCGGTGCTCTACACGGAATATCTGTGGGAATCGGCGTCCGACGGCTGGTCGATCAGCAATGTACGCACGCCATTTCTCAATCCGCCGGAAAAGATCAGTCCGCCACTGGAAAGCTGCGCATCGCCGGGGCTCTATTACAAGGTGACGACCGACAGCGATATGTCGGCTGCGTTGGCCAGCCTGTTCCAGAAAGCCGTGCAGGCCGCACATCTGACCAAATAGCGAGCACATGAAAAGGGCCAGCCATGGTTGCATGGCTGGCCCGTATCGCGGCGGTATGGGGACATTTTGTCGTCATGTCCGCGCCATGCGTGGTGACGTTCCCCAGGCTTACGCTCTGCCGCTGGCCCTGTGGCGGGCTTGGGTCAGAGCCTATCCTAAATTTGCCGAGTCGTCTCGCCTTTTCGGCGCAGGATCGCTTCGCTTTGGCGCGTCAGTCGGTTTCAGGACGTTCGCCGCATTGGGCGCGGTGGAGCAATTTCTGGTCGGCCAGCACCAGCGCCATCATCGCTTCGACCACGGGCACGCCACGAATGCCGACGCAGGGGTCATGCCGCCCCTTGGTGATGATGTCCGATGCAGCACCATCGCGCGTGACCGTTTCGACCGGGATCAGGATGGAACTGGTGGGCTTGAACGCCACGCGCAGCTTGATCGGCTGACCGGTCGAGATACCGCCCGCAATGCCGCCTGCATGATTGGCGAGGAATATGGGTCCATCTTCGCCCGGCCGCATCGGATCGGCATTTTGTTCGCCGCGCAGGCTGGCGGCGGCAAAACCATCGCCAATCTCGACGCCCTTGACCGCATTGATGCTCATCATCGCACTCGCCAGTTCGCTGTCGAGCTTGGCATAAAGCGGCGCGCCCCAGCCGGCCGGCACGCCAGAGGCGACGCATTCGACCACGGCACCCAGCGAGGAGCCATCGAGGCGCGCCGCATCGACCAGCTTTTCCCACCGCACAGCGGCCTGCGCGTCCGGGCAGAAGAAGGGGTTTTGCCCGATCAGCGCCGGATCGAAATGCGCATAGTCTATCGCGTCGCCGCCAATGGCGCTGACATAGGCGAAAATATCCACTTCGGGGATGACCGCGCGCGCCACCGCGCCCGCCGCCACCCGGCTTGCGGTTTCCCGCGCCGACGAACGCCCGCCGCCGCGATAGTCGCGAAATCCATATTTGGCGTCATAGGCATAGTCGGCATGGCCGGGACGATAGGCCTTGGCGACGTCCGAATAATCTTTCGATCGCTGGTCGGTATTTTCGATCATCAGGCTGATCGGCGTGCCGGTCGTCCGCCCTTCAAACACGCCCGACAGGATGCGGACCTCGTCCGCCTCGCGCCGCTGGGTGGTGAATTTGGACGTGCCGGGCTTGCGCAGGTCGAGCCAGGGCTGGATGTCGGCCTCGCTCAGGTCCAGCCCCGGAGGACAGCCATCGACGACCGCGCCGATGGCAGGACCATGGCTCTCGCCCCAGGTGGTGAAGCGGAATACGCGACCGAAACTGTTGAAACTCATTCTGCGGCTTCACTATCCCAATCGGAGCCGAAACGCTGCGCCATATAGCGCGCGCTGCCGAAACGACCGGCGAGCAATCCTTCGACGGTCAGGTCGGCATCCAGTTCTTCCCAATGCAGGCCGAAACCTGCCCCGGCAATCTCAATCTTTCCGAGTTGTTCGGCGCTCGCCTGTTCCAGCCCCTGCGCCAAGGTGGCGGGGAAGGAAAAAGTGGCGCCGCTGACCAGATCGATCACGACATGGCCGCTATCCCGATCGTAGCGCGCGGCGCGGGCGCGTGGCTTGATCGCCAGATCATGCTCACCGCGCCTGACGGCTTCCTGAAACTGCGCCTGGGTCAATTCACCCATGAATATCGTTCCACTTTTCGATCAGATAATCGCGCTTTTCTCGCACGATTTGCAGGGCGCGTCGACTCTCGCGCAAATCAGCGCCGACAATCCGCACGACCTGCGCTTGTTCGCCCTGCCCCATCAACGCAATCTTTGTTTCGCCAGCGCCGAACACATGAACATGGGGCGGCGCGTGATCGTCTGTATAGATCATGATACGCAGATTGGCTTCGCGCCAGACCGTTGGCACCGCTCACCTGTCCAGCGCGATGTCCGGGGCGTCCTCCGCCTTCATGCCGATGACGTTATAGCCGGCATCGACATGGTGGATTTCGCCCGTCACGCCACTGGCCAGATCCGACAACAGATAGAGGCCCGCGCCGCCGACATCCTCGATCGTCACGTTGCGGCGCAGGGGCGAATTCAGTTCGTTCCACTTCAGAATGTAGCGGAAGTCGCCGATGCCGCTGGCGGCCAGCGTCTTGATGGGACCAGCCGAGATGGCGTTGACGCGGATATTTTCCGGCCCCAGGTCCATCGCCAGATATTTGACCGACGTTTCCAGCGCGGCCTTCGCCACGCCCATCACGTTATAATGGGGGATGACCTTTTCCGCGCCATAATAGCTCAAGGTCAGGATGCTGCCGCCATTGGGCATCAGCGCGCGGGCACGGCGGGTGACTGCCACAAAACTGTAAGCAGACACGTTCATGGTCAGCAGGAAATTGTCCAGGCTGGTGTCGACATAGAGGCCGCGCAGCTCATTCTTGTCGGAAAAGCCGATCGCATGCACCACGAAGTCCAGCCCGCCCCAGCGTGTCTCTATCTGCGCAAAGGTGGCGTCCAGCTTGTCCGTGTCCGTGACGTCGCAGTCGATCAGAAAATCTGATCCGACCTGCTCCGCCAGGGGCCGCACCCGCTTGGCCAGCGCGTCGCCCTGATAGGAGAAAGCCAGTTCCGCACCCTGTTCATGCAACGCTTTTGCGATGCCCCAGGCCAGCGACTTGTCATTGGCCAGGCCCATGATGAGGCCACGCTTTCCTGCCATCAAGCCGTTCATATCGTTGTTCCATTCCCTCAGATGTCCGCCGCCGGGGCATCTTCCTCTTCGGGAAATTCCGCCAGCGCCGCATTCAGTTCCGCGCCAATTACCACGCCAAGCCCGACGAGAAAGAAAAAAATGAGCGTGATCATGACACCCGCCAGACTGCCATAGGTACGGTCATAACCGCCCAGCAGCGACAGGGTCGGCGGCAGCAGCAGGGTCGTGGCGTACCACCATAGGGCGGTGGCGACCGCACCGGGCCATTTGGGAAAGCGGCGATCCTTGTAAGCGGTCGGCGTCAGCGTGACGAACAATGACCAGAGCGCGACGCCCACAATCCCCATCGGCACCAGTTTGGCCGACGCGACCAGCGCGATCGCATCATCGGCCCAGGGCAATATCTGTTGCAGAAACTGGTCGATGCCGGTGATCACGACCTGAAGCGAGAAGGCGAACATCACCGCGACGACGCTGACCAGCGTGATGCCGACCGCGCCCAGACGGTAGCGCCAGAAGGGCTTGGTGCTTTTCGTGCCATAGGCGCGGCGCAGAATGTCGCGAATCGTTTCGATAAGGCTGCCGACGGTCCACAGGCCGACCAGCGCGCCCAGCCACAGCAAGGGGCCGGACCGGGCGGCCAGCACATCGTTGATCGGCTGGCGCACGACATCCGCCACCCCGCTGGGCACGGTGGTCAGGAAGGCGTTGACCGCCTGTACCCCGTCCTGCGTCCGGCCAAAGATGCTGGCCACTGCTGCCGCGACGATGAAGAAGGGGAACAGCGTCATCAGCGAGAGATAGGCGAGATTCCCGGCATGGATGAACCCGTCGCTATAGGTACCGACCGCGACCCGCTTGACAATTTCGAACGGGTGCGATCCGGGGCGGACGCGATTGATCTGGCGGTGGATATGCCCCGCCATACGGTGGCGACGGGATTCGGGCGACAGGGGCGAAGGCATCGGCATTCCCCCGATAACGCCCTAGACGCCCAGATGGGCGCGCACCGCCCGCCGGTCCTGCCATTTTTCCACCAGCGCCTGGATCGCGGGATCATCGGCGGGGACGTCCACCATCAGGGTGACCAGTTGGTCGCCGCGCGTGCCATCCTTGCCGGTAAAGCCCTTGCCCCGCAGCCGCAGCGTCTTGCCCGACGTGGTGCCGGCAGGCACGCCCAGCATCACCGGGCCATCGACGGTCGGCACCTTGACCTTGCCGCCCTTGACCGCTTCGTCCAGCGTGACGGGCAGGTCGAGCCGCACATTGTCGCCATCGCGGGTGAAGAAGGGGTGCGGCCGCACTTCGATCGTGACGATCGCGTCGCCCGCGCCGCCCGGCCCCTGCTGTCCCTTGCCCGACAGGCGCATCTGCGTGCCGCTTTCAACGCCAGCGGGCAGTTTCAGGTCGATCGTCTTGCCGTCCTGCAATGTGATGCGCTGCGGCGCCAATATGGCCGCGTCGGCAAATTGCACCGCCAGCCGATAGGCGACGTTGGCGCCCCTGGGTTGCGGTGCCTGACGGCCAAAGCCGCCGCCCGCGCGACGCCCCGCGCCGCCGAACAGCCCTTCGAAAATATCGCCGAAATCGGCGCCGCCGGTTTCAAAACCGCCCGGTTGGCCGCGAAAGCCGCCGCCGCCCCCGCCGCCAAAGCCGAAGGGCGCGGTCGGATTGCCATCCGCGTCAATTTCGCCCCGGTCGAAGCGGGCGCGCTTATCCTTGTCGGACAGCAGGTCATAGGCGTTGGTCGCAGCGGAAAATTTCTCGGCCGCCTTGGGATTGTCCCGATTCTTGTCGGGGTGCAGTTCCTTGGCCAGCTTGCGATAGGCGGATTTGATCTCCGCGTCGGTCGCGCCGCGCGCGACGCCCAATGTGGAATAGGGATCGGCCATCATCTTACCTGTTGCGAAAAAGCATCACTTGGCGACTATGTGGCGGAGGATGGCGCGACATTCAAGCAATGGATGCGCAACACCCCCGTCATACCCCGCTTGGGGTATGCGCCGCGCAACGCCAATTGCTAGCCGCCGCCTGTCTCGCGTGGGGAATGCGAGTGTTTTGGGGGTTACACCATGATCAAGAAATTTGCCTGGGGCGCCGTGGCGACCCTTTCGATGCTCGGCCCGATCACGACCAGCGCGCAGGCGCAGGTTGGCCCGCCACCGCCAACACCTCAGCAACTCGACCAGTTGCAGAGCCTGTTCCGCATTGGCGTGACGCTGGGCCTGCCGGGTGGCATCACCCGGACCGACAGCTATGGCCTGGACATTGCCAATGACGGTCAGGATTTCATGAATCCGCAGCGTTTGCGCGAACGCTATGGCGCGCAATATAATGACCTGTTCCCGGTCAGCGGCGTCATCGATTTTCGCGGCCTGCCCATCTATGGCTTTTATGACGCCAACAGCCCGGTTTTCCGCATCTCCATCCCCGCGCTCGATGCAGAAGGCGAAACCTACCAGAACCGCTTTAACGGGGTGACGCGCCAGGCGTCCTACGACCTGTTCAACGAATATCTGGACGAAGTCGACAGCGCGGAAGCCGAACGGCTGGTCCGCCTGTTGCTGAAGTCGCTGGCGCGCTATTCGCCGGTCGATCCGCTCGCGGGCAATCCCAATTCGGTGCAGAGCGGGCTGGTCCGCTCGAGCCTGGACCTGTCGTCGGGCGATTCGGCGATCGAACAGGCGGCCAATGGCGGCACCAACACGGCGGGCGATCCGTGGATCGTTGGCGCCAATTACAGCGGCGGTTCGTCAAATGGCGGGCGCTATGACTTCATGCGCGTCGATGGCCGGATCGCACGCAGCTTCCGCCTGACCGAAGGTGGCCGCGCCCTGCTGAAATTCGACCTGCCGATCAGCTATTCCGAAGTGAACGGCGCGCGTGCCGCGACCGCGCAATTCGGCGTCGGCGTCGAATTTCCGCTGATCGCGCAGCGCTGGTCGCTCGAACCGCGCATCGGCTATGGCATCACCGGGTCGGATCAGCTCGGCTCGCTCGGCCATATGATTTCGACGACGATCGCCAGCCGCTATGTGCTGAACGGTCTGGGCCGGGGTCGGCTGATCATCGGTAACATGGTCGGCTATACATCGACGATGAGCACCGGCTTCACCGGCTACAACGTCAATCCGGGCCTGAAGAACTGGGCGTTCCGTAACGGGGTGGCCTATGACCTGCCGCTCAAGTTCCGCGGGTTCGGGCGCAATACATCGGTGCGGGCCAGCTATGCGCTGACCAACTATACCGGCGACAAGCTCTATTATGACACGTTCCATGAAATGACCCTGTCACTGGGCATCCGGGGCCGCGAAGAATCGGCGCGCAACGCCCGCGACCTCATCCGCCTGAACTTCAACCTGATCAAGGCCAGCGATTATACCAGCTGGTCGGCGGGTCTGGGCTTCCGCTTCTGACGATAGGGGGGGGGCCTGATCGGCACCCCCTCACCTTTCGGCTCCGTTCCTTCGGCAAGCCCGTATCGACAGCGTCGCGTCCCGCCCGTAAAGACCGGGCATGACTGATCCCTTTGCCCTGTTCGACGACTGGTACGCCCAGGCGCGCGAGACCGAAATCAACGACAGCAATGCCATGGCGCTCGCCACAGCCGATGCGCGCGGTCATCCGTCGGTACGGATGGTGCTGCTGAAAGGGCATGGCCCGGACGGCTTTGTCTTTTACACCAATTTTGAGGGGCGCAAGGCGGGCGAACTGCTGGCCAATCCCCATGCCGCATTGCTGTTCCACTGGAAATCGGCGCGACGGCAGATCAGGGTGGAAGGCCCGGTCGGCCCGGTCGATGACGCCACCGCCGACGCCTATTTCGCAACCCGCAGCCGCGACAGCCAGTTGGGCGCATGGGCATCCGACCAGTCCCGCCCCCTGCCCGACCGTCAGACCTTCATGGACAGGTATGAGGCGGAACGGGCGCGGTTCGAGGGTGGCCCGGTGCCGCGCCCGCCGCACTGGTCGGGCTTTTGCGTCAGGCCGGAACGGATCGAATTCTGGCAGGATCGCGAGCATCGCCTGCATGAGCGGCGAGTCTTCACCCGCGCGGGCGCGGGCTGGAGCGAAGGGCTGCTTTACCCCTAAAGGCTTCTGATGCCGCCATTCCGGACGAAGCGAGGCGCGGAAACCGCCCGCTGGTTCGTCTATGAAGATGCGCCCCGACGCGCGCCGATTGCCGCTGGCCCATGGGCCTGTTAGGTGTCGGCCTGACACATGTAAAAGAAGTGCGGAGCCGGTGGCTCCAGCGGCCTAGAGGGACACGGATGCGTAACAGACTGACCGCCTTCATTCTCACCGGCATGGTTTTGGGGGTGATTGTCGGCTTCGCGGCCAATCTGTGGGTTGGCAGCGACAAGACGCTGGCCAAGGATGTGGCCGGCTATTTCCACCTGCTGGCCGACATATTTCTGCATTTGATCAAGATGATCATTGCGCCGCTGGTATTTTCCACGCTGGTCGCGGGCATCGCCCATATGGGCGACAGCGCGGCGCTGGGGCGGATCGGCGGGCGGGCGCTCGCCTGGTTCGTGATCGCCAGCCTGATTTCGCTGACCCTGGGGCTGATGTTCGTCAACTTCTTCGCACCGGGCGAAGGGCTGAACCTTGTCCGGTCGGGCGTGGATTCGGGCGTGAATACCGAAGCGCTCAATTTTCGCGATTTCATCCTGCACGTCTTTCCGACCTCCATGGTCGGCGCGATGGCGGAAAATTCGATCCTTCAGATCGTCGTATTCTCGCTGTTCGTCGGCGTCGCGCTGACCGCGATCGGGGAGAAGGGCAAGCCGGTCGTCACCGTCATCGAATCGATGGTCGAACTGATGTTGCAGGTGACAGGCTATGTCATGCGCGTCGCGCCCTTCGCGGTGTTCGGGGCGCTCGCGTCGGTCGTGACGACCGAGGGGCTGGGCGTGCTCGTCACCTTTGGCGAGCTGATCGGCGAATTCTATATCGCCCTGGGCGCGCTGTGGCTTCTGCTGTTCGCGGCGGGATCGATCTTCCTGGGCAAGCGGATGTTCAAGCTGATCCGCTATGTCCGCGAACCGATATTGATCGCTTTCTCCACCGCATCGTCCGAAGCCGCCTATCCCAAGATGCTGGAGCAACTGGATCGCTTCGGCGTGCCGCGCCGCATCTACAGCTTCGTGCTGCCGCTGGGCTATAGCTTCAACCTTGACGGGTCGATGATGTATTCGACCTTCGCGACCATCTTCATCGCGCAGGCCTATGGCATCGATTTGCCGATCGCGACCCAGATCACGATCCTGCTGGTGTTGATGGTGACCAGCAAGGGCATCGCCGCCGTGCCGCGCGCCAGCCTTGTGGTGGTCGCGGCCACGCTGGGCCAGTTCGACCTGCCGGTCGAGGGCGTCGCCTTCATCCTGGCGGTCGATCATTTCATGGACATGGGCCGTACCGCGACCAACGTGCTGGGCAATGCCATCGCGACGTCGGTGATCACCAAATGGGAAGGGATGCTGGAGGTCGAGGAACCGATCGACGTGCCTCACCCCAAGGCGCCGGCGCATACCGCCGCGCATGGCCGCGCCGGGCTGGAACTGGCCCCGGACATGCTGGAGGAAGAGCGTAAGGGGTAACCGACGCTATAGTGTTCCCGCGCAGGCGGGAACCCAGTCCAAACGTCGGAACTGGGTTCCCGCCTGCGC
>FWWL01000793.1_pt1 | contig 83527 bp, 64 predicted proteins | sample 2228331 | NCBI WGS metagenome assembly FWWL01 (sample SAMEA103939775, study PRJEB20133) | metagenome | reverse complement strand
GGGATGTGAGAGTTTTCACCTCAGTACGGATAGATGCACTTTTGTTCATTTCTGAACCCTGGTACGGGCACGGCGCGCCGTGCCCCTTCCGCGCGCGTGTGCCGTCTGGGAGAGAAACCTGGCGACACCTGCTCTGATTTCTCAGCGACTCACCAGCGGCAGGAAGACTCGAATGACCCCATCTGGCGGCTCAGGCGGCGGCGGAGCGCCGCCAGCAACGAATTGAACCTCGAAGATGGCGCTCACATTGTTCAGTTCCGCCGGATGGTTGCCGTCTGAAGCGTCAGACTCGATCACCAGTCCTTTGAGCGTTGTGTCTGTATCCGCCACCAGAATCACCTTATACGTTCCATTGCCCTGATCGAAGAAGTCGCGCAGGATTTTACCGGTTCCGCGGACGAAATTCGTGGCTGCCGAAACGCATCCATCGATACCGACCGCCTGGATGTCGCTCCAGCGAACGGATTCGCCGATCAGATGGGTGACATCCTTCTGCATAACGCTCTTCGGGATTTGCAGACAGGCGCGGTGGTAGGGCGCGAGTGCCGGGTTGCTGAGGCTGCTTCCGCTGAACAGCGGCAGAGTCGGCGAAATCGGAGTGACTCCTGGCGGGAAGATGAACACATCGACGAAGAAGGTTCCTTCCGGATTGCACCCCGCTTGTGAGGCGTGGCACACATTCGCCGGTTGCGTCGGCGGGTCGATCAGGTTCTGGTTGCGCAGTCGCACTTCAATGCCGCGCGTGGTGCTATCGGCGTTCTGGGTGACTGTCACGGCATTGTCGGGCCAGTTCAGATCAGGGTTTCCAGGGACGATCACTTCCATGCCGAGGCGCAACAGGATAGGCGACGTGTTTAAGGTGGAACCGCGGGTGAAGGTGACGCGATACTGGAAGCAGTTCCCTGGCGGTAACAGCTGATCTTGTGTGTATTCCTGCGCGTTGATGGCGTAGGCTGAACCGGTGGGATTGAACTTCGAGAAGCGCCCGCTGCCGGCATCAGGATCTTTGACCTCCGTCCATCCGCCTTCGGTGTCGTTGCAGTTGCCGCTTGAAGGGGAATAGACGCGATATTCGACCTTGATGTCGCCGCCGTTTGCCTGGTCGATATTGGTCAGCCAGGTCATTTTGCGCACAGTCGCCTGCTGTTCGTTGATCAGATCGAGCATCGAGAACGGCTTCGAGTAGTAGTAGCCGGTCGTTGGATAGAAGGTCTGGTCGGTGCTCGGTCCGATCGTGGCGCGGAACACCTCACTGCGAACGTTTGTTCCTTCAGTGCCGCCGATCAGGTAGGCAAACGCAAAGTTTGGGTTGCTCGTCGGCACAACCACAACGCCAGGATTGCGTCGTCCGTTGCCGGCCGAGGTGGGAAGTGCACCGAAGGAGTCGTTGTAAAAATTGATCGGGCCATCTTTGAACATGCGCAGGTTGGTCGGGTCAATGTATGACGCGTACCCATCGCGATTGATTGTGCCGCCGGTTCGTCCGCCGATAATATAGACTGAGCCGTTGAACTCGACAGCGCCGTGTCCATTGCGGTTCGCAGGAAGCACTGCATTGCCGCCGGTTGAACTGTCTTCCCAGGTGATCGCGCCGGTGTTCGGATTGATCACCCCTTTACGAACTGTGTTCGTGTCAATATTATCGAAACTCGCACTTGTTCGTCCGCCGTAGATGAAGAACATATCCTGTGTGGCAGTTCCGGCTGCGTTAGTATAGCGCCCGACGGTCACTGCAGCGTCGCTAATTCCCTCGGGCAGCGTTGCCGTCTGCCAGGTGCGATTATCCCCGCCGAGCGCCAGGCTGCCGTCAGGATTAATTTCGGCGTAATAGACAAGCGTCGACATCACCGGACTGGGCGGTGGCGGTCCTGCCTGATCCCTGATCCCGCCGACCACGTAAAGGAACGTCTTGCCAGCAGTGGTAGTATGCACGAACGCGCGCGCGCCTTCGAGCCCGACATTCGATGGAAGCCGATAGGTCGGCGAGGTGCGCCAGGTCAGGTTGCCGTTCGCATCGACATCGCCAACCAGCACCGAGTTGCTGGAGAAGGTGCTGCCAGGCGCCACGGCGCCGCCGATGACGTACAGATTGCCGGCATTGCCGCTGGTGCGGCGCGCGGCGACGGCGGCGTTGGTACGCCCGGAAAGCGGAGTATTGAACGGCGAGGTGTCCCAGTGAGCGACCGACGGCAGCGGAGTGGATGTCGTCCAGGAAATGACGCCGGCGCCGGGTTGCCCATAATTCGTGTTTACCACGCCACGGTAGACCTTATCGGAGTAGGTTGGAGCCGTTCCGCCTGAGGATCCGCCGACAACCCAGATCGTGTTTCCGATCACGGCTGCGCCGACCTCGGTGCGTGCTGCAGGCAATGGATTTGCCGGGCTGTTCTCCCACCGCAGCGCGCGGACGGCCGCCAGCGCCAGCGCCCCCTGATCGCCGGATTTCGCGCCGGCGTATGGCTCGGTCACCTGTCCGGAAACCGGTGTATCGCTCAGAGCGGAAGGCACGACCGACGTCAGGGTGCGCGCGCCGGCGCCAAATTCTGGCTGGGTATCATCGAGCGCCACGAACTTGATCACGCTGGCAACTGCCGGGGCAGGCGGGATGAGCGCGAGAGCGGTCAGCAGCGCGACGATGATCGTCAACGCGCGTGCTGTGCCCGGCAGGCGTGTCCTGTGAGTCATGGGCAAACCTCCGTGGGGGGTTTAATCAGAAGGTAGAGACGTTGCACGCAACGTCTCTACTGTCGAAGTCGCCTCGACAGGCGAGGTGATGCCTGTCGAGGATTACGCATTCCTACGGTGCCGGACAAACGTTATCATTCAGGTCGAGCGAGATCGGTACACCGATAACCCCGCCGAGGCTGCGCCCTGCGCTGACCTGTACGGTGATTTCACGGGTCACATCAGGTCCGCGCACGATCAGTTCGTACTTATCGCGCGAGATCATATCCTGTGGCGCGCGGTAGCCAAGCCATGCACGCAGCGTGTACTGACCCGGCGGAACGTTCGTGAACGCATACGACAGTTTACGCGTCACCGGATCGGCAGTAATCCATGCTTCGCGTGTATTGTTGTTGGCGTCGGTGAGTGTCACCTGTCCGACGATGCGATCCGTCAATTCAGGGCGCAGGTCGGTCGGCACCTCAGAGGGCGCCATCGAGTCGCGCAGTTCATCCTGGGATGGCGTGCAGTCGCCCTGGATCGCCGAGACCTGGATGTCGTCGAAGATCTGCTGCAACTCCTCAGAGCGGTCAGCGCGCTTGACATAGTCTGGCTGACTGGCAACCAGGTTGAGTCCGGTTGTCTCGAAGGTTGGGCTCAGCGCAACCACATAAACCGAACCTTCGCTCGGTAGAATGTATGCTTCTTTGAGCGCCTGCGCTTCGGCGACCATGGCGTTGAGCGGTCGCAGACTGCCGTCTGGTAACGGTTCACCCATCTGGCAGCCGACATTTTCACCACCCAGTTCACAACCTGTACCATAGTTGTTCTGCATACCATTGCGCAGCACGTTCGCCACACCGTCGGTCACGAAGATGACGACGCGGCGGTAGCGCATTCCGTTCGGCGCATGCGTCGGCGCGTTGGCGAATACCTGGCTGGCGCGGGCAAAAGCGACTGCGCTTGGCGTTGCGCCTGCCGTCATGTACGGATCGCCGTCCACCATCCCCGCAGTATTGATCGCCGCATCCAGGGTTGCGCGGTCGTTCGTCCAGCCAGCCGGCAGCGCCTCGGTCAGATCGTTCAACGCGCGACTGTTGTCGCCGACGGCGCCGCTGGAGTTGACAAAGTTCCCCAGGCGTCCGCTGAAGGTCACGAGTCGCACGGTGTCATACAGCCGGAGACCACTCTGGCGGTCCTCATCGATCTTTGCAACGAACTGACGCAGCACCTGCTTCGCAGTGTAGATACGGCGTTCCTGTGCGTTGGGCCATGCTGTCTCAATTGACACACATCCCTGGCTTGGCGCCGTGCAGTTCACGACATTTCCATTCTGAACGCCGCGTCCATCGAACGTCCAGGACATCGAACCAGAAACGTCGAGGATGAGGAGGAACTGCACCGGGCGGTTCAGATCGGGATAGGTGCGATAGCGCGGCACATAGGTCACGCTGCCGCCGACGGTGAAGTTGTTGGTCGGAGGCGCGCCGGTCACCAGGTTGGCGCACTGCCCGCCTTCACGGACATATGCCAGTTCCATCCAGGGACCATCGGGCGCTCGTCCATCGTTGTCCACCCCGTAATCAACCAGCAGGAAGGCGCCGAATCGCTCGATGTAGTACGTCGGATTCGAGAGGTTGCCATTGTCGAAGCGATACATCGGCAGGGTCATCAGCGTGCGGTTGCGTTTCAGCGTTTCGAGCTGGTTGAGCACCTGCGTGCTGTAAGGATTGCCGGTGAAGACATTGCCGTAGATCCAATCGGCCGCATTGATCGTATTCGGCTCGAACGGATAGGAGTCGGGGCGGGTAGGACCGTCAGATCCGCCGGCAATTTCGGGCCATGGCGCCTCAGCATACCCTTGGCTGTAGGTGCCGTCGCCAGTCAGCATCTCTGCCAGCGCACCGGCATTGCCGGCAGGAGTATCGCTGCGCCAGCGCAGCAGGCTGAACCCGCCGTTCGGGTTGACTTCAGTGCGCAGGTAGAGGCGCTGATAGCGCAGCTGAGCATAGGTTTCGTCTTCGTAGAAGCCGTCATAGTTGGCGAACCCATACTCATCGAACATCGGCTGCCCGCCGATTGTTGTGCGCACTCCTATCGGGTAGTAGCCGGTTGCACAGGCGCCGACGCTGGCGTATGCAGTGGCGCCGACCGGCAGGGTGCTCTGCCCAAAGAGGCGTGCAAAGTAGGTATCGACATCACCCTTGAGATCGATCTGAATATACTTCACGCCTTGCGGACGCTGCGAGCCACAGGCGCCGACGCGGCTGCATGCGCCTGGAATAGGCGCGCCATCGCTGCCCAGGTAAAGCGCCTCGAATGCGCGGTCGCCAGGTTGCGGCGCTTCACCTGGCGCTGTGACCTGAATACCGTTCGCCCGGAGCGACTCATAGATCGCGCGCGCGACATCAACATCGCGCCCGCCGCTGATCAGGCGGTTCATGCCGGCCAGCGACGCTGCGTTGGTGCCGCGCACGATGTTCCGTTGCTCAGCGTAGGTCACGCCGAGGTCGACAGCCAGAGCAGCCATGCCGACCAGTAATGCCAGAATACCGGCAAGCAGGACGATGTTCTGCCCTTCTGTCCTGTGGTGAAGAAAGCGTTTTTTCATACCGCCACCTCTTGTTCCTGTGTGTGTTGTTCTCATGTATCGTTACGACCATCGTGCATGCGGCGCCGTGACCGGCGCGCGGTCGGTATCGGGTTGGACGCCTGGCGGAGCGCAATGGCGCCGCCAGGCAGAGTGTTCGTTACGTTCCGGTGTCAGGCGTGCGCGACGGTGTGAGTGTCGGCGTCCTGGTTGGCGTATTGGTCGGTGTGCGCGACGGCGTCGGCGTATTGGTGCGCGTCGGCGTGAACGTTGGCGTTCGGGTTGGCGTATTGGTCGCCGGCGGCGTATTGGTTGGCGTATTGGTGCGCGTCGGCGTGTTGGTGCGTGTCGGCGTGCGCGACGGCGTCAGCGTATTGGTCGGCGTGATCGGCGTCGGCGTATTGGTACGCGTCGGCGTGCGCGACGGCGTCGGCGTGTTGGTGCGCGTCGGCGTCAGCGTGCGGGTTGCCGTTGCAGGCGGCGAGCCGCTGGCGTAGAGCCGGGCCACCGGAATGACCTGCTTCGACTGGTTTGCGTGCTGCCAGGAAAGGATCGCACGCTGATTGCCGGTCCACTCAAAATACGCAACCGTAATAGGAACGCGCTGGCAGGCGGTCAGCGTAATGCGGCCGTTGACTTCGCCGTTCTTCCTGCGCCAGTCGTTGATGATCTGCACGCCGTTGACCCACACGCGCACGCCATCGTCGGTTTGGGCATAGAAGGTGTACTCGCCGCTGAACAACGGCTCGACCTGGCCCGTCCAGCGCACGGAGAAGTAGTCTTTTCCGACGCCAGCGATAGGCGAAGTATCATTTTGAGTCCTGTTGATATTCTCGAAGCGACTCGCCACCGGCGCGCCCGGGAAGAAGTTGGTCGTTCCGACGCTGCCGCCGGGTGTGTAGATGTAGTAGTCACCGCGCAAACCATTGCCTGTTCCGCCGGCGCACGGGGTTGCAGTCGGTGTGCGCGTCGGCGTGCGCGTCGGCGTATTGGTGCGCGTTGGCGTGCGTGACGGCGTTGGCGTATTGGTGCGCGTCGGCGTATTGGTGCGCGTTGGCGTATTCGTCGGTGTACTCGTCGTTGTCGGAGTTGGCGTATGAGTTGGCGTGCGCGTCGGCGTATTCGTGGCCGTTGGCGTCGGCGTATCGGTTGGGGTCGGAGTTGGCGTATTCGTCTGCACCACTGGCGTATTGGTTGGAGCGCCCGGCGAGACGAACCCGGCCCGCAACGGCATCACGAAGCGCGAACTGAGCGGCACTTTGTCGCCGAAGGCTGGCGTGAAGCCAAAGACGGTATTGTAGTCGGATTTCACAACGACAAACACGTAGCACTGCCGGTTGGGATCGGCAAGGTTGGCGCAGGGTGTGGTATCGACATCCGGAACCAGGTCGTCAGCCCGGTTGCCGTTGGCATCCTCCGGTCCCAGCGGGTTGCCGTTGGAGGGAAAGACATCTTCGATGGCCTGAACCAGGATGTAGTGGTCGATCAGCCGCACGTACCCGGCTGGCTGCGTCCCCTCTGGAATCAGCCCGGTCACCGGGTCGCCAATTGCGCGCCCGTCGCCGTTCTGGTCGAGAAAGTACTGAAAATGATCGAGTTCGCCGTCGCTATTGGTGTCTTCGGCGTCGGGAATGGCGTCGCTGTTCAGGTCGTACATGTTGACGAAGTTGATGCCGCCGGTTGTGCCTGCTTCCTGGCGCACGCGCGCGCGGATCGTATCGTAGTCAAGATCGACAACCCCATTCGGTTGAACGACCAGGTAGCGGCTGCCGTAGGTGGCGCCTTCCTGCGCTGCGGTGGTCAACCCCTGCATGTTGAAGAAGAGCAGGCCGATATCGACCGCAGCCGCCAGCAGCAGCAGGATCAGCGTCGAGGCAATGACGAACTCGACGAGCGCCTGTCCAGGTTGAAATCGTCGTGCCATAGTGGTTCTCCCTCGCCTGTCAGTCTGGTGGCTACGGTTGCGGTTCCGTACAGGCAATGCCATTAGCAAAATTGGGGTTATTGCCCAAACTTTCGATCGTGCGCTGCGCCGTCACTTTGATGCGCATTGTGCCGTTGTCTCCCAGCATTGTATTGATAAAACTGACGAGCGGCGTCAGCGGCTCAATAACATAGTCGATCTGCACTTCGATTGTTCCCCCCAAACGTCGTGGGTTTGTATCGCGCGTGTTTGGATACAGGATGGTGACCTGATTGGCATCGACCGGGAAGAAACCGGTCGAGTCGTTCGTCACTTCCAGGATGCGCTGCACACAGGGATCTTCCAGCCAGCGCGCGTCGCCCTGACCGCGCAGATCCAGTCGTGACTGGTAGGGCGGCAGTTGCGAAGCGACTTCCGCCCCCGCGCGCGCGGCGCTGAAGAGCGTGGAGTAGCCCCAGATGTAGTAGCCGAGATCAACGATCGCAAACAGCAATGCGAACAGAATCGGTGCGATCAGCGTCATCTCAACCAGCGATTGACCTGTTGAGCGCCTGGGCATGCTGAGTCCCTTCTGGAAATCCTATCCTCATCTGGCATTATAGAAGGCGGGACGTGTGCGCTCAATAGTCCGTTAGTCCTGACACAGGTGGAAGATTACAGTTTGATGACGTGATTGGGTGATTGGGTGATTGGGTGATTGGGTGATTGGGTGATTACGTGATTGGGTGATTACGTGATTGGGTGATTGGGTGATTGGGTGATGTTGGCTTTCGATTCTAGGGGGCGGTCTGCTGGCTTGTGGTTGCGGGGTGGTGATTGGGTGATTACGTGATTACGTGATTACGTGATTGGGTGATTACGTGATGTTGGCTTTCGATTCTGGGGGGCGGTCTGCGGGTTGCTGGCTTGTGGTTCCAGGTTCCTGGTTCCCGGTTTTCGACATCTCAGTTCTCGGTTTCTGGTTTTCAGTTCTCAATTATTGGCGTTTGCAACTCTTATTTCCAGAACCTGCACCGCCAATCTCAGTTCTCGGTTTCTGGCTTTTAGTTCTCAATTCTCGGCGTTTGCCACCCTTACTTCCAGGATTTGCACCCCCAGGCGGCGCGGGTCGTGGCTGGCGGGGTCGTCGCGGGCGGGGATGAACGGCGGGGTCTGTATCCGTAACAGGATGTGTCCGGTCGGGGAACGCGGCATGGTGCGCGGGTCGGCGGTGAGCGCAACGCTGAGCGGTGCGGCGCCAGGGGTGACGCAGACCGGCGACATGAATGCCGCCTGCGCGGCGTCATCGGCGGCGTGTCCCGGTTCGGCGGCGAGCGCCAGGCACGTCTCGCCGGTGAGCGCTGCGGGGCGCGCGCCGGAAGCAAGCGTTACGGTGATGGTCAGCGGTTCGCCGGTCGGCGCGGGCAGACGGAGGATCGCGTCGCCGTCGGTCCAGGCGATCAGGCGGTCGCCGATGCGCTCGGCGCGGTAGACGCCACGCACCTGATAGGCGTAGTCGTCGGGGGTGATGGTGAGCGGCAACGCTTCTGCCGCCCCCTGTTCCGCCGGCAGCAGACGGTAGAGCGCAAAATCGAGGGTAAACCGCTGCGCGGCGGAGGGTTTGCGATCGGTTGGTTGTTCGTACTCTGGCAGGTCGAGGCGCAGCCGTCCTGCCGGTTCGAGGCGCCATCCCGGCAGGGCGAGCGCACCGCTCGCGCTGGTCGCCAGGTAGACTGGACGCCCCTGATCGTGCCAGCGCCGAATGTAGCGCGTCAGTTGCAGCGCGTACCGTCCGGGGTCGCGGCTCTTTAGCGCAAAAGCGTCAACCCCGAACGCAAAGGTGAGCGGTGTGGCGAGCAGATCGGGAATGTCGCGCGCCTGTGCGAATGAAGGGGCGCCGCCGCGCATGAGGACAACCGCGCCGGGCTCGAACTGACCGGCGATTGTCCCGATCTGTTCCAGCGCACCGGCATACTCGGTGTGGCGGGCGACCGATCGTCCGGTGACGACCAGGAACAGAACGAGGGCGAACGTCAGAAATGCGCGGGAGAGCGTGGGAATGTGGGAACGTTGAACGTTGAACGTTGAACGCGGGAACGTTGAACGTTGAACGCGGGAACGTTGAACGCGGGAACGTTGAACGTTGAACGTTGAACGCGGGAACGTTGAACGTTGAACGCGGGAACGTTGAACGTTGAACGTTAAGCGTTGAACGTTCAACGATATACGGACGATGGCACAGGCGATGCCGATGGCGAATGCCGGATAGACATGCGGCACGTAGCGGCGCATGATATAGATGTAGTGCTGGTCGCTGGTTCCGTATGTCAGTCGCAGGAACACAACCGATGCAACGGCAGCGATGACCAGGAACAGCCATGATGATCCGTCGATTCGATATGCCATGAATGCCAGTCCAACCAGCGCAAGGGCAATACCCAATGGTGAGAGGTACCATCCGAGGCGTACCATGTTTGCCTGCGCTGCGCCAAAAAGGTCACGCAACACATAACGGTCGCATGAGCGCAGGGTCGCGAGCGTTTCTGGCGTCATCTTCGTTTCGTCGAGCAATCCGTCCCGGATCACTTCCGGTATCGTGCGACCATCGGCAGCTGGCGGCAGAAGATCGCGTCGCAGCGCGATGCAGGCGTTGAGCGGCGGGATTGGGCGTCCGCGTGCACTGCTGGTGAGGCGATACATCCAGCCTGCAATTGGATCGACATAGGCGGGTGTTGCGACTGGCGCGCCGACATACCCCTGGAGAATCAGGCACTCACCCTGCGGGTTGCTCCATTGCGCAGGGGCAAGACATGCGGGAAGCGCCGCAAGCGCCGGCAGCGACAGGATTTGCGGGCGGATCAGGTAGGCATAACTTCCCGCGCCGATGACGGCAACCGCAGCAAGCAGACGAAAGGGATGCGACAGTTGCGAGAGCCGTGGCACGAGATGGTTGATCAGGTTCAGACGGCGGATTGCAATCAGCGCAGCTGCGACCAGGATCACGACCAGCGCTTCGGCGCCGATGCGCGTCCAGTTCAGTGGTGCATCGACTGTTGGCGGCATACCGGCGATCGGCGGGCAGGGCTGCATTGTCAGACGCGAGCAGGGGCGCAACAGATAGACCTGGCGCAGGGTCGGCGTGAGGAATGGCAGGGCAAGTGCGGCCGTCAGCGCAAAATCCTGCAGGCGGGCAAAGAGCGTATCGAAAAAATAGGCGCGCGCCAGAAACACGATCTGTATCCCGGCATGAACGATCATTGCCGTCATTCCGGCCAGCACTGCCGTATGCGACTGCATCCACTGTCGGGCAAGCCAGACGTACAACAGATAGAGTGCGACCGGACCGACGACCAGAAGGAACTCGATGCGCGTCAGCGCGAGTTGCCCAAACGCGAACCCGGCGATCAGGGCGAGGAACGTGGAACGTGGAACGTGGAGCGTGGAGCGTGGAGCGTGGAATGCGCCGCTGCATGCATAGAGTCCGGCAAAGACGAGGAACTGCGCCGTGGTTTCGGCGGTCGAGTAGCGGCTGAACCAGACCTGCACACCATTGAGCGCAAGGAAGAGCGCTGCCAGGAACCCAACCCAGGGACCGGCAAGGCGACGCGCAAGCATGGCAACGCTCCAGACGCCGAGCAGACCGGTGACCCCCGGAGCGAGCAATCCGGCGTGCAGCCCAAAGAATGCGGCGATCAGTCCGATCCATGCCGAAAAGAGGTGCAATCCCTGCGGCACAATTCGCCCCTGCGCCAGATCGCCCTGGTTGATAAAAAATCCGGCTGCGCGCAGACGGGTTGCAATGAAACGTTGCGGGTTCTGCACGCCGAGGAAATTGGTCTCCGCCTGGCGCGCGGCATCGGCGAGGTCTGGATCAGGCGACTGCTGATCGACGGCGATCTGCGCGACCAGGGGATCGGTGAAGGTGAGCGACCCGGTGCGCGCCATGATAAAACCGGCGTTGGCGTACACGCCAGCGTCGCGCACGCCAATGATCGTCTCGAATGGGCGCGAAACAAGGAGCGCGAAGAGGACCAGAACAGTGATGAGGAGAATAGAAGGGAGTTGAACGTTGAACGTTAAACGTGGAACGTTGAACGTTGCTCGCTGGAATGTGCGAAGGCGTCTGGTGATGAGCAATGCCAGGAAGCAGACGAGTATCAGAACAGTTGCATGAAGAGGGGCTGAAAAGATGCCGGTTTGCGCCAGAGTGAACGCCAGCCAGCCATGCAGCAGGGCGCCGATCAGGGTATACTCGAAGTATCGTTCGAGGGAATCAGAGGCTCGGCAGGTTTCAGGAAGCGCCTGGCAGATGATCGCGCCGGTCAGAGCCAGAACCAGAACAATCACAATAAAAATGGCGGTCAGCACAACAATCACGTATGGAACGCCAGGAACGGCGCACGTCAGAAACGACGAACCGGGAGCCGCATTATAGCACGCGGCGGATGCACTCTTGACAAGCCGATCGCCAACCTCTATAGTGGCACGGGTGAGAGATTGAGCGATGAACGCTTTCATAACTATTCTGGAATAGTCGTCTGGAAATGGATGGCATATGGGTGAAAAACTGGTGATCGTCGAGTCGCCGGCGAAGGCGCGCACCATTCAAAAATACCTCGGTTCAGGGTATCGAGTCGAGGCGTCGATGGGGCATGTGCGCGATCTGCCGAAGAGCGATCTTGGCGTTGATCTGGAAGCGAACTTTGCGCCGGTGTACGAGGTTTCGCCGGGCAAAGAAAAGATAATAGCCGGTCTGCGCAAATCGATCCGCCAGGCGGACGCTGTCTATCTGGCGACCGACCCGGATCGTGAGGGTGAAGCGATTGCCTGGCACATCACCGAGGCGGCGAAGATTCCGCGCAGCAAGCCAGTCTACCGGGTTGTCTTCACAGAAATCACACCTGCCGCAGTGCGCAATGCAATGGCGTCGCCGCGTGACATCGACCGCCGGCTGGTCGATGCGCAGCAGGCGCGGCGCGTGCTTGATCGCCTGGTTGGCTACAAACTGTCGCCGCTGCTGTGGGACAAGGTGCGGCGCGGGCTGTCGGCGGGGCGGGTGCAATCGGTTGCCGTGCGTCTCGTCGTTGAGCGCGAGCGCGAGATTGAGGCCTTCGTTCCGCAAGAGTACTGGACAATTGAAGCCGATCTGCTAAAACAGAACGCAGGCGATGCACAGCGCGACGCCTTCCGCGCCATTCTGATCGAGCGCGCCGGCAGGAAACTCGAGAAATTCGATATCGGTTCGGGCGACCAGGCGCAGGCGATCATCGCTGATCTGGAAGGTGCCGCGTATGTGGTGCGCAAGGTGACGCGCCGCGACAAACGGCGCAGTCCGGCGCCGCCGTTCACCACCAGCACGCTGCAACAGGAAGCCGCGCGCAAACTTGGCTTTTCCGCCAAACGCACCATGGCGGTAGCGCAGCAGTTGTACGAAGGGGTCGATATCGGCGGCGATGAGGGTCTGGTCGGACTCATCACCTATATGCGCACCGACAGTGTCAATGTCTCACGCGAGGCGCAGGAAGAGGCGCGCACGGTCATTCGTGAGCGATTTGGCGAAGCCTATCTGCCGGCGAAGCCGCCGGTCTACAAAACAAAGACGAAAGGGGCGCAGGAGGCGCACGAAGCGATTCGCCCGACCCTGAGCCGCCGGGCGCCCGAACAGGTGCAACCATATCTGACGAGTGAACAGTACCGCCTGTACGACCTGATCTGGAAGCGGTTCGTCGCCAGCCAGATGGAGGCGGCCGTCTTCGACAGCACGACGGTGGACATCGACGCCGGGCGGGAGATCGCGCGCAGCGCAGGGAGCGCACCGTACACCTTCCGCGCCACCGGTTCGGTGCTGAAGTTCCCCGGTTTTCTGGCGGTCTACCATGTCAGCCTGGACGAAGGCGAGGAAGATGAGGACAGTGAGCGGCGGTTGCCGCTGCTGGAGGAGGGGGAACTGCTCGATCTCCTGCAGCTGCTGCCAGTGCAGCACTTCACCGAGCCGCCGCCGCGTTTTACCGAAGCCAGCCTGGTCAAGGAACTGGAACGTCTGGGGATCGGTCGCCCTTCGACCTACGCGCCGACGATTTCGACGATCATTGATCGTGAGTATGTCGAACTCGCCGACAAAAAACTCGTGCCGACCACGCTGGGCAGGGTCGTGACCGATCTGCTGGTGGCGCACTTTCCGAGCATTGTCGATTATGGCTTCACATCGGAAATGGAGCAGCAACTCGACGATATTGCCGAGGGAGAAAAGGAATGGGCGCCGGTGCTGCGCGCCTTCTACGAACCGTTCGAGCAAAAACTGGCGGAAGCGCAGCGCAGTATGCGCAACGTCAAACGTGAGGAAATTCTGACCGATCTGACCTGTCCCCGGTGTAACCAGGGACAACTGGCGGTCAAGTTCGGCAGGAATGGCGAGTTTCTGGCGTGCAACCGCTATCCGGAGTGTGATTTCACCAGTGACTTCCACCGCGACAGTGAAGGTCGCATCGTGCTGGATGTGCCATCGTCGCCAGAGATGAGCGATGTCGTCTGTGATGTTTGCGGACGACCGATGGTGCTCAAGAAGAGCCGCTTCGGTCCATTCCTGGGATGCAGCGGGTATCCGGAGTGCAAAAACACGCGGCGCCTCGACAAACAGGGCAAACCGGTGCCGCTGCCGAAATCGACCGGCGTCTCATGCCCCAAGTGCGGTCAGGGTGAACTGCTCGAGCGGCGCGGCAGATTTGGGCGACCGTTCTTTGGATGCAACCGCTACCCGAAGTGCGATTGCCTCATCAATTCGCTGGACGAAGTCGCACAGTACACGCCTGATGCCGATGGAGCATCGCAGCCGAAAGCAAGCGGAGCGGCAGCGGTCGAAGCAAAAGCAACCGCCGCCGGAAAACGGACAAAAACAGGCAAAAACGGCGTTGCTGCAGGGGAGCAGGCGACGAAAACGCCGGTGGTTGACCGAAAAGGAGCGAAGAGCGGCGCCAACGGTGCGGCAACGACCTCGGCGGCGCGGGCGAAGAAGCGGGGGGACGTTGACCGTTGAAGGTGCTTGTTGCACGTGGGAAGACGGAGCGGCTGAACGAGGAGAGGCGCACTGGCTTTTGCGTCGAGCAGTGTGCGGCGGCGCCGCTTGCAGGCCGGGCGCGCGGGCGTCTCGCCCGCATCCCCGTGAGGGGCGTCTCGCCCGCGAGGTGGGGCGCGTGGGCGTCTCGCCCGCGAGATGGGCGCGCGGGCGTCTCGCCCGCACGCGGTTCTCTATCCCGCGTATTACACGTGTGAGCAGTCTTTTTCGCGCTTGTGCGCCCTGCACTGTCCCATGGGCGTCTGAGCACAAAATCGGTAATGTCAGCAGGACACAAGCATCAATCGAGCATGGTTCAGAGGGATGCCTGCGCATGTGACCGATAGGTTGTTGCGTGGCGATGCGCTTTCGGGATAATAGAAAGGAAGGTCGCGCTATTTGTGTCCTGGCGCGGCAGTGATGCTATCCCGGGAGCGCTGGTGTGAACCTGTTCAATGAATTGATGCAGCGCAAGGCGCTGGTTGTGGCGGCGTTCCTCTTCGCGCTCGGCGCAGGCCTGATCGGGCAAACGGTGCTGGAACGTCTGACGCCGCCGGTCGTGCAGCCAGGACCCGCCGAAGCGGCAACGGAATTCATCGACGATGCATTTGCCGACGACCTTGTTGACCGGGATACGTCGGAGCGCACAGCAACGCCAACGAAGGTCGCGTTCATTGTCGCCTATGTGAGCGGGGCCGTGCGCGCGCCAGACGTGTATCAGCTGCCGGTCGGGGCGCGGGTGAAGGACCTTGTGGTAGCGGCTGGAGGGCTGAGCGACGATGCCGATATCGAGCGGATCAACCTTGCAGCGCCGATTGCTGATGGTCAGCACGTGCGCGTGCCGTGGATCGGGGATGCAACCATCGTTGCAGAGGCGCCCCCCGACGAACGTGATGCCGGCGCTGGTTCCGGGAAATTGCTTGATCTCAACCGCGCAACAGTAGCAGAACTCGATGCATTGCCGGGTATTGGCGCAGTGCTGGCGAATCGAATCGTCGAATGGCGTGAACGTGAAGGACCATTTCAATCGGTCGATGATCTCGGCAAGGTGGATGGCATCGGTCCTGCACTGCTGGCAAAACTGGCGCCGCTCGTGACCGTTGCCCCGTGATAGAGCAGGAGCATATGCGCCGCACAAAAATTGTCGCAACGATCGGACCGGTCAGCAGCAGCCCTAAGATGATCGAACGATTGCTGACTGCCGGGATGGATGTCGCGCGCCTCAACTTTTCCCACGGCACGCACGAAGAGCATGCGCAACGGATACAGATACTGCGCGACGTTGCAGCGCGCAAGGGACGACCGCTGGCGCTGCTGCAAGATCTGCAGGGACCGAAAATCCGCACCGGACGACTGGTGGATCGCAAGCCGGTGATGCTACGCGCGGGGGATCGTTTCACAATTACGACGCGGGATATGCCGGGCACAGCAAGCCTGGTGAGTACAACATATACGGCGCTGCCACGTGACGTGCACCCTGGCGATCGGATTCTGATCTCGGACGGCCTGATCGAAGTACAGGTTGTGCGCGTCTCGAACGATGAGGTTGAAACAGAAATCGTCGTCGGCGGCGAACTGCGCGAACATCAGGGCATCAACCTGCCGGGGGTCGAGGTCAGCGCACCGGCGCTGACCGACAAAGACCGTGACGACCTGCAGTTTGGGCTGGCGCAGGGAGTGGACTACGTCGCGCTCTCGTTTGTGCGTCGGGCGTCAGATCTGCTTGAGATCAAGGCGCAGATTGCGGCTGCCGGCGCGTCCACCCCCGTTATTGCCAAGATCGAGAAACCGGAAGCGTTGAACGAATTCGAAGCCATTCTGGAAGCAGCCGATGGCATTATGGTTGCGCGCGGCGATCTGGGAGTCGAAATGCCGCCGGAGCGGGTGCCCATCGTACAGAAGCAACTGATCGAAGCGGCGAATATGGCGGGCAAACCGGTTATTACTGCCACGCAAATGCTCGACTCGATGATCCGCAACCCGCGCCCGACGCGCGCTGAGGCGAGCGATGTGGCAAATGCAATCATCGACGGTACAGACGCAGTCATGCTCAGCGGCGAGACCGCCACCGGCGCCTATCCGGTCGAGGCGGTGCGCATGATGGCGCGTATCGCGGAAGTCGCCGAAGCCAGCGGGCGACGCGGCGACCATAGCCATGAGAGCATCTGGCGGTTCCACGAGCAGCCGACAGTCGCAGCAGCAATCAGTTCTGCAGTGCATGCAATTGTTCAGACCCTGCCGGTGACCGCGATTGTGGCATTCACCAGGAGCGGCAGCACCGCCCGCCTGATGGCGCGGCAGCGACCAACAACGCCGATTTTTGCCTTTACCCCTTCGGAAGCAGTCTATCGGCGGCTCAGTCTGGTATGGGGCATTACGCCGGTCATCAGCCCATATGTCAGTCGCCTCGATGAACTGGAGGAGGCGGTGCGCAACACACTCATCGGTCGCGGGTATGCACGCCCCGGCGATCAGATTGTGATGACTGGCGGACATCCAATTGCTGCGCGTGGTGCGACGAACTTTGTGAAGGTGACACGATTGTGAGTCACGGATGCTGACCTTCTCATCTGGCCTTTATCCAGTAAAGGGCGCATGAGTGGTATAGTATTGGGGGCGCTGGCAATGCTGGCGAGCGTGTGTGCTGATAATAGAGCAGCAGGACATGGTTTTGTTCGAAGCGGGATTGCCCGGATTATTGATTCTTCTGGCGCTGACGATTGTTCTGTTTGGTCCGGCGCCGTTGATTCGTGGATGGGAATGGCTTCGGCGCAGAGCGCAGGAGATGATGCGTTCCGGGCGTTCGAAGCCGTTGCAGGAAGAATAAGCCGTCATGCACCACGGATGTGCTCTGCGATGGTGCGCCGTCAGCCTGCTGGTGGCGGCTGTGCTGCTGGCCCTGTTTGCCATGCCGGTTGCACTGGCGGCTGAACCGACGCCGACACCCAGGGTTGCTGCAGCACGCGACGAAAACCTAGCGGGACCGTTGATCGGGCTGTCGCTGGCGATGGCGTCGAGTGCACTGGCGGTCGGGATCGCCCTGGGGTTGCGGCGGCGCATCGATGAAATTGGCGAAGAAGGCGATGCGCGTGGGCAAGAGTAACACGCACCGACGGCTTCTGTCGTTTGCCGGAATTGGTGCGATCCTGGCGTCGTTCATGCTGGCGATAGCAGGGACGATCCCTGTTCAGACGGACTCCCCGGTGATGGCGCAGGAGCGTTCCTCTGTGGCGCCTGTCACGGTTCCGCCTGACATCATGGGGCTTGTCATCCGCGACCCATGGTTCGATTTCGACACCAACCCCGCTTTCCCCGGTCAGCCCAACAAAACCTTTCAGGATCGCATGGGTGCAGCACTGGCGCACATGGGGGTGCGCTGGGTGCGCCTCGACTTTCGCATTGCCGCGCCGCTCGATGCGGACCCGCCGCTGCCGCCGGAGTTCATCGAACGCGAGATCGCCAAAAACGACTACTTCATCAACGAAGTCGCGCCGCGGCATGGCTTCAAGGTGTTGGGGTTGCTCAGTTTTGACCTGATTCAAGGCACTGATGCGCACGTGCTCAATACCGGTCCTTTCACCGAAACGTCGATCTATGGCGGTGGTGTGAACCGCTACATGGACGAGTGGCTGCGCCGCGCATTAATGATTGCGGATCGCTATGATGAGCGGGTCGCCGCGTATCAGGTGCTGAACGAGCAGAACCGCCTGCCGCAATACCTGCCCGGCGGGCCGGCGGGTGACGGCATCGATCCGGTCATTGTGGCGCGAATGGTGACAAAACTGTACCGCTTCTGTCGCGGCATTCCGCCGTTGCCGCGTCCCGAGCCATATCGTTGCGCCCACGCGGAGATCATCACCGGCGGATTGCACCCACGCGGCACGACTGATGGACAGAATCCCCAGACGATTCTTACCGATGCCGACTATCTGAAACTGATGTATGCCAGCGAGCCATTTCGGGGTTTCAACGATGCTCACGGTCGCTGGCCCCTTGATGGCATCGGGTATCATCCTTATCCCGAAGAAATTCGTCTCTCGCCGAACGATACACTGGTCGACCGCGGGTTGAATCGGATGCGCACAGCGCTCGTTGAGGCAGGCGACCCGCATGTACCATTCTGGATTACCGAGATCGGGTACAACGTCGGGTTCGACGTGGACGGACCGCGCGGTCCAATTCCGCAGCAGACGGAGGCAGGGCAGGCAGAGTTTCTGCGTGATATCTATGTATCGCTGGCGGCGCGTGGTGATGTGGCGCGCATCTTCTGGTTCAAATACGAGGATTTTCCGCCGGCAGACGGACCAAATGCACAGCGATGGGGTCTGGTGCGCATTCCGTTCCGCGCGCCGCAACCGGGTGAGAACTGCCCTGGCGGGGCATGTTATGCCCTCGATGGTGAACCTGAACGATGGCGCCCAGCGTATCTGGTCTACCGGGAGCTGGCCGGGTTGCCGGTGTATCGGCAGCATTTTCCAATCATGGCGCGGTGAGGCGGCGAAGTCAGCGCGCACGCTGCGGATGGACTCTGCGCCGGTTGCCGTGGGGCTAAAGCCCGCGGCTCCCAGGGCAAAGCCCGCCAGCTGGCATAGCCGATAGGCGATAGCCGCTAGGCGATAGTGGTGCGTGCCAGCGACGTGCGGTTCTGACGGCGGGCGAGCGTGGTCTCTGCCTGATGCCGTGGGGCTGAAGCCCGCGGCTGCCAGGGCAAAGCCCGCCTCGGCGGGCTAGAGGGGGTTGTTTCCTGAAAAACCGTGAGCCTGTCACGACCGCCTGAAGGCGGTGGTACGGTGATGGTACGATAGGCTTCAGCCTGTCGCGTGACCGCCTGAAGGCGGTGGTACGGTGATGGTACGATAGGCTTCAGCCTGTCACGGGACTGCCCGAAGGCGGCGGGACGTGGTACGATAGTACGACAACGAGACATCGCTTGATGATCGCACCACAAAGGCACGAAGTTCACAAAGGCCACGCTGAGGGATCTCGCTTTTTCCAGGAATGTTGTACCTTCACAGGTCACTGTTCACGGGGGTGTCGGGGGAAGACCCCGAGATTACGAATCGGCGGCGGGATGGCTTTCGCAAGCGCCACGAGATGCCGCCCCGCCGACGCAAAACACCATGCAGGCGATAGCCGATAGCCTGCAATCGCTGATGGGCGACAGGCAATAGCCGATGTGCGATGGACGTGATACCGGTTATCGTTGCTAATACTGCATTGCCACAGGCGGTTTCAGGCTTTGTGATACCGGGCGTAGTACTCCACAATCTAAAATGGTATGAGATGATCGCATACGACTCTATTGGCTATCGGCTATCGGCTATTCTGAACGACCATACCCCTGGGTCTCGGACCCATCACTTTCCCAGATCAACATCCGCCAGTCGCTCCAGCAGCAGGCAATACCCTTCCTGCCCACGACGGAAATTACTCAGACGGAAGAATTCATTTGGCGAGTGCTGACGCTCATCTTCCAGCGCAAACGCGAAGTTGACGGTGTAGACCCCCAACTCGTCCAGCAGGATGGTGCAGATTGGAATGCTGCCGCCGCTGCGCACTTCATACGGTTCGCGCCCGTACATGTGAACCAGTACATCACGCACTGCGCGGTTTCCTGGATGATCGAAGCGCATCAGGTACGGCTTCGCCAGAAACTTGAGCGGCGTGACCGTCACCGTCACGCCCGGCGGCGTATGTTTCTGCACATGGGACGTAATCAGTGCGACAATCGTCGCCGGATCCTGATTGGCGACCAGCCGACAGGTGATTTTGGCGTGCGCCTCTGCCGGCAGCACTGTCTTCGTTCCTTCGCCCTGGAACCCGCCCCAGACACCGTTGATCTCCAGTGTCGGACGCGCCCAGGTGCGCTCGTAGACGGTGTATCCCGCTTCGCCCCACAACGCCGTGACCCCCAGGTCTTCCATATATGCGGCTTCATCAAAAGGGACCGAAGCAAACCGTTGTCGCTCATCATCCGTCAACGGTTGTACTGCATCATAGAATCCCTCGACAAGAATACGCCCGTCAGCGCCGCGCATCGACGCAAGGATGGCAGCCAGCGCGTGGATCGGATTCTGCACTGCGCCGCCGTAGATGCCGGAATGAAGGTCACGGTTCGGTCCGAGTACATCGATCTGCAGGCCACACCCGCCACGCAGACCGGTGAGGATCGCCGGCTCGGTCTCGCTCCACTGCCCGCCGTCGCTGCTTATGACCAGATCGCATGCCAGCATCTCGCGGTGCGCCGCTACAAACGCCGGAATCTGCGGACTGCCGATCTCTTCCTGCCCCTCGAACAAAAACCTGACGTTGACCGGCAACGCGCCAGTTGTGCGCAGCAACGCCTCAACCGCCAGGATAGGCGGAAGCATATTCCCCTTGTCGTCCGACGCGCCGCGCGCGTACACCCGCCCATCACGCACCACCGGCTCGAACGGCGGATGATCCCACAATGCCAGCGGATCGGCGGGTTGTGTGTCGAAGTGTCCGTAGATCAGCACTGTCGGCTTTCCGGGCGCGTGCAACCAGTCGCCGTACACAACAGGATGCCCGCCGGTTGGCAGGATCTGCACCGACTCGATCCCGGCTGCACGCATCCGTTCCGCCACCCACTCCGCCGCGCGCTGCACATCACCTGCATGCTCCGGCAGCGCCGATACGCTTGGAATATGCAGGAAATCGAGCAACTCAGCAAGAAACCGGTCCTGCTGTTCGTTCAGGTATGTTTGCCAGGTCATCGGGCATCTCCTGTGGATTGTGAGAATGAGGGATCTTGGCGATAATTCAGATGTCGGGAACTATACTATTGGATTATCGACACAGAACACCTGGCTGTCAAGGCGTTGCCCATGCCGAACATCCTGGATATGCTACCATATATGCAACAGATGCCACAGGAGGAACTTCGACCAATGCACACGTTGTCCAGTGCTCGAATCGCTGTGCTGGCGCTCATATCGCTGACGCTCGCGCTCACCGGATGCGGCGATCTCGGCGGATTGCTCGGCGGCCAGCCCACACCCGCGCCGATCATTCTTATCGCAACCGCTACACCTGTACCGCCAGGGCAGACGACTCCCGCGCCAGACATCGGTCCATCGCCGACGGTCGCGCCATCAGACACACTTGCGGCAACTTCCGTCCTGCCAACCGCTGAGCCTCCCACACCCACACCGGCGCCGCAAAAGATTCTGGCGCGCGTCAAAGAGCGCGGCTACCTGATCTGCGGGACGAACGCCGATCTGCCAGGTTTTGGTTTCTACGATAATGTGCGTCAGACGTGGAGCGGCTTCGATGTCGATTTCTGTCGCGCCGTCGCTGCTGCCATCTTCGGTGACGCCACAAAAGTGGAGTTCGTTGCGCTTGGCACCGGACCCGGACCAAACAACCGGTTCGACGCCGTGCGCGAAGGGCGCGTCGATGTGCTGTTCCGCAACACGACATGGACGCTGGGGCGTAATATCAGCGGGCTGGCATTCGGTCCCACCACGTTCCATGATGGTCAGACCTTCATGGTGCGCGCCAGGGACCGGATTACCAGACTGGACGATCTGGCAGGAAGAGTTATCTGTGTTGCCAGAGGCACCACCAGCGAGCAAAACCTGAATGACGATTTTGCTGCGCGCGGCATTCAGTTCACCGCTCGCGTCCTCAATGGCGAAGACGAACTCTACCCGGCATACGATGAAGGGGAGTGCGACGCAGTGACCAGCGACAGTTCCCAGCTGGCTGCCAAGCGCCAGCAACTCAAGAACCCTGCCGATCACATCATCCTCGGCGACCGCATCTCACGCGAGCCGCTCGGTCCTGTCATTGCTCGCGACGACAATCAGTGGCTCGATGTGATCAGCTGGACAGTCTTCGCGACGATTTACGCTGAAGAACTGCGCGTCGATCAGCGCAACGTCGATCGTCTGCTCACCAATACCGCCGATCCGCGCATCAAACGCTTGCTGGGGCTGGAGGGCAACTTTGGCGAGGGGTTGGGTCTGCCGAACGACTTCGCCTACCAGATCATCAGACAGGTCGGCAATTACGGCGACATCTACAACCGTAACCTGGGACCGAACACCGTTATCAATCTCGATCGCGGACCGAACAAAGTCTGGAACCTTGGCGCCGGCGGCGTGCTGGCTTCCCCGCCGTTCCGCTGATTGGCGCGATGGATGGCGTTCTGCCAGCCATACACGAAAACGTCGCCGCACACCTGGAGGTGAATAATACCATTTTAGATTGTAGATTTTGGATTGTAGATTGCTGCGATCGCATTGCAATGCGCTCTGATGAGCGTGCGTATGCGACTTGTTCAATTCCAATTGGTATAAGAGCCTGTCCGAATCACGCAAGATACCGAACAACCGCCTCCTGAGTAGCGCGCAGCGCGTATCGAAGGGGCGGTTGTTCGGACAGGCACTAAAAAACCGGAGCGCCAACGCTCCGGTTTCATTTCCTCAGCGATGTTCTTCTGGTGGAGCGACGGGGATTCGAACCCCGGACCTGCTGCGTGCAAAGCAGCCGCTCTCCCAACTGAGCTACCGCCCCGAAATGAAGCGAGAATTGAGCGCATCTCAATTCTCTTCGCTTCTGGTGGGCGTAGGTGGACTCGAACCACCGACCTCGATCTTATCAGGATCGCGCTCTAACCTGCTGAGCTATACGCCCTCGACCATATTGTACCACACGCGCGTGAAACGCGCTACTCTTCGCTCACAGGAGGATAAGATACCACGCTGTGGTGTTGCTGTCAAGAGGGCCTGAATGGTACGTATTCAGATTCGGGGTCAAAGAATGCGCACAGCGACGTTGCATTGCAACGCCGCTGCGACCGCACCCTCGATCCCGGATTTGGCTGCGCTCGACAATAGACGTGTGGGCAAGATGCCTGTGCACCCAGGAGAAGAGCGAATAGTGACAGATCGATTCGTATTTGACGAAAAGTGAACTCTATGTTACATTTGATATCGTCAATCATTTGCGAAATCCTGTTTTCGCAGCATGTGAGTCAGGTGCAGCTGCTGTGCCTGATTTTTGCTGTGTGATGGGCGCTTTTTCAGGGAGGATGTATGCGCATCTTGATCGTGTGTGGGCTCTGCATCGCACTGCTGCTGAGCGCCTGCGGCGCACCTGCCGGCTCACAACCGACCGCTGTCCCCGCTGCCGATGCCTCGACTGCCGCTCCCACCACATCTGCGGCAGACCCAACTGTCACGCCAGCCACCGATGCTCCGACCGTCGTCCCCGTGGCAATCGGCTCTGGTGAGCTGCGTATCGGCGCCGGTCTCAGCATCCCCACCAGCCTGATCGCTACCCAGGGACAGAACGGTTTTAATATGATCACCTATGGCGCTGGCGAAACCCTGCTGCGCTTCACTCCCGAGCAGCAACTCGAGCCCTGGCTCGCTGAGTCGGTCGAACGCACCGACGCACGGACCTGGACTGTCAAACTGCGCGATGGTGTTACGTTCCATGACGGTTCACCCCTCAATGCACAGGCGGTGGCCGAATCCTTTGTCAGTAGTTGGGCCAATCTTCCCGGCGCCGCTACCTTTATTCCCTCCGACACGCAGGTACTCGTTCGTGACAACCTGACCCTCACCTTCACGACGCCCGAGCCGCTTGGCAGTTTTCGCTATAGTCTTGCCAACTGGAACTTCGTCATCCATAAAGCTCCGGTCAATGATATCAGTATCATGACCGGCCCGTACCGCCCGGTGAGTCTCGTCGTTGACCAGGAGTTTGTGCTGGAGCGCTTCGCAGACTACTGGGGCCGCAGTCCTGCGCTGGAGCGTATCCGGGTGATCCTGCTTCCTGATGCCAATGCCCGCGCTCTGGCACTGCAAAGCGGCGATGTCGATATGATCACCAATGTTTCTCCCGATATCGCTCGGAACCTTCCCGCCGACATCGAGCGGGTGAGCGTCCCCGGCATGCGCATGCATCACATTATTCTCAATCACACCCGTGCCCCCTTCGACGACCGCAGGGTGCGTGAGGCCGCCAGCATGGCGATCGACCGCGAATCTCTGCTCCAGGCCACCCTGGATGGACAGGGACAGGTGGCAGTCAATCTGTACCCGGCGAGCGCTGGCATTCCGCTCGTTGAGGCGCAGCGCACGGATGTGGCCCGCGCTCAAACCCTGCTCGACGAGGCTGGCTGGGTGCCCGGCGCCGATGGGGTGCGGGTCAAGGACGGCCAGCGTCTTGAAGTGCAACTCTATACCTATCCGGGTCGCGCCGAGATCACCCAGATGGCAGTCGCGATCCAGGCGATGCTGGGTAAGGTCGGCTTCGCTGTTAACGTCCAGGAGGTCAGAGATATTGTCGGGACGCTTGAGGGCGGCGAGTTCCAGGCCTCAATGTTTTCGATCGGCGTACAGAGCGACCCGCTCTACATGCCGGCGTTCACGCTTATCGAGGAAGGGCGCTGGAACTACGGCGGCTATCGCAATGACACGATTGAGGACTTGGTCGTGCAGTTGCGCGCGGAAGACGATCCGCAGATCCGCAACGACCTTGCGCGGCAATTGCAGGAGCAGGTGAAGGCCGATACGCCGGTCATTTACCTCGCCTCACCGCCGCTGATCACCGCTTTTCGCCTGGGGAGTGTCGTCGGCTTCACGCCCAACCCGAACGATCTCTACCTGGTTACTCCTGAGCTGGGCATCAAGGAATAACAATGGCTGTCCGCCTGTTGCTGGGCCGCACGCTCCAGAGTCTGATCATTCTATGGCTGGTGAGTGTGCTAACCTTCATCCTGCTCGCCCTCGCCCCTGGCGATCCTGCACGGCTGGTGCTGAGCGCCACAGGTGTGGACGTGCCGACCCCGGAGATGGTAGCGGCTAAGCGGGCTGAGTTGCGCCTGGATGAGCCCTTGCCGACCCGCTACGTTGCCTGGCTTGGCAGGGCGCTCCAGGGCGACTTCGGCGTGAGCTATCGCTCGGGCGAACCCGCTTTGGCGCTGTATGAGGGGCGTTTTCCGGCCACCCTGCTGCTCGCTGGAGTAGCCCTGACCCTCACTCTGATCATTGCCGTGCCGCTCGGAGTTGTTGCCGCCGCGCGGCGCGGCAGCCTTCTCGACGGATTGCTCCAGGGAATAGCATTACTTGGTGCGGCAGCCCCGGGCTTCTGGGTCGCACTGGTGCTGATCCTGGTGTTCGCCGCTACCTGGCGCTTGCTGCCCGCTCTGGGTAGCCCGACCCCCGCCGGTGTGGTCTTGCCGGCGGTGGTGCTGGCGCTGCCAAATATTGCCGTGGTGGCACGCCTGATACGCGCGTCCACTCTCGATGCCCTGAGCCAGCTTTACATCACCACAGCGCGGGGAAAAGGTCGCTCGCGTCGTGGCGCCCTGCTCGTCCACGCTCTGCCAAATGCCCTGGTTGGTGTGCTTACCGCGGTCACTCTGGAGCTCGCTTACCTGCTGACCGGCACAGTGGTGGTGGAGACAGTCTTTGCGTATCCTGGCGTGGGACGACTGGCAGTGGATGCGGCCCTGGTTGGCGATCTGCCAGTGGTATCGCTCTGCGTGCTGGTTGCGGCACTGGTCTATCTACTCTGCAACTGGCTCGCCGATCTGGGGATGGTGCTGCTTGATCCACGTCTCCGAGCGCCCACATAGGGTGATGTCTGTTGAGGATGAAGTGCCGGTCAGGCGGAGCGGGCGCCGGCTGAGCTTGCTGGGCAAAGCGGTCCTCGGCGGGCTGCTCGCGATAGTGCTTGCGATCCTGGTCGGCCCGCTGCTGTGGCCCCGCGACCCGCTGGAGCAGAACATCCTGGGCCGGCTGGCAGGACCGTCGCTGGAGCATCCCCTTGGCACCGATCAGTTCGGCCGAGATCTGCTCGCGCGGCTGCTCCATGGCGGACGCTGGTCGCTGCTCGGATCCCTGGTGGTCTGCCTGGGCACGACCGCGATCGGCTTCGCCCTGGGGGTGCTGGCAGCCGTGGGACCACCCTGGCTGGATCGGGGGATCAGCATGTTGACGACGACCTTCCAGTCCGTGCCCGGTGTACTGCTGGCTCTGGCGCTGACAGCACTGCTGGGCACGTCGTTCACTAACCTGCTGGTCGCCTTGATCCTGACCAACTGGACCTGGTACACCCGGATGTACCGGGCGCAGGTAGCCCAGGCTCTGGCGGCGCCTCACATCGAGGGCGCGCGGGCGGTTGGGGTGGGGATGTGGGGACTGCTCAGTCGGCACATCGCGCTCTACATCCTGGGGCCGGCTCTGGTCGTCGCGACGACCAACGTCGGGGCGGTTATTCTGAACCTCTCGGCGCTCTCATTCATTGGCCTGGGGCTTGCGCCGCCGACGCCGGAGTGGGGCAATATGATTAGCGAGTCCCGCACGTATTTCCAGCGCGCCCCACTGCTGATGTTGGCTCCCGGACTGGCGATCGCTCTGACCGTGCTGTGCGTGAACCTGCTTGGAAACGCTCTGCGCGACCGGGTCGACGTGATCGGCTCCGGCACTAATGCGGAATAGCCGGAATCTGATACAGGTATTCCATCGTTGCGGTATGCGCCCCGCACTTCTCCCCTGGAACGACACCACGCACAAACTGACATGCTCAGCATAAGGAGGGACACCCATGAGCGATGCCGATATCCAGCGCTGGATCACGACCTACTGGGATGCCCGCAGTACGAGCTACGACGCCTCGGTTGTCCACAGCCTCCGCGACAAGGTCGAGCGCAGGCTCTGGCAGCAGATCCTGCAGGCGCAGCTACCGTCTCCTCCGGCCCGCGTACTCGACATCGGTACGGGTACGGGCTTTCTGTCCGTCCCGCTGAGTGAGCTTGGCTATCGGGTGGTGGGCGTGGATCTCTCCAGCGGGATGCTTGCGCTTGCGGAAGAGAAGTGCGCCGGCCTTGCCCTCCCGCCTCAGCTCATGGTCGGCGATGCCCACGAACCGCCTGTCGAGCCCGGTAGCTTCGATGTGGTGATCAGCCGGCATCTGCTCTGGACCCTGAGCGATCCGCCAAGGGCTCTGCTCAACTGGCAGCGCTCATTGCGCCCAGGTGGGCTGCTGCTCATCATCGATGGCCTGTGGTGGGCCGGCAGCGCAGACCCCGCCGACGCCGATGCCACGAAGCCCTGGTACGAGCTGTGGAAGACACACTACTCGGCCGATGTGCAGGCTGCCCTGCCCCTGATGCACGCCCAGAGCCTCGGTCCTGCGGAAGCGCTCGTGCGTGCGACAGGGTTTGTGGATGTGGCTGTCGAGCGGCTGACTGAGCTCGAGCAGCTGGAGCGCGACCGGGGTTCGGGCGACGGCGAGCCGCAACCGCGCTTTCTGCTCCGCGGGCGTCGTCCCGACTCGGGAGTGGGCATCTAATAGTGGGATCAGCCAGATGTTGAACTATCGGAGTCCAGGCTTTCGTTGGAACCGCCTGAAGGCTCGACTCCAGTGCCCAGACTCAAGTTGATCGCTCTATAAGCGCTTATCCGAAAAACCGCCTCCTGAGGAGCGCGCAGCGCGTATCGAAGGGGCGGTTTTTCGGTATTCTGCGTTATGCGGATAGGCTCTAAGAAGTAGAGTATAAAGCCGGGCATAGCAACTGGCACTCCCTGTCTGGCGGTTGATGAAGATCAACAACCAGGCACACCCTGGCGAGTGATTGATGGTCTTGAATAGTCTTGCCCGCATCAGCAGGCTTTGTTCGGTTGGGCACGGTCCCGCCGTGCTCCGACGGAGTGCGTGGGCACGGCCCCGCCGTACCCCGACGGGGTGCGATCACGGGGTGCGTGGGCACGGTCTCGCCGTGCCCCGACGGGGTGCGATTGCGGAGCGCGCAGGCGCGCCGAGGGCAGGACTCGCTGCGTCCTGACGGGGTTCTACCGTGATTGCTCGTTGATATCCATCAGTCTGCGGTCGCACGAACGCTGGCTTTGATCTCAAGGTGATCTCGTTGCACTGGACAGTATGGACTGCTGAAGCCTGGCTTCAGCAGTCCACAGAACGCTCACTGGCAATCAAGGCGGTTGTCTGTCGAAGTGCGTAGGCACGCCAGGGACAGTACCTGCCGTGCCTTGTCGGGGTTCTCTCGTGGAGTGCGCGGGCAGTTTTCGCCTGCTGTAATAGCCGGATAGGCGATAGCCTTCAATCGCCGACAGGCAAGCACCGATAGACGAGCGCTGATCGCATGTGGCTCTATCGAATATCGGCTGTCGAATATCGGGTATGTTCACGGGCTGCACCAGCGCGCCAGCGCGGCGTGCCATTCCTCCTGGAGCGACGCGAGCGATGGCGCGCCAGCGAGGTCTGGCAGATCGCCGGCGCGGTAGGTGCTGGCACGGAAGGCTGCTGCAATTGCGCGCATGGCAGCCGGGCGCTCCTGGCTTAAGAACGTCACAAATGCCCACGCCTCATCATACGCGAATGTGCCATACTGGTCGTATCCGTCGCGTTGCGCCAGCAGACGCGCCAGGTCGGGCGGAAGCGAAGCGGTGCAGAGGCGTTCGGGCACGGCGCGCATTCCTGCGGCGGAGTCGCCGAGTCTGGCGAGGTATTCGGCGATCCCTTCGTCGAACCACCCCTTCGGTTCCGCGTGGTAGCCCGGATCATCCCAGGCGCCGGGGAAGAGATACCGTCCGGTCAGATAATGACCGAATTCATGGGCGATCGTTTCTTCGGTCGTATTCGCGCTTTCGGTGGCGTCACGCTCGTAGGTGTACAGAATGCCGTCTCGTTCGACGTACACGCCGTCGACATCGGCGCCAAAGCCGATGAACGCCAGCATGTACTCGCGAAACACGGTGCGATTGGCAAAGAGTTTGATCGTCACGGTGTCGTGCGGATCGCCGGGAATTGGATCGTTCACGCCGGTCAGGTCGAAAAACGCGAGACGCACCTGCTCCAGTCGCGCTGCAATCGCTGGCAGGTCTGCTGCGGGTGCGCCGGTACAGATGCGCAGTGCAGGTCCGTCGAAGCATACAGGCAGGTGAAGCGCCTCGAACTCCGCGCGGAGCGCAGCGAATCGCTCGCCGCCGAAGCGGTCGAGGGCGCGGGCAAGCGCTGCGCGAGCGGCGAAGGGTCCCGGCGCGGTTTCGGGAATGCCGGTGATGAAGCGTCTGGCATGGATGGCGGGAGGCGCGATGGGGAGCGCCTCAGCTGACGCAAAGCGCGCAGCGGCGTTCCAGGCGTCTTCCAGTGCAGTGGTAACGCGCGCGCGCGCCGCCGCGTCGAATTGATCGTCGCGCAGACGTGCAATAGCGTCGGCGGCGCGCGCGCGCACGCCAGGCTCGTCGGATTGCAACCCTGCCAGGAGAAACGCCAGATCGTCATTGCTGAGCGGTCCGGAGCGGGTGGCGATCAGGCGCGTGGCAGCGTATGCCGCGCGGGTGCGCAGATTCGCCCCGCTTCCCGGCGTGAGCGCAATGGCGATGAATACGGGGTGCGCGTCGTATGCCGGGAAGAAGAAGGTGTCGAGAATCCAGATCGCGTCGGCGCGCACATCGTCGTGCGGATCGGTCTGGAGCAGTGTGAGCGCGTGGGTGCGCAGCAGCGGCGCGGCGCGCACCACAACCCGGTGCGCCGGTTCGTTCGGTGGTCGCTCCGCCATGCGTCCGATGACGCGCAGTGCGTTGCGGCGTGTCAGGCTGTGGAAGTCGGGAGCGGTCAGCGCAATCAGGCGTTCCAGAATGTCGTCATCGGCGACTGCGGTGAGGGCGCGCGCGATCTCTTCGGTGCAGTCGTACCCCGACGCATAGAGCATCATGATGAGCGAGTGCGGTCCGGCGTGATGGGTGTGCGGGCAGGCAGGAGTCGGCGGCGGTTGCGGCGGTTGCGGCGCGACGGTGGTGAGGATGAGAGCGAGGAGCAGCATGGCTGGGGTGGTGCGGAGCATAGGCTATGAGATTGGGTGATTACGAGATTGGGTGATTACGAGATTGGGTGATTACGAGATTGGGTGATTACGAGATTGGGTGATTACGAGATTGTGGTGTGCCTGCGTTCGCCCATTTGCCCGTTCCACGTTCTACGTTCTACGTTCCACGTTTCACGTTCTACGTTCCACGTTCGCACGTTCGCACGTTCGCACGTTCCACGTTCGCCCGTTCCACGTTCGCCCGTTCCACGTTCCACGTTCTACCTAACCCCCTGCGAGCGGGGGGATAAGGGGGGCGCCGCTGTCAACGAATGGAGAACGAATAAACGAATGCGGTCGCGCTCCGGCGCCTGTGTTCCTCCCCCGCGCGCCTGCGTCCACGTTTGCCCGTTCCACGTTCGCACGTTCTACGTTGCCCGTTCGCACGTTCGCCCGTTCCACGTTCGCACGTTCGCACATTCAACGTTCCACATTCAACGTTCGCCCGTTCCACATTCCACGTTCGCCCGTTCGCCCGTTCCACGTTCGCACGTTCGCCCGTTCCACGTTCGCCCGTTCGCACGTTCCACGTTCCTGCATCGTTTGCTGCTGTGGTATTGTACCCTGAGAAACGATCGAGCGAGTGAGAAATCGTGCATTGTCGCCGTTCTTGACGCTCACCTAACAATCTTCTATCATACTGTGATGCTGGGGTGTAGCAGGGAGGCGATATGCGCATTGCGGTGACGGGTGCTGGCGGGCAATTGGGGAAGGCGTTGCAGCGCGTTCTGGCGGATACGCACGAGGTGATTCCGTTGAGCCGCGCGGAGCTCAATCTAGAACACCCCGATTGTGTGCAGGCGCTGATTGCGACTGGAGCACAGTGTGTCATCCATCCGGCGGCATATACCAATGTCGATGGGTGCGCCCGCGATCCGGATCGCGCCTATCGGGTGAATGCGCTGGGGACGCGCTATATGGCGCTGGCATGCCAGGCGCTCGATGTACCGCTGGTGTATATCAGCACGAATGAGGTCTTCGATGGCGCATCAACCGCGCCCTACGTCGAGTACGACCGCCCCGCGCCGATCAACCCCTATGGCTTCTCGAAGTGGGCTGGCGAGCAGGCGGTGCGGGAACTGTTACGCCGGTTTTACATTGTGCGGGTCGCATGGCTGTTTGGCGGCGAGCGCAATTTTGTGCGCACGGTGTTGCGCCTGGCGAGTGAACGCAATGAGATCGCCATGGTTGCAGATGAGATCGGCAGCCCAACCTATGCGCCCGATGTTGCTGGTGCAATTGCGCGCCTCATCGAAACGCCATACTACGGGACGTACCATCTGGTCAACGAAGGGTTCTGTTCGCGGTATGAGTTTGCGGCAGCAACGCTGCGGCTGGCAGGGCGCACCGATGTGACATTGCGCCCGATTGCGCTGGCGGAGTATCAGCGCGCCAGCCGCGTGCCGCCGTATACGCCGCTGCGCAATGTCGCCGCCGCCGAACTGGGCATCCGTTTGCGATCCTGGGAAGAGGCGCTGGCGGAGTATGTGAGAATATTGAACGTTGAACGTTGAACGTTCAACGCTGAGCGTCACATCTGTGATCGACATCATCATTCCGAACTACAACGGGGTCTCCCTTCTGCCGACATGCCTCGACTCGCTGCGGGCACAGACGCGGCGCGATTTTTGTGTGGTCGTCGTGGATGATGGCAGCACCGACGAATCGGTCGCTCTGGTGCGACGGCATTACCCTGAAGTGCAGGTCATTGCACTGCAACACAATCGTGGGCTGGCGGCGGCGGTGAATGCCGGCATCGACGCCACCGGCGGCGAGTACGTCGTGCTGCTCAACAATGACACCGAAGCGCATCCGCGCTGGCTGGAGCATCTGATCGGCGCGCTGGATCGCTATCCGGCGTATGCGTTTGCCGCCAGCAAAATGATGTTGTTCGACGCGCGCGACCGCCTCCATTCAGCCGGCGATTACTACCGCCTCGATGGCGTTCCCGGCAGTCGGGGCGTCTGGCAGCGCGACGCGGGGCAGTTTGACGTTATGGAAGAGGTGTTCGGTCCCTGCGCAGGCGCCGCGGCCTATCGGCGAGCGGCACTGGAGGAACTGGCTGAGGATGGCCGGGTCTTCGATGAGGATCTGGTGATGTATTGCGAGGATGTCGATCTGAATGTGCGCGCCAGGTTGCGTGGCATGCGCACCGTGTACGTACCGCGCGCTGTGGTGTATCATCGGTTGAGCGCAACAGGCGGCGGCGTACTGGCGAGTTACTACTGTGGGCGCAACTTTATGCTGGTCTGGGCGAAGAATATGCCGGCGCCGCAGGCGCGGCGCTACTGGCCCCTGCTGATCTGGTCGCAGATCGGGTTTGCCCTGCATTCGCTCTGGCATATCCGTGAACCTGCCGCTCGCGCCCGCCTGCGCGGTCAGTTCGACGGATTGCGGGCGTTGCCTCGATTTGTGCGCAAGCGCCGTCGCATGACAGGCAGGCATGCCGGTCAGCTTGTTGTTGAAACGCGCTATTGATAAGGAGTGACAGTGACCTCCATTGAGTCTTCTCCCTATCTTTCGGTTGTCATTCCGGCGTACAATGAGGAGCGCCGACTGCCGGCGACATTAAAACGTGTGCTCGATTATCTGGCGCAGCAACCCTACGCCTCGGAAGTGATTGTCGCCGATGACGGCAGTGCTGATGGAACGGCGGCGTATGTCGATCGACTGCTCGATGTGCATCGCAACCTTTTCTTGTTGAGGCTGGATCATCGGGGAAAGGGGTATGCGGTGCGGTCGGGAGCGCTGATGGCGCGTGGCGAGTGCATTTTGCTCTGCGATGCGGATCTGGCAGTGCCGATCGAGGAGTGGGAACGCCTGCAACGGTATCTGGAGAGTGGATACGATCTGGCGATCGGGTCGCGTGAAGGGTTGGGGGCGCGACGAATCGGTGAGCCGTGGTATCGCCATGTGATGGGGCGCATTTTCAATGCCATTGTGCGTCTGGTGGCGGTCGGAGGCATTCAGGATACCCAGTGCGGCTTCAAGGCGCTGCGGCGCGCTGCAGCATATGATCTCTTCCGGCGGGTGCGCATCTATGGGGATGATGCGCCACAGGTCGAAGGAGCGGCAGTTACTGCCTACGATGTCGAGCTGCTCTATCTGGCAGTGCGACGGGGCTACCGCATCGCTGAAGTGCCGGTCGTCTGGCAGTATGGTGAAGAGACGAAGGTCAATCCACTGCGGGATTCATGGCGCAACCTGCGCGATGTGCTGAAGGTTCGCTGGTTTGCACTGCGCGGCAGGTATGCCGGTCTCGATGCGCCGCTGCCGGTGGCGTCCGAAGAAAGTGCGCGCAGAACAGTCGATACCCGTTAGACGGTCACGCGCACGGCGCACAACGTCGCGATGAACACAAACCCGGGGATGTATGCGAGACGCCCACACACCGCAGGCGGAGGTTCCGATGCGTGTATCAACAGCAACGATAACTGCCGAAGACCTGGCGAAGATGTCCTCTGAGAGTCGGCGGGTCGAACTTGTGCGGGGAGAGGTGATTACAACGGCGCCAGCAGGTGCGGTGCACGGCGAAATAGCGATGACGCTCGGTGCACTGATCTGCGCTTTTGTGCGCGCAAATCGCCTGGGTGTGGTCTGTGCCGCCGAAACCGGGTTCGTTCTGGCGCGTGACCCGGATACAGTGCGTGCGCCGGACGTGGCGTTCGTTGCAGCAGAACGGGCGGCGCAGCAGCGCAGCAGCACCGGTTTCTTCGAAGGTCCGCCTGACCTGGCGGTGGAAGTGGTGTCACCAAACGACACTGCAGAGGATGTCGAGGCGAAAGTGCTCGACTATCTGACTGCAGGCGCGCATATGGTCTGGGTGGTGCGTCCGCGCACACGTACTGTGACGGTCTATCGCTCATTGCGCGAGGTGCAGGTGCTGCGCCCCGGCGATACGCTGGATGGCGGCGATGTGCTGCCCGGGTTCACGGCGCCGGTCGAGACGCTGTTCAGCAGCTGAACGTTCCAGCGTGCTCACCGCCATCGATATGGGATGCCCGGCAACCGCAGATATTCCTCTCCCAGGTTTGCCAGCCACACGCCATCTTCCCCTTCGATTCGTTCGAGTCGCGCATACCGGGTATACTGGACGCGCACAGCGCCGCGTTGCATCTCGGCGCTGATCGGCGGTCCCAGAGCTGCCATCCCGCCGTGGGCTTCCCAGGCGTCGAGAAATGCGCCGTGCAGGGTGTGACCCGTCTCTGGGAAGAACCGCGATGCTCCGGTTGCTGGTTGTACAGGACGGAGACCGCTTTCGCCTGTCAGCACCAGTTCGCCCAGCGGAAGGCGGCTGATTTCGCCACCGGTATAGCGCACACATGCCCGCAGAAAACACTGCACGACCCCATCCGCAAATGGTACGGCAGGCATCAACGGATCGCCTGGTCCTTCGTATCCTCCGGCATCCAGCCAGAATGTAACGATTGGTGCAGGTACAAAATAGCCGCGTTCACCGAGCAACCGGCCTTTCTGTTCACCAACCTCGATCTGCGCCATGCGCTGCGGGGGGGTGAAGGGTTCCGCGCCGTTGCGAAGCGCTCCAGTAAGCCGGTATGTCCCTGGCGGCAGTTCAAAGGGCAGGTCAATCGGGTGCATGTGCTGGATTGCGGCATCGCCCCAGCCAACGGGATGAAGTGCGCCGTAGATGAGCGGACGTTCCCACGCGGCGATTGTTGCGCCTTCGTTTGTTGCCAGGGTCACGCGAACCTGACAGAGAGCGGCGTCGCACGGACCCGGAGAAGCATTGGTTTGCATCAGTTCCAGGGTAAGGACGACGCGCTCACCAGGTGCGTACTGTGCGTCGCCGGGAGCGGTGAGGAACACGCCAGTTGCGCGAATGCCTGCGCCAAGGTCGAGCGCCACTTCGCTGCGGCGTCCAGGATCGACCGGCTGGTACAGGTCGAACGTGCCGCGCGAACCGGTTTGCGCGTAGCGATGGGTGATCAGGTCGATCATTTCTGGCGTGAGCCAGTTTCCCAGGTAATCCAGCACAACCAGCGGTACGCGCCCGTTCGCCATCTCGCGCAGGAGCGGGCGCTGGTCCAGCAATCCGGCATCGTACAGCTGGCGATGCTCGAATGCCTGGAGCCGCGACAGGACGCCGGCCTGCGCTACAACGCCGGGTACATCGGTGACAATCGGCGCGCCGGCTGCCTGGACTTCTCTTACAAGCGCAGCATTGACCCGGCGCAGCGTGGCGAGGATCTCCTGTTCACGCTGAAGGTCGCGCCAGACGCCATAGGTTCCAAACGCCAGCCGCGGCGGGTTGTCGCCCTCGATGAGACCATACGGTTTGACATAATTTTCGCTCCAGAGCGGGTAATAACGGACGAGCGCGGCGGCAAGCAGCAGGAGCATTGACGAACCAAGAACTGAGCGCCAGGTGTTGGGATGCCGGGTGTGAGCGGCTGGCGGTTGCATTCGCGCATTGATCGCAAGGAACCAGGAGGTCAGCAGCGAAATACGGGAACTCAATGAGGGCGTTTGCTCCTCCGGCTCGGGCGTCTGCTCGTCTGAAACCGGGCGTCGGGGCGAAGGGGAGCGCTGCCCGTTGAATGAACGGTCTGTGTCGGAAAGGTGCGCCGTCGCAGCGGCAATGAGCCAGATCGCGCCAGCATAGAACTCGAGAAAGTAGTTGGCGTATGCACCGACTTTGCCGACGCCAAATGCCACGTATGCGCCGAAGCAGGTGTAAACAACCGGCAGCAGACCGTGTGCCGGAATCGAGCCTGACGGCGGTGTGGAGATGCGCCGGTTGGAAGCATCGGGTGCAGCGTGCGCCAGCAGGAATGCAGCAGCGCATGCTGCGCCGATCCAGAAGGGACACAGAATGGCGAACTGATCCTGCCAGAACCCGCTGGCGAGTGTCGCCGACCAGGGGTTGGCGTTGGCGGCAACGACATGAAGCCAGAACCAGCCGCCGGATGTCAGCTGCAGCGCGCCGGCGGCGGCGCCTCCGATAGCTGCGAATGCCAGCGTCACTTCCAGCGCGCGGCGGCGATGGCGAAACCAGAGCCAGATGAGCGCCGCCGTCGGCGCGGCGATCAGCGACGGTTTCACCAGCATGCTCAGCGCCAGCGGGAGAGCCGCCCACCGCGATAGACGACGGGTCAGCAGCAGTCCCCACAGCCCCAGGCAGACTCCCAGCAGATCGACGCGCATCAAAGCGCCCCATTCGCGCACAATGGGCAGGGCAAGGAATGCGAGCGCAGCAATCAGTACGGCGGTCTGTTGCATTCGCGTGCTGCGCCGGTCATCGGGTGGTGGTGCGAGCCGCCAGAGCAGGAATGCGCTCCCCAGAGTTGCCAGTAGCGTTATCAGGCGACCTGCGAGCAGGGTTGCATCGCTTCCAGGAAACATGATGTCGATCAACGGGGCGACCAGCCAGGCAGCGATCAGATAGACTGGCGGGTAATTGACGACCAGGTAGGGTGATGCGCCAGGATCGCTGTACAGTTGTGGCAGGGGTGTTCCGTTGCGCAGCGTGTTCACCTGCGCCAGCAGCGGTCCCTCGCCGTAATCGAGGGGATAGGGAAACGTCAGCACATGCCACGTGCGCAGAGCGAAGAAGACGAGATGCGCTGCAACGAGGGCGGCAAGCGCGGCAGACGCCAGCACACTCGCAATGCGCGTCAGCATCAGCGGCGATGAGCGACCGGCAGTATGGATCGTTGTGTGTGACACGGCATTCGATTATAGCACGAGGTGCGTGTTCAATTCCAATTGGTCGCTTTGCCCGCATCTGAACAGTTACAGTACGAGCCAGACTTGACAGCGTGCAAACCTGTGGTACCGTGATAGCCGTGTACCCTGAGAAGCAAAGGAGCCTCGCCATGATCCCCGCTGCTCCGTTTGGCCGCACCGGCCACCACAGCATGCGCGCCATCTTCGGCGCCGCGGCGCTCAGCCGCGTGTCACAGGAGGAAGCCGACCGCACGCTGGAGTTGCTCTTGCAGTACGGGGTCAATCATATCGACACGGCTGCCAGCTATGGTGACAGCGAACTGCGGATCGGTCCCTGGATGCGAGAACACCGTTCGCGTTTCTTTCTGGCGACGAAAACCGGTGAACGCACGTATCAACGCGCGCGCGACGAAATTCGACGCTCACTCGAACGCCTGCGCGTCGATATGGTTGACCTGATTCAGTTGCACAACCTCGTGGACCCGCAGGAGTGGGAACAGGCGCTTGGTCCTGGCGGCGCACTCGAGGCGGCGATCGAAGCGCGCGATCAGGGGCTGGTGCGCTTCATTGGCGTGACCGGTCATGGTGTAACGGTCGCTGCACAGCACCGTCGTGCGCTCGAGCGCTTCCCGTTCGACTCGGTGCTGCTGCCGTACAGTTATATTCTGATGCAGAATCCGCAGTACGCAGCCGACTTCGAGGCGCTCGCAGCGATCTGCCGGGAGCGTGGTGTTGCGATACAGACGATCAAGGCGATCACCCAGGCGCCGTGGGGAGAGCGTGAGCGCGTGCACGCAACCTGGTATGCGCCGCTCGAGGATCAGGCGGACATCGATCTGGCAGTGCACTGGGTGCTTGGGCGTCCAGATGTCTTTCTTAACACAGTCGGGGACATCTATCTGCTGCCGCGCGTGCTGGATGCGGCAAGCCGATTCCAGACGCGCCCGCGTGATGAGGAGATGGAGCGACTGGTTGCAGAGCGCCAGATGGCGCCGCTGTTCGTGTAGGTCAGATTTCCCATCCCTGGGGTTTTTCTCCGTCTGACACTAGTTATCGTTGATAAGACCGCATTGCCATATGCGGTTTCAGGCTTTGTGATGCCAGGCGTAGTACTCCAAAATCTAAAATCTAACATCAAAAATGGTATGACGCTGTCAGCGCGTGCTATCGTCCGGCGTTGTTGATCAGGTTGACAAGACCGTCCAGGCAAGCCCTGGCGGTCTTGTTCCTGTGTTACGTTCACACCCGCATCAGCCGCCGAGGATTGTGGCGCGAAGCCATGCCATGCCTGCCAGAAATACGCCCGTCAGGATCAATGCCAGTGTCGCCGGTCGCGCCAGATGCGTCAGGTGCGTGATCGTTCCGTCATAATTCATTAAGACCGCAGTCGCGGTCAGCGCGGTTACGAACAGCGTCCCGCTCACTCCGACGAGATCGAGCAGCGCCAGGAGCCATGCCAGAAACCCGATGTCGAGCAGCACTGCGGTGAGAAGAACGGCATCGATCAGGATGATCATCCCCAGTTCGCGCCACTGTTCCAGCACCGGCAGCGTTTCATCGACATCGCGTCGCAACGAGCGATTGAAGAGGAGCATGAGCAGCACCGCCAGCCCTATGCCTGCGCCCATGCCCGTTGCAGCGCGCAGGTCGTTGCGTGGCTCATACCACGGCGTCATACCGATCTCGTTGATGGTCGAATTGACCCCATCGACCGCCATGATGAGCACAAGCCCGACCAGCGTTGCCAGAAGATGCCAGGGTGGCAGCCCGCCAGCCTTTCCCCGACCGCGGAGCAGCATCGTGACGCGGGATCAGATAGCGCTCGCGCAGCAAGCCTTTCCCCGACCGCGGAGCAGCATCACGCCCAGCGTCGTCAGCAGGCTGAGGTACATCCCCGTATCACGTGCACAGAGCGGCAGTTGAATGCCTCCAACGAACAGGTTGTGCTGTTGCGCACACACACCGCTCAGGGCAAGAATGAATTTCTGCTCCAGCGTTGGCGCAGGCGCCGCCAGAAATGCGATGACCAGTATCATCAATGTGATAAGAAAAAAGATGCGCCAGCGGCGCGCTTCTATTGCGCGTTGTGCGGCTGCCGCGCTGGATCGCGCCATGATCAACGCCTTCGCTGTTGCAATGACCTGTTCTGCAGACATGTCGCCGGATGGCGTCTGATTGTGTTGCATGGCAGAATCCTCCTTGTGTGATCATTATATTCGGAATGGAAACTTCACGCATAACTTAACGGATCACTTTACACCTCAAGAATATGTAAGCCGATAACATAGAGCAGATCCGCATATTCCTATTGCAAAACTGCCATGCATAGCGTATAATCATTCACGGTTATGAGAAATGGTGCGGATCATAACTCGACGCTGTCTGTCCAGCAATCTTGTCGGTCCGTGACAACGCAATCAGACGACGAAACGTTTCTTGAAACGCTGATCAATACGCCGCTGACGCCAGCCCGATCGTGGAAGAAGCCGACAGTGCTGCGTTCCCTGGATGAGCACCGCCATCAGGCGCTCAGCGGATATCGCTTCCGCACCTGGGTCGATCGCTGGCTCCATCATGCAGAACGGCTGTTTGGTGTTGCGGCGTTGCTGATCTTTGTCTGGTGGGTTGTGGACGGACCGGTGCGCGACTGGTGGTATGTGCAGCAGACGACGCGGCATGCGCCACCGGTCGAGTCCGACCTGCGATCAACAGCGATCGTGCGTTTGGCGGCGCCGGCAGCGGTTCAGCGTATTGTTCCTGCCGATGTGCCGCTTCCATTCACCACGCCAGATATGCAGCAACCGTTGCCCACCGAAGGATTTCTGGCGCCGCGTTCGCCGGTTGAAGCGGCGGAAGAACAGGGTGCGCCACTGCCTCAACGCCTGATTATTCCAGCTCTTGGTCTCGATACGCCGGTTGTTGAAGTGTTTATTGTCGATGGCGCCTGGCAGGTCGCTGATTATGCCGCCGGTTATCTTCACGGCACGGGGTTGCCCGGCGATCCTGGAAACATGGCGCTGTCCGGGCACGCTGGTTTGCGCGGCGCTATCTTTCGCGACCTGGGTCGCCTGGAGATCGGAGCGGATATATTCGTCGATGCAGGAACGTGGCGCTATCAGTATCGGGTTCGTGATATGCGAAATGTCTGGCCTACAGAGGTCAATGTGCTTGATCCAACGCCAACGCCGACCATTACCCTGATCACCTGCACCAACTGGGACACCCAGCGCCTGATTGTCATTGGTGATCTGGTCGGAGCGCAGCCGCTGACCGGACGGTAGCGCAACGCCTGGATCGCAAGGAGGAACGTCATCATGCAGCGTCTTTCTGACCGTCGTCGTTCGCCGCGTTCCGGGCGCACGCCTGCGCGCTGGACATTCTACGAATTGCTGCTCATTGCGTTGAGTGTGGCGCTGATAATCTTCCCGCTCTATGCGGAGGTCTATCGCTGGGTGTATCCGGTCTTTGCGCCTGCCGCTCCACGCGCCCAGGAAGCGCCAGCCGAAGCGCCGACCAGCAGTCCGGCTGAGTCCCCAACCGAAGCGCCGACCAGCAGTCCGGCTGAGTCCCCAACCGAAGCGCCGACCGGCAGTTCGGCTGAACCCCCAACCGAAGCGCCGGTCGCCGAGCCGCAGCAACGCGCGACCGAAACTCCCGAACCAAGCCCAACAGCCGGCCCCAGCCCGACCAGCAGCCCTACTCCGGTCGATACCCCAACGTCGGCGCCGACGAATACGCCGACACCAGGCGATCAGACGCCGGCGCCGACGAATACGCCGACGCCGGGCGATCAGACGCCGGCGCCGACGAATACGCCAACCCCTACCAGCGATACAGGGGTCACGATCACACCCATCCCGACGTTCTCGCCGACCAGGACGCCAACGCCAACGTCTACGCCTGGACCCAGCCCAACGCCGGTGCTTGACGTGCCGCCGTTGACCCTTTCGAAATCGGCATCGGTGCAGTTTGCTGCGCCAGGACAGGAATTTACCTATTCGCTGGCGGTCGGTACGAATTCGTCGGTTCCGATCCCGATCGAAGTGCGCGATCCGATCAATGCGCAACTGGAGGTGACAGGCACGAGCGCTTCGAGTGGGTCGTGTCAGGTGAGCGGCAACACGGTCGTCTGTACGGTCACTGCTGTCGTCAATCAACCGGCCTCGATCAACATCAATGTTCGTGTGCGTCCTGGCGTGCAGTCCGAAGTCATCATTTCCAATCAGGCGGCGGCACAGGATACCCGCAGTTTTACCGCTGCTTCTGATCCGGTGACGGTGCGCATATCTGGGGGAGGGGTGGTTCCGCCAACTCCCTCGCCAGACCCGAATCGTCCGACATCACCGCCGGCAACACCCGTGACTCCTGGTGTTCCGACACAACCGCCAGCGCCGCCGCAACCGCCAGCGCCGCCTCCTTCCGGCGGAGACGGTGGTCCGTCCGAGGGCGCTCCGCCGCCGCCTGTGATCGACCTGATCCTGCCTCCGACGCCGGCGCCGGTGACGCCTGCGCCACCTGTGGTGCAGCAACCGCGTCCGACCCGGCCCGCCGGTGCGAGCGGCGCGCGTACTGCAACGCCTGCGGCGTCACCAACGGCGATTGCTGCTACGGATGCGATCTTCTTCCGTATGGCAAGCAACTGGGGCAGCGCCTTCCCTGGTGATGCTGTCACGTATGTGATCGCTGTGCGCAACACGCATCCAACCGATGCCCTGCGCGATCTGACGCTCCGTAGCGTCCTGCCATCCAACCTCGAAATCACCGCGCTGTCCTCCGGTCCGATCGACCGCAATACTCCCGGCGCGTTTACCCCCGGTGATCCATCGCGCACTGACAATCGGGTTGCGCTGGGCGTCGCCGAGCTGCCCGCCGGTCAGGGGTTCGAGGTGATTGTCCAGACCAGAATCAAGCCGGATGTTCCGGCTGGAACGCGCATCGTTGCACAGGCGGAACTGACCTTCGCCGGTCTCGCCATTCCGCTCTACTCAAATATCGTGACCGTCGAAGTGGTCAATGCAGCACAGGCGCAGGCGCTACCGACGAATACGGCGACTGCCGCGCCAACCGAAGCGCCAACCGCAACGCCGACGCCTGTGCCGGCCACTGAGGCGCCGACTGTGCTCGCAGAAGCAGCGCAACCGGCGGTGATTGCAACCGTAGCGGCGCCTACAATCGCCAGTGGCGAGGCCCGTCCGGCAACGACGGCGCCATTGCCTGCAACGAGCACCGGCGTGCCGCTGACAGGTTTTGCGCTGCTCGGCGCTACGCTGCTGGCGCGTACATGGCGGCTCCATCGCGCCCGGTCGCGTATCTGAGGCGGATGACGAGGAACAACAAGAGGTAGAGGGTCAGCGAGGGGCGCAGCGCACTGCGCCCCTCACACGTCGAATTCGCGTCCTTATTCCGGGAGCCTAGATATGTGGCTGATTGTAGGGCTTGGTAATCCGGGTGATGCGTATGCCTGGACACGCCATAACATCGGGTTTCGGGTCGTTACCGCACTGGCGCAGCGTCACCATCTCGAATTTACGCGCAAACGCGCCAATGCACGGGTTGCAGAAGGGGTGATCGCCGGTCAGCGTGTGGCGCTGGCCCTTCCTCAGACTTTTATGAACCTCAGCGGGCAGGCGGTGGTTGGGTTGCGTCAGTGGTACAAGATCGACCCGGCCACCGAATTGCTGGTTGTGTATGATGATGTCGATCTGCCATTTGGCGTGCTCCGTTTGCGCGAACGCGGCAGCGCCGGCACACACAATGGCATGCGGTCGATCATTACACTCCTGGGAACACAGGTTTTTCCACGATTGCGGATCGGCATCGATCGTCCACCGGCAGCGTGGGATCTGGCCGATTATGTGTTGGGGCGGTTCACTCCCGAGCAGGAAGCGCAGTTGCCGGAGGTCATCGAGCGGGCGGCGGATGCGCTGGAGCTGATGTTGCGCGAAGGGGTGGTTGTTGCCATGAACCGGATCAACGCTCCACCGCCGAAACCGGATCGAGAGAAAAAGCGCGCGCAGGATGACACCGACTCATCCACAGACGACGCACATGTCGCAGGAGACGGCTAATCCTCGCTGCGCTGCATAATCACATCGAGCAGTTCAAGCAGCACATTCTTAACGCTCTCACGCTCAGTCGCCATGCAGGGTAGCACTTTGATGTGGGACGGAAGGCGCAGCGCCAGGCGCAACTCATCCGGCGACCAGGCATTGGGGCGATCCTGCTTATTGGCTGCCACGACGTAGGGAGTCTCGCGGTATGACATAAAGAAATCAATGATGCGATTTGTTTCGCGAAATGTTTCGGGGCGCGTGCTATCGACGAGGATGATCAGCCCCAGCATCCCTTCCGACAGAATCTCCCACATAAAATCGAAACGTTTCTGCCCTGGCGTGCCAAACAGGTGCAACACCAGATCATCACCGATTGCAATGCGTCCAAAGTCCATTGCAACCGTCGTTTCCTTTTTGATCAGCCGGGTATCATCAGTTGCGGGACGTTCGGTCGAAACCACCTCGATTTCGCTGATCGTCCTGATGAATTCGGTTTTCCCGGCGTTGACTGCGCCGCTGATGACCATTTTTACCGTCTGCACACCGGTCCTCCGTGCTGACTGCGCCGTTACATACCACGAATGCGGTTGATAATGCGGGTTACCAGGCTCTTCTTGACACGTGGCGCCTCGGCCAGGGGGCGGCCCGTGGCCAGCATCGGCACCGGCGTCGGCTTGCGTATGACATCGACCAGGCCGGCGGTGAGAAAGCCATAAACAATACGGCAGACATCAAATTCGCTCATTCCGGTCTTCCGGGCAATATCTGCGAGAGTGTCTTTGCCGTTGATTCGTGCAAACACGCGCCACTCGTCAGCAGCAAGGTTGATCCCTTTCGTGCGCTCGATGGGTTGCTCGATAAACCTGACGATCAGGTCGGTGTTCGGGATGCGATCCTTGATCCGTCCCCACTCATCGATACGTCGCACACCCTCCATGATCAGATGCTCAACCGCCAGAGGTGTCGGCATAATCGGAGCGGTCGGTTCAGGGCGCTGACCCTGTTCGAAGCGAAATTCACCTTCATTCCAGCCAAACAGCGCATACACCGATTCTTCGATATGCTGTTGCAACACGCGCTGCAATTCATCGCGCCCGATCAACTCCAGGTTTACGAGCACCTGCGACAGGCTGGCGCCATTTTGAGCCTGATGCACCTGGGTTGCCTGCGTTGCCTGCACCGGGGTCAGTTTTCCTTTGCGGACGAGCAGATCGGTGACAGGAACATCGTCCTCTTTCCGGGTGGCCGTGATCAGTTTGCCCCTGTCGAAATAGAGCGATGCCAGTTCATCGGCGCGACTCAGATGCAGGCACCCTGTCTTATAGCCCCGATCAACGAGGTACAGGAAGTCCGAGAGCCCAAAATCACGAATGTTACCGACCAGCGGCATGAGTGTCCTCCACTCGCGCGATGCGAGGGTTATGCGAGCGCGGCATCAGCAGGCGATTGCGCCACGCCGTATGCCAGCGAAGCGTCGAACGCCGCAGGAACAACGCCATCGGCGGCGAGCGCCGGTATTAACGCAGCGATCGCCACGGCTATCATTGTATCATCGGGTTCACGGGTTGTCAGGCGCTGTAACGCCAGTGAGGGCGCAATCAGGCGCCGCACCCAGCCACGGTGAAAGTTCGCTGCCGACAGGCGCAGCAGTTCATACGAAACTGCTGCGATGACGGGCGCCAGAATGATGCGTGAAAGCAATCGTTCGCCGAGCGGCAGACCGCTGAAGAGCGCAAAGAACGGAATGCTCAACACGACGACGACCAGCAGGAAACTCGTGCCGCAGCGGGGATGCAACAGGGAAAATGAGCGCACCGATTCGACCGTCAGCGGTGCGCCGGCTTCGTAGGCGTTGATCGTCTTGTGCTCGGCGCCATGGTATCCGAAGGTGCGCTGAATATCGGGCAGACGCCCGATCAGCGTCAGATAGCCGATAAAGATAGCGAGCTGAATAAACCCTTCCGCTGCATCGCGCATGAGCGGCGTCGCCCCCAGGCGTTCGAGCAGGCTGGCAATCAGAAGCGGTGTGACGAAAAATAGCCCGAATGCAAACGCCAGCGATACGATCAGCGTCAGTGCGATCGCACCTTTCGATTGCGGTTGTTCTTCTTCGCCAAGTGCCGCGCTGGCGGAGAAATTGAGCGCGCGAATGCCGAGGCTCAATGTGTCCCACAGCATCAGAATGCCGCGCAGGAACGGCAACGTTTCCCACATCCGGCGGCGCTCGACGTTCAGCGCTTCGTGGCGAAAGACAATCTGACCCGATGGAGTGCGTACAGCAACGGTCGCCTGGCGCAAGCCGCGCATCATGACCCCTTCAAGAACGGCCTGACCGCCATACGAAAAGGAACGCTCACTCATTCTTTTGCCCAACCCATCGCACAATGCCCACCTTAACGTCCGATATGCAATCGTCACGCTCCGTCTGTCTATTGACGTATGATACCACGGAGCGTAGTGAACGACAATAGCGCGTCAGTACCGCTGAACCCTGGGTATTCTCTCACAGATGCGCTAGGACGCCTGCTCATTGTTGCGCCCGGCAAGATACGCTGCAGCGGCGCGCACCCCTGCCATAAGCCCGGATACACGAATGACAGGCGCAATCGCGCGATCCGCCAGGAATGATGTCGTTCCACTGACGGTGCTTGTAGTATCGCGCAGGTTGGCGGCCACACCGCGTCCCTGTTCCAGCACCTGGTCGAGTTTGACCGATACTTCTTCCAGTTTGGGAATCAGCGACGTGCGGGAAACGCGGGTCAGTGCGCGCACGGCATACACCAGCACCAGCAGCAGGGCAATCGAAATGATCGCCGAAATCATCTGGAACACTGCCAGAATAACAATTGCGATGTCGCGTGAAGCGACCCGAAAATCAGGGGACAGGTACGCGCCGACAATGAACCCGACAACGATCAACAGCACAATGGTCAGTCCGATGCCGATCCATCTTCCCACAGCGCATCTCCTTTTTCCAGGCGCGACAGCCACTCGGATGCCGCGGAGCGGCGCTGATTATATCACAGGCGCAATCGTGAAGCAACGATCAGCATCACCCATGCGCCGAGCGTGGTCTCAAGCACAGGGACGCCTGCCGGGGTAATCAGGCGTAGCGGCAGCCGCGCGTCGATTGCCAGCGCAATGAGCGCTCCTCCAGCAGCTGCCAGCCAGAATACCGGTATCTGCACCCAGCGCCGACCCCAGAGCAGATGTGCGAGAGCGGCGCTGGCAGTGACGATCAACAGAATAAGCAACAGCGCTGGCGGCATAAACCCTGCGCCTCCCTCAGTCGCGCGCAATCCGTCCGCCTCCAAGCACGACCTCGCCGTCGTAAAAGACGATTGCCTGACCGGGTGTGATGGCGCGCTGCGGACGCTCGAAGGCTACGTCCACGAGACCTGGCTCGACAGGGGTTACCTGGGCAGGGATGGCATCCGCATGCGCACGAATCTGCGCCAGACACGCGAATGGTGTTGTGGGCCAGGCGCCACTGACAAACGTTACCCGTTCGGCGCGCAGCGAGGTGCGCTGGAGTGCCGATTCGGGACCGACGATCACAGCGTTGCGCGCAACATCGAGCGCCGTCACGTACACTGGCTGGCCAGTCGCAATCCCAAGACCACGTCGCTGTCCGATGGTGTAGAGCGGCAATCCCTGGTGCCTGCCGATTTCGCGCCCTTCGAGGTCGAGGATCGGTCCCGGTTGCAATGCGTCGGGGCGCTCTTCACGCAGCAGGTTGCGATAGTCGCCGCCTGGCACGAAGCAGATGTCCTGGCTTTCGGGTCGGTTGGCGCTCGCCAGTCCGCGCGCGGCGGCCATAGCGCGAACCTCCGCCTTGGTGTACTCGCCGATCGGGAACAAAAGCCGCGCCAGGTCGTCCTGACCGAGCATGTAGAGCATGTACGACTGATCCTTCTCCTCGTCGACGGCGCGCAACAGGCGATAGACGGTGCGCTGCGCGCCATTCGCCGCGGGAGAGGCAGAGTCGTCTGTCTCTGTCGTATCGGCGCGGATCCGGGCATAGTGCCCGGTGGCGACGTAGTCGAATCCGAGTGTGCGCGCCCGCGCCAGCAGCGCGCGAAACTTGATCTCGCGGTTGCACTCCAGGCATGGGTTGGGCGTGAAGCCGCTGGCATACTCGCGCAGAAAGTATTCAATCACATAGCGCCGGAACTCGCGCTGGTAGTTGAAGACATAGTATGGTATGCCGAGTTGCGCGCACACACGCCGCGCGCTCTCGGTCATTTGCTGGGAGCAGCAGAGGCTTTCCGCCAGGCGGTCGTCGTCGCCCTCCCATAGATGCATGGTGACGCCGGTGACGTCGTGTCCTGCTTCGTGGAGCAGCGCCGCCGCCAGCGAACTGTCGACGCCGCCGCTCATTGCAACCATAATCTTTGCCATGATCGTTCGTCTGCTACTCGAAAAAAGGCGGCCTGACGCCGCCTGTGTACAGTATACCATACTGCGATGGACGCGACCAGGTAATCATCCTGCCTGCGCGGCAGCAAGAGGAGCGCCATTGCAGAGAGGGGGAGCCGTTGCGACAGGGGAGACGTTGCACCGCAACATCGCTACCCTATTCCCCAATTGTGGTTTCCAGTACCTGAGTTGCGCCGGCTTCCAGCAGCGCGGTCTGTACCTGCATTGCGGCATCGGGCTCGACCAGGGCGATCATGACGCCACCCCACCCGCCGCCGGAGAGTTTTGCGCCGGATGCGCCTGAGGCGCGCGCGGCAGCGATCAGTCGCTCGAGGTGCGGCGATGAGACGCCGATCTGTTCCAGCAGGTCTTGATTGCGGTTGAGCAACGGCCCAAGCGCCATCGGATTGCCTTCCGCAAGTGCCCGGCGCACCTGATGCACAACATCGGCAACCATATCGAACAGTGTTTCATAGCGCGTCGGGTCTTCCTGCCAGCGCCGCCGCACCTCGCCGACCGGCAGGCGCGTGGCGCTGCGCACACCGGTGTCGCCGATCAGCAGCGTGAAGGAGGCTGTCATCGGCAGCGGCTCGATAAGGTGCGGCGGTTCGCTGCGTCGCTGGAACCAGATCGCCCGCTCATACGCAATCACGGTGTTGTCGATGCCGCTGGGTGTGCCGTGGTACCGTCGTTCGCTTTCGTACACCAGCGACGAGACTTCTTCTGCGCTCAGATCACGCCCGAATGCGCCTGCCAGCGCCCGCACGATGGCGGTTGCAATTGCGGCGCCGCTTCCCATGCCGCTTGCGATTGGGATGTCCGATGTGATGGTGATCTCTACGTCCGGCATGCCGGTGATACCAAGCCGCTGCAGAGTCGTCAGCGTCAGTTCGGAAAGGGGATCGCCCGGCGTGGTGGAGAGCAGCCAGCGTCGCCCCAGGTCAGGCGCGTTGAAACGGATGCCTGAACCTGGAGCGCTGCCAGTAATGCGGGCGTGTGCGCGAATGCCTGTCAATGGAAGCGCAATCGCCGGACGACCGTAGACGACGGCATGCTCGCCGCACAGGATGATTTTGCCGGGCGCCGATGCGTGACCCTGCAGAGAACCCGGAACCGCATTCGCGCGTTCAACGTTCAACATTCGCACATTCCACATTCCACGTTCACACGTTCCACGTCAGCCCGCCCATCATCAGTTCAATCGCGCCTGTTCGTGCAGATAGTCGATCAGCGGCTGGGTTACGAGTGGCACAACATCGCCGATCATGTGCGGCATCAGTCGATCAACGACTTTCGGCATCAACACCGGCATCTGTTCCGCCATGTAGTCCGGCATCGGGATCATTGCGCCGACTCGCGCCAGCATCACTGGCATCAATGTGGGCATCATGAGCGGCAACAGGCGTGGGAAGAGCAGCGGGAAGAGCGGCTTCATCGCTTCGAGTGCGCCGGGAACCTTCCCCATCGCCCGCATCATGCGCCCCATACCCAGCGGCATGGCATCGATCATTTCGGGCCACATGGTTGTCATCAGCCGTGCGAATCCCTCCGGCGTCATCAATGCGATCATCGCCTCGAAGACCGCCCACTGCGCCCGCACCTCCGGGTTCGGATCCGGCAATTCATATCCGAGCGCTTCAGCAGCAAAATGCGCCAGATCGACGACCTCGATCGGCAACTGTTTCTTTTCTGCACTGACCCGCAGCTGAAACTCGCAGCACGGGCAGAGCGCCAGGATTTTCTCGGCGCCGGCTTCGAGCGCTTCGTCGATGCGTGTTTTGCCCAGATCTGCGGCGACGTCCGGTTCTTTGATCAGCGTCAGGACCGAGCCGCAGCATTTCCCGCAGTCGCGGTTGCTTGCCATTTCGACGAAGTTGATATTCGGCACGGCTCTGATCATGTCGCGCGGCGGTTCGTAGACCCCCGAAACACGCCCGATGTGGCACGAGTCGTGCCAGGTGACCGTCACCGGCGCCCGATCGGTGTGCGGGAAGACGAACTCGCCGGCATGGATCTTTTCCGCGACGATCTCGGAGTAGTGCTTTGCAGTAATATTGTACTCGATGCCAAGGTTCTTTGCCCACGCCGGGTAGACGTGTCGCCACATCATGTCGCACGCCGGGCACGAACTGATGACGGTGTCGGCGCCAGCCGCCTGTACTGCTGCGATGTTCTTCTTCATCGTTTCAACGAACAGGTCCCATCGACCGGCGACGAGCATGGGTGTGGCGCAGCAGCTCTCGTTCGGTCCCAGATAGGTGAAATCGACGCCGGCTGCATCGAGCAGCCGCACGCTGGCGATGCCAATGTCTTGCTCAACATAACTGGCGGTGCATCCGGCGAAGTAGACGTTCTTCGAACGATGATCGGGACCATGCGTCGCCTTCAGGTCGTCGGGGAACCAGGCATCACGACGTTCGCGGTAGCCTGCCCAGATATTGCCCTGTTCCGTGAGCGCCGCACTCATCATCTCGAATGGCGGGAAGGTCATCTTCTGCTGGTCGGTGATCAGCTGACCGCGAAGTTTCATCCACGATGGTTCGATAGGCAGATTGGCAGAGCAGCGCAGGTTGCACATCTCGCAGGTTGTGCAAGCGATGAAGGTATCCACCATGCGCTGGTTCCACTGCTCGCGCCCTTCCATGTATTCGCGCAGCCAGTACCACTTGCCGCGCGGACTCTGGCTCTCCCAGCCGCGCCCGTAGAACTGGTCGCACTCGTCGATGCAATAGCCGCACTGTGAGCAGGCGTAGGCATACCACGCAACATCGGCGGGAATGTCGCGCACCGGATCGGTCGGTCGCTCGCCAATCGTCACAGGAGCGGCATTACCGAAGCGACGCACCAGCGGCTCAAAGCGTGATGCCAGATCGATGAACGCGCCGGTCAGCCCGCCGCCAAACACCTTTCCCGGATTCATGATCCCCGCCGGATCGACGCGCGCCTTGAACGCTTTCAGTTTTGCTGCACGCTCCCTGCCAAGTGTCATCTCAGCCTTGCGCGCAAAATAGATGCCGGTGGCATACGGGCGCCCGCCATGGTTGATGGCGATATTCATCACGGTGAGTGCCAGCCCGAAGACCAGGTTGTACGAGAACGAGCGCTGATCGGCGGGGATGAAGCCGAGGATGACAACCTCGGGATTGCCATCGATGCCATGCCGGATGACTACACCCTCTTTGACGAGCGGTTGTGCAACGATGCGGCTGTACGCATCGAGCGTTTCCGCCAGGCGACTCAGCGGCACGATGACTTCCGCTGGAACCAGCGACGGACCCAGACGCTTGATTGTCATCAACTTGAAGCGCCCTTCCCACTCGTGACGAGCAATTTCATCACTCAGTATTTCCGCACCAAACGATGTCGCCAGTCCGGGAAGAGCAGTCTGAACGACAGGAGCATCGGCATCGCGGAAGGCCAGCGTCAGAATGTATGCTTCTGGCAGAACAACGCGATGCTCGACCGGATGACCGTGATGCTCGCGCAGCGGCGCTTCGTTCTTCAACGCTGCCATTTTCGGATTGATGAAACTGACCGACCAGATCGGCAGGCGTCTGGTTATCAGCGCCTGCAGGAGCGACTGAAATGCGTGAACATCACGCACCGCAAGCGCCAGCGTCTGGATGCCGGTTTGCGGCATCACTCTGAGCGTCACCTGGCTGATCATGCCGGTGATCCCTTCCGCGTCGGCGACCAGATCGAGATCGGCATCGCGAAGTTCGCGCACGTCGCCCGATGGCAGTACCAGGCGAGCTGCGACCACATTCTCGCGAAAATAGCCGAACTCATAACTGCCAATACCGGCGCCGCCCTGCGCCAGCCACCCGCCAACGGTTGATGACGGATAACTGGTTGGATAGAGGCGCAGGGTCAATCCCTCACGTTTCAACGACCGGTCGAGTTGCTCCCAGGTGATACCCGGCTCGACGGTGACTGTCTGCGCTGCTGCATCGATGTGCAGCACATTGCGCATCCGATAAAAATCGACGACCACTCCTTTTTTGACCGGCACAGCGCCGCCGTAGCCAGATGTCGCCTTGCCGCGCGGCGTCAGCGGAATCCCCCGGGCAGAAGCCCAGCGCACCAGTTCGATGAGTTCCGCTTCGTTCTGTGGCTGAACCACGGCATCGGGAAGGGTGTCGCCCAGCAGCGGAGCGACGAGACCGGGAATGGCAGCAATGTCGTGACCGTAGAGTTTACGCTCGATGCGGTCGAACGAGACCCGCTCGCCAAACCGGTGGAGGAAGGAAAGATTGTGAGCTTTCATTGCCTGTCTCCCCCGCAACACTGCGGGATGTCAACACGGACTGCCTCAATCGGGACGATCAAGGACGGCGAGATCGCTGATCGCCCGCAATCGACCGATCATGGCGGCGCGTTCACGCCCGATTTCTTCGAAGGTATGGGCGACTTTCTGCAACCAGACCCCCAGTTGTGCACGCATACGCTCATCCAGGATGGTCACCTCAGCGAGCGCCTGCTCGAGTTCATCCGGAGCGACCCCGATATTGTGCGCCAGGCGTCGGGTGTCGAGTGGCGCATCGTCCACGCGGAACTGACCGGCGATCAGCATCGCTGTGGGGTGGTCGTTGACCTCGATGCGCGCGTGGATGTACTTCAACCCGGCATGGCAGGTCGCAATCCGAGGGGTGCGGTCGCTCCGCGCCGCGAGTGCGCGCCACGAGGCGCGACAGGCGGCTCTGCCTGCATCGGTGGACTGGATCAACGCACAAAAACGACACCCGTTGCTCACCTGGGTCAGCGGCTCGCCGTCGGTGGTTGTGGTGACGACGCCGACCCGCGCCAGATCGGCGAACACATCCTGGATTGCCTGTACGCAGTGAAGCGGCAGCGGAACCGGCGTAAGCGGTTGCACACGGTGGGGCGCCGCGCCTGCTGCGGAACGCGCCGTTGCCGGGGAGGAAGCGCCCTGAAGCAGCGCCTCGACTTCCCGACGGTGAAAACGCCACTGCTGACCGACCTTTACCCCCGTCAATCGTCCCTCTTTGAGCATGCGATAGACGGTGGTTCGATCCAGTTTCAGCAGATCCTGTACTTCGCGAGTTGTCAGCAGATCGTTCATGTGCGCGACGTTGCAATACGTTGCAACAGGATGCAATAGCAATCACACATAGCATACCAGAAGCGATGCGTCGGTCAAGGATCACCATGACGCATCGCAGTAGAGAAACGATAACCGTCGGCTATTCCCACTCGATGGTGGCAGGAGGCTTGGAGGAGATGTCGTAGACCACGCGATTGACGCCGGGGACCTCATTCACGATCCGGCTGCTGACGCGCGCCAGCAATTCGGCGGGGAGGCGCGCCCAATCCGCCGTCATGTAATCCTCGGTCGTCACAGCGCGGAGCGCGACCACGTCGGCATAGGTGCGCCCATCGCCCATCACGCCGACGCTGCGCACCGGCAGCAGCACTGCAAACGCCTGTTGCGTTGCGCGGTATAATCCAGCAATGCGCAATTCCTGCATAAAAATGGCATCGGCGGCGCGCAGGGTATCGAGACGCTCGCGCGTGACGGGACCAAGCACGCGCACGGCGAGTCCCGGTCCGGGGAAGGGATGGCGCCAGACCCATTCTTCCGGCAGACCCAATGCAAGACCGGCGGCGCGCACTTCATCTTTGAAGAGGTAGCGCAGCGGCTCGACGAGGGTCAACTGCATATCGGCGGGCAATCCGCCGACATTGTGGTGGGTTTTGATGGTGACGCCCTTCTGACGATCCGGCGCTTTGCTCTCGATGACATCAGGGTAAAGCGTGCCCTGCGCCAGAAAGCGCGCTCCTTCGATGCGGCGCGCTTCGCGTTCGAAGATGCGCACGAACTTTTCGCCGATGATCTTGCGTTTCTGTTCGGGGTCGGAAACTTCGGCAAGCGCAGCAAGAAATTCGTCCGCTGCATCGACGGCGATCAGGGGAATATGAAAATGCTCACGAAACGTGGCAACAACCTGTTCGGCTTCGCCCTGGCGCAGCAACCCGTTATCCACAAAAACGCATGTCAACCGGTCGTCAATGGCGCGATGGACGATCAACGCTGCAACCGCCGAGTCGACGCCGCCGGAGAGCGCGCAGATCACCCGTCCATCACCAACCTGCGCGCGCACTCGCTCGATCGCCTCAGCAACGAAGTTCTCCGGTTGCCAGTCGCCGCGGCAGCCACAGATGCGAAACGCAAAGTTGCGCAGCAGGTCGCGCCCGAAGCGGGTATGGACGACTTCAGGATGGAACTGGATGCCGTACCAGCGGCGACGGTCGTCACCTGCCGCAGCAAACGGCGCGCCTGGACTGTGCGCCATGGCGCGAAAGCCGGCAGGAAGCGCGGCGATATGGTCGCCATGGCTCATCCAGACCTGCTGTCGCTCTGGAGTCTCGGCAAACAACAGACCGTGATCCACGACGGTGATCTCCGCCGGACCGAACTCACGGCTCTGCATGCCCTCGACGCGCCCGCCGAGCGCGTGCGCCTGCAGCTGCATTCCGTAGCAGATGCCAAGCACAGGCAGATCGCTTTCGCGCAGCCAGGATGGCAGCTGGGGCGCACCCGGCTCGTAGACGCTTGCCGGACCGCCGGAGAGCACGATGCCGCGTGGGTGCAATGCTAGCACGTCGGCTTCTGGCGCGTCATGCGGCAACAACTCACTGTAGACCCCAAGTTCGCGCAGGCGGCGGACGATCAGTTGCGCGGTCTGGGAACCAAAATCAAGAACCGGTATCGATTCGTGCATACGATTCAGCGTGAGGCAACGACCTTTTTGTAGGGTGATTATACCACCATAAGGAGTATGGCGATGGACCTGTACCTGCTCCGCCACGCAATTGCGGAAGAGCGCTCACACGATGGCAGTGACTCGGCGCGCACGCTCACCCCCGAAGGCGCCGAAAAAATGCGCATTGGAGCACGCGGACTCCGGCGACTCGGTGTGACACTCGATCGATTGCTGAGCAGTCCGCTGACCCGTGCCCGTGAGACTGCCGACATTGTCGGCGCTGCACTGGACGTTGCTCCCGAGACGGTCGGTGCGCTTGCACCAGGGTGCAATGCTGCAACCCTGCTCGATCTGCTGGCAGATATGCCGCGCGCGAAGAGTGTCATGATCGTCGGACACGAGCCGGACCTCAGCGCCATCATCGCCGATTTGACCGGGGGCAGTCGGGTAGTGATGAAAAAAGGCGGGCTGGCGCTCATCGATCTTTCGTCACTCGATCACGGCGCTGGAGCGCTCACCTGGGTGCTGCCGCCGCGGGTGCTGCGAGCGCTCGGCAAGTAATACCATGAGCGCGCCTGTCGAACCTGGCGCGCCCGCGCGCTGTGGGAGAGAACGCCGTCGGGGCACGGCGCCGCCGTGCCCTGACCGGGCGAAGCCCGCCTGCGCGGGCTACGGGGCATGATGTATCGGAAGACCATCAGGCGGCGTTGTTCCATTACGGCAGCCAGGCAAGCGGTGAGGCAAAATCAACGTTGCTGACAAGGCGCAGTGCTGGTGTGGCGCCTGGCTGCCACACCCATATATCACCTGGAGACGCAGCGCCGGTCGGGTCGAACGGCTCGTTTTGCGACACATCGGGACGCCAGCCGGATGGGAGCAGCACTGCCAGGCGCGTTCCATCCGGCGACCAGGCGGCGCTGGCGGCGCGCGGCAGGCGCGTCGCTGAACCGCCGAGCATCGTCACCGGTCCCTGCGGCAGATCGACACTCCGTGAGCCATCGAGGGTCACCACCTGCACCGACCAGGAGTCATAGCCGCCAAACCCGCGCGCATCGCTGTAATTATGCTCGATCAGCGCAACTCGCGCGCCATCCGGCGCAAAGCGGGATGGCAACAACCATCCGGCGCCTTCTGCGAATGGACGACCTCTGCCTTCGAATGAACCCCCAATTTCACTCAGATTAATGTCAACCTCGACCTGCATACCGACGTAGCGGTGATACGCAACCGACGCGCCATCCGGCGACCAGGCAGGCGCGTAGACCAGTATGCCCGTATGGGGAGCAGGGGCGTCGGCGCCATCGGCGCGCGCAAAGTTCCAGGCGTTCTCGCCGCGCCGGTTGATCAGGCGAATGGCATTCCCGGCAACCGGCGCGCCACCTGCGAGCGACAGGTCGCGCAGGGTGGGGGGCGCGCTGTACGCGATCCGGCGACCGTCGGGTGAAAGCGCAGGGTCGCACCCATTTGCCAGCGCCTGACGTTGCCTGCTCGCAACGTCGAGAACGATGATCTGACTGGCGCCGCACCACAATGCCCATTCGGGCCACGTCTGCGGCAGCGGATCGCTCGCATCGGCAGCAGCGAAGATCAGCGCAGCGCCATCGGGGGACCAGGAGAGTGACGCTTCGATGATGCGGTCATTGGTGATCCGTTGCAGATCACTCCCATCGCGCCGCACCGTCCATACGTCGAACTGTCGTTCCACCTCACGCACAACAGCAATGAGATCTCCATTGGTGAATGGTGCAAATTCCTGCACCCGGTCCACAATGAGACGTTCGCCTCCGGCATCGAAACTCCAGAGGACGCCATCACGCAAGAAGAGCAGCGTGCCATCGAATGCGGCTGGCGGCGCCGGTATCGGCGATGCAGGCGCTGCCGTCGGCGGGGGCTGCGTCGGAGCTGCTAGTGATGGCGACGGTGCAGGTGTCGGTTCAGGAAGGCTTGTCGCAGGCAGCGCAGGTGTCGGTTCGGGCAGGAGTGTTGCAGTCGGCGCATCAGATGTGGGCAGCGGGATGGACGTTGGCGATGGCAGCGCTACCGGCGACTCGGATACAACCAGAGTCGGTGATGCAACGACCAAAGCGGGTGGCGCCCCGCCGCACGATGCCAGCAGGAGGGCAAGAACCAGGAGTACAACAGTTGGGAGAAGGCGTAGCGGGTTCATTGTCATGTGGTTGATTGAAAACCGAGCGCCAGGGATGGAGCGCCGGGCGCCAAAAATCAAAGATGACGTAGATATTGTATCACGGGTCAATCGCGAACCAATGACACACATCTGACACAAATGTCATCGCGACCTGCGAAATGGTAACAGGATGGTAAGCGTGTGAGGATACCATTAGCCTGAGAATGTAACACAAACACGCATTGCAGCAGACTCGAGCAACCATGAAATCAACCAACCCGCAGAGTCCTGACCGGTCTACCGACCGTTCACGCAACACAGACGGTCGTATGTCGCAACAATCTTCCCGCCGATCGTCACAACCGAAGTTCGTGTTGCAGCCGGTTGTGCTCGATGATACGGCTGTACCGGATCCAAGCGATCAGCGCAACGAACCAGAAGAAAGCAGGCGCACGACGATGGATGCGATGGAGTCTCAGGGCAACCCAACCCTGCCATCAGACGAGGTGACTGTTGCACCTGGCGCTGCAAGCCCGCACTGGACGGACAGTCGTGATCAGATACGCACGGCGCCTGTCGATCAGTACCCATCGCCACCCGGACGCCCGGTCATTATCGGCGCTCTCCTTGTGTGCAGCGTGATTGCCGTTGTGCTTTTCGTGACGCTGCTGCTGGCCGGGAGGGCGCCTATCGCCTGAGATCGGATAATCGACAGTTCGTTGCACAGCGCCAGTGATGCAGCGTCAGCGCGCACCGCGTCCACCCGTGTATCCTGTATCGCCAGCAGGTCACGCCGCTCCGCCGGTTGTGCCGCCGCCTGCGGGCTACTCTGCGGCGCCGCCAACCACACCGCTCGCGAGCAGTCAGGTTGTGCCGCCACCGTCTGCACCAATCACGCCGCCTGCGGGCCTCCCGTCTGTTCAGCCGGAACCGAAAACGGCCTCTGTCGAAGAGCGGTTGCAACGACTCAAGGAACTCCACGACCGTGGTCTGATCAGTAGCGAATAACCAGCGGGGTCACCGTCTGCGCCGCAAGCTGACGCGGTCGTGGTTGCGATAGTCACCGCGCAGCGGGATTCCTGCCATTCGCATGTACCGCCTTCCCCCGGTCACCAGCCAGTCGGCAATGGTATGGACGGCGCTGCCGCTGATGAAGCCAGAGAGGAACAGGCGCACCATGTCGGGGTTGCGGCGCATGAGGTCGAAGATCCACGCTGATGCCTGTGTGTGGAGATCTGGCTCGCCGATACCGATACGTCCCAGCATCCACGCACTTCCCATAACGATCAGCATCGTGACGACATAGATATACATCAGGCGCAAGAGCGGCGCCACAACGAGACTGTGGCTCCAGAAGTGGCGGTGTGGGATTATCCACATGTACGGACGCCATATCCAGAAAAAGATGCCCCAGCGATTATCGATTGCCGAATCGATATCGAGGTCGGGCGAGAAGAGGAGACCGGACACCAGGTGAGCGCCAGTCAGCATCGCTGCGCTGATCACGGCATAGTCCTGCCCGCCCGACTGCAGCAGCAGATACGTTGCCGGCGCGAGAAGAACGCCAGTAGCAATGGTGATCAGGTCGTGGGTGCGTGTATCGGGCATACCAGACGCTCGTTGGGCACACAGGCGGCGACGCGCTCACCGCATCAACCGGCTGCAGGCCATTCTGGATCGAGAAAGCGCTGAATTTCGATCAGATAGCCATCCGGGTCGCGCAGGAAGCAGTGGTAGATGTTGAAGCGGGGATTGTACTGCGGCGCTTGCTCGACAGGGACGCCGCGTTCCGCCAGATAGCGATGCCATCCGTCTACATCGGAGGCGACCAGCGTCAGGATGAGCGATCCCGGCGCCTGAGCGACGGCAGCGTCGCGCTGCTGGCAAATCCCAAGATAGGCATCGCCGGCGACGCGATAGATCCGACATGCACCCTGGTCGAGAACCAGGGGAAGACCGAGCAGATCACCGTAGAAGGCATCGCTGGTCCGGAGGTCGCGGACGTAGATGAACGTCACAAACTGTTCGAATGATGATGGTCTCATAGTGCAAGAATAGCACAGGCATGCGAATTGTGCAAGACGCCATCGCTATTTTGTGCTACAATCATGCACGTTGAACGTCGTGAAAGAATCTGGGCAGACAATGGACACTCAGGATCAGGCGATTACCGACCTTCTCGCACAGACGGAAGGTCAACGCCTGGCGTTTGTGCGGGCAAATGTGCGCCCCTCCGACCTGGCGCAGACACTGGCGGCAATGGCCAATGGCGTGGGTGGCACGGTCGTGATCGGTGTGCGTGGACGACAGGTCGAAGGGGTGGCGGATGCAGACGCTGCACGCGCTATGGCGCTCGATGCGGCGCTGGCATGCCTGCCGCCTCTTGTGCTGCCGCTGCCAGCAGTTATTGCGCACGATGGTGCAACCCTGCTGGTCGTCACCGTCCCTTCCGGGTTGCCGCACGTCTACAGTGTCGGTGGAACCTATCTCAGGCGTGAAGGTTCCGCCAATGCGCCACTTTCGCCTGATGCGCTGCGGCAACTTCTGATCGAGCGGGGTGAAACCAGCTGGGATCGGATGACGCCGCCAGACGCGACCCTTGCCGATCTGGATCGTGAGAAGATTGCTGCGTATGCGCGTCGCGTCGGGCCGATCGCCGAAGCCGACCCGCTGGCATTCCTGCTGCGGCGCGGTTGTCTGGCGCAGCGCACCGATCCTGCAACAGGCAGACCGGAACCTGTACCGACGAATGCCGGTCTGCTTCTGTTCGGCGCCGACGTCGAGCGCTGGTTCCCACAGGCGGAAGTGACGCTGGTACGCTACCAGGGGCGCGAGATGGGCGATGAATTTCTACGCGAAGATATTCGAGATACGCTGCCGGAGACGGCGCGTCGCGCCGAGCGCTGGATTGTGGAACATATGCGCCGTGGCAGCCGCATGGTAGGGCTGGAACGGGAGGACTGGACGCAATTTCCGCCGGGAGCAGTGCGCGAAGCGTTGATCAATGCGCTGGCGCACCGTGATTATACGATCCGCGGCGATTCTATCCGTGTGTTGCTGTTCAGCGACCGTCTGGAATGCTACTCGCCGGGGCGACTGCCCGGGCATGTGACGTTGCAGAATCTGGTCGAGGAGCGTTTCAGCCGAAACGAGACCCTTGTGCAAGCGCTGGCAGACCTGGGGTTGATCGAACGGCTCGGGTATGGTATCGACCGTATGCTGCGCCAGATGGCGGAGGCCGGTTTACCGCCGCCGGAGTTCCGTGAGACTGCCGCTGGTTTTCTGGTGACGCTCTACGGGCGCACCGGCGACGACCGCGCCGATGCAGGCGGCGCCGATGTCGCCGCCTGGCGACGGATGGGGCTGAATGAACGCCAGATTGCTGCACTGCTCTTTCTGGCAGAGCATCAGCGCATTACCAACCGCGACATGCAGGAACTTGCACCGGATGTCTCCGCCGAGACGCTGCGTCGCGATCTTGCCGATCTGGTCGAACGCGGCCTGCTGTTGCGCGTCGGCGACAAGCGCGGCGCGTACTACATTCTCAAATGACCGCGCAGGATGTCCAGCTCGTGGGTTAGCAACGCGCATATCCGAATAAGACGTTCGCTCACATCGCCGACCTCAAGCAGCGCCTGACGTTCCGCAAGACTGGCGCGCACCAAAAACATCGATGCCAGCAGCGCCGCCAGATGGCGGGGATCGTCGGCAGACTCGAGCTGAAGGCGCAGTTCCTCATTCGGCGGCAGCGCAGCGAGCAACGCTCGGGCGCGTTCACGCGCTTCCTGCATACGCACCGCAATATCTGGGGCGTCGGTCTGATCCGGCAGGTGACGGACCAGTGCACGGAGATATGGTTCGCGCTGCGTCACCTGTTCGATGGCAACCCGTTCGAGCGCCTGGAGCGCAATGCGCAATGTGCCGTCATGCAGGCGAACCAGGCGGTGCACCAGTGCCGATGCGCCGATGGCATAGCATTGATCGTGGTTATCTTCGCGTTGCGCACTGACCGCAATGATGGTTCCAGCAGTCACTGCATCGTCTATCAGGCGTATCGCTGCCGGTCGGCTCACGGCGACCGGTACGACGCTGGGTGGAAAGACGACAATGCCGCGCAATGGCAGAAGCGGCAGTTCGGCGGCCGGATTGTGCGGGATGTTCGACACACGCCATCTCTGTGCAGAAACCGACTCTTCTATACTATATGATACCACCGTCTGTGTCCAGGAGGCTGAGTCGTGTGGGAGTTGTGGGGACACGTACCGGTTGGTGCGCCATGGGGCTGAAGCGCTCGGCTTACTGGCATAGCCGATAGCCGATAGGCGATAGGCGATAGCCGATAGCCGATAGCGGTGGATGCGATCAGCTCGTGGCGCGCGGCGCTGGCGGCGGGGCGAAGCTCGTCTGATGCCGTGGGGCTGAAGCCCTCGGCTTATTGGCATAGCCGATAGGCGATAGCCGATAGGCAATAGCGTTGCATGCGATCAGATCGTGGCGCGCGGTGCTAGCGGCGGGGCGAAGCTCGTCTGATGCCGTGGGGCTGAAGCCCTCGGCTTGTTGGCATAGCCGATAGGCGATAGCCGATAGGCGATAGCGTTGCATGCGATCGGATCGTGGCGCGCGGCGCTGGCGGCGGGGCGAAGCTCGTCTGATGCCGTGGGGCTGAAGCGCTCGGCTTACTGGCATAGCCGATAGGCGATAGGCGATAGCCGATAGGCGATAGGCGATAGCCGATAGCCGATAGGCGATAGCCGATAGCCGATAGCGGTGGATGCGATCAGCTCGTGGCGCGCGGCGCTGGCGGCGGGGCGAAGCTCGTCTGATGCCGTCGGGCTGAAGCCCTCGGCTGGCGGGGCGAAGCCCGCCTGCGCGGGCTGGAATCGTACCGATGGTGTTTGTGCGTCGGCGGGGCGACGTCGCGTGGCGCTTGCGAACGCCATCCCGCCGCCGATGTCTGATCGCGGGGGCTTCCCCCGAACCTCCGATCGTGAACAGGCGCCTGCGAAGGGGCAACGGGCTCGAAACAGTGCGATTGATAAGCGTGTCCTTTGTGAACGTCGCGCTTTTGTGGTGCGATCATCAAACGATGCCTCGTTGTCGTATGATGAGCCTGTCCGAAAAACCGCCCCTTCGATCTGCACTGCTCAGGATGCGGTTTTTCGGCATCTTGCATTATTCGGATAGGCTCTAAGGGCGTAATGGAGGATCGTCGTGGAGTGGTACGAAGCTGAGGTGCAGGAACTGGAAAAACTGAATAAGACCGCGCCTCCTCCGGCTGGTGCGGTGTTGTTCTATGGCAGCTCATCGCTGCGTCTCTGGACAACGCTCACCGAGGATATGGCGCCGTGGACTGTGGTCAATCGCGCATTCGGCGGATCGACCCTTGCCGCCTGTGTGCACTTCTTCGACCGGCTGGTTGTTCCGTGCGCTCCGGGATCGCTTGTGCTCTACGCGGGCGACAACGACCTTGGCGATGGTCGCGCGCCTGACGATATTGTGCGGTCACTGCGCGCCCTGCTCGCCCGGGTTGATACAACACTCGGATCGATCCCGGTTGCGTATGTCTCGATCAAACCCAGCCCGGCGCGCTGGAACCTGCGCGACAAAATCCTGCGCGTCAATAGTGCAACGCGCGCCCTGATGGAACAACGCCCATCGGGATATTACATCGATGTCTACGCATCAATGCTGGGACACGACGGTCGGCCGCGCGCTGAATTGTTCGATACAGATGGATTGCACCTGAGCCCTCGAGGCTACCGAACATGGACCCACATTCTGCGTCCCTATGTCGCAATCCTGGCAGGTGCGCCGCAGGAACGATGAGATTCTGCGGCGCGGGTCACAATCGAATCTGTACACATTCTTAACGTGTTTCTAACCATGCTGTAGTACACAAGATATGGGAAAAGTATCGGCAAATTACCGGCATACGTTCGTTTCTGTCAGCCCGTTTCTGAGTCCTGTATGATATCGTTCAGTATGTTGTGTGCGACGCGCACGTCTTTCCGTGCGTCGTACAAAGCGAGTGATCGTCTGTGCAGAGAGAATACTATCTGTGGTGGAGTCCCCGTTTGCAACGGGACATGGAAATGCTGGTGATCGGTCATGCAGGGGCGCGGGTGCTGGTGTTTCCGACCCGCGCCGGACGTTTCTATGATTACGAGAATTGGGGACTGGTCGAGACGTTGCGCCCGTCGATCGAGCAGGGATTGCTGCAACTCTACTGCGTCGATAGCGTTGATCGCGAAAGCCTGTACGCCTTTCACCGACCTCCGCCGGAGCGGATTGCGCGGCACGTGCAGTACGAGTCATATATTCTCGACGAGGTGCTGTCACTTTCACGGCAGCTCAACCCGAACCCGTTCGTCATTGCTCATGGATGCAGCCTGGGCGCCTACCATGCCGTCAACATCGCCTTTCGCCATCCGCACCTGTTCCATAAGGTGGTTGCATTGAGCGGGCGCTACGATCTGACCGTAGCTATCGGATCATTCCGCGCCCTTTTTGACGGATACTATGACGATACGATCTACTTTCACACACCATGCCACTTCCTTCCGCGCCTGACCGATCAGTCCATTCTGGCGCACCTGCGACGCATGGAGATTACGCTCGTCATTGGTGAGGAAGACCCGTTCATCTGGACCAACCGCTCCCTCAGCGCGGCGTTATGGGAAAAGGACATCCCGCACGCGCTCCACGTCTGGCCAGGCGAAGCGCACCGCATCGAACACTGGCGCGAGATGATCCGGCATTATCTGTAGAGTGATGGGTGCATCTGTGCCTTCCGTATGTACGTCATGTGTCAGGCATGCTATACTAGCCTAATCGACAGTTGAACGATCAAAAGCGCGAATGTCAGCGTCTATGACACACAGGGGAGTTGATATGCAACCAGCGCTGTCTCAGAACCCTCCAGCAGAGGCTGCGGCGCCGCCGCTCCCGCTCCGTCCGCGAAGCATCGAGGCGACCGGGTTATCGCTTTCGTTCATCGCCGATCAGATCGTGCGCGCCCTGTATATTGTCGGTGAGATGACCGGTCTCCAGCTGGTGGAATTGCTGCACCTGCCCTGGGAAAACGTACTCGATCAGGCAATGGCCTATCTGAGGCGCGAGCAGATGGCCGAGGTCAAGGGCAGTAGCGGTCTGGGCGAGAAAGCATACCGTTACCAGGCAACAGCCAAAGGCATCACACGCGCGAAAGAGATCGGTGAGCGGACGCAGTACCTGGGACCGGCGCCGGTCAGTCTGCGCGACTACAGCGACGTCATGCGTCGGCAGACAACGCAGGGGTTGGTCGTGACCGAAGCGGCCATGCGGACGGTGTTTGCGCACCTGGTGCTCAGCGACTCAATCCTGCTTCAGCTGGGACCGGCTATCAACTCTGGTCGTTCGATCTTCCTCTTCGGGCACGCCGGGAATGGGAAGACATCCATTGCTGAAGCGACCGCGCACCTGCTGTCTGATACCATTGCCATCCCGCATGCGATTATTGTTGACGGACAGATCATCCGCGTGTTTGACCCGATCCATCACGAGCGTCGTCCCCTGCCGGAGGGTCAGGAGTACACCTACGATCAGCGCTGGGTGCTTTCGAAGCGCCCGGTTGTCATCGCCGGCGGTGAACTGAACATGGGATCGCTCGACCTCGAATATGATGAGTACAGCAAGTATTATGAAGCGCCGCTCCAGCTGAAAGCCAATGGCGGATTGTTCCTGATCGACGACTTTGGACGGCAACAGATGCGCCCGCGCGATCTGCTCAACCGCTGGATCGTTCCGCTCGAGAAGCGGGTCGATTATCTCACCCTGCACACCGGTAAGAAAATTGAGGTGCCGTTCGACCAGCTGATCATCTTCTCAACCAATATCGAACCGAAGCAACTGGTTGATGAGGCGTTTCTCCGACGAATCCGTTACAAGATCGAGATTGGCAACCCCACTCCAGCTGAATATCGCGAGATCATGCGTCGTGTTTGCAAGGCAAAGAATGTGCCGTACAGCGACGACGGGCTGCGGTATCTCCTCGAAGTCGAATACCCGCGCCGCAAACTGGAACTGCGCGCCGTCCATCCGCGTGATCTGATCGACCAGGTGATCGATTATGCCCGTTTTCTGGGGGTGCCGCCGACGATGTCGCGCGAACTGCTGGCGGCAGCGTGCAAATCGTACTTCGTCGAGATGTAATCCGTCATCGGCGCTATGCTTACGCCCGAGATGCTGATTGCGGCGTACTGCCAGGGGATTTTCCCGATGGCGGATGACCATGGCGTTATCCACTGGTACGATCCGCACCCACGTGCAATTTTGCCGCTCGAGACGTTTCACGTGCCGCGTCGCCTGGCGCGCACGGTCCGCAAAGGCGTGTTCACAATCCGCACCGACACGGCCTTTACCGAGGTGATGCGCGCCTGCGCGGCGCCTGCGCCAGGGCGCGAAACGACCTGGATATCCGAAGAGATGATCGAGGCATATACCGCCCTCCATCGCATGGGCCTTGCGCATAGCGTTGAAGCCTGGCGCGACGGACGGCTGGTGGGAGGGTTGTATGGCGTGGCGATCCGTGGCCTGTTTGCAGGCGAAAGCATGTTCAGCCGCGAGCGCGATGCCAGCAAAGTCGCGCTGGTGCATCTGGTCGAACGGCTGCAACGGGGAGGGTATGTGCTGCTCGACTCACAGTTCCTCGGCTCTCCGCACCTGCTGCAGTTCGGGCTGATCGAGATTCCACGATGGGAATACCGGCGGCGTCTGGCGCAGGCGTTGCAGGTCGATGCATCGTGGGATGCGTCGCAGTAATGAACTTCGAGACTATCCAAAAAAACCGCCTCTTGAGCAGTGCGTATCGAAGGGGCGTTTTTCGGTATTCTGTGGGATTCGGATAGGCTCTTATACCTACCATTTTAGATGGTAGATTTTGGATTGGAGATTGCTGGGATGGCATTGCAGTGCGCTCTGGTGAGCATGCGCGCGCGGCTTGTTCAATTCCAATTGGTATTACTCTCGCGGACGTGCGCCAAGCGTCATCGAAATCTGTTCCTGGCGATCGCCGCGCTGCACCGTCATCACCACCGTGTCGCCGACGGACGTTTCGAGTTCGAGATAGCTGACGAGTTCGTCGCTGTCGCGCACCGGCTGGCCGTTGATGGCAACGATAATATCGCCGCCGACCCGCAGATCACGTCCTCCTATCGAGACCACCTGTGTTCCACTGCGCAATCCGGCGCGTTCAGCGGGGCTGTTGGGCACAACTTCGGTGACCAGCACGCCCTGACGAGCCGGCAGGTTCAGGCTCTCCGCCAGCAATGGATCGACATCGCGCATTCCGATCCCCATCCACGGATGGTCATAGCGTCCATCGCGGATGAGCGCCGGCGCCACACGACTGACAGCATTGGACGGCACCGCATACCCGACACCCTCGAATGCGCCGGAACCGCTGCTGATGGCAGTGTTGACACCGATTACCTCTCCGTAGATGTTGAGGAGCGGACCGCCAGAGTTCCCCGGGTTGATCGCCGCGTCGGTCTGAATGACATTTGGGATGCGAAAGCGTCCGCCGCTGCTGCTCGCCGGACCGCTGAGACTGCGACCGATGCCGCTGACGATACCAACCGTCAGCGTATTGCGCAAACCAAACGGATTTCCAATCGCAATCGCGCGTTGCCCGACTTCAACAGTGCGTGAGTCGGCGAGGGGCAATGGCGCCACACCGGGGGGCAACTCGTCAACCTTCAACACGGCCAGATCGCTCCCCGGATCGCCGCCGACCAGACGCGCCAGGAGCACGGTGCCATCGGAAAAGCGCACCTGGAACTTTGAACCTCGTTCGACAACGTGATTGTTAGTCACAATATGCCCCTGGTCGTCGAACAGGAACCCCGACCCCTGACTGGAAGGAATCGTGAAGGATGAACCGCTGACAGGCGGATGATCGATAACCACTTCGATGCTGACAACTGATGGGTTCACCCGTCGGTAAAGTGCAATCAGTGCCGCCTGTTCAGCTTCCAGCGGATTGGTCAACTCCGGCGGCAGGGTAGGCACGGGCGCCTGCACAGGCAGCGGTGCAGGCGTGGCGGTTGGCGCTGACGGCGTGGCAGGCGCAGGGGTCGACTCAGCCTGAACAGCCGCAGTTGGTGCGGCCGTTTGATCGATGGTCACAGGACGCGGTAGATCAACTGACGGCAAAGCGCACCCGGAAATGAGCGCGAGCATCGCCAGCGCCGCAGCAAGTATCGGAGTAAGGCGCATATGCTATATCTCCTACGACGAGCGCGCGAGTGCCGCGCGCAGCGCCGGTTCCAGTGTCGGATACGCGAACTGATATCCAAGCGCCTGTGCTTTTGCCGGTATGGCGCGTTGACGTTCGATCAGCAGAGCAGGCGCCATCTCACCGAGTAGCAAACGGAGGACGAATCCGGGCAACGGCAACCACGACGGTCGTCCCAGCACGCGCCCCAGGGTTGCACTGAAGTCACGGTTCCGCTGTGGATCCGGCGCGACGCCGTTGAAGGGACCGCTGGCGCGTTCATCATCGATGCAGCGCATAATCAGCCCTACTTCATCGTCCAGATGGATCCACGACCACCATTGCGTCCCTGGCAGGATGGGACCACCGACAAACAGTTGAAATGGCAGCAGCAACCGCGCCAGTGCGCCCTCTTGGCGATCAAGCACAATGCCGGTGCGGATCATCACCGTGCGCACGCCAAGGTCGACAGCACGGCATGCTTCCCCTTCCCATGCCACACACACCTGCGCCAGGAAGTTGCGCCCTGGCGGAGCGCTCTCATCAACCGGCTCATCGCCGCGTGGCCCGTAATAGTCGATGCCCGACGCGCACACAAAGACCTGTGGTCGACGCGTGGCGCGCGCCATTGCGTCGACCAGGGCGCGGGTGCTCAGGGTGCGGCTTTCGAGGATTTCGCGTTTGTAGGCGGGTGTCCAGCGCTGACCGGCAATCGACGCGCCCGCCAGATGAACGACCGCATCTGCAGTTGCCAGGGCAGACTCCCACGCGCCGCCGGTTGTAGCGTTCCAGGCAATCGGCTGCGCAGCGTCGGGCAGCGCGGTGCGGGCTGAGTCGGGACGGCGGGTGAACACCGTTACTTGATCGCCGCGCGCCACAAGGCGGCGGCAGAGCGCCTTGCCGATCAACCCGGTAGCGCCGGTTACGATGATATGCTTGCTCATGGTCGTATGCACATTCCAGGTTGCTGCTCTATGGGCTTTATGGTTTGTCAGTCCATCATCCCCACAAGCCCGCGCAGGCGGGCTTTGCCCTGGTAGCCGAGGGCTATGGTTTGTCAGTGCCTGTCCGAACAACCGCCCCTTCGATACGCGCTGCGCGCTACTCAGGATGCGGTTGTTCGGCCCCCTGCGTTATTCTGATAGGCTCTCAATCCCCACACGTCTGCGCAGGCGGGCTTGGCCCTGATAGTCGAGGGCTCTAGCCCGACGGCAGCACGCGCATACGGATTAATTTCTAAAAACCATCAGCTCCACGGCTTCAGTCGGATGCCAGATTCATCTCCTCCGACAGCAACAGTATAACAGCCAGCAGCGTGATAACCGTGCATCACAGTTTTCGGGGGCATCCACCGAACCTTCGATCGCGAACAGTTACTCTCGTTCTTTGATCAGGCGGTTCAGTTTGTGGTAGGTGCGCCAGAGGATGGCAATTTTGCCGGTGAGCGGAACATAGGCGCGCTTCTGGAACACATCATAATGATTGGCGACGATACGCGGCAGGATACCGCGATAAATCTCCGCTGCTGCGGCAATGGCCATCCGACCATCAGGATCGAGCAGTGCAATGCCGGGCCAGGACTCATCGTACAGCGCATGCGCACGTTCCATCTCGAAACGCATCAACGCCCGGAAGCGATCATCGCGCCGACCGTGGAGAATATCATCGTCCGTCAAACCAAAGCGGCGCAAATCTTCCTGAGGCAGATAGATGCGTCCACGCCGCGCATCTTCGCCAACATCGCGCAAAATGTTTGTCAACTGAAGCGCCACCCCTAGTTTCACCGCATATGGCGCAGCGCCATCACGGTAGCCGATGATGTGCATCGAGAGCAATCCAACCACCGACGCAACGCGATAGCAGTAGAGCCAGAGGTCATCGAACGTCTCATAGCGATGAACGGTGAGGTCCATCGCAATACCTGCGAGCAGTTCATCGACGAGGGACTGCGGAATCGCATAACGCCGCACAGTATCGTCCCACGCCAGCAAGACCGGATGGTCAATCGGCGGATGAGAGGCATGAACGCACGCCACCCAATTCGCGAGCGCGCGCGCCGGATCATCGGCAGCTCGATCGACAGTGTCATCACTGGTACGGCAGAAAGCGTACAGCGCGCGTACCGCCAGACGTTTTTCACGCGGCAACAATTGCGAACTGAGGTAAAAACTGCGCGAGTTGATGCGGGTTATTTCGACACACTGCCGATACGCTGCATCGAGTGTCAGCGACGGCAGGGCGCCGGGAGTGCGCGACGTATGCTCGAGGACATCAGGCTCAGCCAGGTGACGCAGACTGGCGAGCAGGGCCGCAGCATCGCGGATCGGCGCTTCGCGTTCGCCAAATGCTCGAACCGGTATTCTGGCGGAGTAATGTTGGAGCGATGCCATGACCCCTCTTTCGCACGTGACTGATGCGGTTCCTATGATTACCTATTCAGTTACAGAACGTGCGCGGTTGCACATATTTCGAGCGTAGCAACCTCGAGTCCTGTGCACCATGCTCTCTGCACAGGGCTGTGCGGCAAACCCTGCCATCGTGCCAGGCGCACGCGCACAGTACCACAGCACGCTCGCTGACTATTCGCAACCGGCTGGCGTATTCAGAGCGATATTATAGCGCCATTTGCATACGACGCTATCGACCTGGTTCTGTGTGATGCTACGAGCGTTGAGGGGAAATGGATGCACCATTGCTCGCCATGAGCTCACCGACTCGCTGAACCAGTTCGCGGGCATCGTGACCAAGAAAGATGCCGGGAATAGCAGCGCACAATTCGGGGTTGACATTGAAGATACGACCACCGTAGCCAAAGTGAACATGCGGGAATTCCTGCCGGATAGCTCGCGCCACTTCCAACAGGTTCATGGCTGTTTCGAGCGTCGACGCCGACAGACAGACCATCTTCGGCCTGACCTTGCGAATAGTCTCAAGCAGGTCAGCAAGCGGCACCTGCGCACCCAGGTACACGACATGCCAGCCGCGTCTCACCAGGAAGAGACTGGCAAACATCACTCCCAGATCGTGCAATTCCTGTGGAGCGCACCCAACCACAATCGTATCGCGTTGTACCTGATTCTCAAACACATTCAGCAGACTTGCCAGTTTACGTCGTATGAACTCTGTGGCGAAATGCTCCGCCGCAACATTGATCTCGCCACGGTGCCAGCGCTCGCCGACTTCCACCATCGTCGGCTGGATTAACTCCAGCAGCACCTGCTCGAATGGATACATCGCAAACGCTTCTGATACGAGCCGTTCAGCGCTCTGAGCATCGAAGGTCGTCAGTGCGGCGACAAATTCGTCGACCATAAGATCGATAGAGCGCGCAGCATCCGGCTCGATGTGCGGCGGCGCCTGGTCGGTGACACTTGTCAGCAGCATAATCGCATGGCTGATGTTGACCCCTTCCGCCGTGCGGTCGCGCAGCCAGCGAATGATCGCGATGTCACGCTCCGAATACAGACGATGACCGCCTGGTGTGCGCTGCGGGCAGGGAATGCCGTAGCGACGCTCCCAGGCGCGGAAGGTGTCGGGCGGGACGCCAGTCTCGCGCGCGACTGCTTTGGTATTGAAAACGGGCGCTGTCGACAGCTGCCCGAGAGCTGGAGGTTGCGCCATTGCCGTCTTGTTCCTCATGTGATTGTTAAATTTCCCACGGACTCATGCTGTAGATTAGCACAACGCACACCTCTTGTCAAAGCCTTGCAAAGACTTTATGCCATGGTAGATGGGAGATGTTGGATTGTCAATGGTAGCGACAGGTGTTCAGATGCGCGTTGGCGCACCGCGGCGCGCGGTGTGTGCACGTGAAGCAGGAAGACAACACGTTCATGCCAGTCGCGCGCTCACAAGATCACGGACTGCCGCCAGACCCCGACAGATTATCGTCCAGGAGCGACCCCGATCCGCGCTGATTGCAACGTCCCCTGTGGTCGAAGCGGCAAACGAGGTGTCGATGTGATGTCCGGCGGGTTTAAGGATGGTTGTCGCGCCTGTCCAGGGACATTCCACAATGATCGGTTCCCAGGCGCCTGGTGTACCGCGCACAACGCCGCCTTCCGCGAGCGCCGTCAGAAGTGTTGGCGGTGTTCCGGTCAGCGCAGTGCAGGCAAGCGCTTCGCCGGGCAGGCCGCTGACAGGGCGCCAGGACGCGCGTTCAACGACATACACGCAACCGTCAGCAAGCGCACAGAGCGTTCCTGATTGTCCGGGGATAGCGTTCAGGATGCGGATTGTCCCTGGCAATGGCGGACTGTAGACATGCCACGTTTCGCCGCGATCATCGCTCGCCAGTATCTGAGCGCCACATGACCGATACAACCGGGCAGCGTCGTCGATCGTAAACCCGCCAGACTCGTCTGTGAGGCTCAGCGTGCGCCAGGCAACGCCTGCATCATCGCTTGTGAACAGCATATCGCCGGACAGCAGGTAGACGAGCGACGGGTGACGCGGGGCAGCGTACAAACGAGCATTGGGCGTCAGGAGATCGCCGGGATGCAGCGTCGTCCATGTCTGACCGCCGTCGACGCTGCGATAGAGGAGGCGATCGGCGATAACCAGAACAACCAGCGAATTGGACGCATCGACCCAAACCGACTGGACGATCGAGCTCTGGAACTGATGCATGCTGCGGCGCCACCGTCGCTGGCCCGCAGGATCGCTGAGCAGCGCCAGACCATCATCGGTCGCGAGAAACAGCAGGATCGCGTTCGCCATCGGATGCCTCTTTCATCACCATACACTGCACATTCGCGTCCGCGCAGAAATCCTCATGCGCAATCAGGGCGCGCCAGGGTAAAGAGCACGATACCGTGCTGCTCGTCGCGTTGCAGATGCAACCCGGCGGCGCGAAAGCGCTGAAGTAACTCCTCGCGCGACCAGAAGGCGATGCCGCCGGCAGACACGGCGCATTGCACAGCGCGCCCGACAGCTGTCTGCGCTGTCAGCAGGGTCATCGTCACGAAACGGCCATCATCGGCGAGAATGCGGCGCACCTCGCGCAGGCAGGCGTCGAGATCGCCGATTTCGTTGAGCGAACCGCCGATCGTGACGCCAGATGCCGCACCGCTGGCGATCGGAAGCGCCTGGGCTGAGGCGCGCATATACGAAACCTGTATCCCCGCTGCGCGCGCGCGCTGGCGCGCTTCCTGCACCATGGGCAGCGCGTGATCGACCCCGATGACCTGCCCTGGAGCGTGACGTATGGCCCGCGCCAGCGCGCGCGCGTACAGACCATTCGAGCAGGCGACATCGACGAACAATCCGCCTTGCGCGGCGCTGACCCATTCTGTCACCAGCGCCAGTTCGCGCTGGTATGGGAACGACTCACGGCTCAGCAATGTCAGCGCAAATGGACGCCAGAGTCGTTCGTATGCCCAGGCGGTTGCCGGGAGTTCGTTCGTCAGCTGGGCAAGCGTCGGCGGTCGCGGAGGACCGAGAAAATCGGCAATACCGTCGCGAATGGGATAGACAGCGCCACAGGCGCAATGCAGCGCGCCGGCGACGATGTCGCTATCTGCAGCGCGACGCGGATCGGAGAGGTCGAGCGTGCCGGCGCATGCCGGACAGCGCAGCAGTGGCACTACCTCATCATTCATGGCGCGGGAGAGACTCGACTGTGCGAATATGAGCTTCGAGCGCGGCAGCAGTTGGTGGATCGAGCGTGATTCGTGGTGTTGGCGCTGGCGGTCCGCCGGTCGAAACAAACCGATCCATTGCTGCAATCAATGCCGCAACATCGAGACCGCGCATCCAGGGTCCGACGGCGACGAGTTTAGGGCGGCTCTTCGCGTAGTTAAGGCGCATGCCGCGCGGCTGCCCGCGCTTCCACTTTTCGAGCGCCGCTGCCGCCTGAATGATCCCCTTGTAAAACGTGGCTTCAGGTTGATCCGACTGGAGCCAGCAGATTTCCCACTGCTCGTGCGCATGCCAGTATTCACCCGTGTTGAACAGCCGGATCCCCTCCAGATAATGATCCATACCTGTGTCCCAGACCATCAATAGCGTGGTATGGACGGATCGATCCGCAACGACCACTCCTCGATGCCACCTGTCATGTTGGCTACGCGCGAAAAGCCGAGGTTGGATGCGAGATATGATGCCACATAGGCGCTGCGCTGCCCATGATGGCAGAAAAAGACGTATTCCTGGTCGGGATCGAGCGTTCCGATCCATTCAGCGGCACGGCTGAGCGGAAGAAGTTCTGCGCCATTGATATGTGCAATCGCATACTCCTCCGGCTCACGCACGTCGATCAGCCGAAACGCCTCTCCCCGGTCAAGTTTCGCTTTGACCTGATCGGTCGTCAGGTCGAGATACGTTTTGCGAACGAACACACGCATCGTTGTCCCGTTGTCTGTTTGGATTGCTGAAGCGAGGCTTCAGCAGTCCATATCCAATCCACGCACATAAAGAGACGTTGCACCGCATGTTCACCCTCAGGGTGACGATGCTGTACAACGTCGATCACCACAATAACAAGGTTATGCGCATGGCGCACAACGCCGCAGCGAAAACAACCCTCGGAATACGGGCGAGATGCTCGCGCACCCGGCGGCTCTATTCACCTGGGGAAGACGCCTAGTGGCTGCTGCAGCACCCGCCGCCGTTGCTGTACCCGTCGTAATCGTCATCAGCTGCCTGCTGTTCCTTCGTGCGGAAGGAATGTCCGCAGCCGCAGCTCGACACAGCGTTCGGATTATCGATCTTGAAGGCGCCTGCCAGCATGTTGTCCTGCTGGTACGAAATCGTGGCGCCGGTGAGGTACCGCGCGCTGATCGGGTCCACCATCACGCGCAGACCGTGAGCGTTCCACACCGTATCGCCAAAGCGTTCTTCGTTATCGAAGGTCATGCCGTACTGCAGACCGGAGCACCCGCCGCCGGAGACGAAGACGCGCAGACCGTACCCTTCGAGATTGCGCTCCTTCATCATGCTCTGCAGGCGAAGCGATGCGCCTTCGGTGATTTCGAGCACTGGCGGGAATTCGTTCTCCTGATGCTGACCGATCACATCCTGTTCGATGGTTGCCATAATGGGTACGCCTCCTGATTGTCGTTGCTACAACTATTGGGAGCCGGCGGCACTCAGCAACGCCCGTGGTCGCCGGTCAATGAACATCATTTGTTCTTGTGCTTCTGGAGTATACCAGAGTTGCGCAAGAAACACAATATCTAACTGATTTTATCCTCCCAGTTCCGACATGCCGCGCAACGTCGGCAGGACGCCTTCGGGAAGTCCGTGCCCCCAGGGTTTGAGGGCGACCGCGTGCCGGATGATCTGCTCAATCTCATCGAGTGTTGCGCCGCTCCGAATGGCTGCCCGCAGATCGACCTCATTATCGCGCAGCAGGCAGAGATGCAGGCGACCATCGGACGTAAGACGCATACGGTTGCATGTTGCGCAGAACGGTTCGCTCACCGAACTGATGAACCCCAGTTTGCCGGGTGCGCCGGGGATACGGTAGCGCCGCGCCGAGTCGGCAGGCGCCAGCCCCAGGTCCTCGAGCGGACCGTAGACCGATTCGAGGCGGGCGATCAGTTCTGCGCTTGTCACCACGCTGCTCTGCGCCAGATCGGCAACGCCGGCGAGCGGCATGACTTCAATGAAACGCATTTCCCATGGGTAGCGAAGCGTTAAGGCTGCGAGGTGCGGCGCCTCATCATCATTCATCCCGCGCACGATGACAGAGTTGAGTTTGATCGGGTGCAACCCGACGCGGTCAGCGGCTTCGATGCCTGCCCAGACCTTCTCGAACGACCCGCCGCGTGTCATACGGCGGAATTTCTCGGGGTCGAGGGTATCGATGCTGATATTCACCCGGTCGAGACCGGCGGCTTTGAGCGGTTCGGCGAGTTTCTCAAGACGCAGCGCATTCGTTGTCATGGCGATATGGGCGATGCCGGGGGTACGCTTGATTTCCCGCACGATCTCGACGATATCAGGGCGCAGCGTCGGCTCGCCGCCCGTCAGACGGATTTTACGAAACCCGGCTCTGGCAGCGGCACGCACCACCAGCAGTAGTTCATCGGTCGTCAGCAATTCCGGACGCGGCATGAACTGCATGCCGATCTCCGGCATACAGTAGACACAGCGCATATTGCAGCGATCGGTGAGCGAAATGCGCAGGTAATCGATCCGGCGTCCATACGAATCGTGCGCGGGTGTATCAGTTGGGTAGAGTGGTTGCGCCTGCCGCGCCTGATCGGGTGTGTACAGCGGAATCGTCATTCGACGTACATCATCGTACTGCATAACCCCTCACCGGTGCACTGAAGCATCGATTTGCCTGCAGAAGATTTGTCATAAAGCCCGGCATATGCTGGCGGGCGGTTGGAACCTGCACCTGCGGGACGCTGGCGCGTCGGGTGTCGGCTCCCGTCCTGAGCGCGTGCCGAAGGATGCTTCGACGCATTCCTGTTACGACAACGAGACATCGCTTGATGATCGCACCACAAAGACACGAAGTCTACAAAGGCCACGCTTATCGATCGCACGTTGTCGCACCTGCTGTGCGTTCGCAGGTAATACCAATTCCACTTGAATACTCCGCAAACGGAGTTCCGTCAAATCGCATCAGAACGCCCTGCGCCGATAATCTCCAATCCAAAATCTAAAATCTAAAATGGTATAACGGTTCACCATCGGAGGTTCAGGCAAAGCTCCCACGATCAAGCGTCGGCGGCGGGATGGCTTTCGCAAGCGTCACGAGACGTCGTCCCGCCGATGCACAAACACTGTTCATGAGCCCGTCTGAAACCGGCGACGGTCATGCGCCGGACTGTCAGGCATACTCCATGACGCTGATACGTGCTGCCAGTTTGCGCGCGATCTCGCGGAAGACGTCGGCATAGGCGTCCGGGACATCACTGAGCACCGCCGGTTGCCCCTGATCGCCGCCTTCACGGATGCTCAATCCGATAGGAATCTGCCCCAGCAGCGGGATGCCGAGCTGCCCCGCAAGGCGCGCTGCGCCGCCGGCGCCGAAGATGTCGTACCGCCTGCCGGTATCGGGCGCAACGAAATACGCCATATTCTCGATGATGCCGAGCAAGGGCACATTCACCTTACGGAACATCTCCATACTCTTCAGCACATCGGCAGTCGCCACCTGCTGCGGCGTAGTGACCGTGACCACGCCGGTGAGACCTGCATTCTGGAGCGACTGCGCCAGCGTGAGCGCAATGTCGCCGGTTCCGGGGGGCATATCGATGATCAGGTAGTCGAGCGGCGCCCACAGCACCTGATAGAGGAACTGACGCAACAACTGCGACACCATCGGACCGCGCCAGATGACCGGTTGCCGATCGTCGATCAGGAAACCGATCGACATCATTTTGATGCCGTGCGCCTCGATCGGCAGCATATGCGGCTCGCCGTCAGGACCGCTTACCGCTTCGGGTTGTTGCGAGCGCACGCCCATCATCAGCGGCACCGACGGACCGTACACATCAGCGTCGAGCAACCCGACCTGCGCCCCCTCGCGCGCAAGCGCCACCGCCAGGTTGACCGCCACGGTCGATTTTCCTACGCCGCCTTTGCCTGCGGAGACCGCAATCACGTGGCTGACTCCGGGAATGGCAACCTGTTCAGGGATGCCGCCGCGTGGACGCACCTGAGCCGTAAACTCGATGCTGACCCGGTTGCGTGGAATGCCGGCGATCTTTTCGAGCGCTTCTTCGCATGCGCGCTGAATCTGATCCTTGAGCGGGCATGCGGGCGTGGTCAACTCGACTGCAAAGCGCACCGCATCACCTTCGATGACCAGGTTCTTGATCATCTTGCGCGATACCAGGTCGCCGCCGAGTTCCGGTTCCTGCACCGTCGCCAGCGCCTGCAGCACGACCTGCTCACTCAGTTTGTCGTGATGACGTGAAAAGAGACCCATGCGCCCTCACTTCTCAGCGTCTCGCCAGTGGTATCAGTATACCATATTTTTATAGCAAAAACTATCATAAATGGATAGGCGGCAGCACGCATGCTGACATGATGTATCTTCATGTGTTCTCGTGCGTCTGTACCGGCACGCAGTATTGTACCACGCTTCGGTCGTGCGACGGTCACCGAGGTGCGCGGTGGGGCTGAAGCCGGCATAGCCGATAGCCGATAGCCGATAGCCGATAGCGGCGCTGGCAGCGGGCTGGCGCTGGCAGCGGGTTACGCCTGCGCATAGCCGATAGCCGATAGCCGATAGCCGATAGCGGCGCTGGTGGCGGGTGGCGCCTGCTGGTGCGCCGTGGGGATGAAGTTCTTGGCTGGTAGGGTGAAGCCTGCGACGCCGTGGGGCGTGGGCTGGATGGGGATGATGTTCTGGCAGACGATGAACCTGTCCAGGCACAGGTCATGCCCGTGGCGCATCTGTCAAACCGGACGTAACGTGCCGCGCTTTGTACGGGAGAGTTCCGTCGGTGCACGACGGGCCGTGCCCGTGGTGGATCGCCCTCCGGTGCGTCTGTTGAACCTGCCAGAGCGCACTGCGCGTCATCGCAAGTGGGGGGACCGGGGGCGCGCTGCTCACAAACAAAGGCGCTGCGCGCCGCTTCCAGTTTCACGCTATCGACAACTCAGGGCGCTCTGGTGCGGCCTGGTCATCCGCTTCAAACCAGAGAACGCCGCACGCGCAACTGGCATACGCGCACCCAATCGGTGTTGGGTTCCAGGCGGCGGCGCCCGCGCGGCGCGCGAGGATCTCCGGCGGATAGCGTCTGCCGCGCAGTGTGTGCGTGTGGTCAGGGTCTGCGAAACGCAAACGGCATGGCGGTCAGCAGCGGGATGGTGGACGAGGGTGTGGAAGAGTCTCCAGCGTCGCTCCCGGATGACGGGTTCGTGATGTTCCGATGCCTGACTGAGAGCCGTGGTTTTGCGGGTACGCCTCGTTTGGGCGTTGCACATGCCCTGTTTTCCCCTGGATGGTCTTGACAAACGTCGGCTTGCGACCTATAGTTTCAATAAGATCGCGCTGGACGTTCTACCAACGATCCCGTATGGGAGGATGATACGGAACATTTCTGTAGATGCAACCAGTGGAGTGGATGATACGGATCCTGTGCACGATGCCCAATTAATGGGGAAAGGCGGATTATAAGCAAAGAGTTCGGTAGATTCCTGGGGTAAAAACACCAATATTCCAATCAGGTAAAACAAATGATCTCACAGATAATTCAACGTCAGGTTCCTATAGGTAGCATAGTGATCTTCTCTTTGAAGGATGGGCAGGAGATTCAAGGTATTCTGATAGAGATTGGACGTTCCCATGTCACTATAGAAAGTGGTGATGAAACTATCACAATTTTGACTGACCAGATTGGAACATGGCGCGTAGCTCAGACGCAGCTTCCCAAGGATGGCAAGGAGGATTTGTCATCAGAAAAAGATCGTGCTCAATCCCAAACCTCACCTCCAACGCTCGCAGATCCGGCCATAACCAGAAAGATACTCGAAATTGAAGCGCGTTTCAAAGCGGCGATACAATCGGCTACACTTGACTTTCATGAGCCAGATTTTGTCTTACCTGCGAGTGAGATTAAGGGAAAGAACAGTGCAAGTGCCATCGCAACGTGGGACCGTGTTAAAAACAAATATGAATATGCGGTAAAGATCAAAGAACTGAGTGCAAAGTTTGGCAGAATTCAACCGTTGCTCGTTGACCTCAAAACTCTTGCTGACCAATTTCCAGGGTCCCTTACAATCAAAAGGCATCTAGCGTATCTGCATTGGCTTTCAGGCAATCGTCAGGAAGCATTCAATTTGTATAATGACTTAGCCTTACAGTCCAAGAACGGATGGGATTGGTACAACCTGGCAGTGTTAGCGGTATTATATGAACAGGAGGAACTGGCCTGCTATGCCTTGGAACAGTTTTTCCGCTCTGCCGCAATAGCTGAAGTACCTTCGGCCTGGTATGTTTATGTTAAACTGTTGAAAAAATGTTCCAATTACCGCGCCTTGAAGATGTTATGTGGAAACAAGTGTGAGCTCGACTCTAGTAAGGAGTGCGAGATTTTCTTTGAAACGATCATCTATTTGCTCATGTCGATCGATCATGAAAAGGTTGCCATGGATTTGGTAAAAAAACAACAAGATGGACAACCGTTGTCCAATCTGGCTGAAGAAGCATTGAAATATCTTGATGATCCGCCAATTGATAGTTATCAGAAATTGGTATCTGTAATATCGGAGAAGATGGACACAAAGTCCTTTGATCGACTAAATCAGAGTCAACCCCAGGGCTACATTTACACGTATGATCATTACAGGAAATTTGGTTTTTTGAGTGGTATAGACGGAGTACGATACTTTTTTCACCAAAGTGCGATTTCAGACGATGATTTGTTCAATCGGATTCGAGACCTTGTGCCAGGTAAGCAGATACCTGTTACATTTGAAGTTGCTCACGGATCAAAAGGACCTGTGGCAATTGGTGTCTCATTATATCGCACCATTGAAGAGATGTTTACCCGTGCTGTCGAGTATGCTGACGAAGGTGATTACTCCAAAGCTATTGCCCAAATCAAGAAAGTCTTGGACCTTAATCCTGACTACCCCTCCGCACGAGAATACTACGAAAAGTGGCGCGAGTATGCCAGGGTAAGCGGCGTTCCAAAAGGTTCAAATCCCTATGCGCGAGCCAAACGTGTCCAATTGATTGAGAAGGATCTTGAAAGGGCGGCCACATTACTGCGTGATGCTATCAATCAAGGGGACAATTCCGAGAGTGCAGTCAAGGACCTGGCAGGCCTGCTGGTTCAGTTAGGTCGGGCAGAAGAGGCTATCCAGGTCTTAGAACGGAACCGTAAAAGAATACAAAATCAACAATCAGTGGACAATATGCTGATCGGCTTTTATCAAAATGTCGGTCAGCATGATCGCGCTATATCTTTGCTGGAGAGAAAGCTCTCTCAAACAACTACGGAGGGTAAGAAAGCCTCAATCTTATGGCAAATTGCGATCAGCTACTTGCGAAAAGAAGATTATGTTCAGGCTGAGCAAAAATTCCGAGAGGTACTTCGATTACAACCTGACAACAGAACTGTCCAAAGAAACATCGCAATTTGTCTTTTCAAACAGGAGCGCTATGACGAAGCCCAAAGGATACTAGACAGCATTCTATCAGCCTCTCCTGACTCACAGGCTGCTGATTTGCTAGAAGCAATTAAGCAGGCTAGGACCACCGGGCAATTTGCTCGGTTCGACGCGATAGCTAGAGAAGCACTTCTAACAGAACTTGTTATTGAACGCAGTAAATTTACCGAATTCTTGCTAAGTCGATGCGAATATAGAGGAATTGCGCCTGACAGGATAAAGAAAGGGGATGATGGTAGACAAATTTACATTGGTTCAAGAATAAACGCACGACACGACATCGGCCGCCTGGAAGACATAGCAAGACAATTAGGTACAAGGAGACCGTCTGATCGTGCAGACTACTATCTTACGGCGGCTATGATTTCTGAAACGGATGATCCTAATCAGTTCTATCAATATTTATGCCGTAGTTTTTCATCTAAGGGAGACTCATTTGTCACTGAAAACAAGCCGCTAGATTCGGCACGTGAGCTGTATTCTGAGTCTTTAGCGGTCTACGACGGGTATCGGAATCCGCGAAGGGGTGAAGACAGGTATGATGAGCAAGACGCAGTAAATGCCCTTGTCCGGTATATGTACTCCTGGTTTGGTAGAGAATCTATTCCAACAATCCCACCAAAGCAAAATGAGCAAGATTCTGTACTTAAGCAACAGATTCAATACATTGATGATGCGATAGAAGAGGTTATTACGAAACATCCGCAACGAGAAAAAGTATTTGATGCTATCTCTTACTTGATCTTTCGAAGCAAGTATGCAGGCGAACGGATTTTGAGAAGCCTATACTCGCGTTCTTCTTTGCAGGCTCTTTCTTTGGATTACTTGCAACGAAGAGGGATTGTGTTTCCTAGATCTCCTCAAAAAATCGATGACTTTATAACTCTTTGGAATGAGTGTCAGCGTAAACGATCAGAAAATGCTCGTTATGTTTCTAACGAGATTCGATTTCTTATAAATATAGAGATATATCCTGCCTCATTAGAGAACAACATTGAACGTGTCAAAACTCTAACAGAGAGAATCTTCTTTGACCTGGATAGGCAACGACTAATCCAGATCCAAAGCATTATGGAATTAGCCCTAGAATTGTGCAAACAGACCACTTTTGAAGAACAGGAGCGTCTCTGCATTCAAATTGATAGCCGCTGTCAAGATTTACTGAGAGAAATTGAAGGCAGCCCCACCAAACTCTCTGTAGAAGAAATGTATCCAGTGGTGGAAACAATCCAGAAGAAGATCAAATCTAGGCTCGATGACCTTTATGTAAGCTCTACACCCCAGATAACCCTGCGTTTGCCAGTAGAATCTTATACCCCAGATGTTGACCGGAGAATTGAAGCCCAGATAGTGGTCAGTAATCGCGCAGGGTGCAGCCCGGCTGAGTCTCTGGAGCTGGTCATTCCGGAATACGAAGACTCTTTTACCGTTCCGTTGGATAGCTCACTACGTGGCGGTGAGCAGCGCATTCTAAGAGTTCCGATCTTGGTTAGTGAAGAAGCCTGGCATTCACAGGCATTTTCCTTACCAGTCTATGCACAATATCGCACACGTTCGGGAGACATTATACAAACCGACGTACAGAACTTTTCGATTCGCTTAGGCTCGGAACAGGAATTTCAAGAGATCGAGAATCCATACGCTACCTACGCCGAAGGCGGTATTGTAGGCAATCCCGAGATGTTCTATGGTCGGGATGAATTGGTCGCCAACGTAGCAAAGGCTCTCCAAAGTTCACAAGCCCAAAGTAAATGTGTGGTCATTTACGGACAAAAGCGTGCAGGCAAGTCATCTATTCTCTATCATCTTAAGGCTAAATTGCAATCTAGTGGCGATGTTCTAATATTAGATCTGGGTAACATAGGATCAATTTTGGACGATCATTCCGATATACCTCTATTGTATCAAATTCTTTGGGGAATCTTGAAGCAGCTAGAATATGCCATAGAAGATCGAGTAAGTATGGGATATATGAATCTCGATCTGACTTTCCCTTCTGATGATGAATTTTATAATCACTATAGCCCTCTAATGCTTTTCAAGAGTGTTTTCGAGCTTTCCCGTAGATTAGCTTCAAGACTTCCTGAATGGCGCAATATTCGTCCTATTCTGTTTATAGATGAGTTTTCTTATATCTATGAATATATTACAAAAGGGAAAATTCCTGAAACATTTATGAAGAACTGGAAAGCTCTATTGCAAGAGAACTACTTCAACGCTGTTCTGGTTGGTCAAGATGTGATGCCTAAATTCAAACAGCGCTTTCCTAACGAGTTTGGTACCACGCAGGACGAGCGAGTGACTTACCTCCGACGAGAAGATGCTATCAGGCTGATTGATGAGCCGATCCGAATAGGGGGACGTTACGGAGAAAGTCGTTACCGTGAACGAGCGATTGAGCGAATTCTTGATTTGACGGCTGGAAGCCCCTTCTACATCCAAATACTTTGTAATCGGCTTGTCGAATATATGAACCGTAAGCGGGCCAGCCTGGTCACCGAGGCTGATGTTGAGCACGTAAAAGATGAATTGATCAGAGGTGTTAATGCATTAGGATTAGACAAGTTTGATAATCTGATCAATTCAGGAGATACGTCCGATGATGCAATTAGCGATGAAGATGCGCTCAAGGTACTCACTGCGATTGCAGTAAACAGCAAGACAGGACCCTGCAGTCGGAGCAGTATTGCTTGTGAGACTCGTATACCTGTTGACGTAATCCTCGACGATCTGGTTAAGCGAGATGTTCTGGAACGGGAAAGGGGACAATACTATTCCATACGAGTAGGGCTATTCAAAGAGTGGCTCATTGCTCACCAGTGAGGTAACGATGCACTTTGATAATCCCTTTTCAGATTACGGAAATATTGTTCACGGGAAACGATTTATAGGACGCCATGAAAGTCTGCGAGCAGTAGAAAACCGAGTCACACGTCCAAAAGAACCAGGAAATCTGGCGATTTTGGGTGATTATCGCATTGGAAAGAGCAGCCTGGTGTATCAGGCTATAATGGAACGTCGAGACGAGCTGATTTCTCGAAGACAGCTGCCTGTATGGATCAATCTCGGAACCTATGATCAGGCAGTATCTTTTTTTCGCTCATTAGTCACACTTAGTTATGATGAATTAGATGAATTGGGGTTGTTAACGGATCGTATTGTTCATGCGGCTAAACGTGTATTGGAAGACAAGTTATCATGGAATGAAGGTTATGGGCGTATTCAGCGCTACTTTGAGAAGGTTCGTCAGAATAACATCCAAATCTTGTTTATTCTTGACGAGTTTGATCACGCTCGTCATCTCTTCAAGGGGGATATCTCCGGATTTCAAGGTTTACGCGAACTCTCTTATCGTCCTGAATGGCGTATCAACTTTGTGACCATCTCTCGACGTTCTCTGCGAGACATTGAATTGCAAACAAAAGCCATTTCGACTTTTGATCTTATATTTCTTAAGCATCACTTGAGCATGTTCAATGAGACAGACGTGCAAGAATACTTTGCCCGTCTGTCCTCGGTAGGTGTAGAAGTCACTCAGGAATTGAAAGAACGTGTGAGTTTTTATTGCGGTTCGCATCCTTTTCTCTTGGAGATGCTTGGCTACGAACTTGTGGAGCAGTTTCGGGAATACGGCGTGGTTGACGTAGATCAATCCGCACAGCGCATTGAACAATCTATGGCGGATCACTATCAGCATATGGTCTCTATTTTGAGGGAGGACAGTAGCCTGAAAAAACTATTACAAATTTTATTTGGTCCAGTGATTGATGTAAATCAAACGGATGTAGAGGAATTTCAGCGTTATGGGATCATCCGCCCTTCTATTGAGGAGGATGCTTATGTGGCTTTTTCTCCGCACTTTCAAACTTATTTGCGGTTAGTGGAGCGTCAAGTTGATCTTTGGCCTCTTTGGCGGGAAACTGAGATGGCATTACGATCCGTTATTACATCGAGAATGACTGAGTACTATGGAGAACGATGGATTGAGAATATTATTAGATCAAAACCTAATCTAAAGACATTATCGGAAAGTTATCGCATTAATTAGAATGAAAGGTGTTGTTTGACAAGATTATACATATATGCTATGATAGCAGGAGGAAGAAC
>FWWL01000792.1_pt1 | contig 83587 bp, 79 predicted proteins | sample 2228331 | NCBI WGS metagenome assembly FWWL01 (sample SAMEA103939775, study PRJEB20133) | metagenome | reverse complement strand
AAAGTAATTAAAGATACATGGATGAAGATTATTGGAGATGCCTTATTAGGCAACCGTAGAAGAAAGGAATTAATGCTGCTTGCCGTTTATTCCGAAGCTTTCAGGTCTGGTACAGTAATCGGACATAACCCTGGAGAGACCACTTAAATGTGGCATCAAAGGAGCAACTCTTACGAGGAAACTTTCAGATAAAAAGGACAGGGAGTAGAATAGCATTTTTTCCCATGCTGTTTTACTCTCTGTCCTTTTATGCTGCTCTTTGATTGTCTAGGGTCGTATCGTATCCATACCAAAACAACATTTAAATCAATTTGTATTCACAGAAAGGAAGTAATAATATTGAAAGCAAACAACGCAGCAAATGTAAAATCACTAAAAAAAGAAATCGGTCTAATGGAAGCCATTACTATGGTAGTGGGAGTAGTAATAGGCTCAGGAATTTTCTTTAAAGCATCTTCAGTGTTCAGTAATGCAGGAACCCCAACTTTAGGAATACTTGCATGGATAGTGGGAGGCATAATTACAATAGCTTCTGCACTTACAATAGCAGAGATTGCAGCAGCTATTCCAAAGACAGGTGGCATATTTGTATACCTAAAGGAGCTTTATAGCGAGAAATGGGCTTTCTTATTTGGATGGATGCAGGCAGTTATTTATGTTCCAGGTGTTGCAGCGGCATTATCAATTGTATTTGTAACACAGGCAACGTACTTTGTTGCATTAACAGCCGTACAACAGAAGCTGCTGGCTATTTTCATGATATTTTTTATAACAATTATTAATATAATTTCAACCAAGCTTGGCAGCCGTGTACAGCTCGTAGCCACTATAGGCAAGTTGATTCCGATTTTTGTTATTATTGTTTTTGGATTGCTAAAGGGCGAAGCAAACAGCTTTGCAGCCGTATCCTCACAAGCTAGCAGCTCTGTGGGATTAGCAGGCTTTGGAGCAGCTATACTTGGTACTCTGTGGGCTTACGATGGCTGGGTCGGCGTCGGCAACATGGCAGGAGAGCTTAAAAATCCAAAAAAGGATATTCCCAAATCAATAATCATTGGATTGGCTATTACAATTGCGGTTTACCTATTGATAAATATCGCAATTGTAAACATAATGCCTGTTGCAGAGGTTATAGCCTCTGAAAAGGCAGCCTCCGACGCTGCAGTTATCCTGTTTGGCAATTCAGGTGCGGCTTTAATTGCGGTAGGTATTATGATATCTATATTTGGCGCACTTAATGGCTACTTAATGACCGGTGTAAGAGTTCCTTTTGCCATGGCGCAGGACAACCTGTTCCCTTTTGCTAAATTCTTCGGCAAAATAAGTGACAGATTTGGTACTCCGGTAAACACCTTGTTATTTGAAGCACTGCTGGCAGCTTTATATGTATTGAGCGGCTCCTTTGAAACATTGACAAATCTGGCGGTATTTGCGGTATGGATATTTTTTGTAATGACAGTAGCGGGCATATTTATATTACGATCAAGACACAAGAATATCGAGAGACCTTATACAGTCCCACTCTTCCCTATAGTCCCATTAGTAGGTATAGCAGGCGGAATATATATCCTTATCAGCACTTTAATTACCAGCACCTCCTATGCATTATACGGTTTAGCAGTTACAGCTTTGGGACTTCCTGTTTATATGTTGATCAAAAAAAGAAATAAATAGTAAAGACAATAAATCCACATGCCGCCAAAGCAGTGGAAGGCCAAGCCTGTCATTAACGGTAATGCCCATATTACCACGATGGTGAACATTTAGTCCAATTGTGAAAATTATTTACAAATTTGAGAATTGAACTATAATAAGAGTTAAACAATAATTAATGAATTATAAAAATGGAGGAATACAAATGGGCGAACAAAAAACACTTAAGAACCTTATGGAAGCATTTGCTGGAGAGTCTCAGGCTAACAGAAAATATCTGGCCTATTCCAGGAAGGCAGAGGCAGAAGGGAAAATCAACGCAGCCAAACTGTTCAAGGCAGCTTCTGACGCTGAGACCTTGCATGCCCTTAAACATTTTGACGTTGCAGGCAAAACTGGAACAACTATTGACAATCTGAAGGATGCCGTTATCGGTGAAACCCACGAATATCAAGACATGTATCCGGATTTTGTAAAAACTGCTGAAGAAGAAGGCAACAAGGCCGGAGTCATGACCTTTACCTTTGCTATGAAAGCCGAGGAAGTACATGCCCGCCTCTATAAAGAAGCTTTAGAGAATCTCGATCAATCAGAAGAGGTATTCTACTATCTTTGCCCTGTTTGCGGAAATATTGAAAAGTTCGTTCCAGATAAATGCAGCATCTGCGGCGTATCCGGGACTAAGTTCATTAAATATTAATCAGTACAGTAAAGAAAAGACCATGATTTCATTAATTGAATTTCATGGTCTTTTTATTAGTTCAGAAATATTTCTTTAAAGGCAATTTCTACTTCATTTATATTTTTGTATCTATTTTCAATTCCCATAAGTTTTTTTAGAAATATCAGTTCCTTACCGCTTAAGACCAGTTCTTCATACCATGACTTATTCTTAGTGGGTTTATCTGTAAATGATGTATAGTAAAGATGTATTAAAACATCTCCAAAGTAAGAAAAATCTATATCTGTCTTGTATTTTTTATTATCTATCCATCTTGCCATTCCAAAATCCAATAAATAAATATGATTGCTATCATATAAAATATTAGGTATTCTTATGTCTCTATGAATGATTCCTTTTCCATGCAAGTAATCCAAGATACTAATCAGTTGCTTACCTATGCGGTATATTTCATTTCTTGTAAATATATGCCTCTGCTTAAAAATCATAGCTTCTAAGGTCATTCCCTGCTTATGCTCCAATACATATCCTGTTGAATTCCTATCCTCAACCTTGCATATAAATCCAGGTATTGCTTCATGCTTCAGAGATTTCAGGATTTCTTCCTCAAATTGTGCCTTTAGGGGATTTTTATAGTACATCTTTTTCTTAAGCTGCTTAAGTATAAAGAGGTTTTTATCATTAGTTATTAAGTAGCATATTCCATACCTACCCTCTCCAATTATTTTTACTACCTTATAGGCTTCAATATACTGTCCCGGTGAATATTTGATATCTGCATCAAACAGCTTCATAATCATAATACTAACTCGAATGCCGCTCTTTATGACATTTGTAGCAGCACATTGAACACCAGTTTGAAGAGCTGGAGGAGCTGGAAGAGCTGGAAGAGCTAGATGAGCTAGTACAGCTTCCCAATTCAGAGAAGGCCCTTATAACTACCTCAAAAATATTCCACCAGGGTCTATGTGAACGCCTGTAATGTCTGCTTCCTTTTCTACAGCAGCAGTAGTGCCCCCTTGAACTCGAAGAAGATGATGATGAGCCCATACTTATCCACCTACCCACTTTTATACGCCGATACTATCATTATATACACCTCAAGGATCAAAAGTTCCAAAAAATATACAGCCCAGAAGCATTGGTATATCTTGCTTCCGGGCTGCTTTTTTATTTGTTTTTGGCTCAAATCATCATAATACCTGCTACTGTCTCGTCTGGCACCTTATATTTTAGTCAATAACCCTCTTAGCCGTATAATAAACTCTCTCATAATATCCGAATGTGATAGTTGTCTTCTTCACCACATCCCCTGTTTGTGGAGCGTGCACCATCATGCCGTCCCCTACATATATTCCTACGTGGTGTACATTCTTCCCGTCCCTTGCGAAAAATACCAAATCGCCATATTCCAATTCTTCCTTAGGTACATAAGTTCCGACTTTCGCCTGATCCCTTGCTACCCTCGGCAATGATATACCAAGCTTGTCATATATGAAATACACCAGCCCGGAGCAGTCATAGCTGTCTGGTCCCTCTGCACCCCACTGATAAGGCTTGCCCATCTCTTGAGCTATAAGCTTTGCCAATTTTAAATTCATATCGCTTTCTCGTCTGCTTGTCCCAGCTCGTGACGCAATTAGATTATTCGGTGATGCCAAGGCTTTTTCATTCACTCTATTTGCAAGAACTATTGCCTGTTCCCTGGAGGTATTTCCACTGGGGCTGAACATATTGTCGCCAACACCATTTATAACTTCTATTCCATACAAGTAACTTACTGCTTCCCGTGCCCAGGATGAAATCATGTCATAGTCAGCAAATATGTGGTTGTCCAAATCCGAATAATTATATCCGGGCTTTGCTGCTTGAAGTGTACGGTATAACATCACGCTGATTTCCTGGCGTGTTATGGCATCATTTGGAGCAAACTTCCCATCGCCTATACCATTAACTATTCCTAAGCTATTTGCTATCCTGACTTTCGTATTTTGCGTATCAGTAAAGGGATTTTCTCCCTGCAGTATACCTTCTTTTCCACTTAATGCTTCATAAAGATTTACAGCAACCTCACTGAACTCTTCTCTAGTGATATTAATCCTATAATCTCCCTGAATCTTTTCCGGAGGGAGACCATACTCTATTGCTTTATCAATTTCCGCTTTTGCCCAACTGCTTGGAATGTCTTCACTGCTTTGTGATATAGCTGAATCAGCATATGTAATGCTTGCTGTCATTGCAATAGCCATAATTATAAATACAAAAATCAAGCTATATTTGCTACATACTTTTCTCATCGGTTACTTCATCCTTTCTTGCTTCGCCGGTGTATGGAAATTATGTCAAAACAATAGCTCATATTTTCTTATTTACATAATATCATAAAATTTCATTGAATGGGTTGGCTTCATTATTCCATATCTGCTATGAAGTGCCAGTGATCTTAGCTAGATAGTTGTCTTTCTTCGTCGTGACAAAAAAATAGTGCCAGGTACGGAACATAAAAACTTATCTATTGCACTTTAAGCAATATTTTCTTATGTTCTGTATCTGGCATCATATTCTTGTATTATTTATAAGTTTCTCTTAAAAAATTCATAGCATTGATAATCAATGCACTTAAAACATCTGTATTAATATCAGAAACCTTATTGATATAAACACATGCTTTTCCTGCCGTGTGCTTTCCTAAGTCCTTTAATAATTCCTCTCGCTCAGTACTACCTAATGTTAAATATAAGCTTATTTTTGCCTTTTGAGGTGAAAATCCAACTAGAGGAGCTTCACCTTCGTGACCGGAAGCGTATTTATAATGATATTTTCCAAATCCAATAATACTTGTCCCCCAAAGCTTTGCTTCATACCCGGTTGCTTTTGTGAAAATTTCTAATAATCTATTACTATCTGTACGTTTGCTAGGATTTTCTATATTTTCGATAAACTCAAGGACACTACTATCCGTTTCTTTCATTTTGTTTTCAGCCATAAAAGCTCCTCCTTATTTGGTATCAATCAATAAACACAAGCTGCAATTATTCGACTAAATGAAATAAGGGGCTATAAAGCAAATTTGGCTAATAGGACCAAATCATTATATGATCCATCTATATTGTAATAATCCTTTAACCGTCCTTCCAACTCAAAACCGTTCTTCTCCAGCACCCGAACAGAACCGATATTTGCATCCACAACACGTGCATGAAGCTTGCGGAGTTTAAGCGAATCAAATGCAAAGGTATCCATTAAAGCAACAGCTTCTGAGCCATAACCCTTGCCCCAATATCTGCTATGAAAAACATATCCGACTTCCGCATGTTTCGCCTCATGGTCAAAATTGAAAATCATGGCTGTTCCTATAATTTCTTGCGTTGCGTTAAGAACAATAGATGCATATAGATGTGTTCCTGCTGACTCGCGTTTCAACATTTCTTCAATATAGCTTCGGGTCTCCTCTAAAGTTTTCATCAATGGCCAACCAATATAACGTTTAACATTCTCATCTGAAGCATAGCTGTGTATCGCTTCGGTATCATTTGTGTTCAGCGGTTTAAAGCAGATATTCCCGCCTTCTAACCCATGAAATAGTTCTTTACTCATGATATTCCCCCTCATGCTGTTTTTAAGTGTCTACACCTTGCATTATCTCATATATTTTACGAGTTGTATTGACGTTTCTAACTGTCATCTTCTTATATAAAGCTGTCCCCACGAGCTTCAGTAATCCGCTCTTAGTAACATTTTCTTTATCAACTAACCATAAAATCGCTCCCGGACTATACTTGACGGTATCTATGCCAGGTTTAATTTCTAACTCAGCGAGTAATGTCTCCTTGTCAATTTCTTCCCACAGAAAAAGTACATCGCATTTCATAGCATCATCATTTTTCCATGATTGGGGCAAGGCTTTCATCATTGATTCAAAATCGCTGATACTGCGAATCAAAACCTTTATTGCCAGATTAAAATCCCGCAGAATACCTTCTTCCATGAGAGATGTTATTTCTGCCTTGGTATGTTTCCTGTCGATGAAAACAACATTTCCCGAATTAATATATGTGATGACCGATTCCATTCCTATATGTACAAAGGTTTCTTTAAGAAGCTTCATATCGACTTTATTATTCCCGCCAACATTTATTCCGCGCAGCAATGCGACATAAATCATTCGCTTCCCCCCTATAATGAGTACTCAATAAATTCAGTCCAGAAACATTGGTATCATGCTCCTGGACGGTCTCCACAGTTACTTATGGCATGGCTCACCATAACTCTTTAACCGCGGTTCTAAATAATTGCGAAGGTGCAGTAGTTTATTTTTAATTGTTATTTCCTCAATATCTTATCCATAGCTTTTCCCTTTGCTAACTCATCAATCATCTTATCCAAATAGCGAATTTCCTGCATAGTTGGTTCTTGGATGTCTTTCACTCGGATACCACAGATCAAACCTTTGATCAAAACCCGCGAAGGATTCATTTGAGGAGCTTCCGCAAAGAAGGTCTCAAAGTCTGTCTGTTTTTCTAGTTGTTCTTCTAACTCTTCCTGGCTATATCCTGTCAACCAACGGATTATTTCATCGACTTCTATTTTCGTACGTCCTTTTTTATCCGCCTTCGTAACATAATGGGGATAGACATTTGCGACACTCATTGTATAGATATGATGTTTTGTCATTATACATCCTCGCTTATATGGTTTTTTTTATTATATCACGCTGAATAGTCGGGTTCAAACGAAAGTTAGCTTTAAAAATAGTGTCAGGTACAGCACTTAAGAGCTTATCTATTGCAGCTTATACAATATGCCCTTATGCTCTGTACCTGTCACCAAATGTTCAATTACCTATCTAATAGGACTCTTGATATTTCATTTAGCCGTTCATCATCAATACCAAGCTTTTTCTTAAACCTCTCATCATTCATTCTTTCAATAATTATTTTGTCTGGGGCTATTTCGTCTATTACCCCTTTCATCTTCCTAATGGCTTCGTCAGTATCATTATAACCTTTTATAATTGTTATTTCTAAAATAAATTTTCCTTTATACTGATTATTAAAACTAATCATATTTAAAATGTGTTCTTCCAATGTATATCCTTCAATCGGCCTTTGAAGCTTTTGAAAATCTGCTTCAGATATTACTTTTATTTCACCAATAACCTCTTCACACATATTTGCTATCTTTAAATATTCCTCTTTGCCTAGCAAGTAACCATTAGAGAGCAATCTTACAGGTAATCCTTTACCTTTGATTAGTCCTATAACCTCTTCTATCTTTTCATTCACTAGCGCTTCACCTTTAGAGTTGATAAAAACTAAATCTACTTCATTGTTTTCTAATTTGCTCTCCAATTCTCTTAATGAATCCTCTATACCCTCAAATGATTGTATCGTGTCTACCTTATTGTATGACCTTCCAATAGGGCAAAAGATGCAGTCAAAGTTACAATACTTTTCAGGTAATATGTTCATTTCAAGTACCCTTTTCCCGTCCTCAATATAAATATCCTTATAACTAAAAAAACTCATTCTATTCTCTCCTCCAATTAGTGTATTGATGTTAGCTTCAGCCCAATGATTCCACTAACGATAAATGCAATAAAAATTATGCTCATAGTATTAATCGGTTCTTTAAATAAAATAACGCTAAAAATCACAGTACCAACAGTTCCTATCCCTGTCCAGACTGCATATGCAGTCCCCAGGGGCAGGCTTTTTAGAGACAATGACAAAAAATAAAAACTTGCAATCATACCCATAATAGTTAAAATGCTAGGCAAAAGCTTTGAAAATCCTTGTGAATATCTTAATCCAACTGCCCACCCTACCTCAAAAACTCCAGCTATTACTAAACACATCCATTCCATAATTACTCCTCTCCAGATGATTTGTACTCTAATAATATTTCACAGCTTTGTTCTAAAAATAAAAAAAGCCAAAGGAAATATTATTAAAATATCTCCCAGGCTTTTATCCTTCCGTGTACACAGTGAACTGTGCGTCTTCTCTTGGACCAGCCAGTCATTAACTGCGGAACCCTAGAAAACTTACAAGTATTGAATTAATATAAGTTGCAACTCATAGCTAGATTTTAGCATAGAACATTCACTAAATCAACCTACAAAAAGCACAGTCTGCCATCCCTTCTGCTTTTTTTCGTGCCTATCTAATATGAACCTTAGCCATATATTCATTTCCCTTTGGAATTGCATCTTTATCTCTAATAAATTCTATTGCTTTACCCTGATGCAATGCTGCAATCCATAGATGGCACATCGCAATGCCTATATCTACCCTGTTGAATTTGCTGTACAGTGCTTGCTTCAGTATATTGGGCAGCTTGCGGCTTACTATTATGCAATCTTCACTGCCTGAAAAATACCACGGCTGTGTGTTTGAACTCTGCTGTGCTTTGCCTGTGAAGCGGCTCGTCTGCATATCCAAATGCCAAAGTTATGACAAACTCCAACCCGTTCCTTGAGGCGGACTCCTTTTGAGGCAGCCCCAAGCCCAACCAGCAAGCGCCTATTCCATTTGCAGACAGATATAGATCCACCTGCTGCAGCATAAAGCCTGCATTGGGCAAATATCCGTCCTTTGCCTCAGAATATATTGCAATATACTGTGGCGATTTTATGGACACCAGCAGCTTTATATCCTTTTCCGACAATATGACTATCTCCGTCTTGATATCCTCATATAAAGGCGTAAGCTCTTCCATAAACTTCTGCAAGTCCTTGAGTTCGGAGCTTTCAAGCGGTTCCCTCCTATATTTGCGTATGGACTTTCTCTTATATATCGTGTTGTAAAAATCAGAATTATTCATTGATTTCTCCTTTATATCCTTATAAGTAAGAGTTTAGGTGTCAATCTGTCACTTGTCAACTTATTCCGTATAATAGCTGAATCAAAACAATCCAGATATTGTTGGTATAATAAGCTTTAAATTTTAGCAATATAGCAGTCCCTCCGATAAGTTGATAAGTTGACAGACTGGCATCTAACCTACGTAGTTTTCGACAATCTGCATTATCAATAATTACATAAATATGTTAAAATTAACTATATGCGAAAGAAAGGATCAATGTTTATGATTATCAACAATCCATATGTATTTGATCAGTTTCACGGAATCGTTAAAAATTATATAGTTGAAGTCCTTGCAGCAATTGAACAGTTTATCCAATTAAAAGGGGATATTGTTCCTAATATAAAGAAATGTAACTATCTTGATAATTCAAAGCACAATTATATTATGAATATTATTGAAACCTATCCTGTGGTCAATAATCATTATGCTTTTTTCTATTTATCTATGGATGAGGAAAGCTTTTTATACCTAAGTGAACTCGTATGCAAGTCAAACGGTATCTCATATGACAATGATACGGTCAGACAAAGCGGCGTTAAAGAATGTTGCAATCGAATCGGTGCCAGACTGCTGAAGCATATTAAAAAAGACGGCAGTAAATTTGATATTGGAACGCCTTCTGCTTTATCTATCGGGCATTTGGGCAATCAAAATAACGAAGTCCGTGAATGGCCTTTTAGTTTTTATTCTATTGATTTTAAGATAGGCGATCACAAATATGAATTCGGTTGTACAGTTTTGGAAAGCCCCTCCCAAAGAGCTGAACAGATTTTTGATAACATCAAAAAAGTTATTCAGAAAAGAAAAGATATAGAAATAAACAATGAAGAGGTAATTGCCAAAATACCCTCTTTCTTTAGTATACATTTTAGCATTAAACTAATAACCGGTGAGCGCGTCATTCTCAGTTTTACAAACGAATATATTGCCAGTGCATTACTCATCGTCGATGGGGTTATGCCTCAAAAAGATGAAGCAAAAACCTTGGTTGCTAAGAAAATTCAACAAATCCATAACGTCGAAACGCATTCTATCCTAGAGAATACATTCCCTTTTATATCGGGCAAACCTGTTTCAAGGATTGTAGAGATATGTGATAAACACAAAAATGCCAAAATCGGGATAACTGTAGTTAGTTGAGTGTCAGCCTGCAACTTATCAACTTACGGTTTTAAACGTAACCATAAACAGCCAAGAAGCATTCATACATCTTGCTTCTTGGCTGTTTTCGCCTTTACTTATGATACGGTTCACCGTAACATCGGCAAATGCGAAAAGTATATTCGATTATTAATCCCATACATAAGCCCATATATAAATGACTATCCGCCAAGGCCAGCACCTATTATGTAAAAGAAAAAAGCTCTATGAGCTCATTTCTTCAGGTTTAGCTTCTTCTTTTGATAACTCATTCACATGCTTAAGCAGTTTGTTAAGATTATTGTGATGCTTGCGAATGTCCTTTCTTATTTTTATACATAAAGGTTCGTTAAAATTGATGGCTGCATATTCTTTTTTCCTGCTCTTCAAAACAATATTTCCACTACTATCTGTAACTTCTCTTACATGTGCTAGCAAATTGCGATATAATGCAATTTCATCACTATAACATCCAATACACTCGTTTATTTCACTCAAATCAATTTGTTCCATTAATTCAACAATTTTTTCTACCGCTCTTCTTTTTTTATCTGAGTCAAACATCATATCAATGACTAACGCAAAAATATCTGAAGAATTCTTGAGTCGCTCTATTTTATTAGAACTACTTTTGATAGAGCTTTTCATCATTTTAAATATATGATTTTGTAAACGTTGATCTTTTCCCTTACTAAAATTAAGAAATTCGATAATAATGCTTAGCATAATTTCATCAAGTTCACTTGTTTCAGCCATAACTAACCCACGCATGTTATTTACATCTTGTGTTTTCTTAATATTCAATGATATAACTTGTCTTATCTTATCAGTTAAATTCTTAATCCCAACAGAGAAAGATACTCGTTCAATTAATCCATCATGATTTTTTATAACTCTATTTATACCATCTACATTTCCAGAGTATAAAAGAACCTCAGTAAAAATCTTATTGTCTCTTATTTGCTCAATTAATTTTTCTCCTGCTTCATGTCCCTCACCTAAGTTTAAATCGGTAAGTATTAAATCATAATCTTTTGAATTAACCAACTCATCCAGTTTGTCTCCGCTTAATGAGTGATCGATTTCAAGTATAAAACCCTGTTCTTTAAGAAACTTATTAATATCAGGCCCTATATCAATTTTCACTATATCTTCATCGTCCTCAAACCACAAAACCCTATATAGTAGTTTCATTTTTGTACCTCCAAAATGAATTCAACACCCTTTTCAAGTTGATTATTCACACTTATTTTTCCACCCATCTTATCTATAATCTGTTTTACATGATATAAGCCTATACCCGAACCATCAGTAGTTGTATATCCGAACTCAAATATCGTGTTAATTTCTTTAATACTTATACCAATTCCATCATCAATAAACTTTAATCGTAATTTTTTATTGCTAACAGGCTCCCAAACCAACTCAACATTGTTCGCATTTGCCTTATTTGAATTACTAAACAAATTATCAATAATAATAATTAATTCAAGTGGCTTAAAAGTATATTCGAATCTTAAATTCGGTGGCGTTTTAATAGTTACATTTAACATCTGTTTATTGATTTTTAGATGAGTATAATCTTTATATACATTCTCAATATACTGATTAATAAACAGCACTAAGTCCTTTGTTATAGTCTGAGACATTAAATTAAAGTTGGCTTTTGTAACAAATTTCGCAATAGTAGAGATCTTCTCATTCTCAAGACTGATTCTCTCTATATAGTTTAGGAGTTCATCCTTGGGTGCAGCTCTTCTTATTCCATCGGTAAGTTTATCTAAGTTTCTTCGTATTCTATCAGTTCCATGATCAATCTGATGTTGAAGGCTTACAATTTCCTTTTTATCTGTTGTCATTACTGATTTCAAGAACAAATTCTCACTCGATCTTTGTCCTAATTCTTCTTTGACATCTACTAATTCTGAAGTTTTTTCGTCTATTTCCTTTTCATATTCAATATTCGCTCCAACCAATGACTTAACATTTTCATTAAGCTTTCCTACATGGTTTAGAAGATCATCATTATTAGTATCATTAGCAATTCTTGCTATATCCTTAATAACGTTACTAACGCTATTTTCTTGGCTTTTTTCAAGTCTATCCAGAAAGTCATTTTCATACTCAACACTTAGTACGTCTTTGGTTCTTGATAAATTTGCTATTATCCCTCTTATTTTTTCTTTCACATCTTCAGGGTTTAATGCAGGCTGCCGCTCAATATCATCCTCATTTACCTTATAAGGGTCCCCCCATTTGATAATATTAACTGCATATTTTTCTAATCTTCTTAACGTTTTTTCATTAAAGAATTTTTCTAACTCGAAGTAACTATTATTCTTTATAAGTCCACCATCTCTACTTGTACTCTCTATAAAGCCTTCATTATCTCCAAAAATTTCGATTCTTCCAATCAAATCTCTTGTCCCTAAATACCTATTCTTTCCTTGTGCTTTTCTCCTGTCAATTCCAAAAATATCTTCTCCAACTTCACCGAAGGGATATATCCTGAAACCATTTTTGTACATAAAAACTGATCCATAATTTACAGATTCAATACCCATTATTCTTGTAAAGTTATTTTTCGCTTCTCTACTAAGCTGAAAAAGGTGTATCTTTATATTCCCAATTGTGTAATTATTTTTTTCTGTTATCTTATAAATAAGTTTTCCTCGATCCATTATTGTTGTTGTGATTAATGTGTTATCCTCAGATATTTCTGTGACTATCTGTGTTGTTTTTATGCCTAACTTTTCAAATAGTGAGTTTTCTATTATTCCATTTACCTTATTCCACTTATCCTTGGTTCTCTCATCTTTTGTTTTCTCTTCATCAACAATTAGCTCAATTGAAAAGTTATTGACATCATTATCCTGATTTGGATTAATCAATTTCTCCAAAGATCTTCTTAATTTAAGAAATCCACTTCTATCCCATTTATCACGTAACTCTGACATTTCTAGGACAGTTCCATGAGAAATCTCATAATTGTGCGTATCTAACTCTTTATGGATAATTGGAATATCAACAAATTCTTCTTTTGCATCCTTCTCAAAATCTCCCCAATTAACAGTTATATTCTCTGTTTTGGCATCTTCTTTATCTTTTATTGTAATCAAGTTTAATTTATTCCCTAATCTATCACAAGAAAATCTACCAACGCCCTTTGCTCCTGCAAAAATTCTTTTATTTTTTATATATTCTCTATAATCCTTAGTATCTATAATAGAACTATCTTCAGTACCATCTTTTTTTGCAGAGTATGCAACAAACAACCACTTATCTCTTAAGTCCTCATAGTCCATTCCTTTACCATTGTCTTTTATAATAATTCTCGGATTCTCTCCATAAATATCCTCAAATGTTATAGTTACTTTTTGAGCATGGGCATCAAAAGCATTCTTTACTAATTCAAATATAGCTATAAACTGATCTGTAATTAGTTCTTTCCCAATTAAACTCTTTAAAGCAGCACTTACTCTGAATTTAAATGCCTTATCATTTTCCATTAAGAACCATCTCCTTTAGAGAAATTCCCGCTTGTTCACTAAATAGTGGGGGTATTGCATTCCCTAGTTGAGTATATCTTGGAACTTCTTTAACCCTAAGCTCCCCGCCTGTGGTGTATTTCCCCTTTATTTCGTACCAATCAGGAAACGACTGAATTCTTGCATATTCTCTAACCGTAAGAATTCTTGGTTCACAATAATGAATATAATCATCTGGATGAGTGGTTAAAGTAGGACAGACCACTTTCTCATCTAAAAGAAAAATACCTCTTTTTTTCAAGTTGTACTCGACTCTCATTTCACCATCAATCCTAACATTCTTTGGTGCAGTATCTAATATATGTTGAAATAACTGTGTAGTCTCCAATCTATGGTTAGAAAACCTGTGGCTATCTGCCACTTTTCCCGAGTACTTAATACCTTGTCTCAGATATTTCTGATATTGACTTTCTGATCTACCATATGTTCCAGCATAAAACCCTTTAGTATCAGGTGACTCAACTGACCCATGGGATCTTTGCAAATCAGAAATTGCTTCTTTCAAAGAAATAGTAGTGTTTAAGCCAAGCTTCTTCAGAAATGATATTCTATTATTTACTAGCCTCTCAAAGAAGGCATCCGGACTTCCTTGTAGGCATCCAATTAAGATAAATCTCTTACGTCTTTGCGGAACTCCATAATGTGAAAAGTCTACAATTTTGCCACTAACCTGATATCCTAAGTCTTCTAATTTTTCTTTTACATAGATAGAATACGGTTTGCCTCTTTTTGTTTTCTTTTTATTTGAAAATCCTATTGTGAAGCCTTTTACATTTTCAAGAAATAAGTATTTTGGCTTTAAAATACTTATAAATCTAATATATGAGTCAACCAAACTATTCCTTTCGTCCTTTTCATTTCTTCTCCCTGCTGTAGAGAAGCCTTGGCATGGAGGCCCTCCGACCACCATTGTAACCTTTCCCTCTAACTCTTTAAGTTTATCTTCATATGAAGAAATCACATCATTAATATCATGGTTTTGCATTGGTAACCATTCTGGCCAGTTAAAGTGATTGCATTTATCAACAAGGTTGTGCTTTAATGTTAGAAAAGCATATGGACTTTTCTCTATCGCAAATATCCCTTTCCACCCTGCCTTGTATAGCCCTAATGATAAACCGCCACATCCAGAAAATAAATCGATATATGTAAAATTCTTTTCCATAAATGTCCCCTTTGCCTCAAATACTGAAACCAATCAGCTTCAAGAAATCAACTTTTATCTTAGTAATTCTATATTTATATACAAAATCCTCCATTATTTGTGTTATCAAAAAAATAACTGCATGTTAAATGCAGTTATCTAATTTTTGATTAAAGTAATATGCAATTATTTGAGTGATTTATACCCTAAACGAAAAAATAATCTATAATTCGGGCAGTAAGATTTTGTTGGCAATACACCTTGAAGCATTGATATAACTCAATCCTTCACCACTTTCGCATTTACTTATGATACGGTTCACCCTTAATAATCCTAAATCCTCTATACACCTGCTCCAACAGCACCACCCGCATCAGCTGATGCGGAAATGTCATAGGTGAAAATGAGAGCTTGTAGTCTGCCCGCTTCAGCACTTCATCGCTTAGGCCAAGGGAACCTCCTATTACAAAGGCTATGTTGCTCCTGCCCTTTATGCCCAGGTCATTGATGAGGTCCGCCAACCCTTCTGAGGACTGCTGCTTGCCCTGTATGGCAAGGGCTATCACGTAGGTATCTTCCTTTATGTACTTCAGTATGCCTTGTCCTTCTTTTTGGATGATTATAAGCTCCTGGGCGGGGCTTAGGTTCTCGGGAGCCTTTTCGTCAGGCACTTCCACTATGTCCAACTTACAATATTTTGAAAGCCGTGTTGAGTATTCCTCCACGGCTTCCTTGAAATATCTTTCTTTAAGTTTTCCAACTGTAATAATCGTTATATTCATTACCTGTATTCCTCCGGCATCTCTGCCAGCTTTATATCTACTGTATTTTCTGTTTTGTTCCTTAAGTACTTTACAGAGACAGTATCACCCGGTGAGCTGCTGTAGAGTATGCTTTTGAATTTTACAAGGGTGTTCACTTCTTCACCATTGATGTGGGTTATTATATCCCCTACCTTAAGTCCTACCTCAGCTGCGGGAGTACGTTCATTTACGTTGTAAACATATATCCCCTTTTGTATCTCAATGTCTGTTGCATAATAACCAAGCATTTCGCTGTCCAGGGGAGTGATTCCCATATATGTAGGTATAAACTCTCCGGTTTTAATGAGCTTCTGGGTTATCGGCTTTGTAATGTTTATTGGTATTGCAAAACCCAGGCCCTCTGCTGATGCTTTTATCGTGTTTATTCCTATTACCTGTCCCCTGCCGTTTATCAAGGGTCCGCCGCTGTTTCCCGGGTTGATGGCAGCATCTGTCTGTATCAGATCCTCCATTACAGAGCCCTGCTCCACCATGATGCTCCTGTTGAGCCCGGATACTATGCCTTGGGTGACGGTTCTTTCAAACCGCAAGCCTAGCGGATTTCCTATTGCAATAGCGGTCTCTCCTACTATTATCCCATCAGAGTCCCCAAGCTCTGCAGCAGGTAGACCTGTGGCCTCCACCTTGACAACTGCCAAGTCCAGCAGACTATCCTTCCACAGCACCTTCCCATCAAGCTCTCTTCCATCCTTGAAAAACACTGTAAGCTCCTCAGGATGCTCTCCCACTACATGTGCATTGGTAAGTATGTATCCGTCCGGACTTATTATAACTCCCGAGCCTACACCTTCAGAGGACCGCTTCCCAAAGAAAAGATCCCTCTCTACCATTACAGTGCTGATCCTGACTACAGTAGGCGTAACCTTTTGTGCCACTGCCGCAGCTACATTCAACTCCTGTGAAGGGTTTATCACCATCTGCTGACCTACCTGAGTATTACCGGGCAGCTGCACAGGCGCCAACTTATCGTACAGGTATGAAGGCACTAATGCTGCCACAATAACTCCACCTATTACAGCACCTACAAGTGCTGTAGCAAAGTATGAAAGCCCCGAGGGTCTTTTATAGCTTCTGGGATGGGTGTTTTTCTCTCTGACCAAAGGTACATCTATAGTACTAACAATGCTTTGTGCTGTGCCGTCACTTTGTTCTGATTCCTGGACATCCAGTATTCCCTGATTTACCTCTTGCTGCTCTCTTGTCATATCATCCTTATTGTCCAAAAACATCATCCTCCATAGGTAAAATGAATATATGTAATATTCCCTCTGACATTAATATATCCACCTGAATGTTTTGTATTAAACATTTTAATTGAAATTCAACATATACAAAACATTTTCCTTGCTTCATATGTTGTAAAAAACACCTTCTAACTAGTACAAAAGCAAATGCTTCTATTGCTTTTGTAAATAATAGAACTTTTCACAACATATATAATGGCTACTAATTCATTCAGCTTTTTTTTGCTCTATATAATAACACCGGCTAACAGAACTTCTTGGAGCAAGCTCCAGCTTAATGTCCTGGTTAACCTTTACTTTTTTCTCTTCTAATATACTTTTTACTGTCTCATATGCAAGCTCCGGGAAGTTGTTTTCCTTGCTCAAATGGCCCAGCAGCACTTCCCGTACTCCTGTCTGCAGCAGCTCATATACGGCATTTCCTGCTGCTTCGTTTGAAAGATGGCCTTCATTGCCTAATATTCTTCTCTTTAAAAAATAAGGATACCTTCCTGCCTTAAGCATTTCTACATCATGATTGGCTTCCAGCATAACCATATCAGAGCCGCTGATATTCTCTCTTACTGTATCGCTAAAATAGCCAAGGTCGGTGGCTATACTTATCTTTCTATTGCCTTCGTAAAAGCAGTAGCCTACAGGGTCAGCCGCATCATGAGGAATGCTGAAAGTCCTGATGCCAATACCCTCAATCTCCAGCTCTTCTCCTACTGCAAAATACCTTATGTTCTCCTGCTTTACTTCTCCTATTAAAGAAGCCATACTGTTCCACGTATTTATATTGGCATAAATAGGAATTCCCAGCTTCCTTGATATTATGCCAACACTTCTTATATGGTCAGAATGTTCATGGGTGACCATTACTGCTTTTATCGCGCTGGTGCAAACTCCTATGTTCTTAAGATTATTGAGTATTTCCTTGCCGCTTACGCCGCAGTCCACCAGAACTCCACTGTCATCATTGCCCACAAAAACACAATTACCGCTGCTCCCGCTTGAAAGCGAGCATAGTCTTATCCCCATATTTCCTCCAACGCAAGCTGCATCTAATGCCAGCTAGCGTTCCACTCTCGTGATTTCTGCCCCTATACTTTTTAATTTATCTACAAGGTTTTCATAGCCTCTGTCTATATGTTTTAAATTGCTTATCTCCGTCTCGCCTTCAGCCGCCAATCCTGCTATAACCATTGCCGCTCCTGCCCTCAGGTCTGTCGCATAGACTGGAGATCCCGAAAGTCTATGTATGCCTTCAATGATAGCCACACGGCCTTCAACCTTAATATTTGCGCCCATTCTCTTAAGCTCATCTACATGCTTGAACCTACCCTCCCATATGCTCTCCGTTATGATTCCTGTGCCTTCAGCTATGGCAAGCAATACGCTCATAGGCTGCTGCAAGTCGGTAGGAAAGCCTGGATAGGGTATTGTCTTTATGTTGACAGCCTTTGGCCTTGATAATGTCCTCACCCTTACTGAGTCTTCGTTCTCATCTATTTCTATGCCCATCTCCCTGAGCTTTGCAGATATCGACTCAAGATGTGTAGGGATAACATTCTTTATAAGCACATCTCCTTGGGTAGCTGCTGCTGCAATCATGTATGTACCGGCTTCCATCATATCCGGTATAATTGAATGCTCGCAGCCCCCCAGGTGCTCGACGCCCTTTATCTTTATGACATCGGTACCTGCTCCCTTGATATTCGCTCCCATTGCATTCAATAGGTTGGCTATATCAACTATGTATGGCTCCTTAGCCGCATTCTCTATAGTAGTAATCCCTGTTGCCTTACATGCTGCAAGTATTATGTTTATCGTGGCACCTACACTTACTACGTCCATGTATATCGGTGCACCTATAAGCTCTGTAGCTCTGGCTTTTATTATCCCGTGCTCAACCTTTATCTTTGCACCTAAAGCCTCAAAGCCCTTTATGTGCTGGTCGATTGGTCGTATTCCTATGTCGCAGCCTCCCGGGAAGGGTACTTCAGCCCTTTTGAATTTGCCCAAAAATGCTCCTATAAAGTAATAGGATGCTCTCATCTTCTTGGCTATTTCATAATCTACCTTATAGCTCTTCATACTGTTGCTGTCTATCTCCAGCTCTCCGGGATTGCCCGCCTTCACCTTTGCGCCAACCTGAAGCAAGAGCTCCTTGAGATATTTTACATCATCTATATCAGGCAGATTCTTTATAACACATTTAGAGTCTGATAATATTGCTGCCGGAATAATTCCTACTGCTGAGTTTTTTGCTCCGCTTATGCTCAATTCGCCATAAAGTTTTCTGTTCCCTTTGATTATCAGTTTTTCTTCCAAAGTATAAACCCCTTTTACTTAATATTGTTTATAAATAAAATACCATCTACTTCTAATAATAGCCTTTGTAAAGGCTGCTTATAACATTCTAATTATATCATTGTTTTATAAATTTGATAATATAGCAAAAAAAGGCTATTTTCTAGCCTTTTCCACACTTTCCACCTTTTCATTATATGCATTTATATAAATTATATCCCTGTCCGTCACTAGCTTCCATACCGGGAAGGCTGTTCCTTCCTCTACCTTGGAGGTATCCACCTGCCCGCTTGCACCGGTGCCAAAATAATATCCCTGCTGAACCTGAAGTACTTTCACACGCAGAGCTGCACTGTCCTTATACTGCTTTGGCAAGGACAACAGAGCAACCTCCGGCGAAATCACACTTGCTTTCTTGCCCGCCTGCTTCAAAGTATCAAACCAAATAATTTTTGCTCTTTGCACCCCTTCATCATTTACATAAAACTCCATTACGCTATTATATATAACAGCACCCTTAAAGGACTGCTCATATACAAACCTCTTATACCCTTCAAGGTCCTCCACCTGTCTTATACTAGCATCATCCTTCAAGCCAAGCTTGATCAAAAGCTCTGCAATATGCTTGGTGCAAGCCTTCTGATCAATGACAGCTGCCGGCTTGATGCTGTTGTCCATGTACAAAAGCTCCCTACTGTCTTTGATACTGACCTCCAGGCTATTCCCTGAGAGCTTCACAGCATTACCTTCTATTGATTCTTCTACCCTGTCTTCCGGCGAAAAAACCCTCTCAGTAATCTCTTCCTTGTTAAAGAGCTTATACTTCACAGTTATCGAAGGCATATCTGCCTTTTTCAACGGAACCTGGCCTTCTATTATAATATTCTTCTCGGCCAGATAGTCAGTGATCTGCTTCACTCTTTCACTATCCACATAGCCTATGCTGCCAATGTTTGCTGTAATAATCATATATGCAAGGAAGATGTTTATTGCCAGAAAAACAGCTATTAAAATTGTTTTTGCTTTTGCCCAATCCATTTAAAAACCTCGCTCTTATATGTTTTGCACTTTACATTTTATTTGTCCAATATTATTCCTGTCTCTGCGTTTATAATATAGCGCTGGTTTAATACTGTTCCCTTTTCCGCCCTTTCCACTGTAACCTCCGCAACCCAAACGGGTATGTGAGTAATACTGTCTTGACTGTATCTTTCATAGTATGCAAGGTACATATCATTTACCTTTACTATTTTTTCACCGCTCAATGCTTCTACTTTTTCATCATGAAGTATGTTCAGAACATCTACGAAGTCCATAATCTGCTTATATTCCAGCTCATCATTTAATTTCCTTACCAGCCTTTTATACCGTCTGACTTCATCGCCCACAATCTCCACTTCTATTGTATCGCTGCTCATGCCTGAATCCAATATTATAGGCAGTCCTTCATAAGTGTACCTGTATCTGATTATATACCTGTCTCCATGCAGCGACTTTATTATGTCAGATATATAGCTGTTCTCCGGAAAGCCAAAATGCTTGCTCACATAGTCAGTGCTTATGTCAATTGCATTTCGAACACTGATTTCACTGTTTACTGCCGACTGCAAGTCATAATTAACATACTCCAGCATACCATTGGTATATAGCTTCACCACCTGGTTCTCCCTATCGGTATACACCAACGTACCATCCATATTTTTTATTATGCTTAATGAAGATATCTCATCATTAAAGAACTCTGCAATTGTATCTGGTATCTCTTCCTTTACCTCCAGCTCCTTCGCACCAGACAAAATTGGCAACCCCTTTGCTCCAATCTTAGATGGAACAACTGCGTTCTTGCCATATAGCTCCGGATTAAACCTGTCAAGAAAGAGGCACGATATAGTGGGCTGCTTCTCAACATTTGAAATCATAAAGTCCAAATTATTCTGTATCCCAATTGTGCTCAGTTCAAAAAGAGCATTCTGTGCAGTATCCATGAGATATACCTTGTTTAAGCTCTGGGCGACGATTATCTCATCTATGCTCTTAACACCGAAATCAGTGCCGCTGCTTATATTCATAAGCTTGTATACTGCTTCAATCTCAAGAGGCATATTGAAAATAAAGCTTACACCCCTTGCATCCCTTATTCTGCTCAAATCCTCCTGAGTCAGCTTTTCCACAGCTTCCTTGCTGTTTGTCAGGATTGCTGTCCTTATTATTCTCTTAGTTTCTTTGAATATCCTATTATAGGTTTCGCTGTTTGCTTCGTTATCGTATTGAAGTGTACTTCTTTCTCCAAAGCTTACTATAAGCTTATGGGGCTTCAAGATATCCGACTTGTCATACTCGGCATTAAAGTCAGGCTTTATTGATTTATTCCCCGGCATAACAAAAATACCCTCAATGGAAGTGTAAAACCATATTCGGGTAGTCAATATAAAACTCAATATAACTAGAAATATTAACAATATTGATTTAAATCTCTCACGGCTCAATATAATCACCTATTTGTAACATAATGTCGTGGAAAAGATTTTATATTTATTCAGTTTTCCACGATGTGCCTAAGTAAAAAAGTGCGAAATGCTATTTCGCACTTTTGTTTGATTTATTTTACCACATTTACAGTGTTTGATATGTTCTCCACAAATCTATTTAATGTACTGCCATTTACTTCCTCACTAGCCTGTTTCTCCCAGAATCGCTCTACTTCCAATGCCTTTTCAGTTGTTTTCCCATCTTTGTCTTTTATAAAAAGCACTATTCTGTTTTTACCAAGGCTTAAAGTTATCGGCTCCGCGAAAATGCCTGAGGATCCTACAGTAAATTCTTCAGACTGCTGTAAAATCCAGCTTCCTTTCGTTCCTGAGCTCTCCAAGGATTTCTTCTTTGCTAAAATGCTCTTTTCATCCTCTGTCTTAAACCAGTAAAGGTTCATGATGATTTGTGTATCTTCCTTGGTTATAGCAGAAATAACATATTCATTTTCAAAGGTCTTTGATTCTTCTTTATCTGAAAGCAGCTCAAACACCGGAACATCACTTTTGTATTTCGTAAAATCCGACCCTGATTGAGCGTACACTGACGCCCCTGCTGCAAATACCGCTGTAGCAATGATTGCTGAAATCAGCAACTTTTTATACATGAGAATTCCCCCTGTGACTTTGAATTAAATACCTAATAAACATAATAATTCTTAGTACTATTATACAAGAAATTTATTACAGTATTATTACAGTCTAATTAAGCTTATTTTACATTAAGGGAATATATATGAAATGCTTAAGCAAAACTCCTCAATATAATAATACTATACACAAGGGAAATTTATTATCACTTCTGTACCTTTTCCATATTCACTCTCTACTCTTATTGAGCCTCTATGTGCTTCTACAATATTCTTAGCTATTGAAAGTCCCAATCCGGTACCTCCCATCGCCCTCGAACGTGCTTTATCAACCCTATAGAACCTTTCAAAGAGCCTTGGAATATCATCCTTTGGAATACCCATACCCGTATCAGCTATTCTTATCTCTACGTTATCCTCAAGCTTGTCTGCAGTCACCTTAATACTGCCATTTTCAGGTGTATACTTTAATGCATTGCCTATAATGTTTATTATTACTTGCTCTATTCTATCTTTGTCTCCACTTATCTCACATAGCTCACCAAGAGTTTCAAAGGACAAAGTCTGATTTTTTTGTTTGGCCGATATTTCCATCTTGACAATGCAATCACTGATTATATTCAGTACGTTTAACCTTCTCATGTTCCATTCCATCTTGTCGTAGTCAAGCTTGGAAAGCTGCAGCAGATCTTTTACCAGCCTCGTCATTCTATCTGACTCACTATTTATGACCTGCAGAAAGTTTACTGTATACTCTTTGTTCTCCATCGCTCCGTCCAATAGAGTCTCGGTGTAGCTCTTGATTGTTGTAAGCGGTGTCCTTAGCTCGTGGGATACATTGGCTACAAACTCCTTGCGCATTTTGTCCAGCTTTTCCTGCTCAGTAACATCCTGGAGTACAAGCATTGCACCTTCAGCTTCGTTGCGCTCACCCATTATTGGCACTACACTTATTTTTATAATTAAATTATTGATGCTCAATATATTAAAATTCTTTTCACTATCATTCAGAAGATCATCTAAGGTCATTCCAAGCTCCAGCTCCTGGGCCAGGTCATTAAATTTCCTATTAAAAAGGTCTTCCTTATTTATGTTGAAAATGCTGTATGCTGCCGGGTTTGCATGAATTACTGTTCCTTCTGCATTTACAGCTATAATGCCATCTGTCATATTGGTAAGGATGGTATCAACCTTGTTCTTTTCTCTGTTAATTTCATCCAGTGTACTCTTAAGCCTCACTGTAAGGTAGTTGAACGTCTCTGTCAGCTGCCCTACCTCATCTTTTGACTTTACTGCGATAATCTGTCCAAAGTCTCCCTTTGCCAGCCGCTCGGCCTTGGAGGTTACTTCCTTTATAGGTCCTGTGAAGGTCTTTGAGAGCAGGTTCCCCAAAAGTGCGGTTATACATAGAGCCCAAATAGTCGCATTTGTAAGTATGCTCCTGATACTCTTCACATTCTCTTCAACCCCTGACAAATCAGCACTGATATATATAGCACCTATTACATCATTATCCGAGGAGATTATAGGCACAGCAATACTCTTGCGGTATTTGTCATCTACATCTGCCCACTCAATTTCCTTGCCCTGCTTAATGGCTTCCTCTACTATCCATAGTCCAAGAAGGTCATAGTTGTTTGTTCCCTCGTTATTCTTCTGGCTGGCTATGAAGTCGCCGTTTTCATATACAAATACAGCCCTTACCTGCTTTCCTTGTCCTACAAACCAATTGGATACTATATCTTGAATATTTGGCGCTCCTACAGTCTTGTCCTTAAGGTTGTCCGCCAAATAATAGCCTCTGGCTATTATAGTCTCTGTCATACTGCCGATCTGCTCTTTTTTTATAGCCTCGGTAATATACACACCTACAATTGCCATTGCAAGCCATACCAGCAGGAAGGATATTATCACAAGCTTCCATTGGATGCTTTTAAACATTTAACTAAATCCTCCTGAAGTAATAGCCTACGCCTCTTTTTGTCTGCACATACTTCGCATTGCTGGGGTCATCCTCTACTTTCTCTCTTAGTCGTCGTACTGTTACATCAACAGTTCTGACATCCCCATAGTACTCATAGCCCCAGACCTCTTCCAGCAGTGTCTCTCTTGAGAAGACCTGTTCAGCATGCAGGGCTAGATATTTTAAGAGCTCAAATTCTCTTAGGGTAAGCTCCAGTATAGTATCCCCCTTACGTACCTCGTACCTGTTAAGGTCAATTACAAGATTTCCGGATTTCACTACTTGGCCGCTGCCCTCTATGCCGGAATTCAGGAAGTTTGCCCTTCTGATATTGGCTTTGACTCTCGCCATAAGCTCCCTGACACTGAAGGGCTTCGTCATATAGTCATCTGCCCCCAGCTCCAGTCCAAGTACCTTATCCACTTCTTCTTCCTTGGCTGTAAGCATTATTATAGGAGTGCTTACATTTTCTCTAAGCTTCTTGCAGACAGTAAACCCATCCATTACAGGAAGCATAATGTCGAGGACTATCAAATCAGGCTTGTGCTCGTAAGTCATATCCACAGCCTGCTGCCCATCCTCAGCCACAAATACCTTATAGCCTTCCTTTTCAAGGTTGAATTTTATAATATCAGCTATTGGTTTCTCATCGTCTACCACAAGGATTCTTCTATTATCCATTAATACACCACCCCAAAATTATTAATATATTAAAACTATTACTTAAATTAGCTTTCTAATCTATGCGTCATACATATTTTACTACTTATGAAGTCATTACGCAACTGATTAGGCTGTGTCAGCCAAGGGACACTACAGCACACACCTAGACCTAAGCCAGCGGGAAATTAAGGACTCTAGTCCTATTAATATAAGGCCTGCTTCTTATACCATTCTTTGTAAAAATCCTTTAAAATAAAAATATCTCAACAAAATAGTTTTATATCCCCCCGGATATAGGAAACAGATTAGTTTATTTGTTTTCTTTTTTTTTATCCTCTCCAAGCCCCCGAATCAATATACTCATTTATCTCTTTGCCATATATCTTGCTGAAGGCCGCTTCTAAGGTGTTCCCTTTTTTCAGTTCATCAAGCACGCTGCTCAAGCTTTCTCTCCCATGCTGTTCAATAAGCCCCCTCACAATATCATAGGACTGCTTGTAGGATTGTGTTTCATCTAGATTCATGAAGCCATTCCTGAGCTCATCACTTGAATAGTAGCGCTCATAATTGAAGCCTTCAGCCCATTCTGTTCCGTACACAGCATACTCTTCATAAAGGGCAATTCCTTCTGTGAGCCAAAGCTCTACATTCCCGCTGCTTCTGTCGTCAATAACCCTATGAACATATTCATGAAGTATTGGTCCATTTTCCTCAAACTGCTTTGCAATAACCTGTTCTCGGTCCAGATATCCCTTCGGTGACAGAACATGAATTATGCCCATATTGTAAAGTCCCATGACAGCTTGTCCCCTGACAGCTTGCTGATAATCCCACATGCTTTGCTGGTCGTTGTATACGAATACTATTGTTTTGTTCTCCGGATAATAACCATAGTGCATTCCTACCACTTCATAGCACTTTTCGAATATCATCCCAATAACTCTCACTACATCTTCATCCTTATCTGTGTACTTGATGATAAAATTCTCTGTTTCATATATTTTGAACTCCGGTGTCAATTCGCTGCTCTGTACATGCGCGAATACCTTAAGAGCTTTGTAGCCCTGCATTTTTGCTGCAATTAATCCCCTATCATTTGTGAAAAAAAATAGTACTGAAACTAATGTTAGTACTATTGCGAGTCTCATTATTCTTTTTTTCATATATCTAATTCCTCTCTAACAGGAATCCTCTGGACTCCTGACAATATACGAACTAGATATATTATACTATGTACTTATGTAAACTTCATTGGTATATTCTGAAGCCGCTCACACCTACAAAGGCTTAATGGCAGCCGCTGCATCCTCCACAGCTTCCACTGCTGCAGCCTCCTCCACCTTTTCCAGCACTGCCTGTGTTGCATCTTCCTTCAAAAATCTGTCTGACATCCTTGCTCCCGCACTTTGGGCATATTATGCTATCCCTGTTTGATTGTTTCACGATTTCATCAAATTTTTCGCCGCACTCATTACATTTAAAATCTATTAAAGCCATCTCAAAACCTCCCCTCAAATCTACAGATCAAGTTCTTGGTGGAACGCATGCAATGCGTTCCCTACCGACCAGCTCCATGCATATGCCTTGAGCCAGTGCCCATTGGGAATACCCCATAAACCATATATATAACATTCACCAATTTTTTTCAATAGCATATTATGAAATAAGGCTTTTATCTTATAGACTTTACGTACTGGGGGATAGCTATGAAATCCATTAAGGAACTAATTAAAAGTATTCCTTTTTCTTCATATTTCAAGAAAGTTGATCCGGCAATAAACAAATTTATTTCCATTAAAAGGGTTAAAACCATACCTTTAATAATAACCTTCAGAAGACCCATTGAGAAACAGACCGAGTCACAGCTGAAAAGGCTGGGCTTCAAGGTAAAATACCATATTCCTTTTATAAATGCAATTACTGGCAAAATAAATATCACCAGTTTCGATAACCTTTGTAGTATTGTCGAAATCAATAAAATTTATTTTGATGGTACCGCGTGCCTTATGGGCAGTACTGATCACAAGGAGAGCCCTAAGGAGAAAAGTGGAGACGCCACTGTCCACCTTAGCGGAAAAGGTATAACCGCAGCATTTATTGATTCGGGCATATATCCGCACCCCGATCTTGTGAGACCGCGAAACAGGATAGTAGACTTCAAGGATTATATAAATGAAATTGATGCACCCTATGATGATAATGGTCATGGCACCGCATGTATTGGCGCGGCTTTCGGCGCTTCTGTGGACGGCAAGTTCAAAACAGCAGCATATAATTGCAATATTGTATGCGCAAAAGCCTTCAACAACCTTGGATATGGCCTTTTCTCAGATATATTGGCTGCAATGCAATGGATTTTCAGCATAAAGGAAAAACATAACATCAGGGTTGTTGTGCTTCCTTTCGGAGCCTGTGGTTTGTGCAAAGCCTTTGACATTATGAGCTTGGCAGCAGAAAATCTCTGGAAAAATGGCTTATTTGTCTGTACCTGCGCCGGGAACCTTGGCCCAAATGAGGCCAGCATAACCTCTCCTGGAAGCTGCAGCTCAAGCTTCACCACCGGAGCCTGCACGGAATTAGGACCTTCTGTCAAGGTTGCCCGTTTCAGCGGCAGCGGTCCTGTGGAAGGTAAGTTTGACAAGCCTGATGCCGTAATGCCCGGATATAAGGTAGCTACACTCAATGCAGATACCAACTATATACCCGGGAACAAATTCCATTCCCAATCAGGTCTCCAAGGCCAGCATTATGCTGAGATAAGCGGAACTTCAGTTGCAGCAAGTATGACTGCCGCCGCTGCAGTACTTCTATGCCAGAAGAAACCCAATCTGTCTCCGGAGGATCTGAAAGGGATTTTGAAGAGATTCTGCACCTCAATAAACGAGCTTAAAACCGCCCAAGGAATGGGTGTTATAGAATTAAAAAAGATTGAGGAATTTGAATGATTCCTCAATCTTTTAGTTACTTCAAATAATTTAAAGGATTTGTCACTTTGCCGTTTTTTCGGATTTCAAAATGGAGATGAGGTCCTGTACTATTACCGGTACTCCCCACTGCGCCTATCTTTTCACCCTTAAAAACCTTCTGTCCCACCTTAACATTGTATTTGCTGAGATGTCCGTAGTAAGATACAAAATTGGCACCGTGATCGATCTTGATCAGCTTGCCGTAACCACCGTCATAACCAACCCAAGTGACTACTCCTCCATCAGAGGCTCTTACAGCAGAACCATAAGTTGCTGCTATATCTATCCCCTGATGACTTCTGCCCCATCTCAGGCCATATCTTGAGGATATGCTGCCTCTGGCCGGATATGAGAAAGTTCCTGTGCCCTTCTTCGGCGGAGGGTTCTTAGTCCCTTTTACGATTACTTGTGTCTTGGGTTCTTTTATGATTTTCTCACTAAGAACAGTTTTGCCGGTCTCAATGCCATTTACCTTCGTAACATCAGCAATGACTTCCTTTTCTCCGTATACGCCTTTAACCTTAATACTGGTCTCATCCTTATACAGCGCACTGCTGAGCTCAACCTTTTGCTCGAATTCCGCCTTCTCTATTGAGGTGACAGTTTGGACTGTCTTTACACTAATAAGCGGCTTGGGAACGATAAGGTTTATTTCCTGGCCTATTTTAACCTTTTCTGGATTGACTTCAGGATTAGCTTTCTGCAGGTCTCCAAGAGACATATTATATCTTTTGGAAATGGACCAGAAGCTCTCCCCTGACTCAATCTTATGGGTCCGCAGTTCATTGGTGCCTTTTATTATGAAGTTGATTATCTCATCTTTGTCGGATATCTTTGAAGCTTCTATGAATTCATTCTTCAGCTCCACCTTCTCAGAAAAGCTGATTTCCTTAAGCTTCGATTTGTCTGCTCCTGCCAAGCTCTTGTCCTGCACTTCCTTCAGCATGCCCTCGGCTTGTTCCTTGCTCTTCAGCGTCGCTATTATATTGCCGTCTACATATACGCTGCAGGCCTGTACTTGGAATTTGAGGTTCTTACCCAGAGTCTCAATAAGTGCGGCATCCTTAAGAATCTCATCACCGGATGCTCTTGACTTCTCAAAGGTTACCTCGCTGGTAAAACTTATTTCGGAATGTTCACTCTCTTGGTATTTGTTCTTCAAGGCCTGTATTGCGCTTTCAACAACCTTCTGACTTCTTACCTTGCCAATAGTGTTTCCATTCACCTTAACAGTGTATGAGCTTCCTGAAAACACAACAAACAATGAGGTGAATACTAGCAATGCAATTATGCTGCAGACTATGCCGAATCTCTTTCTATCTACAATCCGCTTTGTAAATTTATATTTATTTGATGAACTCTCACCAAAACTTACAATCTTCTTACTGCAATTCTTAAGTAAATTCTTTGCATTTGCAATTCCACGAGAAAGCTTGTTTCTACATTTAGATACCGCTTCCTGTAACTTGCTTCTCTCCATCCGTTCGCCTCCTTCAGTTGAGATTAGGTCCTATTCCAATTTATAGTACATGAGTACTATTTTACAACAAAAATAATTATAGTTCAAATAATTATGTATACCGCCAAATTCTGACACATAGCATACAACCTCCCTTACTTATTAATATTCAAATCTGTCTTTTTTATACCAAATAAATTGTACAAGCAGTCAACCAATTTCGCCTTATTTTGATAATATAAATGCGGCACTTTCCTTCCGTTTCCCAAATTTACATGCCCATATAACATTTTTCCACAATTTATATTTTGAAATTATGTGTTATTATTTTCATATATTGGCAATATTTAAGTTAGTTTGAACCAGCTTTTAGCTAAAAACCACAGGAAACCATAGCTGCTTCGAATTATGTAAAGCTAATGGATAAAAAAGATATACTTTCCACCTGCTATTGAAAATGTCATATGTGGTATAATTATGATAAGTTGGTATTATTACTAGCCATGCTCAAATACTGCCTAGGAGTGCATTATTATGAATTTGTTCAGGATAAAATCAAATAACGAAGATTTGGGGCAAACCCTTGTGGAAAACCTTTTCATAAGCCACTATATGCCATCTGCTCCAGCTAGCCATGTTAAGGTATATCTATTGGGGCTCAAGTATTCTCAGAGCTATGTAAACAATATGCTTTCCAATGAGACTGTTGCAAAAACCCTCGGTATTTCCTGCGATGAGGTTAATGCTGCATGGAGGTACTGGACTGAACAGGGTATTGTCCGGTTGTACCCGTACACTCATGGAGGCTCTGATGGGGGCTTCACTGTGGAGTATCTTAGTATCAAGGAAATCATGTTAAATATAAAAGAAAAGAAAGAGATCTCAGGTAAGTATAGTCCGGAGCGCATTGTAAGTGCCCGGGGGAATCAAAGTGTACGGGAAATGTTTGACTGCTTCCGTAAGCTGTTTGGAAGGGAATTGTCTCCAAATGAGCTTTTCGTTTTTCTTGATTGGATGGACGACTACAACTTCCCTCCTGATGTTATAAAGCTTCTGGTGGAGGACTGCATATCCAGGGATAAGAAAGATATGCCATATCTCAAACAGGTTGCGAAGAACTGGTTCGATGCAGGAATAGACTCTCTGGAAAAGGCAGTTCAGTACAATTCGCGGCATAAGGAGAAGTGGCAGAAATACAGTAAAGTACTTAGCTTCTTAAGGCTTGGCCGACAGCCAACCTCCGCAGAGGAGGAAATGCTTCAGAAGTGGTTCTATACCTTTGAATACAGCGAGGACATCGTGCTTAAGGCCTGTGAGCTTACCGCAAAGACTTTGAAGCCCTCCTTTTATTATATCGATAAGATATTGACCGAGTGGCGTGAGAAGGGCCTGTCCAATATACAGGAAGTGGAAGCATACCAGTTAAAGACTCCAAAGGAGGACAAGAAGCCATCAAAGAATCAGAAACCCTCTTTTAATAATTTTACGAATCGTACTTATGATTCAAAAGCATTAGAGGAAGCCTGGCTCAAGAAAAGCAGGGGTGAATTAAGTGAATAACAGCCAAGATATTATGAAGCAATATGAATTAACCCAGAAAAAGAATAAAGAAGAGATAGAGCAGCGCAAGCATACTCTGTACAGTAAGCTTCCACGTCTCAGACAAATTGAGGATGAACTGGTGAGACTTGGTATTGATATAACTCGAGCTATACTTAATGAGTCTCATACTGCTGATGTTCTTTTAGAGCAGCTTCAGAAAAAGCAGTTGGATTTGAAAGTAGAAAAAGCTGAAATACTTGCCTTCAATAAGTATCCTATTGACTATTTGGATGCGATATTCCAATGTAAAACCTGCAAGGATACTGGATTTGACGGATATAAGAAATGCAAATGCTATAATCAGAAAGAAATATATATGAATTATGAGCAATCAAATTTGCTGTCTATACTCAACAAGGAGAATTTCGAGCAGTTTCGATGGGAATATTATTCCGGTGAACCTGATGAGAGCGGCAGATCTCCCTTAAAAAACATGCAGAAAATATATAAGACCTGCATCGACTTTGTTGAGAGTTTTGATAAACATGATACAAACTTGTTTTTTATTGGCAGTCCTGGCCTAGGAAAGACATTCCTATGCAACTCCATAGCCAAGGATCTTCTGGATAAGGGTAAGAGTGTTCTTTATAAGACAGTACCCGACTTAATTGATTCGGTGCGGAAATATAAGTTTGATTTTGACAATGAAGAAGACAATATGCCTTATTTATATGAGATATATAACTGCGACCTTTTGATAATGGATGATTTGGGAACTGAGCTTTCTACCCAGTTTTCCAATCAAGTTATCTACAATATACTGAATAAGCGAATAATCAGCGGTAAGAAGATGGTTATATCCACAAACTTCAGTGTTCCTGATTTTCAGAGCACATATTCCGAAAGAATAGTATCAAGAATTATTGGCAACTTTGAAGCCTGTGAATTCATAGGCAAAGACATCCGTCTTAAAATGAAAGGTATTTAATATCTGCAGAACTTGTTATTCCAGCTAAACAGAATTTGTTGAATAACAAGTTCTGTTTTTTATTATCCTATTATATAGAAATGAAATTTTGCTGATATAAGGAGGTTTCTCATTGGAAATTAAGAATGTAAATGACAGTATTGTGTTTAATGACAAAACCTTTACAAAACGTGTGCTCTTTGCTACTAATGATGTGCTGAGCTTTGTACTTAATATGAAAAGGGGCCATGTGCTTCCTGTACACAAGCATGAAAATACTTCACTGGTCTTGATTGTACTTTCCGGAGGCGGGGAAATACAGATAAACAATGAAGTGGAAAAGCTGACAAAGGGCTCTGTAGTATATGCAAAAGGGGAGGATGACTTCAGCATCCCTTCAGTGTCTGAGGATATGACTATTTATGTAACTATTAGCCCTAACCCGACTAATCAATTGTACTCTAAGGAAATGGGCTAGTTATTGCTACCTTCTTCAACTGCTTACACTACTGGTTACATAAAAATCTTCCAACTTATTATCAAAAAAACAAAAACACTGCAATTTCTTGCAGTGTTTAAATTTCTTTTATGGAGCTGGTGATGGGACTCGAACCCGCGACCTGCTGATTACAAGTCAGCTGCTCTACCAATTGAGCTACACCAGCATTTAAAAAATGGCGACCCAGAACGGGCTCGAACCGTCGACCTCCAGCGTGACAGGCTGGCATTCTAACCAACTGAACTACTGGGCCATGTTTTTTTCTCAATCAGCAATATCTATTATATAAAAAACTTAGCTGATTGTCAAATGGGAACTTTTGTAATTTGTATCTCGCACTTTAAGGCATTAATGGTGGGGACAATAGGGCTCGAACCTATGACCCTCTGCTTGTAAGGCAGATGCTCTCCCAGCTGAGCTATGCCCCCATTAATGGTGACCCATAGGGGATTCGAACCCCTGTAGCCGCCGTGAAAGGGCGGTGTCTTAACCGCTTGACCAATGGGCCTTGTTAGTGGTGACCCACCGGAGGATCGAACTCCGGACAACATGATTAAAAGTCATGTGCTCTACCAACTGAGCTAGTGAGTCACGATGTGAGCAATTTTTGCGGCTCACATTTATACATTCTACAATGTTAGAGACAGTTTGTCAACACACTTTTTATAAATACATTAATCTTCCAAATTAGTATTTTTCAACACAACAAATTCCCTGTCATTCAAGTGTTGAAAATACACTTCCTTGATGTTGTGCCTCTACAGAATTAGGAATTCTTACTGTAAAGAGGCACATGACTAAAACTCGTCTATTACTATTGTCTGATTTCTTTTTGGTCCTACTGAAAGAAGAGATATCTTTGTTCCGCAGAGCTCTTCTATCCTTTCCAAATACCTTAAGACACTTGTAGGCAGCTTGTTGTATTCCGTGATACCGCTAATATCTCCCCAGCCATCAAATTCTTCATATATAGGTTCACACTTTTCAAGATCCTCCAGACTTGCAGGGAAATCTCTAATTATCTTTCCATCAAGCTTATAGCTTACACACATTTTAAGAGTAGGAATATCTGACAGTGTATCCAATTTCGTGACCGCTATACCTGTGAGGCCGCTTATCCTTGCAGCATACCTAACTATTACTGCATCGAACCAACCGCATCTTCTCGGCCTTCCTGTGACTGTGCCGAACTCATTTCCTTTGGCTCTTATATGCTCTCCCATTTCATCAGAAAGCTCTGTAGGGAAAGGACCCTTTCCTACTCTGGTTGTATATGCCTTTACTACTCCTACAGCCTTACTTATGAGAGCAGGACCAACACCCGCTCCTATGCATACTCCTCCGGCAACCGGGTGCGAGGAAGTGACAAAAGGATATGTTCCAAAGTCCAAGTCTAACAGTGTGCCCTGTGCACCCTCGAAAAGTACATTTTTATCTGCCTTAATAGCATTGTATACCAGTACAGAAGTATCCTCTACAAAAGGTCTGAGCTGTTCTGCATAATCCAGATATTTTGCAAGCATTTCCTCATAATCATATCCATCAAAATCAAATATCTTTTTAAGATATGCGTTCTTGTTCTCAAGATTGGTCTTTAACTTTTCTGCGAGAACATCTTTTTTCAGCAAGTCACATATCCTGATGCCTATTCTTTCCGTTTTATCCATATAGCAAGGGCCTATCCCTTTTTTTGTGGTTCCTAGATCATTAGCTCCTCTTTGAAGCTCTGAAAGCTCGTCGATTTTCTTATGGTACGGGAATATGACGTGCGCTCTATCACTGATTCTGAGGTTTGAGGTCTTGATGCCCCTGTTCTCCAGTCCTCTTATTTCTCCTAGAAATGCTTCCGGATCCAGAACAACCCCATTGCCTATTATGCACTGCTTATCAGGGTACAGTATTCCCGAAGGAATAAGCTGCAGCTTGTATACATCATTACCTACCTCTACTGTGTGCCCTGCATTATTTCCGCCTTGATATCTTACGACTACATCAGCCTTTTCTGCAAGGTAATCAGTAAGTTTTCCTTTTCCTTCGTCCCCCCATTGGGCTCCCACTATTACCAACGATGACATATATAACACCTCTTTTAAATATTTTCTCTAGTCTATTAGTCTATTGTTATGCGCGTCTGCTGTATTCTTCTCCAAGCAGCCGTGCAACATACACTCCGCTTGCTGATGCCTGTGATAGGGAATGTGTTACTCCTGAGCTGTCACCTAAAATATATAGACCCTTTATTATAGTCTCAAGGTTGTTATCTACTTCAACCTGAGAATTATAGAACTTCACTTCCACACCATACAGTAATGTGTCTTCATTTGCAGTTCCTGGTGCAATCTTATCTAAAGCATAAATCATCTCTATGATATCATCCAGCTGCCTTTTAGGAATAACTAGACTCAAATCTCCGTATGTAGCATTTAGTGTAGGCCGAAGAAAACTCTTCTCCATTCTTCTATCACTGGATCTGCGTCCTTTTACCAGGTCACCGAAGCGCTGCACCAGCACCCCGCCCCCCAACATATTGCTCAGCCTTGCTATGGACTCCCCATACTCGTTGCTGTTCTTGAAGGGTTCTGTGAACCTATTGGAAACAAGCAGAGCAAAGTTCGTATTCTCTGTATGATATTTAGGATCCGAGTAGCTATGACCGTTTACTGTCACAATTCCATTTGTGTTTTCTGTAACAACCTCCCCATGAGGGTTCATGCAGAAGGTTCTAACCAAGTCGTTATATTTTTCTGTTCTATATACAATTTTACTTTCATAAACCTCGCTGGTGATATGTTCAAATATCGATGCCGGAAGCTCCACGCGCACTCCGATATCTACCCGGTTGCTTTCTGTTTTTATACCCATCTTATCACATATCTTCGATATCCATTTTGAGCCGGAGCGCCCAGTAGCCAGTATCAGCTTGCTGCTGGTATATTCCCCTTTATCCGTTAAAACAGAGAATAAATCGCCATTCTGCTCAATATCTGCTACTTCAGTGTTGAATATTATATCTATCTTATCCTTCAGATAATCATACAGATTATTAAGTATTACCAAATTCCTGTCTGTACCTAAATGTCTCACCTTAGCATCTAATAAATGAAGATCAAACCTTAATGCCTTTGTCCTCAGCTCATTGTTTTCTGTGGAATAGAGTTTTGCTTCGGAGCCGCCCATTTTACAGTTTACTTCATCAATATAATTCATCAGGTCTAAAGCTTCATCCCTGCCTACATACTTGTAAAGCTCTCCGCCAAAGTTATTGGTTATGTTATATTTTCCGTCAGACATACCCCCTGCTCCACCAAACCCGTTCATAATGCTACAAGTTGGGCAATGTATGCATGACTTTATTTTTACATTGTCTATTGGACATATTCTTTTTTTAAGCAAATTCCCTTTTTCAAGCATCGCAACCTTTATTTCCGTATTATATTGCATCAGCTCATAAGCAGCAAAGATTCCGCTGGCACCGGCTCCGACTATTATCACATCATATTTCATGCAGATCTGACCTCCTTCACTTGGATAACATGTACAAAATAGTATTTTCAATTAAATGGAACAAATTTTTACCCAAACTTCATCCTAACAGAATATACAATTTTAGTCAATACAACACAGCTTTATTAAAGTTTTATCTTTTTTCCGCAGTTCAATCGTCTTCATTATTATGTGGAGTTTGCACGATAAATATGGAGTCGAAAAACACTTTTTGGGGCTTCTTTTGCAGAATATGTTAACTAATTTACTTTTTTTCAATACATCTTCAAATAATTAGCAACAGACAAAAATATAAATATCCGAATTTTCTGATTCACATTATCCACATTATCCACAGAGATATGCACATACGTTCGATTGGCCCTGCAAACCCGCTTGTATCAATATTTATACCACTATGCATATTTATTTGTATAGCTTTATGTTAATACCTAAAACAGGTTATGCACATTATCCACAGGTTATGCACATATAAACGCATGTGTACATTATCAAAAAATAAGGAGCCTTCTACAAAATACTGCGAAAGCTCCAACTAAACAACAAATTTTTCAATATTATGTAAATCAATTGTTGGCCATATACTTCTCTTTGTTCACAAACTTTGTGAACTGTCCCAGCCATACCAATTCAACATTTCCTGTGGGACCGTTTCTCTGCTTGGCTATAATTACTTCACCAATATTCTTTTTATCGGAATCAGGATGGTAGTAATCATCCCTGTAAAGGAACATAACAACGTCTGCATCCTGCTCTATGGCTCCGGATTCTCTGAGATCTGAGAGTATGGGTCTGTGGTCCGCTCTCATTTCCGGTGCACGGGAAAGCTGGGAAAGTGATACTACCGGGACATTGATCTCCCTTGCCAGTGCTTTCAATGATCTGGATATTTCTGATATCTCCTGTTGTCTGTTATCAGAGCTGCTTTTTCCCTGCATAAGCTGAAGATAGTCTATAACAATGAGTCCCAGATTGTGCTCCAGCTTAAGCCTCCTGCATTTTGCCCTCATTTCAGTTATTGATATGGCGGGAGTATCATCTATGAAAATGGGAGCTTCTGAAAGTGGTCCCATGGATCTTGCAAGCTTTACCCATTCATCCTCATTAATATCTCCTGTCCTCAAACGGTGGGCATCAATGAGAGCTTCTGCACACAGCAATCTCTGGGTGAGCTGCTCCTTGGACATTTCAAGACTGAATATTGCAGTTGTAATTTTCTCCCTCACGGCTGCATGCTGTACAATATTCATCATAAAAGAGGATTTGCCCATGGAAGGTCTTGCCGCAATCAGCACCAAATCAGATTTCTGAAGCCCCGAAAGCATACCATCTAAATCGTTGAATCCTGTTGGTACCCCTGTGAGCTTTCCTTTATTGAGGTACAGCTGCTCTATCATGTCGAAGTTTATATTCAAAATATTCTTTACGTGTGTAAAGCCCTGGGTTGACCTGTTCAGCGAAATGTTAAATATGCCTTTTTCCGCATCATCTATTATTTCTCCGATATCATCCGAGGCTTGATAGCTCTTGGAAATTATATCATTAGACGACTTAATAAGCCTTCTCAGCAAAGACTTGTCCTCGATAATTTTGGCATAATATTTGACATTATGAGTAGTCGGAACTGCATCCATAATGTTGGTCAGAAAAGTTATTCCCCCAACTGCATCCAGCGTGTTTCTGGTCTTGAGCCTTTCCGTTAGCGTGATGAGGTCCACCGGTTCACCCTTGTCATAGATCTCCACTATCGCCTCAAATATTTCCTTATGGGCCTCCCTGTAAAAATCCTCGCCGCTTATAAGCTCTGTTGCTGTAGATATTGCTTCTTTGTCAAGGAGCATAGCTCCCAGAACAGACTGTTCCGCTTCTATACTGTTGGGAGGTATTCTTTGTATCATTTCACTCAATTTCATCCACTCCTAAACATTTCGCACTAAACATCTTATTTACTATTCCTCAAACATAAAGCTTATCATTTCTTGAATATTGCCTGCTGTAATTATATTTATTCCGTCAAGTCCCTTGGCCTCGTCCTTGTTCTCCTCAGGGATAATGACGTTCTTAAAGCCAGCTCTTTTAGCACCGTGTATCTTTTCCACGATACCGCCAACTGCCTTTATAGTACCCCTTAAGGATATTTCCCCGGTAATACACGTGTCCTGCCTCGCTGGACGCTCCAATACCGCTGAATACACCAGACAGGTTATTGCTGCTCCTGCGGAGGGTCCGTCGACTTTTCCACCGCCTACGCAGTTTACATGGATGTCGAACTGATTCATATTCCTGCCGGTTATCTTTCTTACAACAGAAAGCGCATTGAAAAGGGAGTCTTTAGTCATGCTGCCTGCTGTATCGTTGAACCTTACACTGCCTGCCTCATCTTCTCTTGTAAAGCATACAGCCTCAAACTCAATGACACTGCCAAGAAAACCATTTACACCAAGTCCGTTAATGCGTCCAACTTCTTTTGTGCTTTCTGCTTTTTTCTTGTTTATAGGTACAAACCTGCCTTTGCTTATTACATCCTTTATGCAATCAGTGGATATCTCGGAATCCTTATCTTCGCAGCTATCGCATATCATTGTACTATAACAATCTGCCAGAATATTAACTGCCTTTCTGGCCTCATAGGTGTAGCTGCTAATAAGCTCCGCTCCCTCATCGCTTATCCCTGCGCCTAGCTTATTGGCTGCATTTTTCACTATCACGCTGATATCAGAACCACTGAGAGGATTAAAGAACACCTCTGTACAACGTGACCGGAGGGCTGGATTTATCTCCTCAGGAGATCTGGTGGTTGCTCCTATAAGCACAAAGTCAGCCGGAGCCCCTTCCTCAAACAACAGCTTTATATAAAGTGGTATATTCTCATTATTAATATCATAATAGGAGGAATCAAACTTGACCTTCTTATCCTCAAGCACCTTGAGCAGCTTATTCTGGAACATCACGTCCAACTCACCTATCTCATCTATAAAGAGTACACCTCCGTGGGCTTCTGTGACCAAGCCCGGCTTGGGTTCTGGAACACCCATCTCGGCAAGCTCCTTATTGGCACCTTGAAAAATCGGGTCATGCACTGATCCTAACAGTGGGTTTATTGATTCCTTAGGGTCCCACCTCAGTGTAGTAGCATCAACCTCGACAAATTTAGCATTTTTACCAAAAGGAGTGTACCTTCTGGCTTTTGCAATATCAAGGGCAAGACGTGCTGCTGTGGTCTTTCCGACACCCGGCGGCCCGTATAATATTACATGCTGCGGAAAAGGTGAGGCTATCTTGGATATCAACGCAGTAACAGAGTTTTGTTGTCCTATAACTTCCTCTTGTTTTTTAGGACGCATCACATCCATTATTGACTTTGAAAGCTTTATTTGCTTCATCCGCTCCAAATCTGCATATTTTCTGAGGGTAGAAGCATTTTCAAGTCCAGTGTGCTTCTTGATCACCTGAAGCTTCATTTCGTTCAAGTATTCTTTTTCCCTTGTCTCCATCCGCTTCAATACTTCTTTTTTTATACCATCTTCTATATATCTCTTGGCAGCGACATCGGAGAGCTTGTCCTTGATAATTTCAATCAAAGAGTCCAGCCCATCCTCGACGACTTCATCGGGTTTTATTTTACCAGCTATTATTTCATGCAATATTAAAACCTTTTCTTTATTGTCTGTTATGCTGTCAAGTTTTCTAGTCTTCTCACTGGAGTAAAGCTTCTTTGTGAAATCAACAAGTACGTCAATTGATACATCTTTGCTGCGTATATTACTATGATTATGACCCACCTTTAATACCCCTTTTCTAAGTATCCTATTGTTCAATTACCTTGACGTTTATCTTGGCTGAAACCTCCGGATATACTTTGATTTCAACCTGGTATGTACCTAACGTCTTTATAGCATCATGAAGCACAATTTTCTTCTTATCTACTACAATCTTTTGCTGTGATTTTATTGCATCAGCCACATCCTTTGCTGTGATAGAGCCGAACAGTTTACCATTCTCTCCTGCTTTTGACTTAAAGCTGATTTCCACTTTACTTAGTTTATCGGCAAGTTCCCTTGCAGCTTTCAATTCCATTTCCTTCTTGTTCTTTTCAGAGCTTTTCTTATCCTCAATTTCTTTGAGCCTACCTGATGTAGCCTCTACTGCCAGCTTTCTCGGGAATAGAAAATTCCTCACATATCCATCACTGGCGTTAACCAATTCTCCCTTTTTGCCCAAATCCTTAACATCCTGTAAAAGTACAACCTTCATTTATCTTTCACCTTCCTTAAGATATTCCTCTATTGCATTTTTCAATAACCCTATGGCATCTTCCATAGTAAATCCGGAGAGCTGTGCACCGGCTACAGTAAGATGTCCGCCACCACCGAGTTTTTCCAATACCACCTGTACATTTATGTCACCCAGGGACCTTCCGCTTATGAAAATATCATCCCCTATGCAGGATAGTACAAAAGAAGCATTTATTCCTTTGATATTCAGCAGCTCATCAGCAGCTTGAGCCGCGACCAGAGCCGGATTCTTCGCATCCTCAGGTATAGTGGAAATAGCTATATTGTTCTTATACATTTGTGCTGCCTTTACTACCTCAGCCCTTGTAAGGAAAGTCGCCATGTCATCCTGGAAAAGCTGCCTTGTCAAGGTAGTATCCGCTCCAATCTTTCTAAGATAGGATGCGGCCTCAAAAGTCCTTACCCCAGTCTGGAACGAAAAATTCTTGGTATCTATAAATATTCCTGCCAGTAAAGCCTCCGCCTCAATTTGCTTTACCTTAGGCTTTTCAAACATATACTGCAGTATCTCTGTGACCAGCTCGCTTGTAGAAGATGCATAAGGCTCTATATATGTTATTACTGCATCCTCGATGAACTCAGTGCCTCTTCTATGGTGATCTATGATTGCAATTTTCTCAGCCTTGTCTACAAGCAGTTTTTGCTCTGTAAAAGCAGGCCTATGCACATCCACAACCACCAAGAGAGTATTCTTACCACATTTCTGAAGAGCTTCCTGAGGACTTATGAATACATCCCCGTATTCCTCATCCTCCTGCAGTTCTGCCCACAAGTTTGCAATTCCTGCATTCACTTTGCTAAGCACTATGTTTACTTCCTTGTTGAGGCCTTTGCAGCACCTGTATATACCCAAAGCAGAACCCAAGCAGTCAAGGTCAGGCATTTCATGTCCCATAATAAGCACATCGTCAGACTGCTCCATAAGCTGTCGGAGTGCATAAGCTATAACCCTGGCCTTAACTCTAGTCCTCTTTTCAACAGCCTTTGTCTTACCTCCATAAAAGGAGAGCTTCTCATTATCTTTAACAACCGCCTGGTCCCCTCCCCTGCCTAGGGCGATATCCATGGCACTCCTGCAGAACTTTTGGATCTCTGCATGGTTTTTACCGTTTACGCCTACTCCTATGCTGAGAGTGACAGGTATCCTGTTGCCTGAGTTGACCTCTCTGATATTGTCCAATATGTCAAACCGCTTATCCTCAACAGCAGTCAGCTGCTTGTTGCTGAAATGAAGCATATACTCACCATTTGAGTACTTCTGTATAGATGCATTATTAAGTGCCGCCCAAGCATTTATTCTCTTGTCCACTTCTGCAACCAGTGCGGGCTTTGAGGCTTCCTCAGTCTCTTTTAGTACCTCTTCGATGTTATCCATCTGGAGAACAGCAACTACTGACTTCTCATCATTGTACTTGTTCTTAAGACTTATATAATCTGTCTTATCAACAAGATACATTATTATGATACTTTTCTCCTCATTGTTCTCATTCAGATTTATCAAGTTGCAGTATATGTCATAGTACCTGTCTTTTATATTTATATTCTTGAACTCTTCCATACCGTTCTTAAGTATCCTGCCAATATCTACCCCGCTTAAGTATGTGGAAAGCTTCTTATCAAGTATATACTCTCCTTGAAATATGTTTGAAAAAAGCATATTGTACCAATTTATTATACCTTGGTCATCAATTATAACCAGCGGAAAGGGCAGGTTCAATATGGCATTCTTGGTTGCAGTATCCACGTTCTCTGATAAGTTCTCTATATATAATCTGAGCTCTTCTTTTTTCCTGTTTGCAGCCTGAAGGTTGTGGTAAATGAGATATCCTAGCAGCAGAGCTCCTGCCACGCCTAATAGCACGTTGTAATAGCCGACTATTATAACCGCAACAGCAATTATCCAAAGTGAAATACCTACATCAGGTCCCCACATACTGGAAATTTTACGTATTTTCATCTCACACCTCCCGGATCTTTAGATTCCAACTTCCTAAAGTTGAGCACCAAATCCAATATGCCTATAAAGGCTATAAACTGCATAAAGGTGAGTACAATTATTGCAACAATTGTGGTTCTCAAGGCTTTAGGAATACCCTGTCTTTCCCCATATACCCTTGAGTAATGAACAATTACTGACACCCCTATAACCGAAAAAATCAACAGCAGTACGGTTGAAACATTTAATGCAACGGCTGTCATTAAGGGAATCTTTAAATATGATGCCGCCCCTGCAAGAACAGCCAGTCCAAGCAATATGACGGAAGTCCGCTTTTCCAGCCTCCATTTTGAGAATTCCTCAATATCCGGTATACTATGCCCTATTCTTTTAAGTATAAGCCTTGTAAGCTTATAATCTATAAATGAAAATATGATACCTGATATAACCAGCGCAGAGGGGAAAATCATCTTCATCATCCCTATGGACTGGCTGAAATAATCGCTCATATATTTCAAATCCTTCTCAGCCATTCCGAACTGCCTGTATATATTCATGGTTACTTCCAGTTGTTGTTTAAAGGTAGTGTCTAGGTTGGCTAAGAACTTAAATGCATCAATCCCTGAGGCCTTTAATGAAAGTAAGAACTCCCCTACCATAGTAAACGACAATAATACCCCACACAAAAATACTACTATGTATGGGTTCATTCTTTTATTTATCATATAGCCCATCACTACCCCAGGAAGGCCGAATCCCATCAAGAGCCCCAGCCCCACAAAGGGATGCGTTAGCAGTGATACTATAAGTCCGGCTGACAATGCAGATAATATGCTTGCTTTCAAACCATTCCTATAGCCTACTATAATTACCGGTACAGGCCAAAGCATTGCTAGTATTCCCAGATACTGCATATAATAATATAATATCCCTAAAAGTGCAGTAACCCCTGCAAAAACAGCGCCTTCTACCAGTGCTTTTGTTTGTATTCTATTCATGCAGCACCTCTAGTTCTTCTTCTTTTTCAGGTATTCACCAAGATCAGATAAATCCCCATACCATTTTTCAGTCTCATGCTCTTCCAGCATACCTATTCTTATTTTTTCCAGTATCCTCGAATCTATCAAGGAATAGGATATGCCTAGTCTTTTCCCGAGCAGATATGTAACCAGCACAAGGTTTGCGAGTATATCCTGCATAACATCCTGCCCCACCTTGGTCCCCTTTAGAAGATTCTGATATAGCGATGCAACGGCAGTCAACAATTCACTTTTTAAAAACTCAATGACCCTAATGTTTCTTGTAATGTCTGTATCCTGATTCAACAAGTCAATCCCCCCATTAGCTTTTGTACATTAGTTATTATTTCTATTATAGTCCTTGTATTCTGAAAATTTAGTCAAATCCTGTATGTGAAAATTATTTTCATGCTTTATATTGAAGTCTTTTTCATATTACCACAATTAGTCAAGGGAAACAACAAATCAAAATACTCTATACCCTATGAGACTGCTAGCCTGGTTGACCATATAACCTATGTTCTCTATTTAAGCTAATCTTGTTCTAATATTCGACAAATTTTTCGCAATACCTTTCTTGAAAGTCCTTTTAAATATTGGAATTAGCGGGTTTCAATGGTGTGTGTGTTATTATTTCTGACAGCATCCAATTGCCATAATGAAAAACCCGGAGGTATATAAACCTCCGGGTCCATTATTGCTATTAATCTGTTGTAAATGGTAAGAAAGCTATGTTTCTTGCTCTCTTTATTGATACTGTAAGCTGTCTCTGGTGCTTCGCACAGTTTCCGGAAATTCTTCTTGGTATTATCTTTCCTCTTTCAGAGATAAATCTTCTCAGCTTATTAACATCTTTGTAATCTATAGTTTCAACTTTATCGATACAAAAGTTACAAACTTTTTTCTTAGGCTTTCTCATTTTTCCGCCCGGTCTTTCGGATCTTTCACCGCCGCCACGTCTGTTCATCTTTTTCCCTCCTATCTATATGCTTGGCACTAAGCCTTTTACATATATTTCAGGCTGTGCAAAACATTTCCTTGATCCATATCATTAAAATGGAAGATCGTCCTCTTCCTCTGCAGGGTGGAAATTGCCGTAATCCTCTGATCCGCCTTCATTTCCCTGCCCTTTAGCATCGGAACCCTTGTCTAGAAAATCAACTTCATCTGCTATTACTTCTGTGGCATAATGCCTTTTGCCATCCTGGTCATCCCAGCTTCTTGTCTGCAATCTACCTGAAACGGCAACAAGTCTGCCCTTCTTTATATACTTTCCGCAGTTTTCTGCGGATTTTCCGAATACTATTATCGGAATGAAGTCTGCAGAAGGTTGGCCATCTCTTTTAAAGGTCCTGTCAACTGCAATAGTAAATTTAGCGATTGGTGTTTGATTATCTGCTGTATACCTGACCTCAGGATCCTTAGTTAACCTGCCCACAAGAGCAACTCTATTCAACATAATCACACCGCCTAAATTATTTCTTTTGTTTATTCTTCTATTCTTATTATCAAATGTCTTAAAATGTCTTCAGTAATGCCGAATACTCTATCGAGTTCCTTCGGAACAACATGTGCTGCCTTATATTTCATATATACATAGAAACCTTCTCCGATATCGTCTATCAGATAAGCGAGCTTTCTTTTGCCCCAATCATCTATAGTTTCGATTTCACCGTTTGCTTCAACAATTCCCTTGAACTTTTCCTGAAGGGCTTTTACACCTGCTTCATCCACAGTTGGTCGAACTATGTATATAGTTTCGTATCTATTCATTAAATTCACCTCCTCCCCACGGACTGACGGCCCTATCTAAGTATGATAGAGCGAGGATATTTACGCAATTATAAATTATAGCACGTTATCAAACTTTTATCAACTGTTCCGTGCATTTCGCAAAAACTTTTCATAAAAAACTTAAACATCGCATATATTTTACCTTGATTTTATTGAATTCGCACTATACCCATTATATTACCCTAAGTGCGCTCTCCACTATCATTATTTTCTTCAGGCGCTGCGCTTTTTATCACTTTCTTTACAGACTTTTCAAATTTAGGTCTTGGAAGCATTACTATTCTGCTGCAGCCAAGACATTTTATTTTAAAGTCCGCTCCCACCCTTATAACTTCCCATTGGCTGCTGCCGCACGGGTGCTGTTTCTTTGTTTCTACAACATCTCCCAGGTTGAATTCCTTAGGGTAGTACATTTGCATCCCTCACTTTACACTTCTTTTTTATCGATGATAAATTTTCTTGGATAGGGTATCTCTATGTCTTGCTCTTTAAATGCATCCAGCATCAGCTTCCGCAAATCTCGTTCCACTTCCCAATGCAAAAGCGGCTTGGTCTGAACAATAGTTCTTATCACGACTTCAGCTTCGTTGAACTTTACAATCCCTAATACTTCAGGAGGCTTCAGCATACATTCAGGTTCGGATTTATAGTAAGCTTCCGTCAGCTCCTTTAAAACATTAATGGCTTTTTGCACATCCGCAGTGTAGGATACCCCTATATCTATCAGCGCAAGTGAGTTGCCTCTGGATTGATTGGTTACTGTCTTTACTTCGCCATTTGGAATTATATGCAGGTCTCCATTAAAAGATCTTATCTTAGTTATGCGAAGTCCAATATCTTCAACAGTGCCTGTCATACTTCCAATAGTTACATAATCCCCCACTCCATATTGATCCTCAAACAGTATAAAGAAGCCTGTAAAAACATCCTTTACCAGGCTCTGAGCTCCAAAGCCTATAGCAAGACCTCCAAGTCCTGCTGTTGCAAGGAGAGGAGCAGTGGGTATTTCAAACACATTCAATACCGAAATTATCATTATTATATAAACTGTATACTTTACAATACTCTTCAATATCCCCGCCAGAGTCGTAGACTTCTTCTCATCTACTTTAAACTTAGGATAAAGCTTAAAGAAGTTCATAATAATCCGGTTGAATAGGGAAATAGATATTCTTCCTATTACTATTACAACAACAGCCTTAATTACCATCATGGCATAATAGCTCAGCAGCATACTGTCAATTTCAACTAATCCTTGTATAGCACTTTTAACACTCTCCATAAAAAACTCCAATTTATCCAATATTTATTACTTTTGCAGCAGAATTCATCTTTTCAATAATAGAGTACATATTACCAGCTATTCCGGCAATCAATTTATCCTTAAGCTGGTAGAAGTCCAGACAAGTTCCGCAGCTTATTATCTCCACCCCTGAGCCTTCAAGCTTTTTGATGTTCTCAAGCACTTCAGAACCCTCGGAAGTCAGCTTAACACCGCTGTTCAGAAACATTACTGCCTTTGGCAGCGGAGTGGTTTCTGTCAATGCATATGTATAGCTTTTCATTAGTACCTTTCCGAGCTCCTCTGCTCCTTGACCCAATTTGTCCGAGGTAATTACTATTACTGTACTTCCCTCATTTTCCACTGACTTTTGAGTGCCAGAAGCTTTTCTTATTTTTATGTAATGGCAGTCCTTTTCCTCTGATACCTCATATTCACAATTCAGGTTCGCAGCCAAGCGTAAAACATTCTCTTTTGCGGTAATGTTGTCTACAATAGCTACTACTTCCCCTTCCGCGATTTCTTCGAGAGCTTTCTTCGTCAAGATCACAGGCTGCGGGCATACTAGACCTCTAGCGTCAATTTCCTTCATGTTTATCCTCCTTAAAAAAGTGCGAATTTGTTTTCTCACACTTATAATGCCAACTTTATTACAATAGATAATAAAATTATAACATTTTTTAATATTTTTTAAAACAAAAGTGCCTTTAATGAAGTATATATTTATAAGATGTAAATATCCAAGACTGAATCAAAATAATTAATTAAGTATAATATTTGTTTCAATTATTGTGTATAATATATTAATATTGTTTATTTCTGTATTGACATTATTAATATATGGATTATAATTAGCTTATATTGAACGCTGCAAAGCTGGATACTGAGTCTTTACGACTAATATTTAATAATATACTTTCATAAGAGGTGAAATGATGAAACGAGAGGTTATGGGGCAATGCCCTATATGCAATGGCGCTGTTGAAATAACTGAGATCTCCTGCAATTCCTGTAAGAGCACCATAAAAGGACATTTCAAACCATGCAAGTTCTGTACTCTAGCTCAGGAGCATAAGGATTTTGCAGATATATTTATTAAGAATAGGGGAAACATCAAGGAGATTGAGCGTGAACTGGGTGTATCCTATCCTACTGTAAAGGGTAAGCTGGATTCACTTATTGCAGCCTTGGGCTATAAAAATCAAAGTACTGAGCCAGTTGGCAAGAAAGAAGTGCTGGAGAGGCTTTACAAAGGTGAAATCACAGCCGAAGAAGCTGTCAGACTATTAAATGGATAGATCAATAAATCAAAGCTAGGAGGAAAATGTAATGGAAGAGAAAATGTTAATACTCAAAATGCTCCAGGAGGGCAAAATAACAACTGATGATGCTGTTAAGCTGTTGGAGGCTCTTGAGAAGAACGCCACTAATGCAGCACCGTCTGGTTCAAGGATAAATGAAATTAAAGATGAATTAACTGCTAAACTGAACGAAATGAAAATTGATGAGAAACTGAATAAGTTTGGTGAGAAGGCAACGAAATTTGCCGAGACCTTAGGTGAAAAGGCCGGCAAGCTTGCAGGACAGTTTGGAGAAAATATCAGTCCAGACAAAATCAACAATAATACTGAGAAATTTACTGAAGAGTTCGCTAAAAGAATGGAAAGCTTGGGCCAGGATATTGCAGAATCTGCAACAAAATTCGCAGACACCTTTGCAAGTCAGTTAGGCAGCTTGCTTGAAACAGGCTACGAAAAATATAGATATAACAGCAGCTATACCTATCCCATTACAGAAGGGGCCAGCATCTATTTCAAAACAAGTAATTTTTCCATAAAGGTTAGCCCCAACGAGACTAAGGAAGTAGTGGTGAACTTATTTGCTAATTCAAACCTTCCTCAATTAGTTATTGACGAATATTTCAAAGCTGTAGTCGACGGGAGCAGCTATAGACTGACCTCAGACTTTCCCGGAAGAACCTGGGGAAAGATTGAAATCCAACTGCCGAAAGGAATGGACATATTAAGCTTTTCCACTGATAACGCTAAATGCGAGCTAAACGATATGGATGCCAAGCTCATAAGCTGCAGCACCTCAAATGGCAAAGTGATTATAACTAGATGCAGTGCTGATGAGATAGAAATCCTTACTGATAATGAAAAGGTGCTTTTAGATGAAGCATCAGCAAGAACAGCAAATATCAGAACCTCTAATTCCAGAATAGCCATAGGGAACAGCCGCGTAGATAATATAGATGCTAAAACAAGCAATGCCTCGATCCTGGTATCCACCTCACGCAAAGGGGACTCCTTGAACTCCAATTATATTCTCAGTACCTCCAATGGCAAGATTGATGTTGGGCTGGGTGCTGCAGAAAACTTTGAACATATGGTAGATGCGCATACAACCATGGGCAGTATAGATATCAATCTAAATAACCTGACCTATTCAATGGATAAGAAGAGCATTGGCATGCAGAGTACTGCACTGGTAAAGAGCGAGGGCTTCGAAACAGCATCAAGCAAAATAACAGTTAAGGCTAATACCTCAAATGCACCTATAAACATCGGCAGCATAAATTAGGAATTATTTCATCAGATTTTAAAAGGTAGAGAGTATCTCATACTCTCTACCTTTTTTCTTACACCCTTCGCTTCAGCCTTCTAATCAAAATCAGCAGCCCCGCTGCAATCATCAGCAGCGGCCAAATATAATCCCACTTCAGGAGTATGATATTCCAGGAAAGTACTTTAAAGCTGAAAGCATAAGACAATATTCCCGCCAGCAGCAATATTGAAGCAGGAATCAACGGCCAATTGGATTTACCCATATAAGCTATGAAATATATTGCATAAAAGGCAAAGCCTAGCAGCAGGAAAATACTTGAACTGGCTAGTCTATCATTTAGAACCCTAAGCAATATAATGTATATACCCAGTGCAGGGAGTATCATTCCGGGAAAGATAAAGCCATGAATACGTTTTACATAATATATGAAGGTGAATATTATTCCCAGTACTATCATCACTGCTTCAAAGGTCATGTCTATACGGAAGAATCTGATGTCCCCTAATACGGACATCAGGCCTATGACTGTGAATATGCTCCCGAATATGATATATGGCTGCTCCTTTTTATTATAATATGCAAAAAGCAGCCCCAGTCCCAGGAAAAGAGTCAGCATGCTTCCGGAGTCTATATGAAAATTCCTCATGTATATCGATATGCCCAGGAGTATTAGAACTACCCCTATAGCGGTGTTTCTTTTATTCATCCATTCAACAACTCCCTATTTGTTTAATAAATCAAGAGCAGCGGACCATATCCATCCAAGTATAAAGTTATAGGTATAGAAGTACTTTGCAAGAGCGGATGCTTCTATTCCGTTTGCAATTGCCGAAAGTGGCTTGATTGCGGAAGCAGGCGTTATTATAGTAAAGATAAGCATGATAACAAGGACATTTTTAGCAAAGCCAATGAGTGCCCCTCCTATACTGTTTACCTCCCTCAAGCCCGGCATTTCCACGACTCCAACCAGGAAACCTTCTGCAAAGCCAAGTAAAAGCCTGGCAAGCAGAAAAATCATTAATACCGATATAGCATTTATTATAAGTACTGTAACAAAAGCGTTCAAATCACTGCTGAAGCTTTTACTTATGGAAAAGACTGCGCTTTCACCTGCCGGAGCCAATATCATGTTTTTTACAAAGGCCTTTTCAGAAAGGAAGCTTGTTATCTTCTCCTGTATCGGAGTATTTTCAACAAGAAATATAGTTACTGCCTTATAATAGGTTTTTGCTACCATAATCGATGCCAACAGGCATACAATGCTGGATATAGACATTATAAGCCCTTTCCTCAAGCCGGAAATGACACCAAAGGCAAGAATTGCAATTATTCCATAATCAATCCAATTCATGTGCGCCTCCTAATTATCTATTGATTATACTCCAGAAGCTGGAGAGTTCTGTTGGATACTAAATATATCTTGTTATCCGGGGTCATATATATTCTATTTATATCTGTGTTGGACTTAAACCTTGCCGTAAGTGCACCTTTTAATGTGAGCACCATTAGTTCGTCACCATAGTATACTATAAGGTTGTTTTTCGCCGGATATAATCCAAGTGGAACCGTCTTCAGCTCCACACGGCTTAGCTCTCTCATATTTGAATCATAGCACACGGAATACTGCTTTCCTTTATATTGCAGTGCTACTGCGGTGATATACTCACCCATTGCTGCGTTACTGATTTTCCCATCTATTTTGGCTTCCTCTTGCAGGCTCCCGTCATTTTTAAATATGTATATTGAGTTTTCACCCATAGCAAGCAGCTTGCTATTATTACTGTATTGTATATTTGAGATTATCTTATTATCAAAGTTTTGCGCCCAGAGTATATCTCCATTGAAGCTGTAGGCTATTATTTTAGTTTTTATTGCTTCTGCAGATGTGTCCAATACAGAAATTGAAAAGGCGTTATTCCCTGCAGAAAAGGCTAGTACATGAGCATTCTCAACAGAAATATTTCCAATTTTGCTGCCACTCTGTGCAAACACTTCTGCAAGACTCCCTGTCATACCCTTATACTCCACTAAGAAGCTGCCATTATCTTCAGTAAAAATATCAACAATCTCATAAGGAGCTTTATAGGTCCATAGGAGCTTCCCCTGAAGTGAGTAATAATTTATATTGTTTTGAGAATCGATAATAATAATGCTTTCCCCTGCACCGGCAAGCTTCATTATCTTGCCTTGGAGCTTTTGGCTCCAAGCAATATTCCCCTTTATATTCTTTACTCTCAAATTCTCTCCTTGAGCCTCTATAAGCAAGTCTTTAACACAATATATAAGACTGCTGCTATTAGATACTGCAGCTACCTCCCCTGTGACCGTCAGCTTTTCTTTACCCTCCATTATAAAGGAGGATTTTTGTGCTGTTCTACTATTCACATACAACATTATAATAAGCACCAGCATTGCTGCCAGCAGAAGAAATAGAGCAGTTTTTTTCTTTGCCCTGAAATTGCTCAAATTATGCACCTCTCATATATATACGAATGGCTTCCCAAAAAGTATTCGCACATGGATTTATTTATATAAATTACACAGGAAAAATTTCCTTTAATAGCTGTGGTTTATAACATATTGGACAACTTATTTTTAATAATTTGTTCTATTACTACTCCCTTATGACTATTATAGACTATAAAACAATTATACAATATAACACGCCTATTTTGAATCTTTTTACATCAAGGTTGCTTTTATATAACTCGTTTCAGGTCCCGTGACAAATTATAAATACTTGTCTGCCACACCCCATTTATTTTATAACCTCTGAATTTACTCATTATGTTTTGGTAATACTTTATATAAATATGTTCACATAAAGGAGTTAGGAATGTTGAAGGTTAAATTTGAACGAACAATTGATGTTAATAAACCCTATTCCTTTTCTTATTTTTGCAATTATTTTGAGGAATGCATGGGCAAATTTTATGATGAAAGCTACAGTGATATCGTAATTGTATGCATAGGAACTGATAGAGCAACCGGTGACTGCCTTGGACCGTTGATAGGCTATAAAGTAAAGGATATGAAGTATTATAATGTTCACGTATATGGAACCTTGGATGAGCCGGTGCATGCAAAGAACCTTTGTGAATATATAGAGCTTTTCAATAAATTCGATAATCCATTTATTATTGCCATAGATGCTTGTCTCGGAAGATTAGAAAGAATTGGTTTTGTGAATATCAAGGAAGGTCCTCTTTCACCCGGCTCGGGAGTGAACAAGAACCTCCCTGCCATTGGGCATGTTAATATCACAGGTATAGTTAATGTCGGCGGCTTTATGGAGATTATGATACTGCAGAATACACGGCTCAGTGTTGTAATGAACATGGCAAATCTTATAGCAAACGGCCTTAAGTACAATATGTGGAAAATGAACAGGAAGGTGACCATGCCTGATGTATCTGTTGTAAATCAGCAAATTGCTTCAACCCTTAACGAGAACCTTTATTTGGATAATGATTACGCAAGTTCAACGGACTAGATATAATACAAAAAGCGGCTTATGCCGCTTTTTTCATTCTACCTCTTCATATATATCGCAGAACTCCTTATGCCTTGTTTTGAATATCTCCAGTATCTGAGGATCAAAATGCTGCGGCATAACTCTTCCATCCCCTTTTGTAATTATATCGAGGGCGGTTGAATGCAAATATGCCGGCTTGTATACCCTTTCAGTCCTGAGAGCATCGTATATATCTGCTATCGCTACAATCCTGCCTGAGAGGGGGATTTCTTCCCCTGCCTTACCGTAGGGATAACCTGAGCCATCAAATTTCTCATGATGGCTTATTGATATCTCCGACGCCATTGCAAGCTGAGGTGAATCTCCTATTATCTTAGCACCATATAATGTATGGTCCTTCATTACCTCAAACTCACTTTTTGTAAGCTTACCCGGCTTTATCAATATGTTCTTTGGTACCGATAACTTTCCTACATCATGCATCTGTGCAGAAAACGCAATGGTGTCCTTATACTTCTTATCGAGGCCCAAACTCTCTGCTATCAGACGCGAATATGCATTTACCCTCTTTATGTGCATTCCTGTATCATCGTCATTTACTTCCGAAGCTCTGGATAAAGCATTTACTGTATATATAAAGGCTGAGTTTACCTTGCTCATCTGCCTATATATGTTCTGAATAAGGTTGTAGTTTATACAGAGCTCTTTTATGATTCCAGCATCAAACTGCGAGACGTTGTTCTCATAATTGACGCCCAGTATCGCTGTATCGGTAGTTATATAACCTGCGAAGTCAGTTATTATACCAAGTCTTTGACGAAGCTCTTCATCGAAAATGTTTTCACTGCTGTCCAAGTCTGAGTATTCCTGCCTATCGCAGTTCATATAAAAGGCGTTTTCAAACTCGCACTTTGAGTCAAATAGCTTGTTTGACTTCATAAGCTCAATTGCTTCAATATCTTTTACCATATCACCATTATTGAAGGTGTATATATCTACCTCTGTCCCATCTTCCCGACGGCTTGCTATTAATATGTTTCTTGGAATATTAATCAGCTGCCGGTTATCAGAAAAAACACATTTCAACAGCATTTCAATAGACTCAAAATAAAGGAACTCATTGCCTATGAATTTCTTTAACAAGCTGTCTGTTTTGCTGTTTATCAAGTCATTGATGCTGTAGCACTGTTTTATACCAGTATATTTGCTCTTAAAATCAATAAAGATTTTCATGATATAAGGAAGGCTCGCCGCTAAATCTGATTTGTGCATATAATATTCCATAGCCGCATCTGTCGGGGGCAGGGCTGCCCTTTCTTTTGAATGCAGTGCCAGTATAGGAATGTAATTATCAGAATCAGACATGGCTATCGACTTGTATATGGAATAGTCATAATCGTCTAAATCCACAATTATTGCCACTGGATTAAACTTGTATATGTATATCAATACTTTTGTTAAATCAAACTGCTGTCTTACTATCTCACATTTATTCAACAAGCTGCTGATTTTAATATGAAGCTTCGAATCATTTGTAAGTAAAAGTATATTCCCTACGGAATGCATAAAGTGTCCTCCTCCAAATATTGCAACATATATGCTACGTTATTTATAAATAATATTAGTGCTCCGTACATATGAATTCTACCAAATCCACTTAATAATAACCATATTATTATATGAACTGCTCATTTAGCTATGCAGTTTGTCATATTTTGATGAAATATGTTGATTTACATAAACATACACATTCAAATGGAATGTGTATGTAATATAAGTTAAAACAACGATGCATGTGAAATGGAATTTTTCCCTTTGCTCTTGGATTTATACAAACCCTTGTCTGCTGCCGATATCAAGTCTTTTACTGTTCGACCGTCATAGGGATAAGTCGATATTCCGATAGATACTGTAAACTTAGGATTACTTGCTTCATTTAACTTATTCTTAAATCGCTCAGCGACAAATTTAGCTTCATTCCCTGCCAAGGAAGGAAGTACAATTATAAACTCGTCTCCCCCATACCTTCCCAGGTAATCAATCTCTCTTATATTGCTTGAGGCAATATGAGCTAAAGTTTTAAGACATAGATCTCCTGTGACGTGTCCTAGTGAATCGTTTATTGTTTTAAAATTGTCTATATCAAACATAAGAATTGAAAAGACTTCTTCCTTTTTGCTATTAATCAACTTTTCGATTATATTTAGTACTGTGATCTTATTAAAAGCTTTAGTAAGCAAGTCCGTTTTTGTCATTTCCAGCAGTCTTTCGTTAGATCGTTCTATCTCAAATACCCTTTTCTTTACCTCTTTGTTCAGAGAACGCTCCATAGTGTCTATAAGCCTTTCTGACTCATTAATCTTCTTTATATATGCATTATAGGTTGCACTGTAAAAGTACTGGAAAAAGGCTGCATATGCTCCAAACTTGGCAATTAGTGCTATTTCCCTGACATATTCCTGTCCTTTGAAAATACCTAATAGTATTGCTATAAGCCATACGGATAGTGGAATCATTAGTTTTTGCTCACGGTTCCTTTTCTTAACATATACTATAGATCCACCGATGCATGCAGCTATTAAAATATTACGTAGAATAACTGAAAAGGAAAAGTATATGAATTGCTCGGACTGTACTGAATAACCAGCAAGTATTAAAGGAACAACTACAATAATAGCTGTTTTAATACTATGAGTTTTTGCTTCATATGGATGTAGTAAAAGAAGAAGGATACCTGCCGATAGACAAAGTTCTGAAAGCGATATAACGGCGCTTGCTGATATTCCGGTAGCATAGATGAAACTAAGGGAGCACAAACTAAAGGGAATAAAGAAGCTTAGTCCCAAAAGCTTGAAAAGAGATACTGATTTATTCATACTCAAGGTATATATTAAATTGAATGAAGAAGAGCACATTATTAATAGAAATAGTATTTTATCATATATATCAGCGTAATACACAGCATGCCCTCCATTCGTCAAATTTCTATATATTTATTATATCGAATACCTTCGTTAAAAAGTTAATGTCGCATTCATTGAACTTCGAACCATTGGGGCATTGAATTTATTGATTTATATTTATAACATTATACCATATTATTGGAAAAACGTTTGAAAAATTTGTAATATTTTGTTACTTAATATATTAAGATTATACTATATTAAGGGTCTTATAGTAAACTACACCCTTATAACACCCTTATAACATCTTTATAAGGTAGTGACTCTATATCTACTCCAAAAATAAAAAAAAGCCCATGATTAAATCAGTGGGCTGTATACTCTTTTATCTAGAATATGTATAATATCTCCTATTGATTTATTAGTTACATTCACTAGCAAAGCACCATAGGACATGTTCCCATTTATTGAAGCCGAAACTGCAGAAGGAACATTATTTACTTCATAATATGGATGTGTATCAATTTCTTTATAAAGGACTGCATCAGCTACCCTACTCTCTCCTATATAGAATACTTCATTACCTCTTCTCTCAAGCTCTTCCTTGATATTATCCAAACCTCTTTGTATAGCAATAACCATGAAAAACACCTCCATACATTAGTATTCTACGGAGGTGTCATTTTTATTCTATATTTGTGTACCTTTCAAACTCCTGTTTAGCACCAGCTCCTCCTCGACAGATAGCGGGTATTTAGATATTCCCTTAGAAACTGGCTTCGCATAGCTATAGGACTCATTTCTTCCATAGATGCCTGTAATTATGAAACCATCATTGAAATTATCAAGCATTGCAACAGAATAACTTAAGTCGCTTCCTGTATCACTGAAGGCATTGTATCTTATTATATTGCACTTCTGTATTCCTTTATCCATTTGATTTTTTAGATTCACCAGATCTTCATTCATTATGTTAACACGTTCTATTGCTGCTTCAATATCAGACACATGATCCAGCAGCATATTCTCGAAGTTCTTCCCCGAAGAACCTCTCATAAACTTCTTATACTTCCCCGTTAATGTACCTATCTTAATTGATAGTACTATGTTCCAAATTAACATGATCAAAACTAAAGCTATAATAGCAATGATAATTACATTCCCGTAATCCCTAAATAATTCTAGTATACTCATTCTCCACTCCCCTATAATTCCTTTGTAATTTGATTTATAGCTGCTACTGCTGATTCTATTTGCTCTTTTGTATTAAAATAGCCGAAGCTAAATCTAACCGTACCCTGATCCAGCGTTCCTAAGGTCTTGTGTGCCAGTGGTGCGCAATGCAGTCCCGACCTGGTTGCTATATCAAAGGTCTGGTCTAGAATATAACTTATTTCAGATGAACCTATATCTCCAATATTTATTGATACCACTGCCACTTGCTTTTTTATATCTTTAGTTCCATATATTTTAACACCTTCAATTTTCTCCAATCCATTTAGAAAACAGAGTGTTAATTCTTGCTCATGCTTTCTGATGTTCTCAATGCCTTTATCTTTTATAAAACTAATACCTGCGCACAATCCTGCTATACCCGGAGTATTATGTGTACCGCTCTCATAGCGGTCGGGAAGGATGTCAGGCTGATATAGCGAATCAGATTTGCTGCCTGTGCCACCTTCCTTCAAAGGATTTAATTCAAGTCCCTTTCTAATATATAGCCCCCCTGTACCTTGAGGACCCATTAAGCCCTTATGCCCTGTAAAGGCCAGCATGCTAATATTCATTCTTTCTATATCAATTTCACATACCCCAGCTGTCTGTGATGCATCAACAAGTAAATCTAAGTTATAACCTTTCGCTAAGCTGCCTATTTTGTCAATCGGAAGGATTGTACCCGTTATATTTGAAGCGTGGGTCACCGCAATTAGCACTGTTTCCTTTCTTATTTCCCTTTCTATATCTTGAATATCTATTTCTCCGTACTTATTACATTGAATAATTGTAGTTTCCACACCTGCTAGCTCAAGTGCCTTTAGCGGTCGGAGGACTGAATTATGCTCCATGCTGGTTGTTATCACATGGCTGCCCCTTTTCAGAAACCCCTTAAGTGCCAGATTTAATGCTTCTGTAGCATTATGTGTCAGAATAATCCTTTCAGGAGAATCAGAGTTGAATAGCTCAGCCAATAAATCTCTGGCTTCAAGGATTACCCTTCCTGATTGGAGCGATAGCTTATGGCCTCCTCTGCCAGGGTTAGCACAATATCCCCTTAAACAATCATCCACTGCTTTATACACGGCTTCTGGCTTTGGATATGTTGTTGCTGCATTATCAAAATATATCATGAAAGCTCCTTTGTTTCACGTGAAACATTTTATTACTGGTACACCATATGTAAAAGTTGAGTACCAAGCGGAGCGCATACAATGCGCTCCCTAAACGAAATATGCTTATAATATCCGTAGGGAATGCATTGCATGCATTCCGCCTCATATGACTCAATGTTCTAAAAATGCTTCAAATAGAACTTAATTATAGTATAACTTCTTCTATCTTCTCTACTTTTGCGATACCTCCAACAAATATGCTCCCAGTATCCAAATCCGCCCTTGCGAATATATTGCTGGGGCTATCCATAAAGTAGCCCTGCTCTATTTTATAAGTCTTATTATAGTCAAAATGATCACTTTCTTTTAAAACATAATATAATAACGATGCATTTGATGTTCCTGTAGCACTTTCCTCATCGATTCCGACTGCAGGAGCAAAGTTCCTGCAGCTGAAGTCAGAGTCAGCTTCAATTGTTTCACGTGAAACAACATGCATCCCAATTAGATCATTATCTTTACAAAACTTTATCAAATTTTCTTTAACAACACTCATGCTTTTCAAAGTTTCAATCCCATCTACTTCTAATATGATATCCTTTAGTCCGGTAGATATTACATCTATCCTCCCATGGCTTCCCGGTATTATATTTGCTTCATTTATCGTAACCAGCTTTGTAACGGCTTCCTTCGTCAACTGCATAACTACTTCTGGTTTTCTCATTTCGATTAGTATAGTATCTCCATCTATTAATACTTTTAGCTCTCCGGCTTTAGTCCTATGGTATGCTATCCCTTCATTTAAGTATCCGAGCTGCTTTAAAACTTGAAAGGATGCAAGTGCTGCGTGACCGCAAATATCAACTTCATCTGTAGGAGTAAAATATCTGATGCTAAATTTATTTGTATCACTATTTACAAAACATATAAAAGCAGTTTCTGAAAAATTATTTTTCTTTGCGACTTGGAGCATTTGTTGGTCTGATAATCCAAAATCATCAAAAACAACTGCAGCTTTATTGCCTCCACCGCCTACTGATACAAATGAACTTAGAATGAATTGTCGCATTTTGCAAATCCCCTTATAACGCATTTATATAGCTTCTGCGTAATTTTTCATCTTGGTGATATTAACCCTTTGCCATGCAAAAAATAATCAATTATAGCCAATTTAAAAAGGCCCTTATTTTTCCAATAATTCTATGATTCTATCCAATTCTTCGTTACTATAATACTCAATTTCTATTTTCCCTTTATTGTTTTTATGCTGAATTATTACCTTTGTGCCAAGTGCTGCTTTTAGCTTTTCTTCCAGCTGGTTTATTTCTAGCTGATATCTATCTGGGGTTACTTCAGTTTTATCTTTGTGCTTTGTCTCCTTGGCCATCTTTTCTATTTGTCTTACGTTCAATTGTTGATTAATGATTTTCTCGGCCATCTCTAGCTGCTTTTTTTCTCCCTCTATTGCCAATAGTGCTCTTGCATGACCTTGGGTGATCTTCCCCTCTGCAATCATGTTCTTAATAATTTGAGGAAGTTGAAGCAATCTAAGAGAGTTCGCAATCGCCGGCCTACTTTTACCAATCTGCTTGGCTATTTCATCCTGTGTCATATTATACTCTTCTATAAGGCTCTTATATGCCAAGGCTTCTTCAATAGAATTCAGATCTTCCCTTTGCAGGTTCTCTATAAGTGCAAGCTCCATAACCTCAAGATTGCTGCAGTCCTTAACTATCGCCGGTATTGTCTTTTTCCCTGCCAGCCGGGAAGCTCTCCATCTTCTTTCACCAGCTATTATCTGATATCCATTACCAACCGCCCTCACTATTATGGGTTGAACCACTCCGTGCTCTTTTATTGATTCGGAAAGGTCAGTAAGCGCTTGATCATCAAAAGCCTTTCTTGGCTGATTTTCGTTAGGCTCAACATCCGTTATCTTTAGTTCCATTATTGCATTCTGAAATTTTTCTTCATTCTCAGGTATTAATGCACCAAGACCCTTTCCTAACCCTCTTTTGTTTATCATCTATATCACATCCTCACATAAGTCTATAAACTCTTCTGCCAAGTCCAAATAAGCTTCTGCACCCTTTGACTTCAAATCATATTCGATAATCGACATTCCAAAGCTTGGTGCTTCAGCAAGCCTGACATTTCTAGGAATCATCGTGGTGTATACCTTTCCTCTGAAGTACTTCTTAACTTCATCAACTACTTGAATAGAAAGATTAGTTCTCCCATCAAACATACTCAGTACAACTCCCTCAATATCCAAGTCAGGGTTCAGCCCCTTCTTTACCAGCTTTATAGTGTTCATCAGCTGGCTGACTCCTTCCAGAGCATAATATTCACATTGTATAGGTATCAATACACTGTCTACTGCAGATAAAGCGTTTATTGATAGCAACCCAAGAGATGGCGGACAGTCAATGAATATATAATCGAACTCGGATTTTATGTTGTCCAAGCATTCCCGGAGCTTCAGCTCCCTTTTATTCATTTGCGTCAATTCAATCTCTGCGCCTGCCAACTGAACACTTGCCGGTATTATAAACAAGTTCTCTTTGCCTGTAGCTACTATACACTCTTTTGGGTTATCACCATTTATCAGTACGTCGTAGATAGTTTTCTCCAGAGTTGTTTTATCAATTCCGACACCACTGGTTGTATTGCCCTGGGGGTCTATGTCAAGCATTAGGATCTTCTTGCCTTTGCTTGCCAAACATGCCGATAAATTTACCACCGTCGTAGTTTTTCCTACGCCACCCTTCTGATTAAAGACAGCTATTGATTTAGACATCGCTTACACCTCTCAAGTTTTTTGTCTCGCACCAAATCTTTAATAATAATTCATTAGTACTAAACGTTTTGATTGATGCTATAAATCACAACTGTCCTGCTATTTCATATTATTGTGATTTATAGCTACACTTTGATTTGTTTCTTGCTTTTTCGTCATGTTATATATTCTAATAATATATTAAACCATTAATATATTAAAGGCATTTCGAATAAATATATTGTAATCAAGTCTTTTTGCTGAGAATATTAAGATTTTAATTAAAACTCTGCAAAAGAGACTCCATGGTATTTTTGAAATCGGAAAAAGTGCGGCACATATTCGTACGCACGTTCAACAAGCTTTTTTCAAAAATACTACTTTTCTACGTAAAACTTCCATATCTATACTATATCAGATTGAAAATGCAATTTAAAGAATACGCTTTTCAATTATCCTTATACGCTACAAGCAAGGAGGACTAAAATGTTAAAAACAGTAATGTACACCTTTTTTCTAGTCTTTATCGCCGAGCTTGGTGACAAGACACAGCTTGCTACCATGCTGCTATCTGCAAAATCAAACTCCCTGATGACCGTTTTTGTTGGCTCAAGCTTAGCATTAATATGTTCATCATTCATGGGAGTCTTTGCGGGAGCTTACATAACCAGGTATATTCCCCCGCATTATATACAAAACTCTGCGGGTGTCCTTTTTATAGTAATGGGTATACTTATTTTGACCGGAAAAATATAAAAGGAACGCATTGAATGCGTTCCCCATACAATTAAAAAGGAACGCACTCAATGCGTTCCTATATTATATATTCTTTGGTATTTTCATCGTGACTTCAATAAACTCACCCTTGTCAACCTGACCATATTCAACCATGCAACCTGCTTTAAGGATTTCCTTATAAGCATTCTTTAAAGTGTTTAAATATATATTGTATTGCATTTTCCCCTTCATTCTATTCTTCTTTGGCTCCTCGGATGTCACTGCTACTTCATCCAGCATCTTCTCTACCAGTTCCTCGGACTTTTTAACATTCAAGGACTTTTTTAGTATGCTCTGAAGCGCCTTTTCCTGAAGTATATCCTCGGGAAGCTTAAGAAGCACCCTAGCATGTCTTTCGGTCAAGTCATTTTCTAGTATAGTCTTCTTAATATTATTATTAAGCTTTAATAATCTAAGCTTATTAGCTATTGTTGACTGCTTCTTCCCGACTTTTTTAGCAAGCTCCTCCTGCGTCATTCCGTGATCAGTTATTAAATTATGGTAGCCTTCAGCTTCCTCCATAAAATTCAGGTCTTCTCTTTGAAGGTTCTCTATAAGCGCAATGACTGCAGAATCCTGCTCAACAACCTCTATAACTATAGCCGGCACATGACTCATCCCCGCGAGCTTTGATGCTCTAAGCCTTCTCTCTCCAGATACCAGCTCATATCCGTTATCACCAATTTTTCTAACGTTTAATGGCTGCAGTACGCCATACTCCTTAATTGATGCTGCTAATTCCTCAAGGGACGGGCCGCTGAATTCCTTTCTAGGCTGATATGGGTTTGGCGCTATTATATTTATTGGTATATTGACTATTGCCTTGTTGTCATTCAAAATTCTCATACCTCCCCTTACTGCATAGGCTATAATAACTTATTCGCCATAACCCTCGGACTTCCTCCCTGTGAAAGACTGATTTTGCTCGTATTCAGCTATTTATTTTCTTTCATAATTCTAGCTTTTTAGCTATTTTATCGGACTTGCTGCTGGTTTTCCGGGCTTTCTAGGATATTTTGTCGGTGTTGCTGATATTTTCTCTATAATGATAATGTTATGCTTAATATCACTGAAAGGAAGCTTATACTCCTTGATTTCTCTCACTACTCCACCCAATGTTCTAATTGATTTTCCAGCTTCTTCCACTTCTTCTTTGATATCCGGACCCTTCTGACAAAGGAAGAAACCGCCAACCTTAGCAAAAGGCAGGCAATACTCGCATAAAACACTCATTGATGCAACAGCCCTTGAGAGCACAATATCATAAACCTCCCGATGAGCTGCACTGCTGCCCGCTTCTTCGGCTCTTGCGTGAACAGTAGCTGTCTCTCTTAGGTCAAGTTTTTTCTCAACTTCTTTTAGATAGCTAACTCTTTTATTCAGTGAATCCAATAGTGTTATTTTTAGGCTATCCATAAGTATCTTCAGTGGGACACCAGGAAATCCTGCTCCAGTGCCTACATCTATTACTCTCATGCCTTCCTTAATATAACCCGTAGACAAGCAGGTAGCTGAATCAAGGAAATGCTTTATAAAAACTTCCTTTTCATCCGTAATGGCAGTAAGGTTCACCTTCTCATTCCACTCCAGCATTATTTCCTTAAAAGCAATAAGCTTTTCTATCGCTTCCTGGTTCGCTTCTATTCCAAGCTCCTTCATTCCATTAATCAGTATCTCACTGTTTTCCAGTTTGCTCACCCTTTCTTTCTCTTCGCATTTGCTCTATATGTATCATAAGTACGGACACATCTGCTGGCGAAACCCCTGAGATTCTGGAGGCCTGGCCCAAATTAGCAGGATTTATATCATTAAGCTTTTGCCTTGCCTCAATAGATAGTCCTTTAATTGCAGTAAAGTCAATTCCTTTAGGTACTTTCTTATTCTCAAGCTTCTTGAACTGCTCTGCTTGCTGCAGTTGCCTTTTTATATAACCCTCATATTTAATTACTATTTCTATTTCCTCAGAAGTTTCTCTGTCCAGTTCAGGCATTGCCTCATCAATTTCCGAGAGTGAGTTGTATGTTATCTCCGGCCTCTTTAGCAGCTCGTAAAGACTTATGCCTCCCTTTATGTCAACACTTTCCCTCTTCGCCAGGTACTCTCTTACTTTATCAGTCATTGAAATGTTCTTTTTCTTAAGTCTAACCATCTCTGACTCTATATTGGCCTTCTTTTCAACGAACCTGCTGTATCTGCCCTCAGACACCAATCCTATATCGTATCCTTTCTGTGTAAGCCTGAGGTCTGCATTGTCCTGTCTTAGGATAAGCCTGTATTCCGCTCTGGAGGTCATTAGTCTATAGGGCTCATTTGTGCCTTTTGTTACAAGATCATCAATAAGTACTCCTATATATGCCTCTGACCTATCTAATATAAGCGGTTCACTTCCCTTAAGCTTTAGTGCAGCATTTATACCTGCCATTATCCCTTGGGCAGCAGCTTCCTCATACCCTGAAGTGCCGTTTATCTGCCCTGCAAAGAACAAGCCAGATATTTTCTTGTGTTCAAGATTCAAATTAAGCTGTGTAGGGTCTATGCAATCATATTCAATAGCATATGCCGTTCTCATTACATGACAGTTCTCCAAGCCTTTCACGCTATGAAGTACATCAAGCTGCACATCTTCAGGCAAGCTGGAGGACATTCCCTGTACATACATCTCGCAGGTATTCAGACCTTCCGGCTCAACAAATATCTGATGCTCATCCCTATCAGGAAAGGATATTATTTTCGTCTCTATTGATGGACAATATCTTGGACCAACTCCAACAATATCTCCTGTATAAAGTGGTGATCTTTCAATATTCTTTCGTATAATGTCATGGGTTCCTTTGTTCGTATATGTAAGATAGCACGGCAATTGATCCATATCCATTTCACCTGTCATAAAGGAAAATGTATTTATATCATGATCTCCTGGCTGTTCAGCCATCTTACCGAAATCAACCGTCCTACCATCTATTCTAGCTGGTGTCCCAGTTTTAAACCGCATAAGCTTTATCCCTAATTCTTCAAGGCATTCTGACAGCTTAGCTGCCGGAAAAAGACCATTAGGCCCTCCATCATAGCTTATCTCCCCGATAACTACCTTTCCTTTCAGGTAAACGCCAGCAGCCAATATTACGCATTTACATTTGAAAACTGCACCAAGACTTGTGACAACGCCCGTTACACTATTATCGTCTACATCAATCCTGACTATTTCCGCTTGCTTTATTTGCAGGTTCTCTTGGCTTTCCATCACACTTTTCATTCTATCCTGATAAAGCTTCTTATCCACTTGTGCTCTCAATGCCCTAACGGCAGGACCCTTCTTAGTATTGAGCATTCTTATTTGCAGCATAGTCTTATCAGTATTTACTCCCATTTCTCCGCCTAAGGCATCCAGTTCCCTTACCAGATTTCCTTTTGCCGGACCACCTATTGAGGGATTGCAAGCCATCATCGCAATACTGTCAAGATTCATTGCTGTGGCAAGGGTTTTCATTCCCAGCCTTGCACACGCCATAGCAGCTTCGCATCCTGCATGTCCTGCACCAATAACTACAACATCATATTCACCAGCTAAATATTCCATAGTCTCACCCCTATTTGCCTATACAGAATTTACTGAAAATCTCTTTAATAATATCTTCCTCAACAGTGTCCCCGGTTATTGCACCGAGACAACTCCATGCTTCTCTTATATCTACAGATACCAAATCTATTGGTATTTCATCATCTATGGAAGAAAGGGCCCTGACCATACTTTCTAAAGCCCTATCCAAAAGATTCTTATGCCTTATACTTGTAACCATGCTATTCTTGTTTATACTAAGCTTTCCTTGGAAAACCAGACCTTTTATCTGATCTTCTAGAAGATTTATCCCAATCCGGTTTTTCACAGACATCTTGATAACATTATCTACTCCGAACAAGCCGGTTAAATATTCTTCATTGATATTCAGTCCCAAATCCGTCTTATTTAATACTGCAATTACTTTCTTAGCTTTTATCAGTTCAATTATTTCATAATCCTCATGAAGCAAATGATCTGAAGCATCCAATACAAGTATGACAAGATCAGAATTGTCTATTGCCTCTTTTGTCCTCTCTACCCCTATTTTCTCAACTACATCTTCAGTTTCCCTGATGCCTGCTGTATCAATGAGCCTTATTAGTACTCCTCCTATATTCAAGTATTCCTCTATAATATCTCTCGTTGTTCCCGGTACCTCTGTTACTATAGCCCTGTTTTCCTTCAATAGCACATTAAGAAGCGATGACTTGCCGACATTCGGACGCCCTATTATGGTTGTTCTTAATCCATCTCTTACAATCTTTCCTTCATCAAAGGATTCAATCAAGGCTGATGCAGAGATCCTTGTTTCTATAAGCATATTCTTTATATTGCTGAAAGTCATTTCTTCAACATCGTGCTCCGGAAAATCTATTGAAGCCTCGATATGAGCCAACATAGAAAGAAGCTTATCCATTATGCTTTTAATTTCTTTTGAGAGCTCTCCCTCAAGTTGGTTCAAGGCTGCATTAAGCCCACTTTCTGTCTTTGAGGTTATTACATCTATTACAGCTTCTGCCTGAGCAAGGTCTATTCTTCCATTTAAAAATGCCCTTTTAGTAAATTCCCCCGGCTCTGCAATATCTGCACCGTTCTTCAGTACTTCTTCCATTATCCTTCTGACCGGCACAATACCGCCATGGCAGTGAAGCTCTACCACATCCTCTGTGGTATATGAATATGGACTTCGCATAACAATTGCAAGCACCTCATCCAAAACTGCCCCATTACTGTCAACGGCATGACCATATACTACTGTTCTTGAGGGTATTTCATCTACATATACATTCCTTTTTGGCTTAAATACATTTTTTAATATATCTATGGACCTTTCACCGCTTATTCTAACTATGCCTATGCCTGCTTCTCCCGGAGCTGTAGCAATTGCGGCTATTGTTTTCTCTATCATTATGGTCTTCTCCTTTGAGTCGGTGTTTTCATCTATATTATTGTAATTGATGGCTTATTTATGTACTTTCTTATGCTATTATATATTACTGTGTTCAATAATGGAAACAAAATCTATATGTTCACATGATTCATCCTACAGCAAAAAATCACAAGACCCAGTACAGAAGTACTGGGTCATTGTATACTATTTAAGAGATATTACAACTTTTCTATATGGTTCTTCGCCTTCACTAAAGGTTGTAATATCATCAAATTCCTGCAGAGTAGAGTGAATTATTCTTCTCTCATAAGGGTTCATGGGCTCAAGCTCAACATTCTTACCTGTCTTTTGAACTCTTTCTGCCAATCTTTTGGCCAGCCTTTGGAGTGTTTCTTCTCTCTTCTTCCTGTAATCCTCAGTATCAAGTATTACCTTCACAAAGCTGTCTCTTTCTTTATTCTTATTAACTACCAGACTTACAAGGTATTGAAGGGAGTCAAGGGTCTGCCCTCTTCTTCCTATAATAACACCCATCTTTGGTCCAGACAGATTAATGTATATTCCTTCACTTGTATCTTTAAGTCTAATCTCAGCAGTGATATCCATTGATTCTAAAACATCTCTTAAAAACTTTTTAGCCTTTTCCTTCTCAAGAGTAAAATCTGTCGTTCGTACTGCTTTATTCTCTGCACCCTTTTCTATCTTCTTCTCACGTACATTGGTTGAAGCCTTTTCTTCCTTAACAGATACTCTAACTTTTGCAAGTTTATTGCCTATTATACCAAAGATCCCTTTAACCGGCTGCTCCAGCACTTCAATATCCACTTTTTCCTTATCAGTCTTTAATTCTTCCAAGGCTGATTTGACAGCTTCTTCTATTGTTTTTGCTGACTTTTCTATTGTCATCATTTATTTATTCTACCTCCTTTTTCACAACTTGAGGCTTTATCATAAAATACTGCTGAACTATACTAAAGATATTACCTGCTATCCAATATAACGCAAGTCCCGCAGGTACACTTAGGGTTATCCATCCAAACATTATAGGCATCATATTTGTCATCATCTTCTGAGTCTGATCTACTTTGCCTTTAGCAGGACTAATCATTTTCATCTGATAATATGTAGTTGCTGCTGACAATACCGCTAAAATCGGCAGTCCGAAGCCTCCAACTCTTATCATTGTTGATGCCATCTCGGATTGACCAAGGTCTGCAATCCACCAGAAGTTCTTTGCAATTCCAGCGTATACATTAGGATCTATAAAAACATATTTGACAGGATCCTGTATTACATAGTATAAAGCAAAAAGTATAGGCATTTGTATAAGCGCCGGCAAACATCCAGAGGCAGGATTGTATTTGTGCTCCTTATAAAGCTCAAGCAGCTTCTGGTTCATCTTCTCTTTATCATTTTTATACTTTTCTTGTATTTCCTTCATCATAGGATTTATTTCATTCATTCGTTTAGTAGACTCTGTCTGCTTTATATTAATAGGAAGCAGCAGTACCTTCGTCAATATAGTAAAAATGATTATCGAGTATCCATAATCTCCAACAAAATCAAATATGAATCTCAACAACATACCTAGCGGACTGGCAATAAAATCTAACAAGTTTTTTCCCCCTTATTTTCTGTTTATATTAAAACCTAAGGTTTTTCTTTCTTTTCCGGTACAGGATCATATCCGCCGGGGTTAAAAGGATTGCATCTTAGGATACGACCTGCAGACAGATATACACCATATAAGACACCATGCGTGTTAATTGCTTCAATAGCATAGCTCGAGCATGTAGGTATGAATCTGCACTTACCCATTGCTAATGGTGAAATAAATATCTGATATGCTCTTATAATAATAATGAAAAACTTCTTCATTTATTCCTCGCTCTTTTTAAGCTTGGCTTTTCTCATAATTGACATAATATTATTCTCTATAATTTTATAATCGGCTTCCGCACTTCCAACTCTTGCAGTAAATACAATATCAAAACCTAATTTATTCTTGTCGGCATATTTCCGGTATACTTCCTTCATAAGCCTTTTTACCCTGTTTCTAACAACACTATTGCCTACTTTTTTACTCACCGAAAAACCTACCCTGTTCGAGGCAGAATTATTCATAATAATATACATGACTACATATTTTTCAACATAGTATCTTCCTTCATTATATACTTTTTTGAATTGATAATTCTTCTTAAGCTTAAACAAAGTTGTCATATTCTGCCTCCATTTTTAAAGACTACAGAAAAAGGCCACAGGTGCGGCCTTATACTGTCAATCTTTTTCTACCTTTTAATCTTCTTCTTCTGAGAACTTCTCTACCTGTCGGAGTACTCATTCTCTCTCTGAAGCCATGAACTTTCTTTCGCTGTCTTTTCTTTGGCTGATATGTCATTAACACAATACACACCCCCTAACCTTTGTAATACATAAATCGCACTAACATTCTTACATTATATCAAACAAGCAGTTATGATGGTAGTTCCAACATGATGATGACTGTGATGATAGAATATAATAGCATTGTAAGATCTATATCATGCATTTATACAATAAAGCATAATTCACCACTTTACTATTAAAATTATATATACAATGGCAGTTCGTGTCAATACTATATTTTGTCCCAATTCTATACATATTACTAGTCTCTGCGGCATCTAAAACATTGTCTTTTTATACAATCCAACCATTACACCCTTAACTAATCGAATACTGCTCCTGTGGATAAATGTCATCCACAACTCAAATATTGTGGATAATTAACTTATTTTTGTTGAATTTGGCCTTTTGTTTTGCTATTATAGTTATATGATTGTGTATAACCTTAAAATTTAATAAAAGTTATCAACAACTGTGTATAATTTGTGTATAACTTGCTGGTATTGTGTATTAATTGCATCTTTGTTGTCTATAATCTAGTAAATACCTATAAGTTGTATGTGGATAAATACATTTTTTTATTGTTGATAAGCTAATTTTTATATTTTTTATACAGAATTATATTAACAATTTATACACATTTTTATTCATTATTAAATTATAATATGGCTATCTTCGCATGATAAGCAGGTGTGGATAAGCCTGTTAATAATCATTTTATATAAATTGCACTAAATAGCTTACATAGCAGCTGCGATTTATAAATACCAAAGAAACTGTTTTGCACTATTTTAAAATATGTAAGGACTTAGTGCTAAACACATAGCTAAGGAGGCTGGGTATGTACTCTCATATCACAGAAGTCTGGGAAAAGACTTTAGATGTAATAAAAGTTGAATTAACTGAAGTAAGCTTCAATACTTGGCTTAAAGCTATACAGCCTATTTCTACCAGGGACAACCTTGTCACTTTTTCGGTGCCTGACGACTTTACAAAAGGAATACTAGAGGCTAGGTACGTCACTCTTATAAAGAATGCTTTAAAGCAGGTTTCCTCTGAATATTACGATATTAAATTTATAATACCTACTGAAGAGAATTATGCTTCAATTATGAGGGAAACCACTGAAAGAAATCAGATAGAGGAAACAGTTAACTCCTCACTAAATCCAAAGTATACCTTTGATACCTTTGTCATAGGCAACAGTAACCGGCTTGCCCATGCAGCCTCAGTTGCAGTCGCAGAATCACCCGCAAAAGCGTACAACCCTCTTTTTATATATGGTGGTGTTGGATTGGGTAAGACTCATCTTATGCATGCAATTGGCCACTATATATTGAAGCAGAATAAAAAAGCTAAGGTGGTTTATATTTCTTCAGAAACCTTCACAAATGAGCTTATTAATTCAATCAGAGATGATAGAAACAATGAGTTCAGGGGTAAATATAGAAATGTTGACGTATTATTAATTGACGATATACAGTTCATTGCCGGAAAAGAAAGTACACAGGAAGAGTTTTTCCACACATTTAACTCTTTATATGATGCAAATAAACAGATCATTATATCAAGCGATAGACCTCCAAAAGAAATTCGTACTTTGGAGGACAGGCTGAGGTCTAGGTTCGAGCAAGGCTTAATAGCCGACATACAAGCCCCTGACCTTGAAACCAGGATAGCTATATTGAAGAAAAAGGCTAGATCCGAAAACCTTTCTATCTCTGACAATGTAATGCTTCTTATAGCTAAAAAGATTCATTCAAATATTAGAGAGCTTGAGGGTGCTTTGATAAGAATAGTAGCTTATTCTTCTCTTACAAATGGTGAGATAAATGAAGATCTTACTAATGAAGCTTTAAAGGATATAATATCCAACTCCAAACCAAAGCTGGTTACACCTTCTGCTATAAAAGATGTTGTAGGCCAATACTACAGTATTAAAATAGAAGATTTTAATGCGAAGAAAAGAAATAAATCAATAGTTTTGCCAAGACAAATTGCAATGTTCCTTTGCAGGGAGCTTACAGACCTTTCATTGCCAAGAATAGGTGAAGAATTCGGCAGGGACCATACTACAATAATGCATGCTTATGAGAAAATATCCACCGATATGAAAATTAACAGTCAATTGAAATCAGTATTGGAGGAACTCAAGAGCAAAATAGAAACCTAAAAGTGTATTTTTAGGGCTAATATCCTGTTGATATATTATTAGTAAGCTGTTGATAATTTTTTTCTTTATTTTAGTTGTCCTTTTCTATCAACAATTTTCGTCTAAATACTCCACAGAATATGAACAGCTGTTTCCTTAGGGCATCAACATGTTTATAGGCTTTTACACTTATTAACAGCCCCTACTACTATTACTACTATTATTATTATATTATATTATACAAAAAAGAGTTTCGGAGGTTATCCACAATGAAAATAATAACTACAAAATCTTCACTCCTGGAAAGCATAAATATTGTTCAAAAAGCAGTACCTTCAAAAACTACTTTACCTATTTTAGAAGGGATACTTTTTGAAGCTAAGAATGGAAAGCTTAAGCTTACAGCAACAGATCTGGAAATAGGGATTGAGACCTTGTCAAATGTAGATGTTATTGAACCAGGTAAAGTTGTATTGTCTTCCAGAATAGTTGGAGATATAGTGAGAAAGCTTCCAGATGCAGACATAGAAATAGAAACAGCTGATAAAAACTTAGTATACATAAAGAGTGAAAGATCCAATTTCAAGATTGTAACTCTTCCACATGATGAATTTCCTGAGCTTCCAGTTGTAAAGAAAGAAAATGGTATTACTCTTTCACAAAATATTTTGAAAGATACCATAAAGCAAACTATATTTGCCGTATCAGGAGATGAAGTACGACCTATACTTACAGGAGTGCTTTTTGATGTAGATGGAGATAAATTGACAATGGTAGCACTTGATGGCTTTAGAATGGCTGTAAAATGGAACGGAATAATAAATGATAACAGCTTTAAAGCAGTAATTCCGGGAAAAACTCTTTCTGAAATAGGAAAAATACTAAACGAGAATGAGAACCCTATAAATATTTATTTTTCTAAAAACCACATTCAAGTACAAATAGAGGATACAATAATAATATCAAGGCTCTTGGAAGGCGAATTTATAAATTATAAACAGATAATACCTTCAGAGTACAAGATAAAAGTAAAAGTATCATCAAGTAAGCTTATGGAGGCATGTGACAGAGCAGCCCTATTTGCCAGGGACTCGAGCAACAACATGATTAAGTTTGAAGTAACAGACGATCTTTTGGTTATTATGTCAAACTCTCAAAACGGTGATGTTCATGAAGAATTGAAGATTCAAAAAGAAGGAAATGATATAGAAATAGCCTTTAATGCAAAGTATTTTATAGATGTGCTTAAGGTTATAGAGGGTGAAGATATAACAATAGAGTTTACTACAAATGTCAGTCCCAGCATAATAAGACCTTGTAACAATACAGGGTACTTATATCTCGTACTTCCGGCAAGGTTCAAAAAAAATAATTAAAAGAAAATTAAAAAACCACCCTGATTGGGTGGTTTTAATCAAAAAAAGAAGAGAGTGAAAATATGAGAGAAGTAAAAATAGACACAGAATTTATAAAGCTCGACCAGTTCTTGAAGTTTGAGAGTATAGTTGGATCTGGCGGAGAGGCAAAAAACATAATTAATGACGGAATGGTTAAGGTCAATGGTAAAGTCGAGCTGGCAAGAGGCAAGAAGCTTCATAAGGGAGACACAGTAGAAGTCTTCAGTGAAGCAATTAGGATAATATAATTTATTGTCGGGGTGCTTATATTGTATATTAAAAGGGTTAATTTAAAAAGTTTCAGAAACTACAATACTCTTGAAATAGAATTGGGCGAAGGGGTTAATATATTTTTTGGTCAAAATGCACAAGGAAAAACGAATATAATAGAATCAATTTACATGGCATCAACAGGTAAGTCTCATAGAACACAAAAGGATTCTGAGCTTATTATGTGGAACTGTGAAAATGCCAAAATAAAAATAGAGTTTAATAAAGAAAATGATGAAAAGACAGTAGAAATATACTTAAATAAAAATGTAAAAAAGCAAATAAAGCTAAATGGGGTAAGAATAAGTAAAATAGGTGAGCTTATAGGGAATCTCAATACAGTAATATTTTCTCCGGATCATATGAAGGTAATAAAAGAAGGACCGGTTGAAAGAAGAAGATTCATGGATATAATACTGTCACAAGTCAAACCAGGGTATTATTATAACCTGGTTCAATATTTGAAGGTACTTGAGCAGAGAAATAATCTTCTTAACGAAGCTAAAAAAAATGTAAGCTTACTTAAGACAATTGATATATGGAATGAGCAGCTGGCTGACTTTGGTACAAAAATAATTATGACACGACATCATTTTGTTGATAAGATATGCGGTATGGCAGCAGAGACTCATGAAAGAATATCTAACGGAAAAGAAATATTGGAGCTTAAATATAAGTCCTCTATAGATTATAAATATTGTTCAGAAATTGAGATAAAGGAATCCTTTATAGAAGCACTTGAAAAAACAATCAGCATTGATTTAAAAAGAGGTTCTACTCATAAAGGGCCTCATAGGGATGAAATATTGTTCTATATAAACGAAAATGAGGTCAAAACCTATTCCTCACAGGGTCAACAAAGAACAGCCCTGCTTTCTCTAAAAATATCAGAATTGAAATATATGGATAACGAGACAGGTGAAATGCCTATACTTTTGTTGGATGATGTTTTTTCTGAACTCGATACAGAAAGGCAGAAATACCTGGTTGATTTTATAAAAAATATACAAACTATTATAACCTGTACAGATGTGGAGTATCTTGAGAAGCTCAAACTCGAAGGCTCAAAAGTGTATGAAGTTGTTGAAGGAATGGTAATAAAAGCAGTATAAAGACATTTTTGGATTATAAAGCTTTTAGTTTTTTACACAAAAGGTTATAATATAATGTATGGACAAAATATGTTCGTTTGGAAGCAAGGGAGGACAAGTTGATGTTTATGCATCTTGGTGGAGATGTTGTAATATCTCTAAAGGATATAATTTCTATAATGGATATAGAATCCAGCAATACATCCAGCAATACTAGGGATTTTCTTAAGACTGCTGAGGATGAGGGCTTCATAAGGAGAATATCGCAGGATGAAGCTAAATCTTTTGTTTTGGCGGAAAAGGATAAAAAGACAATAATATATTTGTCTCCCATATCTTCTGTGACCTTATACAAAAGAGCCGGATTCATAGATGATATAGCGTTGAAGTAAAGGGGGAATATGCACAAATGGTAGAAAAGAAGAATACTCAAGTATATGAGGCAGAACAGATTCAAGTACTCGAAGGATTAGAGGCAGTAAGAAAAAGGCCTGGTATGTATATAGGCAGCACTGGTACTAAGGGTCTTCACCACCTGGTATGGGAGGTAGTAGACAATAGTATAGATGAGGCATTGGTAGGTGTCTGCAAAAATATTAACGTAACGATCCATCCTGATAATTCAATAAGCAATGAGGATGATGGCAGAGGTTTTCCTGTTGGAATTCACCCGAAGCTTAATAAGCCTGCAGTAGAAGTTGCACTTACAGTTCTTCATGCAGGGAGTAAATTCGGAGGCGGAGGCTATAAGGTTTCCGGAGGGCTGCACGGTGTTGGTGTCTCTGTTGTTAATGCTTTATCTGAATGGCTTGTGGTTGAAGTAAAGAGAGATGGAAAGGTATATCAGCAAAGATACGAAAGAGGAGCAGCTGTTACTGAACTGAAGGTTATAGGTTCAACTAAACACACAGGAACAAAAGTAACCTTCAAGCCGGATAATCAAATATTTGATGAGACAGAGTACAGCTTTGAAACACTGGAGCATAGGCTTAGAGAGCTTGCATTCCTTAACAAAGGCATAAGGATAAACCTCAAGGATGAGAGGGATAACACTGAAAAAACCTTTCAGTATGAAGGTGGAATAATATCCTTTGTCCAGTATTTAAATAAAAACAGAGAAGTTCTTCATAAAGATCCAATATATTTTGAAGCCAGAAAAGATGATATTGATGTTGAAATAGCACTTCAATATAACGACGGGTATTCTGAAAGTATTTTCAGCTTTGCCAACAACATAAACACCCTAGAGGGTGGAAGTCATATGACAGGCTTTAAAAATGCAATAACAAAAGTAATAAATGATTATGCCAGAAAGTATAAATTTCTTAAGGAAAATGATGTAAACCTTATTGGGGAAGATGTAAGAGAAGGTATGTCTTGCGTCATAAGCATCAAGCTCACTGACCCTCAGTTCGAGGGACAGACTAAGACAAAGCTTGGAAACCCTGAAGTAAGGGGAATTGTTGATAGTGTTGTTGTAGAGAATTTTGAATCATTTTTGGAAGAAAACCCTTCAAGTGCAAAGATAATAATGGATAAGGCGCTGACTGCTGCAAGAGCCAGGGATGCTGCAAAAAAAGCAAGAGAGCTCACAAGGAGAAAAACAGTACTTGAAAGCACTACTCTTCCCGGTAAATTGGCGGACTGCTCTGAGAGAGACCCTAGACTTTGTGAAATTTATATAGTTGAGGGTGACTCTGCGGGAGGTTCTGCAAAGCAGGGGAGAGATAGAAAGTATCAGGCAATACTTCCTTTGAGAGGTAAAATACTAAATGTAGAAAAGGCACGACTTGATAGGATATTGACCAGTGAGATGATCAGAGCAATGATAACAGCTTTTGGAGCAGGTATCAGCGATGATTTTAATATGGAAAAAATGAGATACGGAAAGATAATAATGATGACCGATGCCGATGTAGACGGTGCTCACATAAGAACATTACTTTTAACCTTCTTCTACAGATATATGCGTCCCTTGGTAGATGCCGGATGTGTTTATATTGCTCAGCCTCCGCTATACAAGGTTAGAAAGAAAAACAAGGATTATTATGCATATAACGACAGAGAGCTTGAGAACGTGTTCAAGGAGATTGGAAGAGAAAATTCCTCAATACAGAGATACAAAGGTCTTGGTGAAATGAATGCAGAGCAGCTGTGGGATACTACTATGAATCCTGAGACCAGGACTATTCTGCAGGTGGCAATGGAGGATGCGGTGGCAGCTGATGAGATATTTACAGTGCTCATGGGAGACAAGGTTGAACCAAGAAGAGAGTTTATTGAGCATAATGCTAAATATGTAAGAAATCTAGATATATAATAAAAACTGGCGAAAGCCAGTTTTTTCAACTGCTAATATTAAATAGTCAAACTCCATATATTAATAAAAATAAATAGAATGAATTAAAAGAACCTAAAATTGGGGAGAAGGTAAGTATGCAAACCAAAACTAGTAATAGTACAGGCACAGATGTAATTATTGAAGTCAAGGAACTGACAAAGTATTATAAATGTGATGATACGGAAGATAACATAATTAATATAATAGGTTTCCTAAAAAGAAATAAGGATCTGGGGATAAAGGCAGTATCCTTTGATATTTATAAAGGCAGGATTATAGGACTTAGAGGAAAGAAAAAATGCGGAAAATCAACGCTGCTGAAGCTGCTAGCCGGAATAATAAAACCATCTTCGGGCAATATTTTTTATAAGGGGCTGAAAATGAACAGCCAACAGCTGAAAGATATTGTATCATATATTTCTAAGGAACAGCCAAGCAGTCAGGAATACAATTGTACACTTTTTGAGAATTTAATTCAGTATACATGCAAGGAACAAAAAGAAAGATGTGACGTTGTTGACAAAGCAGAGAAGCTTATTAATGATTTTGAGCTTCAAGATTATAAGTATAAAGAGGTCATAAAGCTTCCCAGCGCTGTCCGCAGCAAAATGTTCATCCTAAGAGGCTTATTAAGTCCTAAACTAATACTGTGCTTTGACCATCCGATGATGTTTAAAGAGGAAAAGCTGCAGGATACCTTTAAAAAATATATAAATGAGCTGGTGCAGGCGGGCAAGACAATTATAATATCCACGGATGAAGAAAACATATTAGAAAGTATATGTAATGAGATAATAACACTTGATTGAGCATATTAAGAAATAAGGTTTGATAATGCAAATTCAACAGCATATAAGAGGCATTGTATGAAATTTGAATTGCAAAAGGAAAAAGTATTTCATAAGAGATATCAGCCGTGATAAGACACGGCTTTTTATTTAATTTCAAGTAATTTTTTCACAGAATTGAAAATATAATAATAAATTGGACAAAAATTATTAATAGTTTTATAATTAATATGTATTTGTATGCTAAAAATTAATATTTATATAAGCAGGTCCCTTCCAGGCGATGCCTATCAGTGATGCGTTTTTCCTCACGAGGGGACTGTTATAATGAATGTTTAACAAGTTAAAGTAGGAGGTAACAGATTTGGATTACGAAAATCAAAAGATACTGCCGGTAAATATTGAAGATGAAATGAAAAGATCATTTATCGATTACGCCATGAGTGTTATAGTTCAGCGTGCATTGCCGGATGTAAGAGATGGGTTGAAGCCCGTTCACAGAAGAATTCTGTATTCAATGAATGAATTAGGGTTTACTCCCGATAAACCTCATAGAAAATCTGCAATGACTGTTGGTGAAGTTTTAGGTAAATATCATCCTCACGGTGATTCATCTGTTTATGATGCAATGGTCCGAATGGCTCAGGACTTTTCTACAAGATATATGCTTATTGACGGACACGGGAACTTCGGTTCAGTGGACGGAGATAGTGCAGCAGCAATGCGTTATACTGAAGCCAGAATGTCCAAAATAGCAGGGGAATTGTTAAGAGACATAGACAAGGAAACTATTGATTTTACTCTAAACTATGATGAGAGCCTTAAAGAACCAACAGTTCTTCCTGCCCGTTATCCGAACCTGTTGGTAAATGGGAGTAGCGGTATAGCAGTTGGTATGGCAACCTCAATACCGCCACATAACCTAGGCGAGGTTATTGACTGTGTAATTGCAAGCATTGATAATCCTGAAATAGAGCTGGAAGAAATGCAGAAGCACATTAAAGGACCTGATTTTCCTACAGGTGGCATAATAATGGGCAGAGAAGGCATGAGGAAAGCCTATAGCACAGGAAGAGGAAAGGTTACTGTAAGAGCTAAAGTAGAAATTGAGGAAATGAGCGGCAATCGCCAAAGAATAATTGTCAATGAAATACCTTATCAGGTGAACAAAGCATCCATGATAGAAAAAATTGCCGATTTGGTAAAGGAAAAGAAAATTGAAGGTATTTCTGATTTAAGGGATGAATCAGACAGAAGCGGTATGAGAGTTGTAATAGAACTGAAAAGAGATGCAAATTCTCATATTATACTGAATCAGCTTTATAAGCATACTCAAATGCAGGATACCTTCAGTATAATTATGCTTGCTCTTGTTAATGGGCAGCCAAAGGTTCTGAACCTTAAGAGCATAATAACTCATTATATAAATCATCAGAAGGATGTTGTAACAAGACGAACTCAATATGACCTCAGGAAGGCAGAAGCGAGAGCTCATATTTTGGAAGGCTTGCGTATAGCTCTTGACAACATTGATGAAATAATAAACATACTGAGAAGCTCCAAGAATGTCGCTGAAGCTAAAGAAAGAATGATGGCCAAATTCGGATTGACTGAAATACAGGCCGAAGCTATAGCGGAAATGAGACTCAGAAGTTTGACAGGCTTGGAAAGAGGCAAAATTGAAGAAGAATATCTGGGACTGATAAAGAATATCGAATATTTCAGATCACTTCTTAATAATGAACAAAAGCTAATGATTGTTATAAAAGAGGAGCTTCTCGAGATAAGGAAGAGATATGCTGATAAGAGGAGAACTCAAATAACAGCAGCATTAGAAGAGTTTGATGCAGAAGATTTTATAGACGAAGAGGAAGTCGCAGTTACTATGACCCACTTTGGATATATAAAGAGACTGCCGGCAGACACATACAAGAGCCAGAGAAGGGGAGGCAAAGGAATAACTGGACTTCAGACAAGAGAAGAGGATTTTGTAGAAAATCTTTTCATAACCTCTACTCATAACTATATCTTATTCTTTACCAATAAGGGAAAGATGTTTAAGCTGAAGACATATGAGATTCCGGAAGCCGGCAGGCAAGCAAAAGGAACAGCGTTGGTCAATCTTTTGCAGCTAAGTCCGGATGAAAAGGTTAGTGCTGTAATTAACATTAAAGATTTTGAAGATGGAAAATATCTTATATTCATGACAAAGCGCGGATTAGTTAAAAAGACGGAATTAAAGGAATATGAGACTTCAAGGAATACAGGCATAACAGCGATAACCTTGCTTGATAACGATGAATTGATAGGTGTAAAGCTCACTCGCGGAACTACCGAACTTATTGCCGCAACAAAGAATGGACTGTCAATAAGATTCCCGGAAAGCAATGTAAGGTCTATGGGACGCGGTACTCAGGGAGTAAAAGGAATAACACTTAATCCAGATGATGTAGTAATAGGAATGGACATTCTGGAAGAGGGTGCCGATCTTCTGGTAATTAGCGAAAAGGGCTTTGGAAAACGTACACCGGTTGAGGAATATAGAGTTCAGACAAGAGGAGGTAAAGGTATACTGACCTCCAAAGTAACCAGTAAGACCGGGCATGTAGTCGGAATGAAGGTTGTAAAAGACAACGATGAAATAATGATTATAAATATGTCAGGCATAATAATCAGGTTGAATGTAAATGAGGTCTCAGAAATGGGAAGAAGCACTCAAGGTGTTAAGCTTATGAGGGTTCCTCAGAATGAAAGCATAGTATCAATAGCCAAAATAAGTTCCTTAGACGAAGAGGAGTTAGAGCAGTAATAACTGCTCTTTTCTTTTTGTGCTCAGCAATAACACATATTATTTTTGATAATTTTGTAATTTATTGTATAATAAGAATAGATTTTGTTTTAAGAGGGGGATTAATATGGCTGAAAGGATGCTTGAAGTGAATGTAGCCGAATTGCTGACTGGAGACATATTAGCAGCGGATATATACAGCACAAGTGGTAAAACCCTTGCCAAGAAAAATACCATAGTATATGAAAATACTATTTTAGGACTTAAAAAAAATTACATACAATCTGTTTTTATATTTAGAGATTTAGGCTTTAGTAATTCGTCAGATCTTATAAGTATTAAAGAGATACTAATTAAAGAAGCTGTTGAGATAATAGACACTCAAGTAATAAAATTCATTAAAAAAGAAAAAAATATATATGAGCTGAAGAATATCATTATCGATTTATTGAAAAACGACAAAATTATTAATCTAATGATTCCCTTGAGAGTTATAGGAGATAATATATTCAGACATTGTATAAGCGTTGCCTTTTATGCTATTGCCGTTGGAAAGGAAATGTATTTTCCTATTAACAGATTGTTTATACTGGGAACTGCAGCTCTGCTTCACGATGTAGGAATGACCGAGATACCTAAAAATATAGTTAATAAAAAGGGAACGTTAACTGAATTAGAAAAAATGATGATTCAGCGACATCCCAGATATAGCTTTGAAATTGTTCAAAATGCTGGAGGCTTTAGTGCTGAAATTTATAATATAATTCTTGAACATCACGAAAGATATGATGGTACGGGATATCCAAATGGATTGGTCAATGACAAAATACACACAATGGCAAAGATAATAGCAGTTTGTGATGTCTATGAGGCATTGACTAGTGATAGGTCGTACAGATCAAAGCACACCAGATCCGAAAGTGTAGAATATCTTTTGGGAGCAGGAAACTTCTATTTTAACTATGAGATAGTAAAGGCTTTGATAAATACAATTGTAATTTATAGATATGGACAGTGGGTTGAGTTAAGCACAAATGAAATAGGTGTAGTAATAGATGATGAGGTTCAGGGATTTAATATGAAGCCTAAAGTCATGATATACTTCAATGGAGAAGGACGACAGTTAAAAGAACCAAAATTAATTGACCTATCTCTTAGAGAAAGCATTAATATATCAATTTTAAGAAATATTTAAAAAAAAGAGTATTCGATAAATAATAAATGAATAAACGGTTTATAATATTAAAGGCTGCTAGTGAAACACTATAATTAGTAAGAAAGCCTTTTATGAAACTTGTTTAGGACGTATGACAGACTGATGTCGAATATATGCTCTTACTCGTTATAACTAAGGTTTGTATGATTAAATATTGTATAAGCCTTTTTTTTACTTAAACACATAATAATTTACCAGTTGCATTGGTGAATGAAAGATGTTAAGATAAGATTCCTGTCGCAAACGTGGCAGGAAAGCAACGAAGAAATACAGACAATAGAGAGAAACTTCCAGTTGACTCTGGAGGACAGACATGATAAGATAAGATTCCTGTCGCAAACAGCACAGGAAAACAGACAGAAGAGAGACAGCAAGTCATAAACTTCCAGTTGACTCTGGCGGTTGGACATGGTAAGATGTAATTCCTGCCTCGGTAACGAGACAGAAAAACAGACAGAAATGAATGACTCGAATTACCACGAAAAACCAGTAAAAACGTTGTTGACAACGGATTGACGGTGTGGTAATATAGTAAAGGTCGGCGGCAGAAACGCCGGCAGAAAATGAGAATAATCGTAAGATTTTCCTCTAGGACATTTGATCCTTGAAAACTAAACAGTGTAAATTGATAACCAAAATGAATGCTTTGAAGCGTAGAGTAATCTGCGCAGAAAAGAGTCAGAATTCTTTTGAGTTAGGGCAAGCGAAAAAGTTAAGAAACTCTCGCAAGAGGGTGGATATAAATTAACTTAAGAGTTTGATCCTGGCTCAGGACGAACGCTGGCGGCGTGCCTAACACATGCAAGTCGAGCGGAGGTATGAAGTAGTTTACTATGACATACTTTAGCGGCGGACGGGTGAGTAACACGTGGGCAACCTGCCTCAAAGTGGGGGATAACATTGAGAAATCAGTGCTAATACCGCATAACATACAGCTTTCGCATGGAAGTTGTATCAAAGGAGTAATCCGCTTTGAGATGGGCCCGCGGCTGATTAGCTAGTTGGTGAGGTAATGGCTCACCAAGGCGACGATCAGTAGCCGACCTGAGAGGGTGACCGGCCACACTGGAACTGAGACACGGTCCAGACTCCTACGGGAGGCAGCAGTGGGGAATATTGCGCAATGGGGGAAACCCTGACGCAGCAACGCCGCGTGGAGGAAGAAGGTCTTCGGATTGTAAACTCCTGTCTTCTGGGACGATAATGACGGTACCAGAGGAGGAAGCCACGGCTAACTACGTGCCAGCAGCCGCGGTAATACGTAGGTGGCGAGCGTTGTCCGGAATTATTGGGCGTAAAGGGCGCGTAGGCGGCTCTTTAAGTCAGATGTGAAAACCCAGGGCTTAACTTTGGGAGTGCATTTGAAACTGAAGGGCTCGAGTGCAGGAGAGGTAAGTGGAATTCCTAGTGTAGCGGTGAAATGCGTAGATATTAGGAGGAACACCAGTGGCGAAGGCGACTTACTGGACTGTAACTGACGCTGAGGCGCGAAAGCGTGGGGAGCAAACAGGATTAGATACCCTGGTAGTCCACGCTGTAAACGATGGATACTAGGTGTGGGAGGTATCGACCCCTTCCGTGCCGCAGTTAACGCAATAAGTATCCCGCCTGGGGAGTACGGCCGCAAGGTTGAAACTCAAAGGAATTGACGGGGGCCCGCACAAGCAGCGGAGCATGTGGTTTAATTCGAAGCAACGCGAAGAACCTTACCAGAACTTGACATCGTCTGCATTACTCTTAATCGAGGAAGCCTTTCGGGGCAGATAGACAGGTGGTGCATGGTTGTCGTCAGCTCGTGTCGTGAGATGTTGGGTTAAGTCCCGCAACGAGCGCAACCCTTATTGCTAGTTGCCATCATTAAGTTGGGCACTCTAGTGAGACTGCCGGAGATAATTCGGAGGAAGGTGGGGATGACGTCAAATCATCATGCCCCTTATGTTCTGGGCTACACACGTGCTACAATGGGCGTAACAACGGGAAGCAAGCTGGTGACAGCAAGCCAACCTCTAAAAAGCGCCCTCAGTTCGGATTGTAGGCTGAAACCCGCCTACATGAAGTTGGAGTTGCTAGTAATCGCGAATCAGCATGTCGCGGTGAATACGTTCCCGGGCCTTGTACACACCGCCCGTCACACCATGGGAGTTAGAGGCACCCGAAGCCGGTGACTTAACCGTAAGGAGAGAGCCGTCGAAGGTGAAGCTAGCGACTGGGGTGAAGTCGTAACAAGGTAGCCGTATCGGAAGGTGCGGCTGGATCACCTCCTTTCTAAGGAGCTTCGTAGATTGAAATACATCTGCGTATCCTATGGTCGATTATCACTTACAGGACGCAAGTCTCGTGTAAGCTGGTAACCATGAAACATTTAAAATTGAATCTAACTAAAAGAATTAGGTAATCATTTACACTGATTAGTTTTGAAGGACCAAAAGTTCTTCTTACAATGTGGGGGTATAGCTCAGCTGGGAGAGCACCTGCCTTGCAAGCAGGGGGTCAACGGTTCGATCCCGTTTATCTCCACCAAATCTTTTTCGTAGTGCAACGGAGAAAATAGATAACATCAATTTGATACGTAGCATTTGCGGAGAAACTTAAAAATTTTTTTATCAATTTTCAGACAAGGGCTCATAGCTCAGGCGGTTAGAGCGCACGCCTGATAAGCGTGAGGTCGGTGGTTCGAGTCCACTTGAGCCCACCATATCTAACTCATTGGAGTTATGAGACAAAAATGTGATAATATACATGTTGATTCTAACTAGGTTGGCGTGTATAATATATATTCCGGGGTCGAAAGACGACGGAAAAAAATTGCGAAACTCGCTAACGCGAATTCGTAACAAATGGCCTAACGGCCAAAAACAGATGAAGCAAATATCGCTATCGCGAATTTGCATTGTACCTTGAAAACTGCATAATATCGTAAAGAAAAAACAAGCAAAGGATTCATAATGAATCTTAGAAGCTTAGAGTTTTG
>FWWL01000791.1_pt1 | contig 83640 bp, 59 predicted proteins | sample 2228331 | NCBI WGS metagenome assembly FWWL01 (sample SAMEA103939775, study PRJEB20133) | metagenome | reverse complement strand
CACCCCACACCCCACACCCTACACCCCACACCCCAACCAACAACCAACAACGAACAACCAACAACCAACAACCAACAACCAACCGATGTATATAGTTGTCTCCTATGATATTTCCGATGATAAACGGCGCACCAAAATCCATAAAGTTCTCAGTTCTTATGGACAGTGGATGCAGTATAGTTTATTTGAATGCTCGCTGAGTGAGACGGAGTATGCGAAGTTACGGGCAAGACTGAGTAAGGTGATTAAGTCAGAGGAGGATAGTATCCGGTTTTATTTTCTTTGTGGTTGCTGCCAGGGTAAAATAGAACGAATTGGGGGCGAACAGCCAATGGATACGACGGTGTTTTTTGCCTGATTCCATGACCGGCGCCCTGGAGTGGCTGGCTAACCGGCTTTCCCGGAAGCTTCGGTTTGACGATGAGATGAGGCGGTATTTTGCGCGGAGGGGTGGCTGTAAAATCAGCCCAGGGGAATTTTTCCTCTGAAGCCTTTACAGGGTGAAGGTTTGGGGCTTTAAGATTGGTGAACCGATTCGCGCAAATGCTGAAACTCTCTCCCGGCTTAGGTTTCCCCTGATTCGTGTTTGAGGCATATTGACAAGTTTTGGGGTTTTCATGGTATGATTAACTCGATTCGCGCAAATGAACCTGGAAAACTAAATAGATTAAGGGTTCCGAGCCCCGGCGGTTGCAACTATATTGAATCCCTATTAGGGATTGAAACACACTAAAAAATTTTTATATACCTGGTTCTCAAGTTGCAACTATATTGAATCCCTATTAGGGATTGAAACGAGACAATCTAAACTCAGGGATCCCAATTCAACCTTTGTTGCAACTATATTGAATCCCTATTAGGGATTGAAACTGGGGCCACCCATGCCATTTTCACGAATTGTTATAGCTTGAGGTTGCAACTATATTGAATCCCTATTAGGGATTGAAACAAGCTTCGATTAAACTTATCCAATGCTTTCAGTGCGGGTTGCAACTATATTGAATCCCTATTAGGGATTGAAACAGGTTAGCTTTCGGAAAAGAAATTGATATTGACCCCTGTTGCAACTATATTGAATCCCTATTAGGGATTGAAACTCGCTCCAGTCTGATTTGGTTCTACCACCTTGATTGTTGCAACTATATTGAATCCCTATTAGGGATTGAAACGAGCTATACAATAGCTTTTTGCCTGCTGGTTTTCCTGTTGCAACTATATTGAATCCCTATTAGGGATTGAAACGACATCATTGAGTTTAGTAGCGATCGCACTTGCCAATGTTGCAACTATATTGAATCCCTATTAGGGATTGAAACAGTCTAAATGCTTAACTTGCACTGAGACCATCTTTTCTGTTGCAACTATATTGAATCCCTATTAGGGATTGAAACCAATATTGTTTTTTGAAAGTGAGGGGGGTGGTATATGTTGCAACTATATTGAATCCCTATTAGGGATTGAAACAATGAATTCTATGAATTTTTCAAAGAAGAAGAACAAATGGTTGCAACTATATTGAATCCCTATTAGGGATTGAAACTACAGCAGAGATTAAGCTACGGGTTGCAACCAAGACAGTTGCAACTATATTGAATCCCTATTAGGGATTGAAACATTGTCGTTGATAAATATGGTAAAATTGTCACCAGGTTGCAACTATATTGAATCCCTATTAGGGATTGAAACAAGTGAGTTTCTGCCACCTAATCGGCAGGGGTATTGTTGCAACTATATTGAATCCCTATTAGGGATTGAAACAAAAAATTAAAAGAAACATTAGATGATTCAACCACTGCCGTTGCAACTATATTGAATCCCTATTAGGGATTGAAACTTACGAGGTGATGATGCTTGCAGAGAATTTCGGAGAATGTTGCAACTATATTGAATCCCTATTAGGGATTGAAACTTTTGTTTTTTGAGATTTTGAGTAAGGAAATTTTTGGGTTGCAACTATATTGAATCCCTATTAGGGATTGAAACGGGGAAAAGTCCGCGATTAGTTTTTTCCCTAGCGCGGTTGCAACTATATTGAATCCCTATTAGGGATTGAAACAAATTAAAAACATGGCAAGCAACAACACCCCTACCGCGGTTGCAACTATATTGAATCCCTATTAGGGATTGAAACCAACCCAAAAGGATTTGATATTTTTGCTGATGCCGTTGCAACTATATTGAATCCCTATTAGGGATTGAAACCTGCCATTGGATGTAACCTTGATGTGGCACGATCTATTGTTGCAACTATATTGAATCCCTATTAGGGATTGAAACAGCGCTTTGCTCCATTGACTGATAGGCAGCCGCTCGGTTGCAACTATATTGAATCCCTATTAGGGATTGAAACATACACTTCCCAATTTAGCCAATATCCCAATTCAAAGTTGCAACTATATTGAATCCCTATTAGGGATTGAAACGAATTAAGTTTGTAGATGGCGACGGCAACTCCAAGTTGCAACTATATTGAATCCCTATTAGGGATTGAAACATTTAGCAGAAATAAGTACCACGGAATACAATAAGGTTGCAACTATATTGAATCCCTATTAGGGATTGAAACAAAATTTATGCCTCTACTCCTGCGAATACTGATGTGTTGCAACTATATTGAATCCCTATTAGGGATTGAAACAGTTGGATGAAAGGACAAGGCGGAAAAACAATTGTTGCAACTATATTGAATCCCTATTAGGGATTGAAACTTCAAAACACGCCCCGATCGCGACTGAATAACCATATGTTGCAACTATATTGAATCCCTATTAGGGATTGAAACAATTTCATTATTTTGCGTAGCTATCGTAAACATAGAGTTGCAACTATATTGAATCCCTATTAGGGATTGAAACGAAAGGCTTTTGCCTTCTCATGTTTTTGATGCGATGCAGTTGCAACTATATTGAATCCCTATTAGGGATTGAAACTTAGCACTGACTAAGCAGCAAGCTATAGCAATAAGTTGCAACTATATTGAATCCCTATTAGGGATTGAAACTTCTATACTTGTTTCGATCTCAAAACTGTCTAGGTTGGTTGCAACTATATTGAATCCCTATTAGGGATTGAAACATTGGCTTTGCACTCTATAAGCTGTGATGATGTTAAAGTTGCAACTATATTGAATCCCTATTAGGGATTGAAACTGGCGTATAAGCATTTATCCATTTACTTATCCCTGTTGCAACTATATTGAATCCCTATCAGGGATTGAAACTCCCCAAATTTTGCCCTTGCAACTATACTGAATCCTGATTAGCGACTCAAACAAAGAGGAAAGTATGACAAAAATGCGGGTGGGGCTGTTATTTGGCGGTCGTTCCGGGGAGCACGAAGTCTCGATTATCTCAGCTAAAGCGATCGCCCGTGGGTTGAGTGAAGGCAGCAACGCGGATAAATATGAAATGCTGCCATTCTATATCCAGAAAGATGGCTTGTGGCAAGGGCCAGAGGTGGCGCAACAGGTACTAGAAACCGGAGAAGCGATCGCCTGTCCCAGCAGTATCGAACAGCGATCGCGCCTATGGCAATTCCCGGCAGCCACTGCGTCCGTAGATGTGTGGTTTCCCATCATCCACGGGCCAAACGGGGAAGATGGCACCATTCAAGGGCTCTTGACCTTAATGCAAACCCCATTCGTGGGCAGTGGGGTGACGGGTTCGGCGGTAGGCATGGACAAATTAGCCATGAAAGACGCCTTCGCCCAAGCGGGGCTGTCCCAAGTAAAATACATGAGTGTCAGTCGGTCAGAAGTTTGGTCAAATCCTTGTGTTTTTCCCAAACTCTGCGACAAAATCGAGGAAACCCTGGGTTATCCTTGTTTCGTCAAACCCGCTAACTTAGGGTCGTCGGTGGGCATTTCCAAAGTGCGATCGCGCAGTGAACTAGAAGCCGCCTTAGACAAAGCCGCCGCCTTTGACCGTCGCCTCATCGTAGAAGCGGGAGTAGTCGCCAGAGAGGTAGAATGTGCGGTACTGGGCAACGACCAGCCAAAAGTCTCGGTAGTCGGGGAAATCACCTACCAAAGTGATTTTTACGACTATGAAACCAAATACACCGACGGCAAAGCCCAACTGCATATTCCGGCATCTTTAAGCCCGGAAATTTCCGCCCAAATTCAGGAAATGGCCATCAAAGCATTTTTAGCCATTGACTGCGCGGGGTTAGCGAGAATGGACTTCTTCTATGTCGAAGCCACGGGAGAAATCTTAATTAATGAAGTGAACACCCTGCCCGGTTTTACCTCATTGAGTATGTATCCCCAACTTTGGGCAGCCACGGGCATTCCCTTTCCCGAATTAGTCGATCGCTTGATTCAACTAGCCTTAGAACGACATTCTGGGAGTTAAAACTTCCTAGCATCATTGAGTCTTTTTTTGAAAATTGTTCTGGGATCGTTGATAATAATCCTGGAGCATGACAGCAATTTTCTCCGCGATTAAACCACACCCGTCGGGGATTAAAGTCCCCGCCTGTAGGGGTCAACGGCTGTTGACCCCTACTAAAAGCGGCGGGAATTCATTATCCGGGCGATTATAGTGATTTCAATTAAGATTGATATAACTAAGTAGGCGAACATAATTAATTGCACTTTTCGTTCTCCACCGTAAATCCTTGGATTCCCGCCTATAGCCTACCCTTCGGGAAGCCGCTTCGCGTCTACGGCATGGGCTTCGCCTAACGCGGGAATGACAGTTTTTCTTCTGATATGGTCTGTAGTGCATTTATTTCTGCCCACCTGCTTATTTAGGGGCGCAAATCAACATATATTGTAGGGGCGCTTCGGCTTGCGCCCCCTGATGTTTTATCGAAATCACAATTGAAATCACTATAATGTAGTTTACTGATTGGAAAACCGCTGTAATATTTAACCTTTAAGGACTAATCGGTCATTTCCATTCACTGCCAGAAACCTCCAGAAACCGCCAGAAAACGCCAGAAACTGACTCTCAGACAAAATTCCCAGAAACAATGATGAATTCACCTGATGCACAATCATTTTTCAGGCGATCGCCCACCATTCAGCCATTGAGTTCAATGCCAAGCTGGAAAACTGAAAACTGGTATGATCGCGAATCTTATCACCAACGGCAGCTAAAACGGTTGCAGGCGTTGGTTCCGCCCATGCAACCACCCCCTTTGCAATTGGGTTTACAATTGGGTCACTTAACGCCAAACCAAGAATACCAGGTGCAACGGTTACGGCGTTTTATCCCAGCCGCGCAGCCCATACCGACTTTTCGGCGTCGGCGGTTCCGGACACTGCCCCGGACAGAAATTCCCGTGACGCGATCGGTCCGTCCCCCAGGAGTCAGCCCAAGACCCCGCAAAAACCGGATGCGTCGTCCGGCAAAAGGCGCCACCAGATCGTATCCCAGGCTAAGGGTATTGTCTAATATAATCACCCGTTATGGCTGGGGTATTTGTGCGGGAACCTGGATCGTTTTGGTGATTAGCGGTGGACTGGCGGGTAAAATGTTAATGAATCCTGAATATGCGACGACTTATTCCGCTTCTTACGAGTCCCCGGCAAGTAAAATGCCAAGTCAACCGGCAGAAAACCCCTGGTCATTATATAGTGCGATCGGGTTGGGTGGGGCTGGTGTGACTTGGCTGATTTCTCAATGTTTCAAACCGGACTAAGAAACCGGGTTTTTTATCTGTTTAAAAATTTAAAACAGATGACTGTCATTTTCACTATAGAAACCCGGTTTATAAGTGGTTTCTTAGTTATTGAAAAATCTGGGCTGCGGTTAATTGTAACTCAGGGAAAGCCAAAGACTCGATAATTTGATCGCCGCGAAATTGCTTAACTTCATATTCCCCATCCACCATAGTACAAACGGAAATAGTCGGCGATTTCGCCTCACCAATAAAGCGGCGACCACCTAAACCCAAATAGTCTACAATCCAGTATTCTGGTATCCCCATTAACTCATAATCCCCCGCTTTTCTTAGATAATCATTTTGCCAATTAATGCTGACAACTTCTGCCACTAACCGCACTGTACTGCCTAAAGTAATAATAGACTCTTTTTGCCAACGAGGTTCATCACTTAATTTCTGTTTATCTAGGACAATAATATCAGGTTGATAACCGGACGCATCATCGAAGGGTTTCAGCAAGCAATCACCCGGAATAGAATAGGGTAATTTTTGCCGTTTGATTTCCAAATAAATTTCACCAGTAATAAAACCAGTAATATTAGAGTGAGAACCTGTTGCTAAGGGCATTTCTACAACCCTGCCGTTGTGTAATTCATATTTAACCACTGCATTTTCTGGATACCAGGATACAAATTCATCAAAGGAAATGGGTTTGGTAAACGAGGCGGGTTTTGTAGTTGTTTGATTGGCAATTGTTTGAGTCATTGTCTGAGTCATTGTCTGAGTCATAGAATAGGGTAAGCTTAATGCTCTATTACTATTTTTTAGTTTACCATTACTCAATATTATATCAAAATATTATACAATAATTGATTAATTTGACAAGCATAAATTGACTTAATGCGCCGATGGTGGTAATATTTAGGGGATGATTCATCGTCAAACTTTTAGCGAAAAAGCAGCCACTCGTAATTCTTGCCATACAACTTGCGATACAACTTGCCTTGCCGTAAAACTGGCCTTTTTGGACAAAATCCAAGCCGAGATAGGGATCCAGAAAGCGCGAACTGGCTCCACACCGCTTACGCGATCGCCCGTCTGCAACGAGAAAATCTCCTTAGCCGAGGAAATTAGCTGAGGAAATTTCTCGCTCGCGATCGTGGATATGATAAATTATGATATAAATTATGATAAATTAGCTGCTAAAAGACCTAATTCGTAAGTCCTGAATTAGTGGCGAACTAGGAAAATCACAGTAAAGTAGTAATGGTTAATAATCAATCCTTTATTAATCCTTTAATTCTTTAACCGTAGCTTGACTAAAGCGCGATCGCACCATGCCTTCAGAACACTCAGAACAACCATTAGGCTCAGTCATTCAAGGTTCCCTAAGTAACGGACTGGAAGTAAAACTGCATCCCGATGTCTCTGTAGAAGACATGAGAGTGGGCAAATTTTTAGTCATCCGAGGAGCGCGAGCGCTATTTTTTTGCATTCTCACCGATGTCACCCTGGGTACTTCCAGTGAGAGAATTTTGATTAACCCACCGCCACCGGAAGATGACTTTATGCAAGCGGTTCTAGCGGGAAGCGGCACTTATGGCACAATTAACCTATCGCCGATGTTAATGTTGGCTCCTGAAACTTCTGAAACGGGCTGGAGTGTAGAATCCCTCCTCAAAACGAAATCCAGTGCGCATCAAAATGGAGCGAATAACCACTCAAATAACCATTCAAATCACCACTCAAATAACAACGGAAACAATAACGAAAAAAATAACGGACTAGCCTCGTATCAAGCCAACACTAGCACATCGATGCAACTATTGCCGGTCAAAACCATTCCCAGCCATTTCTCCCAGGTTTACGAAGCCAGCGAAAGGGACTTTCGGGCTGTATTTGGTTGGGAAGACGACCCCCACCGACGGAATTTTGCCATAGGACAACCCTTAGACATGGATGTACCTGTCTGCATTGACCTCGATCGCTTCGTAGAAAGAAGTAACGGTATCTTTGGCAAGTCCGGTACCGGCAAATCGTTCTTAACCCGTCTGTTGCTGTCGGGAATTATCCGCAAACAAGCGGCAGTCAACCTAATTTTTGATATGCACTCAGAATATGGCTGGGAAGCGCCGTGCGAAGGCAAACAAGTCAGCACCGTCAAAGGACTACGGCAGCTATTCCCCCATCAAGTGCAGATATATACCCTTGACCCAGACTCTACTCGCAGACGGGGAATTCGCGACGCCCAAGAACTTTATTTAGGTTATGACCAAATAGAAGTAGAAGATATCAGCTTGGTTGCCCGAGAACTCAACCTTTCCGAAGCAAGTATCGAAAACGCTTACATCCTGCAAGGGGAATTTGGACCATCTTGGATTAAAGATTTACTGGATATGAATAATGAGGACATTCAAGACTTCTGCGATCAAAAGCGGGGGAATAAATCCTCAATTATGGCGTTACAACGGAAATTGATGCGATTGGAGCGACTGAAATATATTAAAGCCCGTTGTCCCCAGAATTATCTCTCCCAAATTTTGGCTAACTTAGCCGCGGGTAAGCACGTGGTAATTGAGTTTGGTTCTCACTCGGATATGCTATCCTATATGTTAGCCACGAATGTGATTACCAGGCGCATTCACCGGGCTTATGTGGAAAAATCCGAGAAATTTCTCCAAACCAAGAATCCTAGTGATCGTCCCCGACAACTGGTGATTACCATTGAAGAAGCCCACCGCTTTCTCGACAGCACCACAGTCCGTCAAACCATCTTTGGCACCATTGCCAGAGAAATGCGGAAATACTTCGTCACCATGTTAATAGTTGATCAACGTCCTTCGGGAATTGATAACGAGGTGATGTCACAAATTGGCACGCGAATTACAGCCTTACTTAACGATGAAAAAGATATTGAAGCAATTTTTACCGGCGTTTCTGGCGGGCAAAATTTGCGTTCTGTGTTAGCCAAACTTGACTCTAAACAACAAGCTTTAGTCTTAGGTCATGCGGTACCCATGCCCGTGGTAGTGCGAACTCGTGCTTATGACCAACAATTTTATCGAGAAATTGGCGATATGTCCTGGGATGAAATGGACACGGAAACCTTATTAAAAATAGCCGAAGCCGCGAAAGCCGACTTAGGGTTTTAGTAGGATTTTATAGGAAATAGATTTTATAGGAAATAAATTAGGCAACCGAAGCGCGGTGAAATCTATCCTATAGCGTTTCTATAATATTCTCTATAAATAATATTCTCTATATTTTAACTAATTTACTGCAATTTATCTGAGAAAATAATTTTGTGAAAGTAGTTAGGTCTATTTTTCAAGCCTGAATTGAGTGTTTGAAATCTCAGGATTTTTCCAGTTTTTTTGTCAAAAAAATTACCTTATACCTTAATATATTGATTAGATAAATACTTAAGCGCTCCATTCAGATATACTTCACATCAAGTCGAGTCACTCTAAGCAACCTAAGTAAAATAAAAACCATCCTGATCTAGCTTGCCCAGATGGAAAGAGTGAATAGCAGTAATTTCCTCTAGGGCTAGATCGATGCAAGCATTTGATCCCAACACTCAGTTAAATCTATTATTTGATGAGCAACACTATTTAAGTGCATACCCTGATGTCAAGCAAGCGGTAAATCTGGGCTTGTTTAGTTCAGGACTAGACCATTATCAACAATATGGAGCAGCAGAACTACGTCAGCCAGTACCAGGATTTATTAACGCATATTTTCTCAGCGACTTACCAGAGACTTTGGTGGCTTCTGATGCCTCAGAAATGATTTTAGCTTTGGCAGGTAATGATTACATTCTGGGTTTAGATGGCAATGATTTTTTAAATGGCAACCAAGGGGATGATTTTTTAAATGGCAATCAAGGGAATGATACGGTTCACGGAGGTCAAGGAAATGACACGATTCATGGTGGTAAAGATAACGATATTTTATTCGGTGATTTAGGCGGTGACCAAATTTTTGGCGACTTAGGTGATGAGCAAATATATGGTGGTCAAGGTGCTGATTTGCTATTTGGAAATATAGGCGACGATACGATTCATGGCAATCAAGGTGATGATACTATCTATGGCAGTGAAGGTGATGATATTATTCATGGAGGCCAAGATAACGATTTAATCTTTGGGGGTAGTGGAAACGATCGCTTATCTGGAGATCGGGGGTCTGATACTCTTTATGGGGGTAGTGGAAGCGATCGCTTTGCGATCGGCAAAGGTACAGGTAGTTTTGTGAAATCAGAAGCAGATTGGATTCAAGATTTTACGCGGGGAGAAGACTTAATTGAGTTAACCCATGAGTTAACTTACGATGAGTTAAATATCTTTGCCGGTACTGAAGACTATCAGGGTCATACAATTATCCAGAATCGAGTCACCGGAGAATATTTAGCTATTCTCCAGGGGATTGATCGCCAGGATATTTCTGTAGATGATTTCCTATTTGCCCAAAATACTTTAGACATACAGCTACCGTTCCCCGTCACCAACCCCAATCAAAACCCGGTTCTGGTCAATCCAATTGGCAAACAAACTGCCACTGAAGGGACTAACTTCAACTTCATCATTCCCGCCGATACTTTTAGGGATCCTGATGGCAACTCCTTAAGTTATACGGCGGCACAAGCAGACGGGAATCCCTTGCCAGGGTGGTTAAATTTTGATTCCAACACCGGCACCTTTAGCGGTCAACCTACCAGTAGCGATGTCGGCAACTTAGCTATTGAAGTGGTGGCAATTGACAGTAATGGTGGCACTGTCAGTCATACCTTTGAATTAGAAATTTCATCAGCGCTGGCTAATTTTAACCTTGATCGCGCGGGAAACGCCCCAGCCAACGCGAGAAATTTGGGAATATACACAGGAACCCAAACTTTCTATGATTTTGTAGGAACTGTTGACACCGATGACTACTACTTTTTTAATCTTGCCACTCCCAGCAACTTACGCTTACAACTCGATCGCCTGACCGCTAATGCAGATATTCAACTTCTCGATAGCAGCGGGAATAATGTCTTGTTAGCCTCGACAAATCCGGGTACGACGGCGGACACGATCGCTACTCAACTTGCTGCGGGTGACTACTATATCTTAGTCAATGGTAATACTGACACCAATTACGAACTAACTGTATCGGTGCAAAATATTACAGGGCCTGCCTACTACGTTTCTGCTGACGGCAATGATGCCAATCCTGGCACCTTTGACCAACCCTTCCGAACAATTCAAAAAGCAGCGCAATTAGCCGCCCCTGGAGAAACAGTATATATTCGCTCTGGAACTTATCGGGAAAACGTTGTACCCCGGAATTCAGGGGAACTGAATAAACCAATTACTTTCACTTCTTTTGCTAATGAGGATGTCACCATTAGTGGCACAGAAATAATTACCGGCTGGACACAGCATGATGGAAGCATTTACAAAGCCTCCATGCTAACGGATTTAGGGGTAGGAAGAAACCAAGTCTTTGTCAACGGTGAGATGATGACCGAAGCCCGATGGCCGAATATTCCGGGCAATCCTGCCAGTCTGACTCGTGGGGACAATGCGATCGCCGATAGTGGTGATGTAGTATCAGGGACTGCCGGAGGAACCGCCACCGGAATTTACACCGATAGCGACTTAGCTGCCGCCAACTTTGCCGATAATGTCTGGCAAGGGGCAAAAATTAATTTCCTCCCCGGTTGGAATTGGTCTACTCAAACCGGAGAAGTTGTCAGCAACCAAGGGGGAGAAGTTCAATTTAATTTTAATTGGAAAACCGCAACAGCTTTCAACAACGAACCCTATAAACCCCAAGCGGGAAATGCTTACTACTTGTGGGGCAAATATGCAGCCCTAGATACCGCTAAGGAATGGTATTATGACGCTCCTACTAATAGTTTATATTTGTGGAGTCCTAACGGAGACGACCCGAGTAATTACACTGTGGAAGTCAAACAAAGAGACCATGCCTTTCAAGTATTTAACCGCTCGGATATTCACTTAAAAAATATCAATATTTTTGGGGCAGCGATTCAAGTAGTTAACAGCGATCGCATTGTCTTAGACGGGATTAAGTCTCAGTATGGCGCTCATACTCAAGTGTTGGATAATCCATTTGGGTCTAGTCGTCCGGCAGTTGCCTTGGCTAATACTACCAATAGTCAATTAAAAAATAGCTACATTGCTTACGCCGCCGGGAATGGGGTAAGTATCAATAGAGGCTCTGGCAATCAAGTCACCAATACAGTAATCCATGATGTGGGATATATGGGCACTCATGGCTCGGCAGTGGAAGTAAATTCCAGTCAACCGGAAATTACCCACAATACTTTCTTTAATAGTGGCTCGCGACTAATTAACTTGCTAGAATCAGCCCAAGGAAATATTTCTTACAATGAAGTTTACAATGGCGGTTTACAAGCCTCAGACTTTGGGGGAATTATTGCCTTTGAGAATAGCGGGCAAAACACTACCATCTCCCACAATTCGATCCATGATATGAAGGCTCTATATGACCGACCCCTGAATTACTTTGGCTCGGCGGGCATTATTATAGAAAAATCTGATAATTTCCTCGTCAACAACAATGTGATTTACAATACCACTATTGAAGGCTTTAAATATTTTGATGCCTCCGGGGTTGATCCGGTAAATCTCCAACTGGTAAATAACACCATTGATGGGGAAATCATGGTACGTCCGCGAGGCAATAATCGGATGCGGGGAACTAGGTTTAAGAATAACATTTATCGGGGCATAGAACAGTTTTCCAATATCAGTGATATCATTTTTGAAAATAACCTTTCAACCAGTAACTTTGAGGGTTTATTTGTGGATTTACCCAACCGCGATTATCGACCTTTAGCGGGGTCTGATGCGGTGGGCAAAGGGGCATTAGCATTTGGTCAACAACCTTGGCTTCCCGGTGCCACTATTTTAGCAGCCGATCTACCGGCACTGCAAATAGAAATAGATCAACCGGTAAATGGCACCGTAAGTGGGCGAATTACGGGGCTGCCAATTGGTCGGAAATTGCCCCAGGATTTTCAGTTAATTATTGGTACCGCTGAACCTAGTGGGAATTTCCAATCCAGTTACTTCGATCCCATGAGCAATTTATCCACGGTGACGTTTACGAATGTGGCGATCGCCAACCAAACCGGGCAGCAACCTATTTATATTCAAATTGGGGACAATCAACCCATTGAATTAGGGCAAATGGTTAATTTAGGTTGACCGCAGACTGGGTAATTTTTCTCAAATATTCCAGATAAAGCCCCAGATAAAGCCCCAGATAAAGCCTCAGATAAAGCCCCAGATAAAGCCAGAGAATACCACAAGAAAACTAGAAAACTACAGAGGAGCGTTGTGTTTTGCGTTCCTCTGTGTTTTTGATGATTTTTTAATGATTTTTTAATGATTTCTTGATGATTTCTTGATGATTTCTTGATGATTTCTTGATGATTTCTTGGTTACTTGCTGATTGGGTAAAGATTTAAGTATTTTGACGAGTTGATTACTTTGTAGTATCAGTGTATTATAAGACTTGGTTCAACCATTAGCCCTCACTGTAGGCGATCGCATGATTGTCGCATATTGAAGTAATCTAGACGCACCAATGACACCCACTCAGAACCGGGAACCGTGTCTATCTGTCTGCTAATGGGTGAGTGAATGACAATCTAAAGAACTGTTATGCAGCCCTCTGTCCAGAAAATTGAGAATGTTCGGTCGCTCGCACGGGAAATACGACTGGCGCCGGACGAATCGATATTGTAATCACAGAAAGGAGGAAAGTAAGCCAGTCAGGAAAATCAGTCTAGTTAAACCTGAGTCACTGGGTATTTTAATCAACACCAGTTTGAGCGAATCAATTAAATTTTTTTCTCGATTACCCGGAATTTGAGATTAAGCCACTGTAGTCATAGTGCAGTGATGACAAATGATTACCCATGACGATGAATCACATGTCATTCGTTTTTGGCACTTTGCCGGGGTTAACCCGTCCAGTCATTTAGTCACGTTTAGTCAAATCATTTAGTCAAATCATTGAGGAGAGAGATTGTACGGCGCATTTTATCCTTCTGCGGGTAGCGAGTGACCTTGTAGCTTGGTCTTGTAACTCTTTACAAACTTTTAATTTCGACTTACCATAGAAAAACAAACTCATAACGACTTCGCTTTAGCGGGATAAACCTACCTTCCATTCTCTGTGGCGGCTGAGTCACTCAGACAAAACCCTGGATACCAGCTTAAAGTCCCCGCAGAAGAAGCTACGCATCTAATCTGTTTGGAGAACTGCAACCCTATGCCCACGATCAAAAACCAATCAACCACTAACCAGCAAAGCAACATGAGTACACGACGTAGTGAAACGAGTGATAGCATTCGGGCTTATCTACATGAAATCGGTCGTGTACCCCTGCTGACTCATGAGCAAGAGATTGTGTATGGGAAGCAGGTACAGCAAATGATGAAGTTGCTGGAGGATCAAGAGGTTTTGGCGAAAAAGTTAAATCGCCAGCCAATTGAACAAGAATGGGCTGACCATGTGAATTTGACGGTTTCTGAACTTAGGAGATTGTTGGATTTGGGGCAGCGGGCGAAGCGAAAAATGATTGAATCCAATTTGCGTCTGGTGGTAGCGATCGCCAAGAAATACCAAAAGCGCAATCTGGAGTTTTTGGATTTGATCCAAGAAGGCACCCTCGGTTTGGAACGGGGGGTAGAAAAATTCGATCCCATGCGGGGCTATAAGTTTTCTACTTATGCTTACTGGTGGATCCGCCAGGCAATTACCCGAGCGATCGCCCAACAGTCCCGCACGATTCGGCTACCGATTCACATCACGGAGAAACTGAATAAAATCAAGCGAGTGCAGCGGGAACTCAGCCAACAACTAGGTCGCACCCCAACGGCGGGAGAAATTGGCGAAATTTTGGATCTGCAACCCGCCCAAATTCGGGAATATCTGCTGCTTTCTCGTCAGCCGGTTTCTCTGGATTTGCGAGTTGGGGACAACCAAGATACGGAATTGCAAGACCTGCTGGAAGATGTAGACGCTTCCCCAGAAAATTACATCATGCAAGAGTTCCTGCGGGAAGACCTGCGCAATTTATTAGATGAACTAACCCCGCAACAAAGAGAGGTAATTATGTTGCGATTTGGCTTCAAAGATGGGCGACAGCTTTCTTTAGCCAAAGTTGGTGCCGCCATGAAAATCAGTCGGGAAAGAGTCCGCCAACTAGAGCATCAAGCTTTAGCCCAACTGCGGCGGTGTCGGGCGAATGTGCAGGAGTATTTCGCCAGCTAATCCAGCTGAAAATAATTTAGGAGTTTTTAGGGAATTTAGGGAATATGGTGAGCCAATAAACCCAAATAAATCTCCCAGACCAGAGAAACTAACGATTCTCTGGTCTTTGTTTTGTCCTAGAAATGGGGTGTGCAGAATACTGAGGAAAGAGGAGAGAGTAAAGAGGAGAGAGGAAAGAGGAAAGAGGAGAGAGGAAAGAGGAGAGAGTAAAGAGGAGAGAGTAAAGAGGATTTCGGAAAATTCTATGCCTCCCTCTTCTCTTTTCTCTTTTCTCTTTTCTCTCTTCTCTTTTCTCTCTTCTCTTTTCTCTCTTCTCTTTTCTCTCTTCATAGTAGCCCACCCTACGAATATTAGGGGCTGTGGGATGAATTTTTGTAAATGGTATGACTTGCTCAGGCAGTCGAATTCCTGACCATCATTTTCCGGTTAGTATCTACATATTGACGAGCAGCAGTCTGGCAAATCAGGCATCGATCTTAACGGGGGTAAGAAACTTCAATGACAATCAAAGATACAGAGAATCAGCATCCTGAACGGATCAGCTTGTTGACTGCGACCTGTCTTGTGGTCGCCAATATGATTGGCACCGGGGTGTTCACTTCTCTGGGATTTCAGGTTGTAGATATAAAGTCCGGTTTTTCTTTGCTGTTTTTATGGTTTGTTGGGGGAGTTTTTGCCCTCTGTGGCGCCCTAACTTACGGTGAACTGGGGGCGGCGATGCCCCGGTCTGGGGGTGAATATCACTATTTATCTAAGATATATCATCCGGCTTTAGGCTTTCTTTCGGGATGGCTTTCGGTGACGGTGGGGTTTGCGGCGCCGATCGCTGCTGCCGCGATCGCACTAGGAACTTATTTCTGTAGAATCATTTGGGAACCAGAAAATATACCCAGTTTCTACCCACAGGCGATCGCTTTATTCGTGGCGATTGTGATTTCTCTACTGAATACCAAAGATTTAAAACTTGCCAGTTCATTTCAACAGATATTTACCCTGTTAAAAGTGCTGCTGATTGTGGGATTTATTGGCTGCGGATTGGTTCTGGCTACTCCCCAAGATATTAGCTTTTTGCCCTCTGCCGCCGATCCAAATCTGATTTTTAGTGCGCCGTTTGCTATTTCAATGGTCTATGTCACTTATTCTTATTCCGGTTGGAATGCGGCGATTTATTTAGCCAGCGATATTGACCAACCGGCCAAAAATCTGCCCCGGTCTTTGTTGCTGGGAACGGCGCTCGTTATGGTGTTATATCTGTTGTTAAACTTTGTGTTTCTCTACAGTACACCCATTGATGAATTAGCCGGACAATTGGAAGTTGGTTATATTTCCGGAAATAGAATTTTTGGGAATATCGGGGCGAAAATTATGGCATTCTTAATTTCTTTTGGCCTAATTTCTTCCATTAGTTCAATGGTTTTAGCCGGCCCAAGAGTCACCCAAGTGATTGGGGAAGATATCCCGGTTTTCCGAATTTTAGCCAAGAAAAATGCGCGGGGAATTCCTGATACGGCGATTTTATTCCAATTGGCGATCGTGGTATTTTTTATTATCACCGCCACATTTGAATTTGTGATTACTTATCTGGGTTTTACCCTAACTCTTTCTTCTTTCCTCACAGTCTTAGGGGTATTTATCCACCGAATTCGCTACCCTGAAGTGGCGCGACCCTATAAAACTTGGGGCTATCCCGTGACGCCAATTATCTTTCTCCTAATTAGTCTCTGGATTCTGATATTTCTGTTACAAGGTAAACCGATGGAATCTGTGGCGGGTTTAGTCACGCTTGCCCTAGGATTGCCGGTTTATTTCTGGGCAGCCAAGCAAAAACTTGCTGACTAAATTGCTGATTAAATGATTGTTATGCTTGCTTAATGCTGAAGATTTTCACCCGGTTAACTACTAATTTATGACTACAAAAATTACCAGGAATCAAAAAAATGAATCAGAAAGTCACGCGATCGCTGTTATTAGCCATCATTTATACCCTAGTTTTTATTCAATCTTGCAACAATCCGCAAACTGAAGGCAACCTAGCCGAAAATAGCAGCCAAACGGTCAACACAAATCAGACCACCGCCAGCAACCCAGAGGCAGTCACCGCCGAACCTACAGCCACCCCAAACCCTGAACCAGAACCCGATCCATTAGCCCAATTTGATTTAGAAAAATCGGCCAAATTAACGGATACTGCCAAGTTAATTGCGGGGATGAAAATCGATGATGATAGTCCCCTTGCTGCCATTCAAAATACTACCGCTTGGAAAAATCATGCTCAATACTTTCAAAAGGGTTGGCCGCAACTAGAAAATCAACAACTTGCTAAAGTCAGAAAATGGGCTGAAGCGGAACTCAAAACCATCAATGAATCATCTCCATCAGTTTTTTATCCTTTTAGCGGCCCTGATTTTTTATACGCCTATTCTTTCTTCCCCAACGCCAAAGAATATGTAATGATTGGCCTAGAACCTGTGGGCACAGTCCCGGATTTGCAGAATATGTCCGATGGCCAAAGAGCGCAAAAATTCCAAATTATTAATCAGTCCCTTTATGCCATTCTTGAATATAGCTTTTTCCGCACAAAAGCGATGGCAGTAGACTTAGCCAAACAAGGGGTGTTACCCATTTTATTGCTATTCTTGGCTCGCACAAACCATCAAGTTTTGGATGTGCAATATGTCGGTTTGGATGCGGAAGCAAAGACTCAAATTTTAGAAACAAGTACCACCCCCGCCGGAATGATTCCCGGAGTCAAAATTTCTTTTTTACCCGCTGGTGAATCTGAACCTAAAACCCTGCATTATTTCTCCACAGATTTATCTAATGATGGCTTGAATAAAACCCCACAGTTAGTAGAATTTGCCCAGAGTTACGCCAAAGATGCAGTCACTTATTTGAAAGCGGCTTCTTATCTGATGCATAATGAATCATTTTCCCAGATTCGAGACTTAATTCTTAACCAAAGCTATGCGGTGTTACAGGATGATTCCGGGATGCCGGTGAAACATTTTGATGAGGCAAAATGGCACCGGACATTTTACGGCCAATACATTGCTCCGATTGATTTATTTGCCAATCGATATCAGCCTGATTTGCGCAAAATTTATCAAAGTGATAAAACAATTAAGCCTTTAGATTTTGGCATTGGCTATAAATTTTATAAAGATTCTAATTTAATGCTGGCAACTCGGAAAGCCGAGCAGTAAAAGTTAAGCAATTAATTGACTAAAGAGCAGAAACCCCGGTTGCTTCAAAAAACCGGGGTTTTTAATTACATTCCCATGATACTGTAGCCAGAGTCTACATAAATAACTTGGCCGGTGATGCCACTGGATAAGTCACTACAGAGAAAAGCCGCCGTATTTCCCACTTCTTCTTGGGAGACATTTCGCCGCAAAGGGGCGACTTTTTCCACATGGTGCATCATGTCTAGAATGCCACCAACGGCGGAAGAAGCTAGGGTGCGAATCGGACCGGCAGAAATCGCATTGACGCGAATATTTAACGGACCGAGTTCGGCAGCTAAATAGCGCACGTTCATTTCTAGGGCAGCTTTGGCAATTCCCATGACGTTGTAGTTGGGGATGACACGGACGCCACCGAGGTAAGATAAGGTGACGATCGCGCCGCCTTCGGTCATTAAGGGTTTCGCCGCTGCACTGAGATTGATTAGTGAATAGGCGCTAATATCCAAGGCACGAGTAAATCCTTCACGGGTGGTATTGCTAAAATCCCCGCTGAGTTCATCTTTGCCTGCAAAGGCTAGACAGTGAATGAGGATATCCAGCTTGCCCCATTTGTCTTTGATGACTTCAAAGGTGGACTGAACTTGCTGGTCATTTTGGACATTTAAGGGTTCAAAGATGGTGGGGTTGAGTGGTGCGACGAGTTCCTGGACTTTCTTTTCCAAGCGACCTTTTTCGTCAGGCAGGTATGTGACCCCAATATTTGCGCCAGCTTGGTGAAGCTGTTGTGCAATGCCCCAGGCTATGGAGCGATTGTTAGCAATTCCTGTAACGAGGGCATTTTTTCCGGTTAAATCTAACATGAGCATATATTCTAATATCTAGAGTGCTAATATCTAGGGTGCGCGATTCGCGTTCGGGATCCGGTGAAACAGAATCGCTTCCCAAGGGAAGCAGACAACACTTATATTCTTGTGATGGCGCAAGTTTACCCTGAATTGGGCGCAATTGTGCTATTTGTTTAAGTGTAAAATCGACCAGAGTGGATTTACGGATGTGAAGTCCCATTTCCGCCCAGTTAGGTTGAATTCTTTTGTGTAAATTTACTTAAGTTACTCAGAGGAATTTCCCACTGAGTCCCACTGAGTAACTGAATAACACTGGGTGCCAATGGGGGTGCCAATGGGGGTGCCAATGGGCAATTCCCTCAGATTCGTGGAACCTGGTTGCGCGATTCGCGTTCAGGAGCCGATGAAGTAGAATCGCTTTCCCCTAGGGACTTTGTTAAATCGCGACTCTCGGCTGAATTGTGTATATCGGGACACAAAAAACAATTGACTGTAAGTTTAAGTTTTGTAAAAATAACATTTTCTAAACTCCGACAGTTGAACCTTTCCTGAACTCCCACAGAAACAGATCGGCAGCATGACTCGGCCCCTAATAGACTATTGGATATGGTAATGACTCAAGATAGACCCCTAGAAGCTGTATTTCGTCAGATGGGAACCGGGACATTTCCACCCGCTGTTGAAAATTTCGAGCGCGGCAAAACGATTTTTTTCCCCGGAGATCCTGCTGAACGGGTGTATTTTCTCCTCAAAGGAGCCGTCAAACTCTCCAGAGTTTATGAGGCTGGAGAGGAAATCACCGTCGCACTGCTGCGGGAAAACAGTGTGTTTGGTGTGCTGTCGCTGATTACAGGTAATCGTTCGGACAGGTTTTATCATGCGGTGGCTTTTACTCCCGTGGAGTTGCTTTCGGTGCCTATTGAACAAGTGGAAAAAGCCCTGAGAAATGACCCAGAACTGTCGATGGTGATGTTACGAGGCTTGTCATCGCGGATTTTGCAAACAGAGATGATGATCGAAACCCTGGCACACCGAGATATGGGGTCGCGGTTGGTGAGTTTTCTGTTAATTCTCTGTCGGGATTTTGGCGTACCGACCGCCGATGGGATTACGATTGATTTGAAACTGTCCCATCAGGCGATCGCTGAGGCGATCGGTTCCACCAGAGTCACAGTCACCCGACTGTTGGGGGAATTGCGAGAGGATCAAATGATCTCCATTCACAAGAAAAAAATCACCGTTCACAAGCCGGTGGCTTTAAGTCAGCAATTCACTTGATGGGGAAATAATCGCTCGGGAAGATTTACTAATCGTCAATTATTTGGGTCAGCCAATGCCCAACCCCAGGCATCCATTTGCTATTTCGCACACCTCCGACCAAAGGAAATCAACCGCCCCTTAAAAGTAAAAAGTAAAAATTGTTAAGTAAAAAGTAACGACCAACGAGTAATGACCAGTGCCTATATTTTGATTCTGGCCATTTTGGTCTTAGGTGGCTTACTGGCAACCCTGGGCGATCGCCTGGGGACAAAAGTCGGTAAAGCCAGACTCAGTTTATTTAAACTTCGACCGAAACAAACCGCCACCGTTGTCACCATTATTACCGGCACCATTATTTCCGCATCGACGTTGGGAATTCTGTTTGCCACGAGCAAATCTTTACGGGTGGGAATTTTTCAACTCGATGAAAAACTCAAAGAACTCCGTGAAGCCCGTCAAGAACTTACTAACGTCACTCTACAAAAAACTCAAGTAGAGCAACAATTGGCTCAAGCGGAAAAAGAACAAACCCAAGCGCAAAAAAAATTGGATGCCATTAACCAATATTTGCAGCAAGCGATTAATCGGCAAAGTGAAACAGCGGTGAAACTGAATCAAGCCGAAAGTAAACTCAGCGAAGTTGAAACTGAGTTTCAACGGGTTAAGACGCAACTCGGTTTGGTTTCTTCTCAGTATCAGCGGGCACAAAGTCAGTTGGCAACTTTCTCCGAACAAGCCCAAAATTTGCGTCGGGAAATTCAAAAACTGCAAGGGGAAAGGCAAGATTTATTGCAACAAAAAGAAGAAGTGCAATTGCAAATTGCCCAAAGAGACAAAGAAATTGCCCAGCGTCAGCAGGAAATTGAACAACGCGAGCGAGAAATTACCGAACAAAAGCGTCAAATTGCCGAACAGGAGAGTCAAATTACTGCCAAACAAGCCCAAATTACCCAACAAACGGTACAAATTGAACAACAAATGGCTCAACTCACCAAACAAACCGCTCAAATTGACGAACAACAAAAAAAACTAACTGAACAACAGCAAGAAATCGCTTTGAGACAGTCAGAAATTGCCCAGAGAGATCAGGTGATTTATGAAAGAGAAATTCGGCTAAAACAACTGGAGAGGCAACAAGCTTTTTTAGAGAGAGATATTCAAAATTTAGAGCAAAACTTTCAGTTTTTAAGGGAAGGAAATTTTGCCATTTTAAGAAATCAAGTTTTGGCCTTTGGAGTAGTTCGGGTGCTCCAGCCATTTGGCGCACGCCAAGCGGCTGAAGAACTATTGAGAGAAGCGAATTTAGCCGCTATTCAACGTATCCGTCCGGGGACAAGTGTTGTGCAAGAACAAGTGGTACAAATTACCGCCACAGAATTCGAGCGGCTGGTGGAACAAATAAGTAATGGGCAACCTTATGTGGTGAGAATTCTGTCTGCCGCTAACTATTTGGTTGGGGAAAGGATTGTGCAAGTTTTCGCCGATGCAGCAGTGAATAAGATTATTTTTTATCAAGGGGAAATTTTGGCGGGAACCTCTGTTTCTCCAGCAACGATGACCGATGCAGAATTACGACAACGCCTTGATTTGTTACTGGCATCGGCGAGTTTTCGGGCTCGTCGTGCGGGTATGTTAGGTGAGCCGATCCAAATTGCTGAAGGTCGTTTGACCTTACTTGAATTTATTGAGCAATTAAAGCAGTATAATCAAGAAGTGATTGTGCAGGCGATTGTTGCAGATGTGACTTATACTTCCGGCCCCCTAAAAATTAATTTAGTGGTGGTTCAAAATAGGCAAATTATGTTGAATGATTAGTTTTATTGGTGGTTGGTTTTTGGTTGGTAGTTGGAAAGTATGAGAGAATATCCATGAATGACTCCCCAATTACTTTTTTAGGTTTTGATCCAGGTAAAGATAAATGTGGTATTGCGGTGATGAAGTCAGATCGATCGCTGTTATTTCATCAGGTGGTGCCATCGGGTGAGGCGATCGCCATTATTTTTAGTCTCGCGCAACAGTTTCCGGTGGAAAAACTGATTATTGGGGATCAAACTACGGCGAAAAAGTGGATTAAAGAGTTAGAAACATCCGGCTGGTCTACAGAGCAAATTGCGATGATTGATGAGCGATATAGTAGTCTGGAAGCCCGCGCTCGCTATTGGCAAATGTATCCGCCTAAAGGTCTGCAAAGGCTAATTCCCCAAGGGATGAGACAACCGCCGCGACCTGTGGACGATATTGTGGCGATTATTCTGGTTGAAAGATATTTGGCAAAAATTAATGCTTAATGCTCCAGGTAATATCTAAAGCTAACCTAAAGCTAATCTAAAGCTAATCTAAAGCTAATCTAAAGCTAATCTAAATTTGGGCTTTAATAGTAAAGAAATAATCCCCACCTGGTTCTAGTTGATAGTCACATTTTTCCAAAAATCTGCCGAGGGGTTCTTGAATTAAAGCCCTTCCCCGGGAAGGAGCGAGCGCCAGTTTTCCCTGGCGAAAACTCCATTGAAATTGCCAAACAAATTGACCGGCAATTACCTCTCCTTCCAGAGTCCCTTTTTGCCAAGAATGCTGAGTCACCCGTACATGAGCGGTAGTTTTGGGTAAATACTTGTCACTCACCGATTTAGTTGATGATTTTGATGATTTATTTGATGATTTAATTGCTCCTAGTTGATGATTTAATTGGTGATTTAGCTCACGGGCGGCACGATACGACCATTATAAAGACTCATGGCTTTTTCTACCCCTTGCTTAATACTCAATTCCACAGCATCACCCACCAACTCAAGCACTTCTGAGATAACTGGTTTTTCCTCTGGGGTAAATTTGCCTAAAACATGGGAAACGGTGGATGTATCCAGGTTACTTGGGTCTGCCGGTTTGCCAATGCCAATCCGTAATCGAGGAAAATCTTGGGTGCCAAGATGGGCGATCGTGGACTTAACCCCATTATGACCGCCAGCCGAACCGGACAACCGCAGTCTAATCCGACCCGTGGGCAAGTCCATATCATCATAGACGACTAATACGCATGTGGGGGGTATTTTATACCAATCGGTGACAGAACGAATCGCTTGTCCCGATCGATTCATGTAGGTTAAAGGCTTGAGTAGACGAATTTTTGCTCCTTTTGGCCCGACTCCTTCCCCAAATAATCCTTGGAAGTGTCGATTCTCTGGCAGGGAAATGCCCCAGCGACGGGCTAGGAGATCCACCGCTTCAAAACCTATATTATGGCGAGTTTGCTCGTATTTCTTTTCGGGATTCCCTAGCCCAACGATTAACTGAGGAATCACTAAACTGGGAATTTCTGTTGCTTCTGTCATAACAAGTGGAAAGAACGATTGAGTGAGGATGGTAGTGCAGATGTTAATGCAGATGTTTCTCACCTCACTCAAAACATTACATTTAACCGGCCTGGGATCAAACATTCGAGCGAACAAATCAGAAAAACGATTTATTTTCTGATTAGCTTTGCCCAGAAGAACCGGTGGTGGTTTCTTCCGGAGAGGCGATCGCCACTCTGGTCGATGCCGCATCCGATGTTGCCGCCGACTTCACCGCTGACTCACGTTTAGCAGCCGCCTCAAGCTGTTCTGCTTCTTTCTTAAACTCTGATTCAAACTCCCGCGAAGCTTCCTGGAAACTCCGAAGGGCTTTGCCCATACTCCGGCCAATTTCCGGCAGCTTCTTCGGCCCGAAGATTAATAGCGCAATCACTAGAATGACAATTATCTCTGGCAAACCCAGCCCAAAAATATTCACACAACTACCTCCGATTCTGAATTGACGACAATCTGCAACAGTTGGATTTAAGGCGATGATCTGGCGATTACTAACCTGATACCGCGAAAAATGCGAGCGCGAAGATTTTATTTTTATCTATGATTTTAAAGCCCGCCTGAGCTAACTGGGACAAATCCCAATTAAAAACGGCGGGCGATTGCGGGAAAACTTGTAACTCTTGTAACTAATATGCGCCTATTTAGCCAGGGCTGACCAGTCTACATTCACACCCGAAATCATTATAGAGGAGTTGTAAATTTGCAGAATGATCAGCAGGAACACAAAAAATAGCCCCATGAAAACACCCATAATTGGGGTGGTGCCCCAACCGGGGGCTACTTTACCATACTCAGAGTTCAGGGGTCTGAGCAAGTCTCCTAAGCCAGTGCGTTGTGCCATAAGTCACCTTTGATGAATGTACGTAGAAAGTTTTAACGATTCGTAATATTATAGAAGAAATAGTTCTCATAACCTATCTAATCACATGGAATCCTCTCCGGAAACTAATTTTATTATTGGCATTGCCGTCATTGTGATTGCGATCACTGCCTTTGCCATCTATACCGCCTTTGGACCACCGGCGAAAGAATTGGCTGACCCGTTTGATGACCATGACGACTAAGCCAAGTTCAGCCCGCTAAGTTCAGCCCGCTTTGGCCAAGTTTACTTTTGTCACAAATTTTTGTAACAATTCTTCACCCGGATTCTCAGAATCCCCTAAGGATGGGCGAATCTGATGGGATCCCACAAAGCCACCCCCCACTTGTGGAGGGGTGGTTTCTGTATCTGGCTTTGTGACGGGCAATTTTAAAAGCAGGGCATTGCCCACCTGTACTCATACTGGCTTAATTTTAGCAAAAATTTAGCCAGAACAGGCGATCGCCTTCACCCATCCTCCTTTGTGTCCGGCAGAGTTACGTAGTGCAAAAATTCTCATTCCGAAATCGAAACATCAGCCTAAGATCGAAATAAACCTATCGACTCGATCTATGAAACGCATTGTATTAATCACGGGATTTGAAGCCTTTAACGCGGATCTGTACCGCAAAGCCGCCCAGATAGCGACTTCTCGCTGTCCTGACCTGGAAATCCGGGTATTCTGCGATCGCGACATTACCACCGCTCCAACCGCAGTCGAAACTGCCTTAAAAGGGGCGGACGTATTCTTTGCCAGCTTAATTTTCGACTATGAACAAGTTCTATGGCTGCGGGAACGAGCACAAAACATTCCTATCCGCTTAATTTTTGAATCAGCCTTAGAATTAATGGCCCTAACCCAATTGGGCAAATTTGTCATTGGGGACAAACCCAAAGGAATGCCCAAACCCGTACAATTTATTCTCAGCAAATTCTCTAGTGGCAGAGAAGAAGACAAACTCGCGGGATATATTAGCTTCCTCAAAACTGGGCCAAAACTGCTAAAATTTATCCCCATTGGTAAAGTCCAAGACTTACGCAACTGGCTAATTATTTACGGATACTGGAATGCCGGGGGCATAGAAAATGTTGCCGCAATGTGTTGGACATTAGCGGAAAAATATCTCGGCTTAACCGTGGGGGAAATACCCCCACCCCAAGAAACCCCAAACATGGGCTTACTGCACCCAGAATTAGAGGGATATTTTGAATCACCCCGGCAATATTTAGAATGGTATTTTTCTCGCCCTGGTTTTCGTCTCTGGGAAATCCCCGAAACCGCAACTAGCCCAACTAAGAAAAAGCCAGTGGTAGGCATTTTACTGTATCGCAAGCACGTAATTACCAAACAACCCTATATTTTCCAACTGATTCATCAGTTTGAACAAGCGGAAATTGTGCCAGTTCCTATTTTTATTAATGGGGTAGAAGGTCATGTGGCTGTCCGGGATTGGATGACCACAAGTTATGAACAAATGCAACGCAAACAAGGTAAGATTTCTATTCCTTCCCTATCCCCAGAAGCGGTAGAAGTAGATGCGATAGTGTCTACTATTGGCTTTCCTTTAGTCGGTGGTCCGGCGGGTTCAATGGAGGCAGGCAGACAAGTAGAAATTGCCCAACAAATTCTCATCGCAAAAAATGTTCCTTATATCATTGCTGCCCCATTACTGATTCAAGATATCCATTCTTGGACGCGGCAAGGAATTGGTGGTTTACAAAGTGTGGTTTTATATGCTTTACCAGAGTTAGATGGGGCAATTGATATTATTCCCTTGGGGGGTTTAGTCGGTGAAGATATCTATCTAATTCCCGACCGTGTACAGCGGTTAACGGGACGGATTAAAAGTTGGGTGAATTTGCGCCAAACTCCGCCAGCAGAAAGAAGAATTGCCATAATTTTATACGGATTTCCTCCGGGTTATGGGGCAACGGGAACTGCTGCTTTATTAAACGTCCCTCGCAGTTTACTAAACTTATTAAATGCCCTGAAAACCCAAGGTTATACGGTGGGTGATTTACCGGAAGATGGGGAAGAAATTATTCGCCAAGTGAAAGCAGCAGATGAAGCGATCGCTTCTGAAGATAAATCCTTTTCTGCTAATCGCCAAAAAATGGGTAATCTCCCTACCAATGTTAACGTTAAAAGCTTAGAAAAATGGTTAGGATATCTACTGACAACCCGGATTGAAAAACAATGGAAATCTCTGACCGGTACGGGGATTAAAACTTATGATGACCAATTTCAAATTGGCGGCATTCACTTAGGAAATATCTGGATTGGGGTACAACCACCTTTAGGAATTTCCGGCGACCCTATGCGGTTAATGTTTGAACGAGATCTGACCCCGCATCCTCAATATGCGGCATTTTATAAATGGCTACAAAATGAGTATCAACCTCATGCGATCGTTCATTTTGGAATGCACGGAACGGTGGAGTGGCTGCCCGGAACTCCGTTAGGTAATACGGGCTATTCTTGGCCAGATATTTTATTAGGAAATATGCCCAATTTATATATCTATTCGGCGAATAATCCCTCAGAATCTATTTTAGCTAAACGGCGCGGTTATGGGGTATTAATTTCTCACAATGTTCCTCCCTATGGACGGGCTGGGTTATATAAAGAATTGATTACCCTACGGGATTTAATCGCTGAATATCGGGAAGACCCGCAAAAAAATTCTGCCTTACAAGCAGCCATTTGTCAAAAAATTGTAGATACGGGTTTAGACAGCGATCGCCCCTTACCGGAAGCCAAGAAATTAGGCATTGAATTCACTGTAGAAAATGCCCGAATGTTTAGCATGGAAGTTTTGCTTAAGTATTTTAGCCAAATTTATGAATACCTGCAAGTGTTAGAACAACGGCTATTTTCTTCTGGCTTACATATTTTAGGGCAACCCCCAGAAACCGACCAATTAAAATCTTATTTAGATGCCTATTTTGGGGAAAAGAAATCAACCAATTCAGCCGACCCAGAAAACTCGGTATTGGCAGCAAAAATTCAGGATTTGTTAATGCAAACTACCGATGAAATGACCAATTTACTCCGTGGTTTAAATGGGGAATATATTCCCCCAGCCCCAGGAGGAGATTTGTTGCGCGATGGGCCAGGAGTTTTGCCCACAGGACGGAATATTCATGCTTTAGATCCCTATCGAATGCCCTCCCCGGCAGCTTACGAACGCGGGCGAGAAATTGCCCAAAAAATTATTGCCCAAAATTTGCAAGAAAATGGGCAATATCCCGAAACAGTGGCGGTGATGTTATGGGGTTTAGATGCGATTAAGACCAAAGGAGAATCCCTGGGAATTCTGTTAGAATTGGTGGGGGCAAAACCGCTGAAAGAAGGAACCGGACGCATCGTGCGTTATGAGTTAAAACCTTTAGGGGAAGTGGGACATCCTCGGATTGATGTGTTGGCGAATCTTTCGGGGATTTTCCGGGATAGTTTTGTGAATATTATTGAATTGTTGGATGATTTATTTTTGCGGGCAGCGGAGGCTGATGAACCGGCAGAACAGAATTTTATTCGCAAACACGCTTTAGCTTTAAAAGCGAAGGGAGTTGAGAATGTTTCGGCGCGATTATTTTCTAACCCTGCCGGTGATTTTGGGTCTTTGGTAAATGACCAAGTAGTTGATGGGAGTTGGGAAAATGGGGATGACTTGGCCAAGACTTGGGAAAGTCGGAATATGTTTAGTTATGGCCGTAAAGATAAAGGTCAAGCCCGACCAGAAGTGATGGCAGAGTTGTTAAAAACGAGCGCTCACATTGTGCAACAAATCGACTCGGTAGAGTATGGTTTAACAGATATCCAAGAATATTATGCCAACACGGGAGGTTTAAAACGGGCAGCGGAAAAACAAAGCGGCAAAAAAGTCAAAGCTAGTTTTGTGGAAAGCTTTTCTAAAGATACCACACCCCGCAATTTAGACGACTTGTTACGGTTAGAATATCGTACCAAATTATTAAATCCTAAATGGGCGGATGCAATGGCCAATCAAGGGTCAGGTGGGGCTTATGAAATATCCCAGCGGATGACTGCTTTAATTGGTTGGGGAGGAACCGTAGATTTTCAGGAATCATGGGTTTACGATCAATCCGCCGAAACTTATGCTTTAGACCCAGAAATGGCGGCTAAATTACGCAAGTCTAACCCGGAAGCTTTTCGGAATATTATCGGACGAATGTTAGAGGCCCACGGGCGGGGTTTTTGGCATCCTTCAGAGGAAAAATTAGAGAAGCTGCGGGCTTTATATGATTTAACCGAGGACGAAATAGAAGGAGTTAGCCTGTAGTAATTCCTCAAGAAACCGGGTTTCTAGTCTAAGTCAGAAAACAGGTTGTTTTTCCAAATAAAGAAACTCGGTTTCTGCGTTTCTGTAATTTTGATATAAAGGAGTATATGATGAGAAAAATCAGCTTGACAGGATTAGCGATCGCCTTCCTATTTTTCGTTAATTTACTAGGATGTTCCAACCCCGTTACAGGGGAAACCAAAAATGGGCAAACCAACAATAAATCACCAGAGGTAAATATGCCACAAACTACTCCAGAAATCAAAGGAGAACAGGTAAGATTAACAGGTGTGGTTATTCGCAAACCTTGGCATAAAAGCTATGAGTCTTGGAACGCGGGAGGCGGTGATTATTTCGTTCTAGATGTAGGAGATACGGAAATAACAGAACGTTCCGCAGAGGAAGGGGTAATTTTACGCGGTTCTGATGCGGTAGATTGGGAAAGTTTTGCAGATTATGAGGGTCAACGGGTGCAAGTTGAAGGCTATTTTATCGCAGCACAACCGTATATTCCCCAAAGTCCAATGGAACAATATCCTATGGGTATGGATGGGAAACCTTTACCCCGTGGGAGTGGTTTTCAAGTTGATGCTATTCAGATTTTGAATTGATGATAATTTAGGATTTTAGCCAAAGGCGAATGGATCCCCGCGAATGCGGGAATGACAGCCATAAATGGTATATTTAGTTAATCAATTATTCTCAGGTGAGAGCAATGACAACGGGAAAAATCAGCAAATGGGGAAATTCCCTAGGAGTGAGATTGCCCTCAGCGATCGCGCTACAAATGGGATTAACAGAAGGGGCGTTACTGTCAATTTCTACCGATGGCTACCGCATTATTTTGTCTCCTAAAAAACCCAAATATACCCTAGATGAATTGCTGGACAATGTAACGCCTGAAATGCAGCATGATGAGTATGATTGGGGTGAAGCGGTAGGAGAAGAAAATTGGTAATTTTACCATTAAAAATGTCACATTAGGGGCACAATGCTTGCTTGCGCCCAAATAAACCTCGGAATTGTAGCAATAATTTTTGATGCTTTGATGCTATAATTTTAAAGGTTTAGGATTAAAGGTTTAGGAAAATAACATTAATTTTCCACATGTTTCAGAATTTGCGGCAAACTAGAAGAAGAGTTACTACTAGATCCAAGCAGATAACCCAACCCTAAATGGCCGGATGTTCTATTTCATTATTGCAAGAGATCCATGAGGCGATCGCCGCAGACAACCCCTTCGCCCGACCCCCGGTAGTCACCGACCAAGATATCTGGGGCGAACCCTTCCCGGATCTCCCCACCCTGAACCGTCATGCGAGTGATTTGGTCTTAGAACTGCTGACGGCAAATTCTTACTATCCGAAACTGACCTCGATCGCGATTACAGGTTCCACCGGGACGGGCAAAAGTCATCTAATTGGACGCATTCGCCATCACCTGAAAACTCATCCAGGCAACTTATTTATCTACGTTTCTTTAGGCCAATATACTGATGCCAACTTACTGCGTTACCAATTCCAACAAACCATCGTCAATGGGTTGCGGCAAAAAGGCAGTCAAGGGGTGATGCAGTGGTGGCAATTGGCAGCGGAAATTGCCAACCAAACCTTAAAAGTGGTGAACCCAGAGGCCAGAGTTTTTCATCCTTTAGAGTTAGTAAAAAATCTCCAAGGGAATAACTTGGCGAAAAATCAAGCCTGGGTTAATCAACTGACCGAAGCCTTTTTCAGAATTAAACCGAATATTGGCGAACCGGATATACTTCGTGGAATTATCTGGACTCTTTGTAGTGCCCAAACTCCTTATGCTTTGAAATGGTTAGCGGGTCATCCCCTGACGACGGAAAAAGCCGAACAATTGGGGCTGCCGAATCACACGGACAAATACCGGGATACCGATGCTTGGGAAACCGTGGTGCAACTTTTAACTTTAATTAGTGATTATTATGGGCTGATTATTTGTTTCGATCAATTGGAATCTAGGGATAAAGGAGAGGCAGGGTTAAAACGAGAAAGAATTGTGGCCAGTTTGGTGAAAAGATTGTTTGATACAATTCCCCGATCGCAACTCAATCACCCCCTAATCTTGTTGACAGTAATGACGCCGCAAACTTGGCATAATAAAGTGCTGAATTTGCCCCAAGGAATTCCCTCTTATTTATCAGATATGGGCGAGCCAATTCGGTTACGACAAATGGTGGATGAGGAAATTGTCCAGTTAATTGCCCTTTGGCTGCAAAATTTTTATCAAACCTACCAATTAACCCCACCAACTCCGGTCTACCCTTTTGATGCAGATCAGCTAAAAGCATTAGGTCGGGAACAGCTTACCGTTCGGCAAATTTTAGCCTGGTGTGCGGATAATGTGCAGTCCGTGAAAGTTTCCCCTGCCGAACAGATCGAACGGCTATTTGCCCGGGCTAATAGTTTAGACCATGAAGGGTTAAGCGAGGCAGAAGTCGATCGCGCTTTGACCGATCGCCCTTTATTAACGGATATCCTGGAATTTTCCCTAGAGTTGGTGATCGGACAAACCATTGGGAGTGTAACCCTGGAAACCGTTGACCGTTTGCATAGTAAAAAAGAGAAATATATCCAATTACGAGCGCTCGCCAAAGAAAATGGCCAAATCGTGAAAATTGGCATCGCGATCGCCCCACAAAACCATCCCCAAAGCCTTTGTGCCACCTTAAAACGCTTGGTCGAATATGAAAAATTTGACTTAACCAAAGGTTGTATATTGAGTGCTGAAAATCCAGCAATTCCGATTCATTGGCAAGCCTACGGTTATCTAACTAAATTATGCTCTCAAATGGGAGGAAAATGGGTCAAATTACAACCGGCAGACCTGAAACCTTTATTAGCCTTATGGCAGGTTTATCAACAAAGGTCTGACTATGGATTAACCGCCGAACAAGTCTATCAGTTTGCCCGAGCGCGCCAAATTATCCCCAAAAATCCCCTACTATGGGCAATCTTCACCAACTCCACCCCGGCGATCGCCCCCAACTCTCTGGCAGAAAAACCACTCCAAAATTTGCTAATTTCAGAATATTCCTACTTCGACTTAGCCCCGTTAGATTTAGGCTTCATCAATGAATTGCCGGACGACTTCGTTGATGATTGAATTTTACCGTTTTGGATGTATATTCATGTAAAATTAATAGGCTAAAATTTGCCCAAATTATCGGCAGTCCTGTATCCAACTTGTTCACCAGTAAAGGCGAAGGCGAGAACGCCCCTACTAAACACGAAGAGAGAAAAGAGAAGAGAGGAGAGAGGAGAGAGGAGAGAGGAGAGAGAGGGGAGAAAAGAGTGAATAGTGAATAGTGAATAGTGATATTTATTTTCACTTTTCACTTTTCACTTTTCACTTTCCTCTTTCCTCTTTTCTCTTTCCTCTTTTCTCGAACCTCTTTCCTCTTTCCTCTTTCCTCTTTCCTCGATTTAGCAGACTTTAGCTAAGACTTGTTGAACAAACCCGGTCATGCTTCGCCCGCTCGTGGTTTAGTAAGAAAGAAAACCCCTGTAAATTAGTGGCATCTTTAGCCCAGGTCGAGAAATCGCTTTCCCCAGAAGCGGGAATCGCTTTTAGAGGAAAAGCTGAAAACCCACCAGCAGCAAATATCATCAAACCCGACCTTTGAGTAGTTGCCATACCGGGGATATTCCCGATTAAAATTAGAGAATTGGTTAAATTTATCAAGACCCAACGGTGGCGGCAATTGCTAAATTAGAGGCAGCGAGCTAGGAAAATCTCAGGAGGTTAAGATTATGAGTCGGTTATTAGCCCAAGTTTTACGGGAAATTGAGCAACTAAACCCAGAGGAACTATTGGAAGTAATTAGCCATACAACGGAGCAATTGAAGCGGCAAACTGTTAAACAGAAAAAACACAAGCTGAGTGAGTTTAGGGGGATAGCGCCCAACTTACTAGAGGGGCAGGATGCTCAAGATTGGGTTAATGAAATACGGGGGGAATGGCAAGAACGAGAACAGCGGTTACTTGAGGGATTACGAAGATTTATTCGGCGCTAAAGGGGGTATCCCAAATTTATCTCGATACAGCCCCGGTGATTTATTATGTGCAGGGAGTAACTCCGTTTTTTCCTGTAGTAGATGCCTTATTCCAAGAAATTGAAAGGGGTAAGTTGCGGGCGATATCATCTCCCGTGACTTTAGCAGAATGTATGGTACTACCGCTCCGACTTGGTGATAGTGCTTTACCACAAAATTTTTTAGATTTGCTCACGAATACCCAAGGGATAACCTTGGCTAATATTGATGTGGCAGTGGGGCGACTGGCGGCGGATATCGAGGTACGATACCGATTGAAATTACCCGATGCCTTGCAAATTGCTACTGCTTTGGTAGCTGGTTGTGAGGCGTTTTTAACTAATGATGTGCAACTTAGTCGGGTGACAGAGTTGAAAATTATCCTGGTGAGTGAATTAGAGGTTTAATCAGCCGGGGAATTAATTAGGCAGCAAAAGAAACCGGGTTTCTGTCATAAATTTGGGATTTTAGCTTATATTTGTTTCAAAAACCCGATTTTTAATGGGCTATTTAAGTCAATCTTTAGGGTTCATCCGAGACAACAATCTGGCCTTTTTCTATGACAAACATTCTATCAGAACGCAAAGCAGAGGAAAGAGGAAAGAGGAAAGATATTCTCTCTTCTCTTTTCTCTCTTCTCGACTTCCGTGGCTGGGTCAAGGGCTGAAGTGGCTTCATCTAATATCAGAATAGCAGGATTTCTAACTAAGGCTCTGGCAAGGGCAATTCTTTGCCGTTGTCCTCCTGATAGTTGTCCGCCATTGTGTACCTGATAAGGAAGAAAAACGCTCTTATTGGGTGCTTGTGGCTGAAGGGTTTTCAGGGCGAAGCATTCACAGTTTTAAAAGACGCGATCGCTCTTCCGGGGTCAAATCTCGCCACTGACCGGGTTCTAACCCATCTAACCGGAGATGGGCGATCGCCACTCGCACCAGTCGCAGGGTGGGAAAACCCACCGCTGCGGTCATGCGTCTCACTTGGCGATTTTTTCCCTCAGTCAGAGTTATCTCTAACCATGCGGTTGGCACCGTTTTCCGAAACCGAATCGGTGGATCCCGTGGTGGTAAAGTGGGCTCACCCTCTAACAATTGCACCTTTGCCGGTCGAGTCCGATAATCAGTGATTTTCACCCCATTTCTTAAGTTTTGCATCGCCTCTTCATCGGGGATGCGTTCCACCTGAACCCAATAAGTTCGAGGATGAGCAAATTTGGGGGAACATAACCGATGTTGTACCTGACCATTATCAGTTAATAACATCAACCCTTCACTGTCTCGGTCTAAACGACCCACGGGATAAACATCAGGAACTGGGATATAATTTTTCAAGGTTTGATAATTTTTTTCACTCACGATGTCACCGGAATTTGATGCGGTATCACTAAACTGACTGAGAACATTGTAGGGCTTGTAAAATAAAATATATCTCATTATATCTTGTACTTACATACCAGTATATACCAGATGCAGCATATTGTATATTAAACTACCTGAGAAGAGGATTTCATCAAAGGTAATGTTACTGTAAAAGTAGTCCCTACCCCCACGGCACTGTCAAAGGTAATTTTTCCCCCATGCAAATCTACGGCGTATTTGACGCTCGCCAAACCTAAACCAGTACCGGGAATATTGCCAGTATTACTGCCTCGATAAAAAGCATCAAAGATGCGATTTTTATCTTCAGGTTTAATAGATAAACCATTATCTTTAACTTGGAATATGACCAATTGAGATGGGCTTTCTGGGTCAGCTGATGAGGGACTAGCGGAAATTTCCTCGTGAGTGCTTAAGGTTAATTCTACCAGACCATCTGGCTGGGAATATTTCAGGGCATTAGACAATAAGTTGGTTAAAATTTGTCGCACCAGGGTAATATCTACTAACGCCTGAGATAGTCTATTCTCTGTATCGCAACTACAAGTAAATGTTATGGGCGCACTACGGTGCGGATCACTGCTGCTGACTTCTGAAATAATCTCACGACATAACGCAGCTAAATCAACAGATACAGGTTCAAAGTCTTTTTGACGAGCTTCGGAATTCGCAATTTCCAGAATATCATTTAGCATATTAGTTAAATGTTCCGCTGCCGTTTGAATATGTTGGATATGTTGACTGCTTTTTTCCACCGCCCCAGTATGCACATAGACTTCCAACAAATCTGCGGAGGATAAAATCGTGGCTAAAGGGGTGCGGAATTCATGGGAAGTCATGGTAATAAATCGGCTTTTCAGGGCGTGGAGTTCGCGCTCTTTTTTCATCGCCTTGCGAATTTCTTCTTCCGCTTGTTTCCGTTCGGTAATATCCGCCAAATAACCCACCACTTCCAGGGGGTTGCCCTGTTCATCTAACAGCAGACGATTTTCATCCCGTATCCAGCGGTAATTACCCCAACCGCAAAGAAATCGGTATTCATAACCCATGCTTTGACCTGGTTGCCATTTTGACTCAATGGGACTGGATATGTCCGGGAGATCCTCTGGGTGGATATGATCGATCCAAAAACCAGGATGGTCTAGAAATTGCTCTGGTTCATAACCCAGCAAGGTTTTCACGTTGTCACTGATAAAAGCTATTCGACAACTTCCCCAAGGTTCTATACTGTAAATTACCGCTGGGTTGCGCGTAATTAAATAACCCAGTCTTTCTTGGGTGACTCGGAGGGTTTCTTCCATGTCTTTGCGCTGGGTAATATCTGACACCAAACCCGCTTGACGATACACTTCTCCTTGTTCGTTCCGAATCGGAAAAATTCGTTCCCACAACCAGCGAATACTGCCATCGGGTCGAATAATTCGATATTCGTGACTGATTTCTTGGGGGTCAAGGATTTGCCGCATCACGGCGCCGAGAATTCGATAGCGATCGCTGGGATGAATCATCCGGTCAATCCAACCGAAAGGATCGGCATATAGACTTTCACAGGTCTGACCAAAAATTGTCTCATAAGCCGGATTGACATAAAGTAATTTTTGGCGATCGTGTGAAGCAATCCAGAAAATTTCTTGACTATTTTCGGCAATTTGTCGGAAGCGTTCTTCTGATTCTCGCAACGCGGCTTCCGTCCGATAGCGATCGCTGATATCTCGCTGTACCCCAAAATGTCCCTTAATTCGGCCTTGGTCATCATACAGACAAATATATTCTCCTTCAATCCAAACTTGGGTGCCATCAAAACGTCGTTCATCGGTGATGATTTCCAACTTTCCCTCATCGAATAAGCGTCGCCAGAGTTGCCGCCCATACTCAAGATTATGGGCAAATGCATCATTGGGAGTTAGACCAATAAATTCTTCAAGTTTTGCTCCGTATTGAGCCAACATAGCATCATTTGCTTTAGTGACTCGTTGGTGGGCAAACACATAGTCCAAAATTTGTTCTTTATCTACGGTATCGTCCCATTGCACTGGCGCATCCAGCATCATAAAAAAGAAGCCTTCCAAAGATTGGGAGAAAAATAGTTCCAGTAATTTTTCCGCTTCTCTTAATGCTAATTCCGCTTCTTTGCGATTAGTAATATCCCTGCCAACTGCCTGAATTTCGGTAATTTCCCCTTGTTTGTTGTGAATGGCGTAGTTTTCCCAAGCAATCCAGCGGCAGCCTCGGGAAGTCCAAGCTTTCTGTTCAAAACTGACTCGATAGGGCGGAAATTCCAGTAATTTCATCACGTCTAAGGTATGTGCTTGCTCCTCTTGATGCACGAGATCAAAATAACTTTGACCGAGTAATTCTGACCGCGGACGGCCAAATAATGTACAGTAAGCATCATTGACAAAAGTTAATTCACCAGCGGGATTAATTCGGACAATTAAATCTTGTTGGGATTCAATTATCCCTCGGTAACGGGCTTCACTTTGTTCTAGGGCGATTTGGGCTTGTTTGCGCTCGCTAATGTCCAATTTCGTAACCCACAACCGCTGCAAGCAATCGGCTTCAATAATTCCTAATAAATTCTGTAAAAAATAGCGAATACTTTCAGGGCGATCGCTCCATTTAGTTTCTATTTTATTTAACCGATATCCTGAACGAATAAAAGCCCGAATTGTCTCTAGAGTTTCTGACTCATTGGGAGAACGCCATTGGGTGACCGGAGTACCGCTCATATCTACACCACAATTCATGCCGTAAATTTGAGCCATTGTATCGTTACATTCCGCAATGTAACCATGCTGAAAAATTTGCTCAATTTGGGCGGCTTCTGGCTGGTCAATTGGAATCGGTGGGTTAAATTCCCAACAGTAAATTCCTTCGGAACTTTGACTGATAAAAGCCCGATAGCGTTCTTCACTGCGTTTCAGGGCTTTGGTAGTTTTTACTTGTTCCGTGACTTCTCGGATTACTCCTACCAAAAACTTATTTTGCTTGCTGTCTATGACCCTGGCTTTTTTGGTGGAAATAATACGAATATTTCCAGCAGCATCGGTCAATTCTTCTTGAATGATATAGTCACAGCCTGTTTCTAAAACTTTTCGATCTATTTGCCAAAAAACATTCACCTGTTCAGGGGGAAAAAAATCTGGGTCACTTTTACCGAGCATTTCCGCTTGCTCACAACCCACTAATTTAGAGAAGGCTTCGTTAACTATGACAAATTGATGGTTTTCATTTTTGACAAATATGGGGTCGGGGATAGCATTAATGATTTGTTGTAAAAATTCTTGAGATTGTTTCAGGTCTTGTAAACTTTTAATGCGCTCGCTAATATCCCGCGCTACAAAAATCACCGAGTCTTCTAAAAATGGTGAAATCCGGGCATCAAACCAGTATTCCCGACCTTGAATCGGTAAACTATACTCTAGCTGAACGGTTTCCTGCTGGTCTAAAGCCAACTGAATCCGACTGAGAATTAGTTGGGCTGTATCTGGTGGTAGCACTTCTGATAAAGTTTTGCCCAGTAATTCTCGTGGTGGCCTGTAGAATAAGTTACTATTGGTTGGAGCAATATTTAGATAGCGCCCGTCGCGATCGAGGACAAAAACCATATCAGTCATTGCCCGGAAAAGCGATCGCAGTTCCGCTTCCGTTTTATACCGTTTGGTAATATCCGTTGCTAGGGCGATCGCCCCCATTAATTCTCCCTGGGGATTGTGCCAAGGTAAATATCTCCACTGGTAAAATCGCCCCCGATAACTTTCCGAGACAAACATTAAGGACAGTTCTGCCATTGCCTCAATATTTTCTCCCGTGGCCAGGCAATGCCGCAGTTGGGCGATCGCCTCTGGCACATCCAGATTTAACTCTAAGAAATTCCGTCCAACCAGTTCTTTTGCTTGCCAACCTTTGAGGGGCTGATTCCCTTCGGCAAATTGAATATATCCCTCTCGATCCAACCCTATTAACAATCTAACTTCAACTCCCAACATATTTTGAATGTTTTCCTGGTTGAGGAGTAAAACCTTTGCTAGTTGTTTAATCTCAATTTGTTTTTCCATATTTAACGATTTTGGCTGAGGAAAGAAAATTTAATCTGGATTTTTTAGTTTTTGTTAGCTAAATAATTAGCACTTATCAGCTAATTTACCGCCAAAATATACTAGATATATTAGATAGTATTTAACTCCGACAAACAACTAAATTATAGTCTTTGATTGAAAACTTGCCGCACCAGAGCCAAAATTTTCCTAAATACGTAATTAACCTAAATATGTAAAAATACTTAAGTATCTGAGGGTGGCCAATAGGTTTTGGACTCGGTGAAATCGCCGAAAGCGCGGAACCAGACTGGGAAATCTGTAAAAGTAACTTGAGCATTGGTAGCTGTTGTTTTGACATTTTTGACATGGTTTATATGGCAGCAAATAATCCGGATGAATAATGCTTAAGATTTTTTGGTTGATAGCAAGAAGATTACCTGGGTAATATATTAGTTCCTAGCAGTCAAATCTCCAGATTTTTTCCTGATATCGATTATCAGATGGCTTGGCATCAAGTGGCCAGCAGCAGTCTCAGGGTTTGCTGGCTAACGGCGATCGCTCCTGTCTCTTGAAGGTGGCCAGTAACAAGTAGTCAGCAAAGAATAGCTTAAATACGTTACTAAAGAACACTTTTGACTGTATGATTGTCTCCTAGTACCGTTCAAGATGATTGATTCACTTTTTAGCTATGGATATTTTGACAGTCGGTTGGGCTTCCCTAATGGTTATGTTTACCTTCTCCATCGCTATGGTAGTGTGGGGTCGTAACGGCTTTTAAGCAACCAAGAGCGATTAAATTACAGTGGGGGCTACGGGAGCAAGCTCTGGTTAGCCCCCACTCCTAAGAAAAACAGGTATTCTCAAGCGGAGAAAAGGAAAGTTAATATGGCTCCTAAGAAAATTTTGATGCTAGTCGGCGACTTTGTAGAAGATTATGAGGTCATGGTGCCATTCCAGGCACTGCAAATGGTGGGTCACGCTGTTGATGCGGTCTGTCCAGACAAAAAAGCGGGGGACAAGGTTCGCACGGCGGTGCATGATTTTGAGGGGGAGCAAACCTACAGCGAAAAACCGGGACATAATTTTACTCTGAACGCCACCTTTGATGAGATCGATCCTGCCAGCTATGATGCCCTGGTGGTTCCCGGTGGTAGAGCTCCAGAGTATATTCGCTTAAATGCCAAAGTTCTGGAAATTACTCGCCATTTTGCTAATGCCAATAAACCTATTGCCGCCATTTGTCATGGGTTACAACTGTTAGCCGCCGCGGGTGTGCTGACCGGGAAAACCTGCACTGCTTATCCCGCTTGTAGTCCAGACGTGACCGCAGCGGGGGGCAAATATGTGTCAATTGCCGCGGATGAGGCGATCGCCGATGGTAACTTAGTCACCGCCCCTGCATGGCCAGCCCATCCCCGTTGGTTAGCCGAATTTCTCACAGTTTTGGGGACAAAAATTGACCCCTAGCATAAATAAAGAAACCCGGTTTCTAGAAGAAAAACCAATCAGTTAAAGCAATTTAAAGCAAATCAAAGTATGGAATATGGCTTGTACTTATATGGTATTTTTCCGGCACCGGGTCCAGAGAATATGCAGGTAGAAGGGTTAGACCAGCAACCTGTGCAAGTTCATATTTTAAATGAGTTTGCTTTTTTGTATTCCGCCGCCCAGAAAAATCGCTATTTAACCTCTCGGCGCAATTTGCTGAAACATGAAGAGGTGCTGGAAGCGGCGATGCGCCAAGGTTATCGCACTTTATTACCGTTGCAGTTTGGTTCTATTGTTCCCGGTTGGGAGTCGGTGGTATCCGATTTAATTACTCCTGCCAGTTCACAGTTAAAAGAACTGTTTGCTAAGTTAGCGGGACAACGGGAAGTAGGGATTAAAGTTTTTTGGGAAACTAAGGCTGAGTTGCAGCAAATGCTGGCAGAAAATGAGCCGCTAAAAGCTGAACGTGATCGCCTGGCAGGAAGGCAATTAAGTATGGAACAGGTAATTTTTATTGGTCAAGAAATTGAGCGATCGCTGCAAGAGAGAAAAGAGGCGATAGTGCAAGAATTTCAGAAAATCTTAAACCCCTTGGCCACAGAAATGGTGGAAAATGACCTGATGAGTGAGCAGATGATTTATAATGCTGCTTATTTAATTCCTTGGGATAGGGAGGCAGAATTCGGCAGTCAGTTGGAATGTCTGGATCAACAATTTGCTGGACGGTTGCGGATTCGTTACAACAACTTCACTGCCCCTTACAATTTTGCCCGACTCAAATCCAATGGTTAGTTGTTGAGCTAATTATTCTGGATAAAAATTCTGCATAGAATTAAAGAGGAAAATTATGATTTTACGCCTATTAACTTTACCGATTACTGGTCCCTTAGAAGGAATTATCTGGATGGGAGAACAAATTTTAGAACGAGCCAGTGAGGAATTAGATAGTAAAGAAAATTTACAAAAGAAACTGTTAGCGCTACAATTAGCTTTTGATTTAGGGGAGATTTCTGAAGAGGATTATGATGCCCAGGAAGAGGAACTGTTATTAGCGCTCGAGGCTTTAGAAGCAGAATCAAAAGAAGAAGCCGAATAATTGTTGATGGTTGATAGTTAGGGATTCTCTGGTTTAATGACCAAACAGCAAAAATCAACCATCAACTAACAACAAATGACTTAATAATCCAAAGTCATGGTTTCCAAATGATAGTCCGGTTGAGGAGCTTTTGGTTCTGATTTCTTTTCAGCCGGAGATTGAACCAGGTCTTGAGTTGTTTCGGCTGGAGTGCTTTCGCTTGCTGGAAAATTACCTTTGACTTTAGGGGCGGATTTTTCTAGGAAATCTTCTAGGAAATCAATTTGTTCAGCGATCGCTTCTAGGCGCTGGGAAATAGTAACTTTTCGCTTTTCTATGGCTGCTAATTCTGCCAGGAGACGGTTTTTTTCCACAGCCAGTTGATAGATTTCTAAATAAGCGGTTGCCTGATTTTTTTGGCGAGGCATAGTGCTGAATTTGGGCTGAATGGTTCGACGGCTAATAGGCGATCGCATGGGTTAACTCCTGAAAATGAATAGGAAAGAGGAGAGAGGATAGAGCAAACAGTGAATAGGAAATAGGAGATAGGGGAAAATTTAGCATAATTCTCAACCCTGGATTGACCACTGAGAAGGCTTCAAAAGTAAGCGGGAAGCGGCAAGGCGATCGAGAGGTTTAGAAAAAAGGTATCCTTGACCTAATTCGCAATTGAGCATCTTTACTTGTTCAAGTTGCTCCGGAGTTTCTAATCCTTCTGCCGTCACATCCATTCCTAAAGCATGGGCTAAGTTAATAATAGCTTTGATAATTTCTTGGTGTTTGCTTTCCTGGTGAATACAACTGACGAAAGAACGGTCAATTTTTAAACTATCCAGGGGAAACTGGTGTAAGTAGCTTAAAGAAGAATAACCGGTGCCAAAGTCATCCAAGGACAACGAGATTTGTCTTTTTTTCAGTTCTGAGAGAGTTTCTAGGGCATATTCCATATTTTCCACGAGCGCCGTTTCCGTGATTTCCAGTTTCACGGTGTATGGGACTAAATCTGTTTCAGCGAAAATTTCATCGACTAATTGAATCAAATTTAGTTGCGAGAATTGTTTTCCCGACAAATTAATACTCATAGTAAGATCCGATGCCGTGCCAGAGGGATTTTTTAGCCAAGACTGCCATTCCTGCAATTGACGACAAGCTTGCCGTAGGATCCACATCCCCAAAGGGATGATTAAGCCACTTTCTTCGGCGATCGGAATAAATTCTGCGGGGGAAATGAAACCCCGTTCTGGATGCTGCCAACGCACTAGGGCTTCAAAGCCTTTCAGGGAGCCCGTGCGCAGACAAACGATTGGCTGGTAAGCTAACCACAGAGCATTGCTTTTTCCTGCTTGTATCGCTTCAATGGTATGCCGCAGTTCATTTTCCAGGCTCAACCGGGCAATTACCCGTTCGCGCATAGCTTTATCAAATACCGCGTGCTGGGCTTTGCCGCTTTGTTTCGCCTGGTACATGGCAATATCCGCGTCGCGCAAGAGATCCGCCGGACGTTCGTAACCCATAGAACTGAGGGCAATGCCAATGCTGCCGGAAATAAAGAACTCGTGACCTTTGAGGGCAAACGGTTCTTGAAGTTGTGCGTGAATTTGTTCGGCAACTTGAATCGCATCAGAAGTGTTCTGGATATCTTCTAATAGAATCACGAAGTGATCGCCACCAATTCGAGCCAGAGTATCGCTAGATTTTAAACAACTTTGCAACCGTAAGGAAATGACAATTAAAAGCAGATCGCCGACTGCATGACCGAGGCTGTCGTTGACTACTTTGAACCGATCTAAATCCAAGAATAATAAGGCAAATAGATAACCTGGGTTTTGCTGGGCTTTTAAGTCGGCTTTCTGCAATCGTTCAATTAGCAGGGAACGATTGGCCAAACCCGTTAAAGGGTCGTGAAAAGCTTGATGGGTTAACTGTTCTTCAGCTTTTTTGCGCTCGCTGATGTCGGTTTGAATGCCGATAAAATGGGTCAGTTGATTTTGCCCGTTATATACCGGGGAAAGTTGTAGTTCGTTCCAAAATAAGCTGCCGTCTTTCCGATAGTTGCGCAAGACAACGGTGCAGTTTTTTCCTTCTTTGATGGCGGCGCGTAGTTTGTCTAGCTCTGGTTGCTCCCACTCTAAGCCTTGCAAAAATCGGCAGTTTTTTCCTAAGACTTCTGTCGCTGAATATCCGGTCATTTGTTCAAAGCCCGGATTCACATAAACCAGCCGATTGTTATTTCTAGCATCGGTGATTGTCACCCCATTCCTACTGGCAGCGATCGCCCTTTCTAGTAGTTTTAACTTTTCTTCTTGTGCGCGGCGATCGCTAATATCTCTTGAGTTGACCACAAATCCTTGAACATTTGGATCATTCTGCCAGTTTCTGCCGATAGATTCTAAATAAACCCAATCACCATTGGCATGACGGAATCGAAACTGTGCTTCTGCTTTTGCACCCGGTGTCTGCAATGCTTTGAGAAATATGGCATAAATGTCCTCGCGGTCTTCTGGGTGAATATAATCAAAGGCATTATGCCCCAGTAGCTCATCTGGAGTGTAACCTAAAATACGGGTAATTGACGGACTTTCATAACGAATAGTGCCATTATTCTCTAAAATTGTGATAATATCTGAAGAATTTTGTACCAGGGATCTAAAACGCTCTTCGCTATTAATTAGGGCATTAACCGCTTTTTTCTCTTCCGTAATATCCAAAATAATCAAGCAAACTGCCATCACCTTGCCGCTGGCGTCAAACACGGGATGATAGTTGAGTTTAAACCAGTAATCTTTCTGGTCTGTACCCACAAATTTTTTCTCTCTAACCAAGTTATTTCCTTGGCAAACATATTGGAAATCTTGGGGCTGAAGGAATATTTCTGGTTGATTTCCGGGGGGTAAATAAATATCAATAATCGACTTTCCTTGTTCCAGATTTTTTTGCCGAATTAGTTGAAAAATATGATTGGCTTTATGGTTAAAAGCTTGAATTTTATAGAAGATGTCAATCGTTAAAATTCCTAGAACTGAAGAGTTAAAAATTGCTCTTAAATTCGCTTCTGATTTAATTAAAGCTGATTCAGTTTGTTTGCGTTGGGAAATATCAGAAATCGTCCCCATGATCCGGACATCGCGATCGCTCAATTCACAAACAATATTAGCATCGCAAGCAACCCAATGGATTTGGCCGGTTAAGCCATGAATAATGCGATATTCTATATGGTATTCTGTACCTTCGGAAATCGCACTGGCGATCGCCGCCTCTACCTGGTAGCGATCTTCTGGGTGGATGGTGTGCAGAAAAGTTTCCGCCGACCCTTGCCCCAAATGTAAAGGAAGTCCCAAAATCCAGGCGACTTCTTTTGACCAAGTAACTATGCCCGTGGTTAAATCCCAATCCCAAACTCCCTTATGGGCTGCTTTCAAGGCCAAATGTAACCGTGTTTCGTTTTCTAGGTGGACTTTGGCTACTTGGTGTCGTTCCAATTCAGCAGCGGTTCTGGCAGCAAGAGTTTTCACCAAAAAGCGCGATCGCTGATTTAAAACAAGAGGTTTGTCATCCAAAATGCAAAGTACCCCGATAGTTTTTTTTGTGCTATCGACTAATTCAACGCCGAAATAACTTGCCGCCCCAACTAATTGTTTAATCATCTGCATCTGCGGAAATTTTGCTGTCACTCCTTCGGGACAAGTAAACTCTCCGCTTTTGATGGTCATTTCACAAGGTGTTTCGTCTACCAAGTATGCAAAGTTTGGTTGGATTAGTCCATTTTGGCTAAAAGCGAGTACCTGCAACCGTTTTTGTTTTTTGCCAATTAACTCGGCAATTATCACGTCCCGCACCCCCAACGCGGTAGACAAACAACGGGCACATTCCGCGAAAAAATCAATGCCAATTGCTGATGCAGTTTCGGCGATTAATTTGAGCAGATTGTCATCAGATTGGGGATGATTTTTAGTAGGGCTATTAGTGGGGCTATTAATGGGGCTATTAATGGGGCTATTAGTGGGGCTATTAATGGGGCTATTAGTGGGGCTATTAATGGGGCTATTAGTGGGGCTATTAATGGGGCTATTAGTGGGACGATTAATGGGGCTGTTAGTGGGACTGTTAGTGGGACGACTAATGGAACGATTAATGGGGGTGAAAGTGGTTAGCAGGAAGCGATCGCCCTCAAAAGTGAGCATTTTTGCAGATACTGCCATCCACACCGCAGTGCGATCGCCTTTTTGCACCTCCATTTCATAGTCAGTAACTTGACCGTTTTTGTTCAGAATTGCTTGCCATTGCTGATAAATTTCTGCATTAGGGTAAATCTCAGAGAGATGAATTCCCAAAATTTCCCCAGGGAGAAAATTCAAGGTTTCACAGTAATGGGAATTGGCGAATAAAATCACCCCATCCACCACTCGACTGATTAACAAAGGAACCGGTATTGCAGAAGCGATCGCCTCCAGTGACCCTGGCAGCGATAATGATAACTCTAATGATAACCCTATTGATGGGTTTACCGGTTTACTCTCTTTGCTTCCTGGCACACAAACTTCTTCCTGTAACTCTTCTTGTCTATATTGTATAGATTCTGCTTGACCAATAGTAGTTTTGGCGATCTTGCCCTGTCTCTTAGGGAAATAATTCCCTAGGTGCAATTTCCGTTTCACTCTAGCCTGAAAATCTTTGGACATCCATCCTAAATGATTTTGGTTTTTAAAAAACATTAACAACTACCTAATAACATCTTGGTTACTGACAACCTGTGATGCCTTGAAATCCGCACAAAACGCCCAACACACAAATAAGATTGGCAATAGATTGGCAATGCCGGACTTGTGTGTAAAGTAAAAAAATTTCTTATGTTGTCTCTTAATAAAACATAAAAATTAGCAACTATTAGCAACTTTTTGTTAAGTTTTAGCAAATTTTTTGTTAAATTATTTATGATTTGTGATTTGTTATTTGTGATTTGTTATTTGTGAATTTTCGAGAGAACCACCCACAACTTCACTAGACCGTTTCACTAGACCGTGAATTGTCAACCGTGAACTCCGGTCTAAATGTTGAAATCTGATAACTTAAATCAGAGAAATTGTAGCGGTAAAGCTTGAATAATGGAAGATATGAGTAAAGGCAAAGTTCAGTAGTTAGCTTGCCCAGCTTTATGCTTGCCGGGTTGATGCTTGCCGGGTTGATGCTTGCCGGGTTGATGCTTGCCGGGGAATCATCCCTCGCTGATTTTCGCGACCCTAGGTACGCCGCCCTAGGTAAAAGCTGCCGATCTACCGATCGAATTAGTCTTGAATCACCGTTGGCCGAAATGGAGAGTTATTTTATGTTGGAATTATATCGTCAGCAGGTTGCAGAACGAGCCGCTTTAGGCATTCCGCCGTTGCCTTTGAATGCCGAACAAACCGCCGATTTGTGCGAACTGCTAAAAAATCCGCCTTCTGGGGAAGAAGAGACGTTATTGCATTTATTGCGCGATCGCGTTCCCCCTGGAGTAGACCAAGCCGCTTATGTCAAAGCTTCCTTCCTGACTGGCATTGCTAAAGGGGAAATTTCCAGCCCCCTGGTTTCGCCCCTAGAAGCGATCGAACTCCTGGGGACGATGATTGGTGGCTACAATATCCAGTCCCTGATTGACTTATTGCAGGTATCGGATGAAACCTTGGCCGCTGCTGCCGCCAAAGCCCTCGGCAAAATAATCTTAGTTTACGATGCTTTCCACGACGTATTAGAACTGTCAGAAACCAACCCCTACGCCAAACAAGTGGTAGATGCTTGGGCAGCGGCGGAATGGTTCACCAGCCGATCGCCCTTAGCAGAAAGCATTACCGTCACCGTGTTTAAAGTGCCTGGGGAAACCAACACCGACGACCTATCCCCAGCCCCTCACGCCACCACCCGACCGGATATTCCCCTACACGCTTTGGCTATGTTAGAATCCCGGATGCCCGACGGTTTAGCCACGATCGCCGAATTAAAGAAAAAAGGCCATCCCGTCGCTTACGTAGGAGACGTGGTGGGGACGGGTTCCTCGCGCAAATCCGCCATTAACTCCGTGTTGTGGCATATTGGCAATGATATTCCCTTTGTCCCCAATAAACGGAGCGGGGGCTATATCCTGGGAGGTGCGATCGCGCCGATATTCTTTAACACCGCCGAAGACTCTGGCGCCCTACCCATTGAATGTGATGTCACCAAAATGGAAACCGGCATGGTCATCACCATTCATCCCTACAAAGGAAAAATCACCAACGAAAATGGCCAAGTCATTTCCACCTTCAAACTCAAACCAGATACCATCGCCGACGAAGTTCGCGCTGGCGGACGGATTCCCTTACTAATTGGTCGGAGTCTCACCGACAAAACCCGCGCTGCCTTGGGCTTAGAACCTAGCAACCTATTTATCCGTCCTGTCCCGCCAGCAGATACCGGTAAAGGCTTCACCCTCGCCCAAAAAATTGTGGGCAAAGCCTGCGGACTGCCCGGAGTTCGTCCCGGCACTTCCTGCGAACCCATAATGACCACAGTGGGTTCTCAAGACACCACCGGCCCGATGACTCGCGACGAACTCAAGGAACTCGCCTGTCTCGGTTTCTCCGCCGACCTGACCATGCAGAGTTTCTGCCATACTGCCGCTTATCCCAAGCCGGTGGATATCAAAACCCATAAAGAATTGCCTGATTTCTTCTCCACCCGCGGTGGGGTAGCCTTGCGTCCGGGAGATGGCATTATTCACTCCTGGTTAAACCGGATGTTATTGCCCGACACCGTGGGCACCGGAGGCGACTCTCACACCCGTTTCCCCCTGGGTATATCCTTCCCCGCCGGTTCCGGTCTAGTGGCATTTGCCGCCGCTTTGGGAGTTATGCCCTTGGATATGCCTGAGTCAGTCTTAGTCCGGTTTACGGGTGAACTGCAACCGGGCGTCACCTTACGGGATATTGTCAATGCCATTCCTTATGTGGCCATCCAAAAAGGTTTATTAACCGTGGAGAAACAGAATAAGAAAAATGTTTTCTCCGGGCGCATTATGGAAATGGAAGGATTGCCAGATTTGAAAGTTGAACAAGCTTTTGAATTAACCGATGCTACGGCAGAACGGTCTTGCGCTGGCTGCACCATTAAGTTAAGCGTGGAAACAGTTTCCGAATATCTGCGATCGAACGTTGCCCTATTAAAAAATATGGTCGCACGGGGTTATCAAGATGCGCGAACCATCATGCGTCGGGTTGCTAAAATGGAACAATGGTTAGCCAATCCAGAATTAATGTCGGCGGACGCTGATGCGGAATATGCCGAAATTTTAGAAGTTAATCTCAACGAGATCAAAGAACCCATCGTTGCCGCCCCCAATGACCCGGATAACGTTAAATTATTATCCGAATGTGCTGGTGACAAAATCCATGAAGTTTTCATCGGTTCTTGTATGACCAATATCGGCCATTACCGCGCTGCCGCTAAAGTATTAGAAGGGGCAGGGTCGGTGAAAGTTCGTCTATGGATTTGTCCCCCCACGCGCATGGATGAAAAACAACTGCGGGAAGAAGGAATCTATGGCATTTTTGCCGCTGCCGGAGCCCGCACCGAAATGCCCGGATGTTCCCTTTGCATGGGCAACCAAGCGCGAGTTGAAGACGGGGTAACGGTGTTTTCTACCTCTACTCGTAACTTCAACAATCGCATGGGTAAAGATGCACGAGTCTATCTTGGTTCCGCCGAATTAGCGGCAGTTTGCGCCCTGTTGGGACGCATTCCCACCGTTGAGGAATATATGGACATTGTGAGCAAGAAAATTGACCCCTTTGCCGCAGATTTATATCGTTATCTCAACTTTGACCAAATTCCTGGTTTTGAAGATGAAGGTCGCGTGATTCCTCTGGAACAAATGCCCAAAATTGAAGATATTTTAGGCATCCCCGTCGGCGCTAAGTAATCCGATATCCCGTAGGGGCGAAGTTGGTAGGGTGCGCTAGGTGGGCGTTAGGCGGGCGAAAGAAAAGCGAAAGAAAATTTTGGCTTTGGCTGTTTTAGTTTGGCTAAATTTTACTATTATAGTAAAATATTCATTCCCGCCTAGACGCACCGAATTAATCGGCAAAAACTTGAATAATAAATTATAAAAAAAACGACATTACATTTGCCCAGCGATTAAAAACAATGGAGGAATCAAAATTGGACTGACTCTGACAAAGGAAATGACCAAGGAAATATTAAATTATATTATATTATTATGAATTATGACTTTTGGCCAAATAATTCACATAATTCAATTCACATAATTCACAATTAGCGATCGGGCTTAATATTTTTCCAGAAAATTTTCCAGAAAATTTTCTGGAAAATTTATGTAAAAAATCGTAAAATATTTAACCTTTGTTGTGTTTAAATGCTAAAATAAGTGAATATATCTGTTTTTATCCCAAAAACAAAACTTCATGGAGTAACCAACATTGATTATCCTTTGCACGCATAATGATGGTGGAGTTGGTAAAACAACATTAGCTGTCCACATTGCCGGGGTTTTAATTGATCGATTGGGCAGTACGCTTTTGATTGATTGTGACGATCAGGCGGATTTATGGCAATTTTATGTGGGAAATGAGCCAACCAGTTAGAGTCAATAGTTTTCTCACCCGTGAAGATATTTATGACCGTTAATGAGGTAAAACGCCCCTCAGCTTTATTGATACTAAGATTTGGCTATAATCTCTCATTTCGGGATAACCTTATTGTGGCTAGTGCCTTAGCTGGTGGTGCAGCTCCTCTCTATTCTGAAGATATGCAATATGGGTTAATTCAGCAAGCAAGAAACCGGGTTTCTATAAGCACGTTGGTTGAGTGGCTTTCGGTGGTCTAAAGAAACCCGGTTTCTGGGCTTTTATTTATCTCTTAGGTTTTAGGGTTTATCTGATACCAATGATGTACCGCTAACCAGACAGCAGAAAGTAACCCCGCCAGACTAAGAGTGATGCCACTGTATGTCACAATTAACCCCCAAATTGGCAAAACTCCCCCGGCGATCGTTGCTACAATTGCCGCTATTTTGGCAGATTTATTTTTACCTAAACCCCAGACTAATACTAACATTACCAGTGAAATCATACTCCAAGCTAACTTAACATCTATTGAGCGACTTAAATAGGTCAAAGTTAGTAAGCAGGCAAAGAATAGTCCCCCAGCGATCGCTACATCTCGTAAACTCAGATTAACCGAGAAATACAACAGCAGAATCCACCACAAAAATACTGCTGGCGCTAATAATAATAGTCGGGGTAAAATGCCGGTATTTTTGACGGTATCTGTGGCAGTAAATACCCCAAACGGATTTCTCACGGATACGTTATCTTCAAATACCCAAGTAAAGCGAGTGCCATTGCGTTCGTTCTTAGTTTCCGTGGGAATAATACCACTAGCAAAGTCAGCTTTAGAGAAATTCGCTAATGCAGTTAACTGAAATTTTGACAGAGATTCTCCTCGCGAATCATAGACCCACCGTGGCCCACCTTGGGCTTTATATCCTACCTGAAAGGTGGCAGATTCACCCGCGCCTAACCGAAAGGGAAAGCCATAGTCTCCGGGGTTAATTTGTGGTAATAGCTGCCCATCTTTTTCCACTTTAAAGTTTTGCAATAAAGTGTAACCGTAGGGAGGGTTAAATTCAAAGAAAAAATCTTGCGCTTGTTTGAGTTGGTTAACAACTTGATATTGGCCTTTGAAATCTACGATATAAATGGCGCTATCTTTCTGCACGTCAGTGCTTTGGTTGATGGTGACATCAATGTTTGAGGAAGCGATCGCCATATATCGGTTAAGAACTTGTTCCGACTCCACTTTTACCTGTTTGCCATCCACCCAGTTATAGTAAAAATATGGTTCAACCACGGTGTAGCGAATTCTGGGGACAGGTTGTTCTAGGCGATCGCCTGATACTGTAGCCGCTACCTGTTGAACTCGTTGCTGTTCCCAATGATGATAACGATTTGCCAAAGTGGAACAGAGAAAAAATCCCCCCGTAACCAAAATTAAAACCAGTACCAAATGAGGAAATTTATCTAATATTCGGAAATAATTTTCCACCCACTGTTGCAGACAAAGGGTCGGTTCTTCCGGCGCTTCGCGCAGCGATCCGCTCTCGCGGAATCGCCGTTTTATGGAAAAATTAATCACGGCAATGACCAACCCCAAAAATGCCATAAAAATGGCTAAACTTAAGGAAATTTTCATAATTTGTGACCCAAATTCTATTAATTCATTCGGATGGGTCAAATCTGGCAAATTAGGAATCCCTTGAAATTGTGGATACATAATCAGACGCCTCGCAGTAATGCAGTAATCTTTAATCATGGCGATGACTGATATATTCTAGACTTTTGGCAGAGTATCGGGAGAGCGGGGGAGCGGAGGGGCTTTCGGTGCAGAGGTGCAGAGGGGCTTTCGGTGCAGAGGTGCAGAGGAGAACAAACAACCAACAACCAACAACCAACAACCAACAACAACCAACCAACAACAACCAACAAACAACAACCAACAACAACCAACCAACAACAAATATGCAAAAAAACCTGAAACAAATCATCAATGAAATGCCCAAAGCAGAACTACATCTGCACCTAGAAGCAACCCCCCAATGGTCAAGTATTCGCCAAGCATTTGCTCGACATTACGGAGAAATATTGCCAGAAATTTCTCCGTTTGCTCATCCTGAATTTAGATTTAATAATTTTCAAGAATTCCTCAATGGGTTTGCCAGTTATATTCACCCGTGGTTACGCACCCCTAATGGCTATGCAGAATTAATCGATGCGGCGATTGAATCCTTAATTCAACAAAATATTCGCTATGTGGAACTAAATTTTAGCATTTTAAGTATTCAGCGATTGAATCATCACCTTGAAGATGTTTTGTGTTTATTAGAAAATGCAATTAACCGAGCCAAGACAGAAGGTTGTCTAGTTAAGTTAATTGCGGGTATTAGTCGCAATCAACCTCCTGAATTAGCAGTTATTTTTGTCAAACAATTACTTAATTATTCTATAATTTCTGGTTTCGATCTTCATGGATTTGAAACCCCAGAAACTCGCGCTGATTTATTCCGAGAAGCTTTTGAACTAGCCCAAGCAGCAGGCAAAAAAATCAAAGCCCATGCGGGAGAAATGGATGGGGCTGCAAGTATTCGGGCGGCGGTGACAGGGTTAGGGGTGACTCAAATTGGTCACGGCACTTCGGCTATAGAAGATGCGGAGTTAATTCAGTTATTAATTGAGCGAAATATTGTGTTAGAAATGTGTCCGAGTTCTAACGAAAAGTTAGGCAATATTCAGCGGTATGATGACCATCCGATTTTAGCCTTAAATGCCGCTGGGGTTGCTGTCACCGTGAACTCGGACGATCCGAGTTTATTTGGAGTTAATTTAACTGATGAAATGGTGCGATTAGTGATAGAAAGAGGTGTGGCGATCGCAGATTTAGTGCGTTGGACTCGTAACGCTTTTAATTGTGCGATCGCCGATGCTGACTCCCGGCATGAATTGCATCGTCAATTAGATACCTGGGCAGCAGCTTATCAGAATTTCCAGCCTATACAGCCTTGATTTAGCAAATTCGGGGAAGCTGTTCGCCACTGAGCATATCCAGAATCCGTTGAGCACCAATTCTACTTTTCAACTTCACCAAAGAATTCGCGGTTGCACTCACGGAACCAATTTGACTGGCATTAATTCCCAAGGGGTGCGATCGCATAATTTCCAAAGCTTTCTGAGCATCCGCCGGGGCGACAAAAGCCACAAATCGTCCCTCATTGGCCACATAAAGGGGGTCAAATCCTAACAATTCACAAGCCCCTTGCACATCTTCCCGCACCGGAATCGCCAACTCATCAATGTATATCTCAAAACCTGCCGCCTCAGCAATTTCATTTAAAGTGCTGGCTAAACCCCCGCGAGTCAAATCTCGCAAACAATGAATTTCAATGCCTGCTTGTAAAAGTTGACCAACTAAATCCGCAACCGGGGCAGAATCACTTTCGATCTCGGTTTCAAAATCCAATCCTTCCCGCAGGGCCATAATCGCGATGCCATGCCGTCCCAGGTCGCCATTCACTAATAAAATATCCCCTGGTTGCACCGAACCGGGCGCGATCGCCAGGGAATGTTCCACAATTCCCACCCCGGCAGTATTGATAAAAATTCCGTCCCCTTTACCTTTGTCCACCACTTTGGTATCGCCAGTAACAATCTTCACCCCAGCATTTTCGGCGGCTTGCTGCATCGATTGGACAATCCGCCAAAGGGTTTCCATCGGCAGTCCTTCTTCCAAAATCAACCCAACGGTTAAATAAAGCGGACGGGCCCCAGCCATCGCCAAATCATTCACAGTGCCGTGAATGGCTAATGAACCAATATCCCCTCCGGGAAAAAATAGCGGACGCACCACATAGGAGTCAGTGGTCATAGCTATTTTCTGGGTGGGCAGATTCAGGACAGTGGCGTCATGGGGAATGTGGCTATCATCCCCAAAAGTGGCGACAAACATCTTTTCAATTAACTGATGCATCAGCTTACCACCGCCCCCGTGGGCTAAGAGGATATGAGGATATTGCTGAATCGGAATCGGACAGGTGCGGGTAAACTCTGGCATATATATCTGTATCTATATCAGTAGATCTATTTATCTTGGTATTAGGTTGGCAATATTCAGTCCCAAATTTTAACCCTTGGATTGTAATTATTCACAATTGCGTCAGTGAGCGATCGCATCTTTTTACAAGATTGTTTCACGTCACTGACCCATTCATCCAATCTTTAGCAGCGGCTTTTGTCTAGCTTTCTTGATATTTAGAGCCTACTTAGTCAAAAATTACTCAAAAAGGCGATCGCATCTTTCCCATTAGGACAAAAACTTACCCCAAGTCCAGGGGATCGAGTCCAGGAGCGACTCCCTACGGAACGCTTCGCGAACGCAGGGGAAATTGTTAAAAAAAATCAACGAATCAAAGTCAAAAACACAATTAGACTTAGAATTGTGAGTGCAACATCTCTCTTTGCACAGAGATTTTGACCTAATGCAACTCGTCGAGCGGAAAATCTGAATTTAATAACTTCAAACCCTTTGCTGTTAAAGTTTTCTAGTTTTCCCAACCCAGCTTCCACCAAGGATATGGCTTAGAATTGGCAGCGATCATTAGGTCAAGCTCAAGTGTCAAAAGCTTTTCATATAATATGTGCCTAATATGTGCGAATCGTTTAAGGGAGAAGGAAAATAATCATGATTTCATCCGTTCGCTACTCCATCGATGTAATTAAAGAAGAAGTCCGCGATTTGGTTAACAAAAAGTTAATCAGCCGCAGGCAGTCAATTTACAATATTTGTCAATACATCCCGGTGCGAGAGTGGCAAGAAGTGGAGAGAGAGTTAGAAAATCACGGATTTTTACTCAGAGATAGAATTATTGACCTCATGGGTCGAGAAGACTGGAACGAAGACTAACTCAAAATGATTGTGATCTTACAAAAATTCATCCAACAGCCCCTAAGATTCGTAGGGTGGGCAAAAAAATTTTACCCACCCTACCATATATGATGGTGGATTTTTACCCACCCTACAATAGAAATATTTATTGTTGCCTAAATTTTTGTAAATGTTGTGAATTAGTCACAATCATGAAGAAGTGTGGGGCCAAAAAATTACTTTCAGGAAAACATCGCCCCCTGCTTCACCAAATTTCACCAAATTTCACCAATTACACCAATTAAATATACCGAGCGCGTCACCTGCTAATTTGGCTAGTTTTACTTAAAATTTTTGCCATCAATCTAATCACCGAATCCCCAAAAAGTTAGCAAAAATAAAATTAATCGAAAATTTTTGAGATATTTGGCGACACAATGGTATAATCGGAACGTAACCGTAATTGAAGCGCTGGCGCAGCGTCCTTTCGTCCCCCCCCCGTAAGGAATAGCAGCCAGAATCGCAGCCAATTTAGTCTAACTTAGTCATGTTAATTACCATCTTTTAACATCAACTGAACTTGATGTCTAGAGCAATCAATAGAACTCACCACTTAAATTAGACTTAAATTTAGGTAGAACGTTGACCATCAAATAGCAAGGTTAAATCCAACTAGCAAATTCTGGTCGGGGAAATTACCCGTAGTTGCTACCTTAGCAATTGTCGGTCATTTATCCTCCCTCAATTGCTAAGGAAGCAACTACCGGGAGCATAAAAGGTCGCTAATTATTAGAAAATTGCCGTGAGAAAATAGTGAAAATAGTGATAAAATAGTGAGCAGTGACAAAATAGTGATAAAATTAGAAAGAAAATTAGAAAATTATGTGTTTAGCAGTGCCAGGAAAAATTGTTAGTATTGCGGGTGACGAGCCGCTGATGCGTTCGGGGAAATTAAACTTTGGTGGAGTTTTAAAGCAGGTTAGTCTAGCTTATGTTCCCGAAGCCAAAGTCGGTGACTATGCCATTGTCCATGCAGGGTTCGCCATTAGTCTAATCGATGAAGATGAGGCAGAACAAACTTTAGCGGATTTAAAACAATTAGCAAGTTAACGCTATCAGCGCTCGGCTTTTCCGCTAATAGTCCTTAACCTTCGGCGGATGGGCTACCATGAAGAGAGGAAAGAGAGGGGAGGAAAGAGAAGAGAGGCATAGAAGAGAGGATTTTCCTATTTCCTCTTTCCTATTTCCTCTTTCCTCTTTCCTATTTCCTCTTTCCGAAATCCTCTATCCTCAGTTTGGATGCCCAGCCTACAATATAAATACTTATTGTTGTATAAATTTTTGTAAATCGTATAACCTGTGGATTAGTCAACAGTCAACAGTTAAGAGTCTGTAAGGACTTGGGTCAGCATTAATTATTCATTATTTTCTATTCATTATTCGGTCAAAAGCTGATAGGTTAAGGTTCAACCTTGCTCGGCTAATCGCTGATACCTGACCCCAAACTTAGGTTTAATTAAGATTAACTAACATTAAGAAAACTTAAGATAAATTAAGCAATACCTCTATAGATGACTTTATAGATGACAAGGTTGAGTTGCGTCAAATCTACCTAGACGCGATACTGCGTCAGTATTGGGTAATTATTGTTGGGTAATTATTGTCATATTTGTTAACAAAAACATCTCCCAGTTGAAGAATCCTTAGAAAATATTAAATTTCTCGTGAAATCACCAAGTCGGTTATAGAATACTAAGAGTCAGGACTATGGAGTGGGATTCGTCTATAAAAATATCACTAACGCCTTTAGAAAAGTGAGAAGTTATCTGATTCAATTCCCAGAATTTGTGATTAACGTTTACTCACAACCTTTGGGTTGTTTAAATGTGTAAATCGAACGGTATTGGCGAAAAAATATCGCCGCTCAAGCTGGTGAAACAGAATCAGGGGAATAAACCGGGAATATGTAACATTTACAGTCCCACGACAATAAGTAGTTTTTCACAAGATAGATGATTGGGGCAAATTTATAAAATACACCCAAAACACCGAAAAAAACGCCCCAAAATTCAACAGTTCGACCGAACAATTCTGAGATACTCATAATCAAGTTGAAATAAGTATGACCACACGAACTTATGCAACCATAGACGGTAACGAGGCAGTTGCCCGCGTTGCTTACAAGCTGAATGAAGTGATTGCCATTTATCCCATCACACCCTCCTCACCAATGGGGGAATGGGCTGATGATTGGATGTCACAAGGTCGTCCCAACTTATGGGGTACTGTTCCCACAGTGATGGAAATGCAATCGGAAGGTGGGGCAGCGGGGACGGTTCACGGTGCTTTGCAAGGTGGGGCAATGACTACTACCTTTACCGCATCTCAAGGGCTATTATTAATGATCCCCAACTTGTACAAGATTGCCGGTGAACTGACCAGCGCGGTGATCCATGTGGCGGCGCGATCGCTGGCGGCTCAAGGGCTGTCCATTTTTGGCGATCACAGCGACGTAATGGCAGTACGGTCAACGGGAGTTGCCCTGCTGAGTTCCGGTTCGGTACAGGAAGCCCAAGACTTTGCTTTAATTGCCCAAGCGGCCACTTTGGAATCGCGAGTACCTTTTATCCACTTCTTTGAAGGGTTCCGCATTTCCCATGAAATCCAAAAAGTGGAACTGCTCGACGACAGCGTGTTGCGGGCAATGATTTCTGATGATCTGGTATTAGCTCACCGGGCTCGTGGCATGACCCCAGACCGTCCCGTGTTGCGCGGTACCGCCCAAAACCCGGATGTCTATTTCCAAGCCCGTGAAACCGTCAACCCGTTTTACGATGCTTGTCCCGCTATTGTCCAGAAAGCAATGGACAAATTTGCGGCACTCACCGGGCGTCAATATAAGATTTATCAGTATGAAGGCGCACCCGATGCCGAGCGTGTAATTGTGGTGATGGGTTGCGGTGGGGAAACCACTCACGAATTGGTGGATTATTTAACCGCTCAAGGCGAAAAAGTTGGTGTGCTGAAAGTGCGTTTGTATCGCCCGTTAGACGCCAAACGCTTAGTGGCGGAACTACCCAAAACCGTCAAGAAAATTGCCGTGCTCGATCGCACCAAAGAACCGGGTTCTAGTGGGGAACCTCTCTATTTAGATGTAGTGACTGCCCTGAGTGAAGAATGGTCAGGCCCAATGCCCAAAGTGGTTGGCGGTCGCTATGGCCTATCTTCTAAAGAATTTAACGCGGCGATGGCTAAAGGGGTATTTGATAATTTGGCCCAAGATCAGCCGAAGAATCATTTCACCGTGGGCATTAACGATGACCTCAGCCATACTTCCATTGCTTATGACCCGAAATTCTCCGTAGAACCGGATAACGTGGTCAAGGCTATGTTCTACGGTTTGGGGGCTGATGGCACCGTTGGGGCGAACAAAAACTCGATTAAAATTATTGGGGAAGAAACCGATAATTACGCTCAAGGTTATTTCGTCTATGACTCCAAGAAATCAGGGGCAGTGACGGTTTCTCACTTGCGCTTTGGCCCCAACCCCATTCGCTCCATTTACCTCATTGAACAGGCCAATTTTGTCGGCTGTCACCAGTGGGTTTTCCTGGAAAAATTCGATGTGTTACGCTCCGCTGCTCCGGGGGCAACCTTCCTGCTGAATAGTCCGTTTGGACCCGATGAAGTGTGGGATCGATTACCGATTGAGGTCCAAGAAGATATTGTGCGCAAAAATCTGAAATTATTCGTCATTAATGCCAACAAAGTTGCCCGGGAGAATGGCATGGGTACGCGCATTAATACGATTATGCAGGTGTGCTTCTTTGCCCTGTCCAATGTGTTGCCACGGGAAGAGGCGATCGCGCAAATTAAGAAAGCGATTCAAAAGACCTACGGCAAAAAAGGGGAAGAAATCGTCCGAGTCAACCTGCAAGCGGTTGACAACACCCTGGACAACCTATTTGAAGTCAAAATCGGTGATGTCACCAGCACCATCAAACGTCCCCCGGCAGTTTCGCCTTTAGCCCCAGAATTCGTCCGCGAAGTCGAAGCGAAGATGCTGATCAAAGAAGGGGAAGACTTGCCCGTGAGTGCTTTACCTTGCGACGGCACCTATCCCACCGGCACTTCCAAATGGGAAAAACGCAATATTGCTCAAGAGATTCCTGTATGGGATCCGGATGTCTGCGTCCAGTGCGGCAAATGTATCATGGTTTGCCCCCACGCGGTGATTCGCGGCAAAGCTTACGATGAAAGCTACTTAGCTAATGCCCCGACCACCTTTAAATTTACAGATACAAAAGATAAAGACTTTGCCGGAACCAAGTTCACCATCCAAGTAGCCCCAGAAGATTGTACCGGCTGCGGTATTTGTGTGGATGTTTGCCCGGCCAAGAATAAGGCGCAACCTTCCCGCAAGGCGATTAATATGGCAGAACAGTTGCCCCTGCGTCAATCAGAGGCGGAAAACTGGGAATTCTTCTTGAAGTTGCCCAATCCCGATCGCCAAAAACTGCATATTGATCGCATTCGCCAGCAACAATGGCAAGAACCCCTATTTGAGTTCTCTGGTGCTTGCGCCGGTTGCGGGGAAACACCCTATTTGAAACTAATTTCCCAATTATTTGGCGATCGCATGATTGTCGCCAACGCCACGGGTTGTTCCTCCATTTACGGCGGCAACCTGCCCACCACCCCCTGGGCGCAAAACGCTGACGGACGTGGCCCCGCTTGGTCCAATAGCTTATTTGAAGATAACGCCGAATTTGGCCTGGGCTTCCGCCTAGCCATCAACAAATTTGCCCAATTTGCCGGGGAATTATTAGTCAAACTCGGCGGTGAAGTGGGAGATAATCTCGTCCGGGATATCCTCAACAACAGCCAAAAAACAGAAGCAGACATTTGGGAACAGCGGGAACGGGTCAAAGCCCTAAAAGAGAAACTGCAACAAATCAACTCTGCCGACGCCAAACAGCTTCTCAGTTTAGCCGATTATCTAGTCAAGAAATCTGTCTGGATTGTCGGTGGTGACGGCTGGGCTTATGATATTGGTTACGGTGGTTTAGACCATGTACTCGCCAGCGGCCATAACGTGAACGTTTTGGTTTTGGATACGGAAGTCTATTCCAACACCGGCGGACAGTCTTCTAAAGCCACTCCTCGCGGTGCTGTAGCCAAATTTGCCGCTGCTGGCAAACCCAGTCCCAAGAAAGACCTGGGGATGATGATGATGACCTACGGCAATATCTATGTGGCATCGGTGGCTATGGGCGCCCGGGATGAACATACTCTGAAAGCGTTTATCGAAGCGGAAGCTTATGATGGCCCGTCGGTGATCATTGCCTATAGCCATTGCATCGCTCATGGCATTAATATGACCACCGCTATGAGTCATCAGAAAGAATTGGTAGAAAGCGGACGCTGGTTGCTGTATCGCTACAACCCAGCCCTGAAAGAACAAGGACTCAACCCACTGCAATTGGATAGCCGTTCACCCAAGAAGAAAGTGATAGATTCTTTGTTGCAAGAAAACCGCTTCAAGATGCTGACTAAGAGCAAACCTGAAGCCGCTAAAGTCCTACAAAAACAAGCCCAACAAGACGTGGACGAGCGCTGGAAAGTTTATGAATATCTAGCATCCCGGTCTTTGGAAAACGGCAATGGGCATCATTAAGTATTGCTCAATAAACGTTTGCTCAGTAAACGTTGAGTAATTGTAGTCAGTTATTGGTCAAAAGGTTATTGATGGTGGTTGGGTTTTATAAATGGGTAAACCTCGGCTTTTAATAACTTTTTGACCAGTCATCAATAGCCATATAAGAGCCATATAAGGAAAACAGAAAATGGTGGATTTAACTACGACTTATTTAGGTTTAAATTTGCGCTCGCCCCTTGTCCCCTCAGCCGCCCAACCTTTGACTGAGGAAATTGATAATGTCAAACGGCTGGAAGATGCCGGAGCAGGGGCAGTAGTTTTGCATAGTATTTTTGCGGAACAACTGCGGATTGAACAATTTGAACTGCATCATCACACCACTTATGGGACGGAAAGTTTTGCCGAAGCGCTGACTTATTTTCCCGAACCTGATGAATATAAAGTTGGCCCAGAAACCTATCTAGAACATATTCAAAAAGCCAAAGAAATGGTGGATATTCCCATCATTGCTTCCCTGAATGGGGCATCATTAGGTCAATGGGTTGACTTTGCCAAACAAATTCAAGAAGCCGGTGCCGATGCGTTAGAATTAAATATCTACAGTATCCCCACGGATCTGCATAAAACCGGAGCACAGGTTGAAGCAGAATATATTGAAATCGTGGAAGCAGTCCGCGCTAATGTCACCATTCCGCTGACCGTTAAATTAAGTCCTTATTTTAGCAATATGGCAAATATGGCCTATAGGCTGGCTAAGGCCGGGGCGAATGGTTTGGTATTATTCAACCGCTTTATGCAGGAAGATATTAACCCGGAAGAGTTAGAAGTTTGGCCGCATTTAGTATTAAGTAATGTCCAAGAATCTCTCTTGCCCATGCGTTGGATTGCCCTATTGTATGGTCGCATTGATGCAGATATGGCCGCTACCAGTGGGATTCAAAAAGGCCATGATGTGGTGAAACTTTTAATGGCAGGGGCACAAGTGACTCATGTTTGTTCACCCTTACTCCGTCATGGGATTTCTCACTTGGCAGAAATTGAACGGGAACTGGTGCATTGGATGGAAGAAAATGAATATGAGTCCGTGCAACAAATGATTGGCATTATGTCACAAGTTAATGTGGCTGATGAAAGTGCTTATGAACGGGCGCAATATGTGAAAGTCGTCCAAAGTTTTAATCCCGATCGCGTTCTGATTTAGGATAGCCGAGAAACCGGGTTTCTTGAAGAAATCCGGTTTCTAACCCCGGACAAAAAAACCCGATTTCTGGCAGAAACCGGGCTGGTAAATTTGTCCGAACGTTTTTACAATTTAATTATTATCAAATGTATCTTTCAAAACCGTTCGCGCTGCCAGATGGTTGCGAGTCGAAGTGAGAATTTCTGCTTCTCTGGTGAGGCGATCACGTGTACTGATCATTTCCAACAGGTCTTGCTGTTCTTGGGGGACACCATAGAGGTTACTAGCCACCCAATAAGACAGCTCCGTGGGCAAACTGGGAATATCATCGGGAATTTCGATTTTTTGATCCATCAATTTGGCCGATAACCGCACCACATCGGCTAACAACTCCTCAACGTTGGCCGCTAAGGGGCGTAAATCTTCAGTGGTGGGCTGATCGGAAATCCATTCGACTAAACCCACGAGATAGGGTTTTTCGCGGACGTATTCCAAAACCCGGAATCTTTGTTGTCCCAGAGTCAGCATTTTCATCCGGTCATCAGGTAGGCGTTGATACTGAAGAATCTCCGCACAGCAACCAACCGTCGCCGGTTGGCGTCTTACGGGATCCCACATGACGACCCCAAACCGGCGATCGCTCTCCAGAATCGTGTTCATCATGATTCGGTAGCGGAATTCAAAAATATGTAGAGGCAGAGGCCGACCTGGGAATAGGACTACTTCCGGCAAAGGAAACAGAGGGAGTTCCCGAACTGCAATATAGGAGGGTGGCATTTTTCCTGAAGTCTGTGCTTTAACTGGGCTTCTTTAACTTACTTTAACTTACTTGGTCAGAATTTGCATAACTTATTTGTTGTTGGTGATTAGTTACTGGTTATTTGTCCGGTGGGCAAAACTAAAACAAGGCGGTAATCTTATCTCGATAAGTTTGCCAAGCGGTGACTGCTGCGGGGTCGGAAGTTTGTCCTCGGTGTAATAAAATTACTCCATCGGTAAAGCGAATGATGCCATAAAGTCCACTGTTGTGGATATTGTCAATGACTGAAATCATGTCTTTTAATAATGCCCGGTCATGTTTGAATGCAGGCTGATATTGTTCCAGTTGCCATAAGTCCGCGATCGCATATTCTGTTTGCACCACTTCGCGGCGATCGTTGCGTAATTCTAGGGCGGGAAATCGGAGAATTTCTCGACGGCTGGACAAATGGGGCACAATATAAGTAGTGGCAGAAACACTGGCATCTGGGGGTATTTCTGACAAAAAAGAATGAATCACCGCGCTATGTTGCCAGCTTTGGGGCAAGGATACATAAACCCAAGGATTAATTGAGTCAGGAATAATAAAAGATAAGGTGCGATTTGGGTTAGATGCGAGAGATAGAATAATCGATAAACTGAGGCAAATTGTCCAAAACCGCTGCATGGATAGGGTGAATAATTGGGGATGATTTTTCCAAGAAGCGATCGCTTTTTCAAATACTTGTTTTACCACCGTAACCGGGGCAACCCACAGACTAATTTGGGTCAAGCCTCTCAGTAGCAAATCTCCCATTGGGGCGGTTCGCAATTCTTGACGATTTGACCACCAAAGAATCATGCCGTAACAAATTCCCGGTACTACGGTCATGGCATACCGAATGTTAATTGATAAAGCGGTTTGCCCTTGTTGTAAGAAAATCGCCATTAAGGGAAAACCAGCGATCGCCCATGCTGCGGGGGCGGCTACAGGAATTAACCCAAAGGGCAACCATTGCCCCAACAAATAAAGAATTTTACGGTCTATAGGCATCAAGAGTTTCCGCAATACTTTACCCGGTTGGCTGATTAATGCCCACAATAAATCTAATGTGGTTGCTTGTTCTTTGGGTTCTTCCGACCCCAGCAAATGCCCAAATCGTTCTAGGGTAAATCGGCGAGAAACATCCTCAGAAAATAAGGGCATAATGATATTAGTCAACCCTAATATATAGAGAAAACTGAGCAGAGAAACCCCTAATCCTAATTTGGGATAACGTCCACTTAGGGTCAGATAAACTCCCACCCCAAATAAAGAAACTCCGCCATCTTCCCGGACTGCTAAGACACAAACCGCCATCAGGCAAAATAATGGCCACCAGCGTTTTTCCATTGCCAGCAGCAGGGTAAACATAAATAATGGCATTTGGCAGTTATCGGCAAAATTAGAAAGGGTCGGGCCAATAATTGCATTTGCACTATAAAAGCTGACCACAATCATTGCCGCGAGGGGGGGTTGCAGGTATTGTCGGGCAAGTATATATAAGACTAAACCCGCTGCGGTGACTAAGGTTACTTGTAAGACTGTTAAAGTTATGGCATTAGGAAATAGGGCGTAAATCGGTAGCCAAATTAATAAGGCTGGGGTGAAATGTTGCCCTAGTCGGTGATAGGATACGTCGGGAAATTCGCCACTGTGAACTACATTTGTGGAGAGGGATGAGGATAAGGAACTCTGAAAAAAGCGACCGTGAAGACTGTTCCAATAAACCTGATTAAAGATGCCTTGGTCAAAGGAGGCATAAAAGGTGTAGTACCGATGCACTGTTAAAACCAAGGTGATTAGAAAAAATGTCGTTGCGGCGGCAAGCGTCAATCGCAACCACGGATTTTTTGGCCAAGATAACATGAAAAGCTCTCACCAGATGAAAATTACCAGAAATATTAAGCTATTTAAACATAACTTATGAATCAACTGTCGGATTATTTGTTGGTTGTTGTTTGTGGGAAAGTTGTTTGTTGTTTATTGTTTAATATTGTTTGTTTGTTATTAGTTATTGATTATTGATTAATCAAACTGATTTAATCACAAGTAATCAACAAACAACATCAACAAACAACATGCCTAATCCCTACCCATCCCTACCCAAAGAATTCCTACCCAAAGAATCCCTGAGCTGTTAAAGAATCCCTGAGCTGTTAAACCAAGGTTTAACAATCGTAAATGTTGTCTCATTTTCAAGCGCTTGCCTTATATTCAATTTTTCAGTGTTGCGGGGGATCTGGGGATGAACTCAATGAGTTTGAGAAAGTTTGAGAGATTTTATCCTCCCCGGCAAAAGTTCTGAGAGTCCGTCAGGCTTGGCCAAGATAAAAAAATGATAAAAAACTTTGCAAATTACCGAGACAAAAATTAATCTTCAGCTCGGATTATTGGTGCTATAATTAAGAAAATTAATCATCAAAGGAGAAGCCACAATTATGACAGCAACAACTGTTGAAGATTGGTCTAAAGAATTATTGAAGCTACAGCGCGCGATGTTTGACAAGTGGGTTGAAGTCACCCCAATGGCAGCGGGGATGAAAACCCTGAATGTCAAGGGTAGTATAGAAGAATCCATTAAATTTGGGGAAGATATTGTTAGAGCTTCCCTGGAACTTCAGGCTCAAGCCAATGAAGTGGCGTTGGATACTCAAAAGCTGTTTTGGGATAACTATTTTAAGACCCTGCGCCAAGCCACCCAGTATCTAGAAAAACAAACTGAAGAGAACGCGGCTTGAGCACGGAGTCACGATTGACTACTTCGGGAGCATAGCTGAGGAAATTACTTTACTGATATTCTACTGATACTTTACTGATAAAGGGGTGTGAAAGTTAAAATTCAAACACCATCCCAACGTCAACTGCGTTTCGGATTAGCGATTTCGCTGGCGTTTGAGTAAATTTACCAAATGCTCAAACTAGCAGAAGACGGTTAGGGTAGGTGAATTGATTCCAACACGAACACGAAATATACTGAGTATTCTTGTATTCACGGGCAAATCTCCTCAAATTGGGGAGATTTGTTCGTTGATCGGAGAAAATGACTATTGATGGGGTTGTTGGAAAAAAACATGATTATGGTGGCAGTGTTAATCGGTGTCTGTAAAGAAGACGGGGCAAGCAAAAATGAGGTTGACCGGGAAGTGGTGGAAAATCAAGCGGGGACGGTTTCGCGGCAAGCGCCACAAGGGTTGATGGGTAAGGTGGTGGGTAATATCCAGGCGATCGCCCACGCATTAGCGGAGTCCCAGTCTCAACAGGTAGATGCGGGGAAGTTTGCCCAACCCCAAATTACGGAATTGATTAATCCCAGTCCCGAACTTTTGCGCGATCGCGTTCAGCAGTTGTTTGCCCCGACCACGGGGAATTCCCTGCGTTTACTCTACTTTTGCGGATCGGCGATCGTGACGGCAACGGGTCAAGTTTATTTATGTGAAAAAACGGCGAAAGCTGCGCCACCATACCCTCTTGGGTCAGCTTTGCCGCCAAGTCCGTCGATGATTTCCCTGGATTGGGTTTTGCAACAAATGGAACAAAGTAATAGCCCCCAAGGGGTCGTTATTTTGGATTGTGTGGATGTGATCTATCAGGGAAAAGAAGTTTTTGAACAGATATGCTGTCGTCGCTTTACCAAAGGGGCTTTGCTTTGCCATTTCCGCATTTGGCCAAAATCAATTTCTGAGGAATCAGTTTTCGAGGAATCAGTTTTCGAGGCAAAAGAGAGTTATTCGGAGGCAATTTTAAGGCAATTAATGGCAGAAGATGGTTTTCCCACTTATACCGATTATTTAGTAGCTGGACTGGCGACCGGGGCAGCGGATCTAAATCGGGATGGGGTGATTTCTTTGGGAGAATGGCATGATTATGCCGCTTATCAGTTGAGTTTGGTGACGGCGGGGATGGAACCGAAAATGTATGCGATCGCGCCAGCGGAAAAAATGGCGATCGCGGAAATTTTGAGTCTAAACGCTAATCAAGAATACTATCATACTCTGATGGAAGTGGCTAAGTCTTATCAGGGAAATTTTCCCTTGGTGGTGCAGCGAAGTTTGGCTATCCGTCGCGAAAGTTTGGGGGTGTCGCCAGCGATTGCTTCCAGTCTGCAAAAAACCGTTTTAGTCCCTTACTTTTACCATAATGCTAAGTTAGAAATCTATAAGAAGTTACGCCAAAGGGTGACGACAAAACGCGGGGTAATTTCTCCCGAAAATATCCTCTGGTTGAAGTCGCAACAAGGCATTCTAGGGTTAACTGATGCGGATATTCAAAATATTGAATTGCCCGCGGTGGTTAAGTCATCAAATCAGCGCCGCTTACTAGGGGTAATTATGGGCGGAATTGCCCTGACAGTGTTATTTGCCGGGGGAATTTATGCCCTGAATCCCCTGATTTATGCCCTGATGATTGGTGGGCGATCGCCTTTAAGAAATGCGAAGCAGCCAGTCAGTTTGCCCCCGGTCTCGGAAACGATTAATCTTAGTCCTAACCAAGGGAATGATGTCACTGGCAACCCCAATCAAGAGCATGATGTAACTGAAAATAAGTTAACGGATCAATTAACGGATCAATTAACGGATCAATTTCCGATCCCGACCAGAAAACCGATTACCCTCACAGACCATCAAGGGCCAGTTCAAGCAGTGGCGATCGCGCCCAATCAAAAAGTTCTGGCTACGGGCAGTAATGACCAGACAATTAAACTCTGGAACTTAGCCCCCCTGTGGCAAAATAACTCAGAAAAACCGCCAGAATCCCATCAATTATTAATCGATACCCTCTCAGGACATACGGATAGAGTGAGAACTTTAGCCATAAGTTCTGATGGTCTAACCTTAGCCAGTGGGGGCAACGATCGCACGATTAAAATTTGGGATTTAAGCCCAAAAAATGCGCGATCGACTTATTTAAAATCAACTCTAACCGAGCATATTGGGGCTATCTATGCCCTGGCATTCTTGCCCAATCAAAACATATTAATTAGTGGCAGTTCTGATTGGACAATTAAAATTTGGGACTTGAGTACAAATCAAGTCATCAAAACCCTAGAAGGTCATCAAGGATCGATTAGAGCATTAGCGGTCAGTCCTGATGGTCATACCTTAGTCAGTGGCAGTACCGATGGCACCGTAAAAGTTTGGGATTTAAGAACTCGAAGTTTACAGCATACATTAAGCGGACATACAGATTTAGTTCGCACTGTGGCTATTAGTCCTGATGGGCAGATCATTGCTAGTGGCAGTTGGGATAAAACCATTAAACTTTGGGCATTGTCACCGCAAAAAATCGCGAATCCAGAGAATAATCAAAATCCGTCTAATTCCCCAGTTTTAATGGGGACGCTTACCGGCCATAAAGAGTATATCAATTCGGTGGCATTTACCCCCGATGGCGAAATGCTAATTAGTGGCAGTGATGATAATACGATTAAATTTTGGCAACTGCATTTATCTGATAGCAATCCGCGGGAAATTCCGGGGGAATTAGCTTCAGTAAAAGCTACTCTCACGGAGCATAATACGGATATTTTATCCTTAGCGGTGAGTGGGAAAAATTGGCAGTTTCCGCAAAGTCATCCGCTGCTAGTTAGTGGCAGTTGGGATGAGCAAATCAAAATTTGGTGGTAAAGAAACCGGGTTTTTTGTGGGGTTTCTTGCGGGGTTGCTTACGGGGGTAGAGAAACCGGGTTTCTGTGGTTGATATCAAAGTTATCTGTTTTTTGCGAACAAGAAACTCGGTTTCTCCTGCCAACTGCTATCCGCTGCCAACCGCTATTTGAAAATAAAATAGAAAAGCCTATCCGCTGCCAACCGCTATCCTAGAAACCGGGTTTCTGTTGCGATATCCGCAGTTATCCGTTTTTCGCCAACAAGAAACCCGGTTTCTCAACCCATGAAGATTCGCCAATTTATTGGTCAATTTTTGCCAAAAAACTATTGACAACTGGCCAAAAATCATTTATGATAAGGTCATGGTATGATGGGGGAAAGTGTCGCCATATATACTCCCAGAAACCGGGTTTCTTTAGCCAACCTTTGCCACCAAAAAACAAATGTCATAGAAACCCGGTTTCTTGCCCCGGTTTCTTCTTGGTTTCTTCTTTGCCGAAGTCGAATCACCCAAAAACCCAACCCTAGAAACCGGGTTTCTGTTGTGAATATCAAAGTTATCCGTTTCTGCCCAACAGGTAGGGACACGGCATTGCCGTGTCCCTACGGCAATTTAGTTTCTTTATCCGCTGCTATCCGCTAAAATAAAATAGCCCTTACCCACATCAAGCAGATGAGTCTATGCATCAACCCCAACTGCCAAAAACCGCAAAACCCTGACAATCAGCTATTTTGCCAAACCTGTGGATCGGAACTTCTCCTCGCAGGACGCTACAAAGTCACTCAACTCCTCAGTGATAAAGGAGGTTTTGGCAAGACTTACCAGGTGGAAGATTTATATGACAATAACAAAGTCAAAGTCTTAAAAGTGCTGACTTTGAATGTTGCCAAAGCGGTGGAACTGTTCCAACAAGAAGCAGCAGTTCTCCAGCAACTACAGCATCCAGGAATTCCCCAGGGAGATGGATATATTGAATTTTTTCCCAAAAATAGCCAAAATCCCGTGCATTGTTTTGTGATGCAATATATCGAGGGGATGGACTTAGAAGAATATCTGGCGCAACGGGGCGTCCCATTGACCAAAAGATGGCTTTAAAGTGGTTAAAAGAAATTGCGGAAATTCTCCAAGTGGTGCATGGAGAGAAATTTTTCCACCGGGATATTAAGCCTTCTAATATTATGCTCCAACCTAATGGCAAGTTGGCCTTAATTGATTTTGGCACAGTCAGGGAAATGACCGGGACTTATATGGCTAAACAAAATAGTGGGGCAATTACGAAAATTAGTTCCGCAGGGTTTACCCCACCGGAACAAGAGAATAACCAGGCGGTTCCCCAGTCGGATTTTTTTGCCTTGGGGCGAACTTTTGTCTATTTGCTGACGGGGAAGCTGCCCACTGACCCGGCAATTTATGATTCCTATAATAATGAGTTAAAGTGGCGGGGGTTTACTAAAGAGATATCGCCACTGTTGCTAGATTTGATTGATGAGTTGATGGCAGGAAAAGCCAGTCAGCGACCGGATAATCCCGGAGTGATTTTACAGAGATTAGCAGAAATAGAATATCAGCTTTATCCGCCTACTCTTGTTTCTCAGCCATTTTTGAGTCGTCGCAAGTTGATTAAAATTGCTGGATTTGCGATCGCTGGATTTGGGGGAGTAGGAGTGATTGGTAGTTTTCTGTTACGGGAAGATAATTCTCCCCTTGAAAAAGGGGGGCAATTAGATAGCTTTTCTTTTACAACGGTGAAAGTAAATGACCAGGGAACAATAATTAACCAGCAACAACTTCAAGCGGAATATTCCAGAGAAGACTTAGGTAACGGTGTCACTCTGGATATGGTGGCTATTCCAGGGGGTGCATTTATGATGGGTTCCCCAGAAACAGAGAAAGAGAGAAGTAGCAATGAAGGGCCACAGCGTTCGGTGACAGTCCCCGCTTTTTTTATGGCTAAATATCCCGTGACTCAAGCCCAGTGGCAAGCAGTGATGGGAAATAATCCGTCTTATTTTAAAGGGGCAAATCGTCCGGTGGAAAGTGTTAGCTGGCATGAGGCGGTGGAATTTTGCCAGAAACTATCCCAAAGAATGGGTAAAAATTATCGTTTGCCGTCGGAAGCAGAGTGGGAATATGCTTGTCGGGCAGGAACTACCACCTCATTTTATTTTGGGGAAACGATTACTCCAGATTTAGCCAATTACAACGGAGATTACACTTACGGCAATGGGCCAAAAGGGGTATATCGTGAGAAAACCACTGATGTAGGCAGTTTTCCGCCCAATGCTTTTGGACTCTACGATATGCATGGGAATGTCTGGGAATGGTGTCAGGATGTTTGGCATGAAAATTATAATAGTGCGCCGACGGATGGCAGTGCTTGGGAAAGTGGGGGAGATTCTCATCTGAGGCTGTTACGCGGTGGGTACTGGTACGACAATCCGAGGAACTGCCGTGCGGCGTATCGGCACTGCAACAGTCCCGGCAATCGGAACAACTACATTGGGTTTCGTTTTGCCGTCTCCCTGCCGAGAACTTAATTTCTCTCTACTCTTTTTCCCTCTTTTCCTCCCCCCTTCGCGCTTTGCGCGAAAAAATTTTTTTTCAAAAATGGCTGTAGGGGTAGAGAAACCGGGTTTCTGTTGTGAATATTAAAGTTATCTGTTTTTAGCGAAAAAGAAACCCGGTTTCTTTGTCTATTTGACATATTTGAGTTAAACTAGGAATAATTAAGAAACTAGGTTGTTTTCGGTTTTAGTTAAAAATCATCACAATAAATGAAACTCCCAAACAGCGCTCGCGCCGAACTTGGTGACAAGCTCGATCGCTATTGTCTCAACTTAGAACATCCCAAGGGTCAGCATAAAGCTTTGCTATTCAAAAAAACGACTCAGCATTACTCGTAGCAATCAAGAGATTCTCGAACGAGCTTTACTTCGTGCTGCGATTGAAAACGAAGCTATAATTTATAGACAAGACCAATATGGAACCCATTACGATATTAAATTTTCACTCCAGACTGATATCGGTGAATCGCTGATTATGAGTTGCTGGATTGTGGCAACCAATGAAGACTTTCCTCGACTAACCAACGCTTACCCTATTGATAAATAAATATGAATGAAATCCAAGAATATGACATCGTTGCCTTGCTGGAAACAGTGAGCACCATTCACAAAGATACTCAACAACCGATTCAACTCAAATGCGGACAAGTAGGAACGGTTATTATGTCTTTTAATAATCAAGCATTTTTAGTCGATTTTGCCGATGCTCAAGGACATACTTACGCAATGGAAACAATCGAGGCTAATCGACTTTTGCGTCTTGTTTACGAACCAGAAATAACCTATGCCTAATTTGCCAAATATTCCAGAAACCCGGTTTCTTGAGGTTACGACAAAAACCTGTAGGGGCGAAGCATTCGGGCAGTTATTTGTGGATAAAAACGAGGAATTTATTACCCGAATGCTTCGCCCTAATTTTGGGGTTGGCAACGGATGGGCTGGTGGGTTTGTTCACAATATCAGGGCGAAGCATACTCTTCGAGAAGGCTTCGCCTACGGGTACGAGGTTATCTGCTAAAAGCGGAGGTTAATCGCCCGAATGCGAAAGCCCCTGCAGAATTATAAAATTGTGTTATTCCAAAATAAAATAGTCTGAGAAACCCGGTTTCTGGGGGTTTCTGGGGGTGCTTCTCTATATATATATAGGCGCACAACTTTTCCATTCTACAGTCTTACGATGATTTTATTATAGATCCACTTTTGGAAAATTGTCAAGCTATTTTTGGCAAAAATTTTTGTTAACAACTCAGGCATAAAATAGAGGTTCCCTGTGGGGGTAGAGAAACCGGGTTTTGAAACAATTTCTGCATCCTCACCCAAGTTTAGGCCAGAAACCGGGTTTCTGAATAGATTCTTTTCTCAATTTGTTCCTGACCAGACCATCGAACCCCTGAAAACCGATCGATTAGACAATGCAAAATCCCCAGGTGGCTCAAGATCGCCATCGACGGACATCACTTGCCGTCTGGATTTTGGCGTCGATCGCGTATCCGGGTATTACCACCCCAAGATAGTCTGTCTGGGTTGAGGTGATCGCCCCAGGGTTTCAACCGCATTTTCATCGTGAGGGGTTTTTCATTGTTTAAAACCAGCCATCGATCACTCTTCGTTGCTGCCGGAGAACGGTTTTATATGTATCAATTACGATCAATTCCTTCATCTACTCAATTAATCGCCGCTCGCTATCAAATTATAGAAGTATTGAAAGAAGATGGCTGTCTTCAGTCACTATTGGCTAAAGACACTCAGGATGCAAGGCAAAGTAAATGTTTAATTAAACAGGTGATCGGCGGAGATCATCTGACAACTCCGACATTAGGTAAACCAAAATCATTAAAATCGCTCAAACGCCAGTTAGGTCAAGAAGCGGAAATTCTCTATAAACTGAGTAACTCCCCGGGGATTCCCCAAATTTTCGCTTGCTTTAAAGAAAATCAAAACTACTATTTGGTGCAAGAGTTTATTGAAGGAACCGCACTGGCGGACGAATTCCCGGTTGGCAAAAGGGACAGCAAGCGGTGGACGGAAAGAAAGTGCCTGGAAATGCTTCAAGAAGTATTAGGAATTTTGGATCTGATCCATCAACATAGTGCGATTCATTGCAATTTAAATCCCCATAATTTAATCCGACGATCTGCCGGTGGGGGTTTAGTTCTGATTAATTTTGGGGCGGTGCAACCAGTACGTCCTCAAAGCGATCGCCGGAAACTTTCCCTCACCGTACCCATCGGCCCTTTTGGCTATTTACCCCCAGAACAACTCAGCAATTACCCTCAACCAAATAGCGATCTGTATTCCTTGGGCTTGATTGCGATTCAAGGGTTAACCGGAGTGCATCCAGGACAATTAAAAGTTGATGCTTATACCGGGGAAATTCGCTGGCAGGAAGAATTAATCAGACCAGTAAGTGAAGATTTGGTGAAAATTCTGAATCTGATGGTTTTGCCTCAGTACCAAAAGCGGTATCAATCGGCGGCAGAGGTACAGCAGGCGATCGCCTCATTACTTTCTCCAGAGAAACCGTCTTTAATCTTAGAGATTGCTAAGTCAGTCCCAAATCTGGGAGTTGCTGGGGCAGCAGAAACCGATTCACCGAGTACCGATGACGGTGAAACAGAAACCAATATAACCGAGAATTCACTTGCGATCGCGGCGGTAGAAAGTGAATTCTCCGAGACATCCTTATTAAAGGAAAGCAGCGAAAATAAAACCGATACTATAACCGATACTACAGCAGAAAATATCACCGAAAATCCGACAAAAGCGATAGATGCTTCTGCCGAAACACCCATCATAACCCAAGGAAAAAGTAGTGGGCGTATTTTTCTCTTAATTTTTGCAATTACCAGCATAATTATTAATAGCTTAATTGGCTCTTTTGGCCTAATTCAGCTATTCCAAGTTCTGCCATCGGATCTGGGCTTGGAAAGCTTTATTCGCGCCCAAGAACTCTATCAAAGTGGGGATTTGTCCCAAGCGATCGCCCTAGCCAAATCAGTCCGCTGGGATAGTTCTGCCTATCAAGATGCCCAAAGAGCACTGGAACATTGGCAAGTTGAATCAGAAAAAGCTGCCGCCAAATTCCAGGCAATTGAAACAGCATTTCAAGAAAGCCGCTGGCTAGATGTATTGTCATTAGCGGCTGAACTGCCAGCTATTTCTTATTGGCAAGATCGGGCAGCCCCATTAGTCAGTCAGGCAGCGGTCAAAGTTGCCCCAGAAGCGCAGCAACTTTTACAACAAGCATACCACAAAGCTAATCAAAAAGATTTTCTGGGAGCAATTAGCTTACTCAAAAAAATTCCCTATCAAACTCCTGCTTATCCAACCGCGCAAGCGAAAATCCTTGAGTATGAAGAAAAGCACCAGATTAAATTAGAAACCCAAGCCTATCAACTACTGAAACAAGCATATCAACGGGCAGAGGCCAAAGATTTTGCTGGGGCTTTAACTTTGTTGGAAAAAATCCCGGAAGGCACCCCAACTCATGCCCGCATCCAAGAGAAGATTGCTGAGTATCAAGCCAAGCGGCAGATTAGGGGCAATGCCTTGTTACAACAAGCGTACGAGCGTGCAGCACAAAAGGATTATCAGGCCGCAATTCAGTTACTTAAACAGATTCCCTCAGAAACTTCTGCTTATGAAATTGCTCAAAATAAAATTAACGAATACAACCTCAAACTCCGATATCATGTCACCAACAGAAATCGGCGACAAGTCAGTCTATTGCCCAGTCAAAAACCTAGCTTTTCTTCGGTCATTGCTAATGGTTACAGTTTCAATCCTGGCGAACATTTACAAGAAATAAACATTAAATTAAACCCGATTATTTGGCCAGGTAATTAAATTTTAAAAAAATCATAATTTCCCTGGTCAGTCTTAATTAAATTTAATTGGAAATCAAGAAATTGCAAAAATTGCACTATTATGCTATAATATTTTTCTAAAAGTTATCCAATATCCACTATTCGTAGGGTAGGCCAAAAAATTACCCACCCAACCATAGATGATAGAAAAGAGAAGAAAGAAGAGAGAGGCATAGAATTTTCCTCTTGCCTCTTTCCGCTTTCCTCTTACCCACCCTAAGATATACAGTCGTACATGCCCACCTTACAATGTAAACAATTAAGTAATTATTGTTGCATAATTTTTTACAAATGGTATGAAGGGCACAAGCATTGCGCCCCTATGGGTTTTGCCATATGCGTTTTGAATAAAAAATGGGCGGAAATATTTAAAGATTTGGTGATAATTTCCCCCGCGCCGATCGCCCCCAGTCGTTTCTACCCGCTTCTAGCCTCTCTTACCCTCTCTTACCCTCTCTTTAATCGTCAATGATGAAAAAATCATAAAACCGGGAAAAAAACAGCGAGCGCGATCGGATACTATAAAATAAAAGTCGAAATTTTATGCGCTATGCCCACGATTCGCTGGATAGCAATAGTGGATTGCGGAAAACGAGCAGGCGCAGCATTCTGAAGCTGAGGCGGTTTTTGATGAGTAAATTTATATTTGTCACAGGCGGAGTGGTTTCTAGTATTGGCAAAGGAATTGTCGCCGCCAGCTTAGGGCGGCTGCTGAAATCACGAGACTACTCAGTGTCAATTTTGAAACTTGACCCCTACATTAACGTAGACCCAGGCACCATGAGCCCTTTCCAGCATGGAGAAGTTTTCGTGACAGAAGATGGGGCTGAGACGGACTTAGACTTGGGACATTATGAGCGCTTCACCGATACTTCCATGTCTCGCCTCAACAGTGTCACTCAAGGTCTAATTTATCAAGCGGTGATCAATAAAGAAAGACGGGGGGATTATCAAGGGGGTACGGTACAAGTTATTCCCCATATTACCAATGAAATTAAAGAACGGATTCACCGGGTAGCGAAGAACACCAATCCAGATGTGGTAATTACGGAAATCGGCGGAACAGTTGGGGATATTGAATCCCAGCCATTTTTGGAGGCAATTCGCCAGTTTCGTAAAGATGTGGGACGAAATAACGTGCTGTATATCCATGTCACCCTGGTGCCTTGGATTCCTTCAGCGGGCGAAATGAAGACTAAACCCACCCAACATTCTGTTAAAGAGTTGCGGTCAATTGGCATTCAACCAGATATTTTAGTCTGTCGTTGCGATCGCCCCTTATCCCAGGGAATTAAGCAAAAAGTTTCCGAGTTTTGTGATGTACCCGTAGAAAGCGTGATCACTTCACCAGATGCCAAGAGTATCTATGAAGTGCCGCTAATTTTAGAAAAAGAAGGATTAGCCACTCAAGCGATTGACTTGCTGAAAATCGAACACCGTGAACCGGATTTGAGCAAATGGCAAACTCTGGTCGATCGCCTTTATCAAGGGGGTCAACCCCTCAACATTGCCATTGTCGGCAAATATGTCCGCTTAAGCGATGCTTATTTATCAGTGGTCGAAGCCCTCAGACATGCGGCGATCGCCAACGGTTGTCACCTAGAACTGACTTGGGTAAACTCAGAAGACATTGAAACTGATGGCCCAGAGAAATATCTCGCCAATGTTCAAGGAATTGTTGTCCCAGGTGGTTTCGGGATTCGAGGTGTCGATGGTAAAATATCCGCCATTCAATATGCTCGCGAACAAAAAATCCCCTTTTTAGGATTATGCTTGGGGATGCAATGTGCCGTGATTGAATGGGGGCGGCATATTGCCAATTTATCCAATGCCAATAGTGCTGAATTTGATCCAAAAACGGAGAACCCAGTGATTAACCTATTGCCAGAACAACAAGATGTGGTGGACTTAGGAGGAACCATGCGATTAGGGCTATATCCTTGTCGGATTGTCGAGAATACATTAACGAAAAGTCTATATCAACAAGAAGTAGTGTATGAACGTCATCGTCATCGCTATGAATTCAACAATGCTTATCGGAATCTATTCCTAGAAACGGGTTATCTAGTCAGTGGAACTTCCCCCGACGGACGGTTAGTGGAAATTATTGAATTGCCCAATCATCCCTTCTTTATTGCTACCCAATTTCACCCAGAATTTCACTCTCGTCCCAACGCCCCCCATCCCTTATTTAATGGCTTGATTAAGGCGGCATCCCGTCAAGGCATAGCGGAGGAACAGGGAGAAGAAAATTCCCTGGGAACAATGCGATCGCGGCTCAATAATTCAGGCAATGATTCAACCGATAGGGAAAATCAAAACCCGGATTCTTCCGTAAAATTGACCCCAGTAACAGAAGCTTAGAAAAATAACCCAAATCCAGGAGGAGTGGGAGCGAGGAGGTTTTGTGGCGTACTGGATCAAAATTACTTATGATCGGGAAAATTATGTGATTGATCTCGATCGAGTTGGGGCGTTTTCTGTCTCTTCCAATCACAAAATAACTTTTTGGTTGCCCGATGGCGGGGTAGAGATTTGTATGCTTCCCCAAAATAATCCAGAGTCATATCAAACGGTACTTAATTACCTAGAAAAAGTCAACCACAAAACCACTGTAAATGCTGAGTGGATTAAATTTCATTACGAGCGGCAAGACTACTTAGTCGATTTGCATCGGATCGCAGCTTTTTCTCAAGATCCCAACACTGGGAAAATATCCTTTTGGTTGCCGGATAGTCGGACAAAAATGATTTTACATCCTCAGAGTAATTCGGCAGCCCATGCTCAAGTCCGAGAATATATTGAAAGTATTGAACGGAAAACCAACAATTATTTCAACTAGAAATATTTTGAGCCAACTTGGGTGGAATAATCCTCAGTTAATTGGTGATTTGTTGATTTGTTTACGGTTGACCGTTGGCGATTTACCGCCAACGGTGACATATAATGAAAACCCTGTAGAAAAATTCGGTCAACCGGCTAAGGTTGCAACACATTATTAGGAAAATCTCCCATCATATTACCCGCAGGAGCGTAATGGCAAACAACATAAAAAGCATTAAAGTTTGTGCCGTTCAGGGTTGCCCGACCTTGGGCGGCACCACAACCTAACTGAGTGCTCCCTTTCCACACTACTTGAGTGAAATGCCCGGTTTCGCCAGAAAAACCTGGATTAGCATAGTCATAATCTGAGACTTCATTGTACCAGTTGGTGACTGCTTCTTTCCCTAGAGTATCGGCGGAAATAGAAGGGGCGGTGGTGTAATAAACGTAAAGGTTTTCTCCGGCATTGTTTCTTTGACTGCGGGAACTATGTTCAAATACCCCATTCGCTGCCAAATGTTCCGCCCAACTTTGCGCGGTATTATTCAGTCCATTATCGAGGGTCATGTCTGGACTGCGATGGGTGCGGCGATAAGTATTATGCTGGGATAAGGCAGTGCTACGCAAGGTATTTAAGTCTATAGATGTTTGCGCCCTGGCGCTGGGATTAGCGATCGCGCCTAACGGAATCATACCAGCTAGTCCAGTTAAAGTAATGCCAATTAATTGCTGACGTTTCATATTGTTTCACCTCGCCAAATTAAAATTGTTAGAATTGGTGGCTCTAATCAAATTATTTAATAATACCGGTTTTTGTGGGATGAAGTACACCGGTTTTCTGAATTACCGTACGGCAATGACAGATAGCTTTATTAACAGCAGCGTGAGCGCGATCGCTGCCGAAAAAATCTTTGACTCAAATTGGTGTAACCACCGACTACATAATTACTATATAATCAGTATAATCAGTGAGCCACCTTCGTAAACCACCAAATTTATTCTATGACCACGGTATTGTTCTGGGATATTGACGGCACTTTAATTGATGCTCAAGGAGCGGGTCGTTTAGCCCTGACGGAAGCGGCTAGTGAAATGATTGGTGAGCCGGTTGATTTATCCTCAGTGAAAATGGCTGGTTTAACAGAATTAGCGATCGCCATAAGTATTTTAGAAAATCTGGGGTTAATGGCCAGCGAAAAAAATCTCCAAAAACTGTTAAGCTTATATAAAAAAAATATTGCCCCTTGCTTGCATCGCACCCCAGGATATATTATTGATGGAGCGAAAGAAATTCTCGACAGTTTACAATCGTGCGAGCGGGTAATTAATATTTTACTAACGGGCAACTGTGAAACGGGGGCTTGGGCAAAACTGGCTCACTATGGTTTAGACCATTATTTTAATTTAGGGTCATTTGGGGAGAACCACTGCGAGCGCACCGAACTAGCGAAAGTGGCTTTAACCATAGCCCAACAAGAAGTAGAAAATCTCAACCTCGATCGCTGTTATGTGATTGGGGATACCCCCCATGATATTCGCTGCGGTCAGGCGATCGGGGCGAAAACAATTGCGCTCGCCAATCAACATTATGGAGTGGCAGAATTAGCTCGTCATAACAGTTCATTAGTTTGGGAAAAATTTCCCACTCCCCCATCATTTATGGCGCAATTAGGTTTAATCGCATAAGCCAATAATCAACCGGGTTTTTATCTGACTAAATCGGTTAGTAAAATCGCCAAAAACCCGGTTTTGAGCCAAGAGAAAATCTCACTACACTCAGGTACAAAAAACCTCTGGATTACCTCCAGCAGCGGTAATAATAGGTCTTAATTGTTTACCTCATAAATCCGCCAAACCCTAAGTCGCCAGTCCGTAACCGCTGCTTGTCTTCAAGCCAAACCAGTCAAAGGTAACGACTGAGGCATTTGTAACACTTGCTCATAAAGGTGTTCTAACTGGGTAATATTCCGACTCAGGGTATAGCGTTCTAACACTCGTTGGCGGGCTTTTTGTCCCATCAACTGAGCTAATTCCGGCTGATCTTTAAACAGTGGTAACAAAATTTTCAACTGTGTAGTCACCCTTTGGGTACTGAGAATCACCCCCGCCCCATCAGCGATCGCCTCAGCATCGGCCCCCACATCAGTAGCCAGACAAGCCAAGCCACAAGCCATCGCCTCTAACAGAGAAAGGGAAAGTCCTTCCACCAAAGAAGGCAGAATAAACACATCGCAGCCTCGGAGGATAGAAATCCGCCGTTGTTCATCGGCCACATATCCCAACCAAATAATATTGTGTTCTAGATGATAGGAAGCCTGCAAAGAAGTGGCTAATGGGCCATCTCCCATAATCAGCAATTTACACTTTGGCCCCAAATTAGACTGTTTCCAAGCTTTTAGTAACGCCTCAACATTTTTTTCCAAGGCAATGCGACCTTGATAAATAAATAAACGTTCCGCTTGAAATTCATCCTTCGCCGCCGAATATCCTGGGGAATACTTTTGTACATCCACCCCATTGGGAATCACTGCCACTCGTTCCGGTGGGACATTTAATTTTACCAAAACATCCCGCTGAATATCAGAAAATACAATCGTTCGATCGTAGTTGGCCAAAAAAGGCGCATAAAGCTGATAAGTCAGATGTTGGGTACTAGAGGTTAAAGTCCGGGGTTTGTACTCAAAAGGGGGATGAAATGTAGACACCAAAGATATACCCAATTCCGCACAGATTTCCGGCAGGACGAAATCCAACGGCGAAAGGGTCAGGGAGGCGTGAACCAAATCCGGCTTGAGTTCTCGTAAAGCCCTGGTCAGAACTTTACGGGATTTCAGGGTAGGAATGGTATAAATTGTCGATTTGTACAGGCAAGGCAAAGATACTTCAGAGGCGATCGGCCACTGGGGTGTTTTGCCAAAAGCTTGCCCAGGATTTAAAGCAGGAATGACGTTTTGAGGTTCCGCAGCCTCTTGAGCAAAATGGAAAAAACTGACCTGGTATCCTCGGTCAAGCAAGGCATTAGTTACTTCGCGAGAATAAGTAACATTTCCACAAAAGGGCGATTTTTTTCCCAACCAGGCAATGTGCATGCAACTTCTGAGTCCCTTTGTAATGAACAATAGCGCTTCGGTTTGATGTTTGGTTTGATATGAATATAAAAGATTGCGATCGCCCGTCAGTATCGCATATTCAACGGATATCTGTGCGATCGCGCTCAAATCGTTACTCAACTGGACAAACCACCAATCACTCGTAAATTAACGCGAGTGAGACAATTTACCAGATTGCTTGCCCGAAATATACCAAGTTAAACCGCCTCCGGCCATCACAATCACCGCCAAAGCCAAAAACACCATTTGCAATCCCACCAAAGCTTCCGCCACCCCAGCCACAGCCAAGGGCAAACTCAGGGCAATATTCACCACATTATTTTGTAAGCCAAACACCTTACCGCGCATCTCTTCCGGCGTTTCCGCTTGGATCGTGGTTTGCATCGGCACCCCAACGATCGCCGCCGCAAATCCCAAAAAAGTAATCAAGACCAAAACCGGGACAAGTTGATCGGAAAACAAAGCCAACCCCACCAGAGATTCGGTCATCATAAATGAACCAAACAAACCCAGTTGACGGTGGGTAAAGGCGGAGCCAAAATGACCCAAAATTGTGGCACCAATTCCCATCCCTAATCCACCCGCAGCCAACAAAAAACCAAACTGCTCTGACTCAATATTGGGAATCACTTCTGCCAAACGAACCGCCAAAACTGCCAGGGCAGCAAAAACGCAGAACAAAATCACCAATTGCAGCATCGCCGATCGCACCCGACGATTTTTCCCCAAATAAGCCACCGCATCGCGGATTTCCTCAAAGACATGAACCGACTCTTGTTCTGGGGTCTTGGGGATTTCGCCAATGCGGATCAACAGCAACAGGAACCCAGCAAAGCAATAACCTCCCCCAACCACCAATTCTCGGCCAATAGTCAAACCATTACCCCAACCCGACAATAAACGGTTAGCAGAATTCAACACGGGTTCCCCAACCGCAAAACCAATAATCACCGAAGCCATCATCGTCGTAGTATAGAGAGAATTGGCGGCTAGTAACTGTTGCCGCTGAACAATTAAAGGAATTACCGCTTGTTCTGCGGGGGCAAAAAATTGGGTCAGGGTAGAAACCAAAAACGTAATTACCAGCATCAGACAAAATCCCAAGGGCAGCTTTCCGAGTTGCATTTCTTGAGACATCCACAACACCAATGGTAGAACTAAGACCAACAATCCCCGCAACAGATTAGTTGCCACCAATACAGTTTTCTTTGGCCATCGGTCTACAAAAGCACCAGCCAAGTAACCAAATAATACTGCTGGGATGGTAAAGGCAATCATAATCGCCGATACCCAACTGCTAATACTTTGTCCTGGTTGCTGAAAAACACTGGCAATAATGGCAATCATCAAGACCAGATAGACTTTATCCGCTAACTGGGAAAAAACTTGACCACTCCAAAGGGCTAAAAAATTGGCATTTCTCAAGACAGGCCCAAATCCGGGTTCTGGTTTGATCAATTTACCCTGGTGATGATTATCCTGGTGATGATTATCCTGTTGATGATGGTCATTCTCACTATGATAATTGTGATGGCGACCATCCTCATCCTCATCGGTGGGCCGTCGGATATCTGGTGATGAGTTGCCGTGAGGATAATGAATTCTATTGATTGGTTGATGATTGATTGCCTGGTCTATTCTCTGCTCATCCTGACTGAGCAAACGGTCAGGAGCATATGAGGTTGGGGTTTTTGATGGAGAATCAAATAATTGCATTGTGTGAGTGAGTTCTTAACAAGGTTGAGTAGTCAGATTTCTATTCTTTTTTGCTTTGGCACTGGTTCTACTGTATTCCTTTCCGAGGTAATTTTTCTAAAAATTCCTAAAAAATTGATTCCAAATAAGTATCTAAAAGTATAGGCGATCGCAGCGCTCGCTCCAAATGGACTTGGGCATATTGCCGCAAAAGTTTCTCGAGGGTCAGCCAAACTTGGTTCAAAGATAAGTCCCTCAATTTTGGCGGTAACTGACTTAACATCGCTTCTACCGGGGGTAATTCGGCATGGGTGAGGTGCTGAAGCATGGCTAATTCAACCGCATTGAGTTTACGGTTAATTGCCGGTAAATTTTGATTTTTTATGGTGGAATTTAATCTTGACATAATCGGCGGTGAATTTTGGGTCATCCATTCAGAAGATACGGTTCCCCCACCGAGGATACTAAAGCCCACTTGCCAGTTAGTCTGGGTAAAATCCGGCTGAAGTTTTTGTTGGGTCAGACAACAGTGATGCACTTGAGGGGCAATTCCCCCCAATGCCAGTAAATGATAAATCCCGTGAGTTAATAATGGAATTACCGGGATAAAAGAAGGATGATTCTGAATCGTTGGCGCTCGCGAAATCCGGCTTAAATGTTCTCCTAACAAGAAAAACAGTTCTGCTTGGGGTTGATCGCTGAGAGCTTGATAGAGGACTAATTCTGCCAAATATTGACCCGCTGCCAACTTGCCCAAGTCTCGACTCAGACCGGGATAAGACTCGATGGTTTCTGCTTGAGTAATTCTATCAAGCGATCGCCCCTTATAGATTAACAACTCATTCACCACAAACAAACCACTGCGACCGCCCATTGTTGATTTTGGCTTACGACTTCCAGGAGCGATCGCCTGAATTAACCCTAATTCTGGGGTTAAAATAGTTAACAACCGATCCGACTCCCCCATTGGTATCGACTTCAGATTAATCCCCCGGACCTTATAGCTTCGCTCCATATTTTCTCTTCATCTATACTCATTGAATTTATTGGGTTAAATTCGGCAACTATCCTCTGGCATTGCCGATTAATAATGCGCTTGATTAGCGGCCTATTTGAGAATTTATTTCCCCAGCAAAAAGCCAATTATTTTATCCTTTTTACTAAAAAACTGATGATTAAACAAGTAATTTATGCTGGCTAAAATCAATGCCAACTTAGCCAGAAGATGCGATATATTTTATGATTAAACTTAAAAACATCAGAATTAATACTCATCAGTCTGACTCAATTGTGGGTCAAAATTTTGTTGTTGCCGCAGAATATCCGGCCCGCGAGAAGTCCCCAGTCTTGTCGCCCCAGCCACAATTAAATCTAAAGCTTGTGCCAAGGTACGAATGCCCCCAGAAGCTTTAATGCCCACCTGACCTTTGGTGATTTCTTTGAGGAATTTCACATCCGCCACCGTAGCGCCCCCATGAAAGCCCGTACTGGTTTTCAGATAAGCCGCTCCCGCATCCATACAAATTTCCGCTGCCAGTTGTTGTTCCTCTGGAGTCAGCAAAGACATTTCCAAAATCGCCTTCACCAGTTGGCCGGTTTCTTGGCAAATTTCCGCAATTTCTCGATAAACTTCATTAGTTTTCCCGGACTTCAGGGCGCCTAGATTAATCACCACATCCAATTCCGTCGCCCCATGCTCCACCGCTTCTTGGGCTTCGTACAGTTTAACCGCCGAGGTAGTGGCACCACTGGGAAACCCAATCACCGTAGAGACTTTGACAGGTTTGCCATGCAAAAGATTACTGGCAAGTCCCACATAAGCCGGATAAACACAGACCGTGGGGAAATGATACTTCAGGGCTTGATCACACCAATACTCTACCTGTTCTGGAGTGGCTGTAGGGTTGAGCAGGGCATGATCAATAAAGGAAGCCAAATCGATATTACTTTCAAGTAAAGCTCTGGTCATGGTTGCATCTCTAAGTCATCTACCATTCATTTGTATCAAAATTTTAAGAAAAATAAACAAAAACCCCGGCTTTTCTTCAAGCCAGGGTTTTTTCGGCGGAGGGGCGGAGGGGCGGAGGGGCGGATTGCGTCCGGCGTCATCGATGCGCCAAAGCGACCGGGTCGGGCGGCCTTACCATAAG